>Ga0075152_10000677_pt1 | contig 24746 bp, 30 predicted proteins | sample JI61114C2DNA_FD_70964 | JGI IMG/M metagenome (GOLD analysis project Ga0075152, IMG submission 70964) | Wastewater effluent complex algal communities from Wisconsin, to seasonally profile nutrient transformation and Carbon sequestration -... | ecosystem: Engineered > WWTP > Effluent > Algae...
ACGTTCCGTATTCTCACAGCAGGCTACGACCTCGTTTTCTTTAATACTAAATATGATGCGGAAATGCTCAACGAGCACCATGATTCGGATTCCTCGGTCAACGCTGTCTGCCCGGCGCTTGCCGAGATCTGGGATCTCCGCGATGAGGACGGGATGTTGAACCTCTCGGAAGAGGAAATGATGGAGCGACTTCCCTGCGTCGGCTCGGAAGGGTTGCACCCGGCTCTGATCAAAGCGCGCTGGCTGCTTCACGCTTGGCGCTGGTGCATCGCTAATCGTCAGCCAAAAACCAACCCGTAATTCCAGTAATACGGCATACGTTTTTTACGCAATTTGCTTTGCGGGTGGCCGGTCGTCTTGCGCAAATCCAGGTGCCTGACGCTGCCACCCCAAATTTAATATTTAGGAGAAGTTATGTTCTATGATGAAAAACAGCGAGGAGTCGCTTAGTTGCTCCCGCCAAGGATTTCTGCGGCGGCTTGGTTGCATGGTCAATGAGACTGAGTGTCAGCCACCGCAGCGATTCCCTAAAAAAGGTGTGCCCAGTTTGTGGGCAGGTCACCTAAACCCTTGGCCAGGCAAGTCTTATAGAAGACTTCCACCAACCCACTCACAGGTTTATCCACAGAATCTGGGGATAGACGGCTTTTCCAGCCTGTCCCGATGGGAATGGACAAGACGCTTGGCATCGACGAACGACGGCTTCTGAGCGGCGGATCGAACTCACACAACCGGCCAGCTGCGGACATAGCGACAGTGAAAAATCGTCAAGCTCGAACGACAGGTAACTGATCCCTAAGCCGCCATCAATCACTTTATTTGTCAGTCTCTTGGTCGGCCACTGCTGCCGTTGGGTATGTGACGAAGCTCAGGCGGCAATGCGGTGGTCAACGGCCGTTCAGCCGCCGAGGCAGGTCAATGACCGCTTGTCACTTCGGGCTACTGCCGGACCCGACCCGAAATGGTCTGACGATGTTCGCAATGCGGCACAGTAGCTTACTGGCTACATTGCTGCCGCTTGCGTTTGATCGACATACAAACGACTTAACGTCCGAATCGCTCCCTTCATCGATTCCGCGCGGGTATTCCCGAATCCCATCAGCAGCCCTTGCCGTGTCGTTCGGGCGGCATCGACAAAATATCCCGACAAGGGCATCACGCCAATCTGCCGCGTCCGCGCGGCTGCCGCCAGCGCCTGATCGTTGCAATCGTCGGGCAACGCGGCCACCAGATGCAGCCCGGTCGCCGCCGTCGGCACGGTCAGCCATCCGCCGCCCTCCGCCTCGATCGCGGACAGCAGCGCCGCGCGCCGTTCGGCATAGAGCGCCTTCGAGCGCCGGATATGCGCGCCCAGATAACCATTGCCGATGAACTCAGCCGCCGTGGCCTGGAGCGGTAGCGGAACGCGGTGGTCCGTGCCGTTGCGCACAGCGCAGAGCGCGTCGATCAAGTCGTCCGGGGCGACCAGAAAGCCCAGTCTCAGGCCGGGGGCGAGCAATTTGCTGAGCGTGCCGATGTAAATCACGCGCTGGTTGTCGCCATCGAGCGCCTTGAACGCCGGCGTCGGCGCGCATTCATAGCGGAATTCGCTGTCGTAATCGTCTTCGAGAATGAAGGCGTCGGCCTCCTTGGCCCATTGCAGCAAGGCCAGGCGCCGCGCCAGGCTCATGGTGACGCCCAGCGGGTATTGATGCGACGGTGACACCATGGCGAGCCGCGCATCGGGCGCGCGCTGGCGGCCCGCGTCGACATCCAGGCCTTCGGCATCGACACCGATCCCTACCGGTGCCACGCCAGCAAGCACCAGGCTGCGGTAAGCGGCATCGTAGCCGGGGTTTTCGACCCAGACGCGGTCGCCGATGTCGGTCAGCGCCAGCGTCGCAATCGAAATGGCCGCTTGCGCCCCAGGCGCGATGACGATCTGGCGCGCATTGCAGACAACGCCACGCGCGGCACCCAGATACGCTGCCAAGGCCTCGCGCAACGGTAGAAAGCCCTGTGGATCGCCGTAAGAAAGATCGGGCATCGGCCGGCGCCGCCAGAAACGGCCTTCGAGGCGACCCCAGAGCGCATAGGGGAACGCATCCAGCGCCGGCAGGCCAGGCGTGAGCGGCCATGCCGCACGCGCCATCGACATCGAATCCACCCCCGCCAGACGCCGCGCCCGTACCGATACCGGCGCGCGTTGGCGTTCCCGTGGCGCCGCTGTAGATGAACGCGGCGCTTGCTCGGCCCTGCGTGCCGCCACATAGGTGCCGGCACCGCGCCGCGCTTCCAGAAAACCCTCGGCGACAAGCTGCTCGTATGCGCCGGAGACGGTAATCCGCGACAAGCCAAGCTCCTGCGCCAGCACGCGCGAGGCCGGCAGGCGAATGCCGGGCTGCAAGGTGCCCTCGGCGACCCCTTTGCGAAAGAAGCGCACCAGTTGCTCGCGCAAGGACAGCAGGTCGTCCGGCGCGCGTTGAAAGCGGTTCCACACCGGATAGGCGGTAGCGCGAGTCTTCATGCGGATTCCCGTTTTATTTCGCGGCCACCGGTAATACCAAGTGGCCTTAATAATTTACATAAGTGGATATTTCGTTAAGGCCATTTTGCAGGCATTCTATACGCCATGCAATCCCCTCCCATTCAAGGACACGGCCCATGAATACCACCCCCCTCCGGCCCGCGGATCTGACGCACCCGATCATCGCGGCGCTCGTTTCCGTCATCGTCAATTACGGCGGCACCTTCATCCTGGTGTTTCAGGGGGCGAAGGTGGCGGGGCTCAGCCCCGAGCAGACGGCCTCATGGATCTGGTCGATCTCGATTGGCGTCGGCTTGACGGGCGCCTGGTTGAGTTTCCGCTATCGCGAGCCGATCATCACCGCCTGGTCCACGCCGGGCGCGGCCTTCCTCATTGCCGTGCTGCCGAATACGCCCTATGCGGAAATGATCGGCGCCTACATGCTGTCCGCCATCGGCTTCATTGTGCTGGGGGCGTCGGGCTATTTCGAGCGGGTCGTGAAAATGATTCCGCCCGGCATCGCCGCCGGGCTGCTCGCCGGCATTCTGCTGCGCTTCGGCATCGGCGCCTTTGGCGGTGCGGGTATGGACCCCTTGCTCGTCGGCGGGTTGATTCTCACCTACGCCTTGCTGCGCCGGTTCACCGCGCGCTACGCGATTGTCGGCGTGCTGATCGCCGGTATCGCGCTCCTGCTTGGAATGGGGCAAGTCAGTTTCGGCAGCGTGGCGCTGGAGCTGGCCATGCCGGTATTCACGGCCCCCGCCTTCTCGATGACCGCGCTGCTCAGCGTCGCGTTTCCCCTCTTCGTCATCACGCTGACCGGCCAGTACATGCCGGGCATGCTGGTGCTGCGCAACGACGGCTTCAAGACCAGCGCCAATCCCATCCTCACCGTGACGGGCTTCGGCTCGCTGTTGATGGCGCCGTTCGGTTCGCATGCGTTCAACGTCGCGGCCATCACGGCGGCGATCTGCACCGGCAAGGAATCCCACGAAGACGCCAAAAAGCGCTATATCGCCGGCCTGGCCTGCGGGGTGTTCTACATCCTCGTCGGCGTCTTCGGCACCACGCTGGCGGCCTTGTTCGTGGTGCTGCCGCCGACCTTTATCACCACGCTGGCCGGGCTGGCCTTGCTCGGCGCGATTGGCGGCAGTCTTGCCACGGCATTGGTCGATCTGCGCGGACGCGAAACGGCGCTGATCACCTTCCTCGCCACGGCGGCCAATATCACGCTGTTCGGACTCGGCGGCGCGTTCTGGGGCCTGGCGGCAGGCCTGATCGCGCACGGACTGATCCATGGCGACTTTCGTATGTCGCGGTGGTTCCCGCGCTTGAGTCGCTCGATATCCCCCCACCTACAGGAGAAAACACCTTGAACCCGCCAGCCGAAATCCAGCAGCCCATAGCCCCTCTCGCGGCAAATACCCCCCAGGCCCATGCCTCGGGGCCGCTAGCCGTAGCCGATCCTGAGGTGGCGCGTCACGTCTTGCGCGAGCACGAACGGCAGCGGCACTCGATCGAGTTGATCGCCTCGGAAAATTTTGTTAGCCGCGCCGTGCTCGACATGCAGGGATCGGTGCTGACCAACAAGTATGCCGAAGGTTATCCGGGCCGACGTTACTACGGCGGCTGTGCGCATGTCGATGCGATTGAACTACTCGCCATCGAACGCGCCAAGGCCCTGTTCGGCTGTACCTATGCCAACGTGCAGCCCCACTCGGGTAGCCAGGCCAATCAGGCGGTCTATCTTGCCCTGCTGAAGCCGGGCGACACCCTTCTTGGCCTGGGCTTGGCAGCCGGAGGCCATTTGACGCATGGCGCGCCCATGAACATTTCGGGCAAATGGTTTCGTGCCATCGCCTACGGTGTGCGGCCGGACGACCACCGCGTCGACATGCAGGAGGTGGAACGACTCGCGCGCGAATATCGCCCCCGGCTCATCATCGCCGGCGGCTCGGCATACGCGCGGATTCTCGATTTCGCCGAATTCCGGCGTATCGCCGACGCGGTCGGCGCGCTCCTGATGGTCGACATGGCGCACTTCGCCGGCCTGGTCGCCGGCGGCGCGCATCCGTCGCCGTTTCCCCACGCCCATGTCGTGACATCGACCACGCACAAAACGCTTCGCGGCCCTCGCGGCGGGCTTATCCTCGGCAACGATCCCGAACTTGGCAAGGCCATCAATTCGGCCATTTTTCCGGGACTGCAAGGCGGGCCGCTCATGCATGTGATTGGCGCTAAAGCCGTCGCCTTCGGCGAGGCCTTGCAGCCCGCGTTCGGCATCTATGCGCATCGAGTGGCGGAAAATGCCAAAGTGCTTGCCGAAACGCTGGCGGCCGGTGGCCTGCCAATCGTTTCCGGCGGCACTGATACTCACCTGGCGGTCGCCGATCTGCGCCCGCTCAAGCTCACCGGCAACGTTGCGGAGAAGGCGCTCGAACGTGTCGGCATCACGCTCAACAAGAACGCCATTCCCAACGACCCAGAAAAACCGATGATCACCTCAGGCATCCGCGTCGGCAGCCCATCCGGGACCAGTCGAGGATTCGGCCCGGCCGAATTCCAGTCTATCGGCGGCATGATTCTCTCTGTCCTGGAAGCGGTGGCAAGGCAGCCCGATTGCCCGGACGATGCCGTCATGAAAGCGGCGCAAGACGCGGTGGCGGACCTTTGCCGCCGGTTCCCGTTGCCTTATTGAAACGAGGGTTGTTGGCATACCAATTGCGTGCACCCTGTGCATTTAACCAATAGGAGCACGCAATGTTCGTTCAACCGGATCCGTCCATGAGCGTCGGTGGCAAGAATCGGAAGCCGCCTTTGCCCGAAAAATCTAAGTTGTCGGAATCTGCCATTCATTGTGCTGACACAATATTTTCGCCAGGATAACGACAATGTGGATTGCTGTCGTTGGCCTTGATGGAATGAGCTTCGTCAATGGATCGAATGCGATGCGGCGCCAAGGTTACTGAGCTACTGTTCGCGTGATCGTACCAGTCAGCATTGCCACGGTCATGTTGTCATGGTCCCAATAGGGCTCGGTACCGATGCGAGCAATCAGGAAGTCGATGAAGGCGCGCACCTTCACCGGCAGGTGCCGGGAGGGCAGATACATCGCATAGACGTAGCGTTCAACGGGGATGTACTCTGAAAGCACTGCCTGCAACTGTCCGGCCTGTAAATCCTTGCCAATGATGAAAGTCGGTAGCAGCGCAACGCCTAGGCCACCCAAGACTGCCTGCGACAGGGCCTCGTCATCGTCGACATGCAGCGAACCTGAAACCGGCACCTCGATTTCCCCCCTTGGCCCATTGAATCGCCACAGGCCCTGTTCTCCTGAGCGGGTGTAGTCGAGGCAATTGTGCTGTACCAGATCGGTCGGCGTGAGGGGCAGGCCGTGTTTTTTAAAATACCCCGGCGTGCCGCACAGCTTGCGGCGCACTGGCGCGAGTTTCCGTGCCACCAGGGGCAGCGGTGGTTCGGCAGTGACGCGAATCGCCATGTCGTAGCCTTCCTCGGCCAGGTCGATCAGGCGGTCGGTAATGGTCAGTTCCATCTTCAAGCCGGGGTGCGCCGTCAGGAAGTCAGCGAGTGCCGGCGCGACATGCAGGGTACCGAAGGCTACCGAGGCGCTCACCCGGAGGGTGCCGCGCGGTTCGTCGGCGAAGCTGCCGACGACCTGCTCAAGTTGATCCAACTCTTCCAGGATGCGCCCCGCATGGGCGGCCACCACTTGGCCGATTTCCGTCAGGCTCAGGTGCCGTGTGGTGCGATTGAGCAGTCGCGCATCCAGGGATTTCTCAAGCTTGGCCACCGCTTTGCTGACCACCGAACGAGACGTGCCGAGGCGTCGGGCTGCCTCGGCAAAACTACCCACTTCGGCGACGCGAGCAAATACCGCCAATAAATTCAGATCAAACATAAAAGCCGCACTATCTCCGAGTAGTCCTGCGTGTCATTGTATCCGTACAGGATACATTTAGTTTCCGATCTCCGGACTAATCAAGTCACGGACTGTTGGATAACATGCACCATGATGGAACACGATAATGTATCTGCCGATTCCCGCCATGGCTTGCCCACACAGAGGCCAGAGGAGTTGCTCGTGTCCGTGAATGATTACGTTCGCTTGCGTGAACTTGTTGGAGATAACGCCTTGGCCGAAGAGTTGGAACGCGCAATTGTTGTTCCAGCAGATCGTATCCCGAAGAACGTGGTCACGATGAACTCTCGCCTAATCTACTCCGACGAAAGTAGCGGAACGACTCGAGAAGTCGAGTTGGCTTACCCCGACGAGGCTGATCCCGCGACGGGCAAGGTCTCGGTATTGGCCCCGGTTGGTTGCGCGCTCCTCGGCCTGAGTGCTGGGCAATCGATTGAGTGGAATTTGCCGGGCGGCAAGGTTCACCGCCTGCGGGTTGAACGAGTTCTGTTTCAACCCCAACCCATCGGCTCAGACACCGCGCCCGCCATAACCTTATAGCAAGCTGCATAGCCATGCACCTCCCATGGATCAACGCGCTGACACATCACACGAATTATTTGCTTGCCCAACAAGCGGGGCAGGTGTTTCACGCCATGAGCCGGGAATTCGAGTCGACCCTGATCCGTTGCGCACTGGCCGCCACAGGAGGCTGCCGCATGAATGCCGCCCGCTTGCTGGGCATTGGCCGTAACACCATCACGCGCAAGATCAACGCATTCGGGCTGGACAGCATAGATGACTCATCCCGCCAAATGCGCAAATCGCAGTCCCGCTCAAAACGGTCTAAATAACAAACCACACCAAGGAGGATTAAATGTCGGAATCACAGAACATTGCTTCTCCCGTAGCGCCCCCCGATTCGGCAGAAAAAGACATGCTACATCCGATCACGCCGGAGCAACGCTACCACTATGTCGAGGTCGCCGCTTACTACATCGCTGAAAAACGAGGCTTCGATGCCGGGTCTACCGAAGAAGACTGGGCACAGGCAGAACTGGAAATAGATCGCTTGTTGGCTGAGAGGCAGATCAATCACTGAACAGGGTCTGTAGGTGCAATCCGAGCGGAAATCCCAAGAGTAACAACTTGAACTCGATTTCACCCGATTCGGTGTTGAAATTGTTTCATGAAAACGCCTTCCTTGACCTACGCAAGCTGGCCTTCCAACTTGGTGTTGATACCGATAATTCAATGCTCGCTGCGGTCATCGGCAATCTGCAGCGAAATAATAAAATTTGCCGCATTGGAGGAGAAGGTCGTCATGCCCGGTTCGTGCTGACGACGTTTGAGGGATGAAGTTATGACCGGATTTTAAAACCGGATTACTGGCAGTTTTGAGTTCCGATAACACCAAGGAGGACAGCAATGTTTCCGGAATATCGCGAGCTATTTTCTCAACTCAAGGCGAATGACCGTCACTTTGACCACCTGTCCAGCAAACACAGCGAACTGGATCAGAGGGTAAAGCAGATGGAGGCCCATATCGAACCGGCAAGTCATGAGGAAATCGAGATATTGAAAAAGAAAAAATTACGGCTCAAGGACGAAATGTACGAATTACTCAAGAAAGCCGACTCGACCTCGCATGCATGAAAAATTCGTGTGACGCAAAACCTGCCCCCCTCATGAGAGGGCCAACGCATAGCAATATCAATTCGAAAATGCTTCCCAATGATCTGGTCGCCTTAATTGAAAATGGCATCGTCGAAACGATATCCATCAGCAGGGCATCGCCAAATGCTGCATGGTCTGTTTCTGCCTATGGAAGGGCCTTGCCCGCAGATGTCGTCAACAGAATCGAACTCAACTCTGAAGGCGGCCAGCGCGTGTGGGCCGACCTTGATGCCGCCTACTGTTTTATCCGCAAATGCGGATTTCAGCGGGCGATCTTGATTAACGGTTGAAAGGCGCCGGTGCCTGATGCCAAGGGTGCTCAGAGTGGGCAGGTCCCCAGCCATAGCCCACTGATTAAGGATTCGGGCCGCGCAGAGGCGCACACCTTTCCGCTATCGAACCACGCATCCACATGTACATTGAGTCCGGCAAACACACCGTAGCCTTGGCCCGCTGCAATTTGTCCTGTTGCCATCAGGCTCTCGCCCACACGGATGGCGCCGCCCACCGTGATGTCTTTACCGGCCTTGACGCCGAAATTGGCATTGAGATGCGTGGCACAGGAGATTGATCCACCGGCAAGAATGCCCTGACCAATCTGGAGGGTGTCGTCCGTTGCAATACTGCCACCCACCCGGAGGTTTTTCCCGCACGCTATCTTGCCTGCGACGACCAGATCCTGGCTGACGCGCACATCGTTTGTAACACTGAGTTTGCCCTGCGTGCGCAAACCCCAGCCAACTCGCAAATCTCCCCCGCAGAGAATGTCGGCCTCGCTGTCGATCCCCCAGCCCGTTCGGATATCGCCTCCGGCTTCGAGAGTGCCTTGGCAGCGGAGCTGACCTTCCACGCGGATGTCATCGCCTGCGAACAGGGCACCATCAATCCGCGCACTCCCCCCGATATGCAAGTTGCGCCCCACGCGCAGGAGTGCGCCCATTTCTACGTTGCCGCGAATTTCTAGTGAACCGGAAAACACCATGGCCTCTGCGTTCAGATCATCAAGGACCAAACGCGTATGAGTCGGTCCGAACTGCGACAGCAACCAGCATGCATCATCCACACGCCCGGCATTCACCAACGCGTCAAGCAATTCCTGATAGTTGCCTCCGACTTCAAAATGGCGCAGGAACCACCGGTAGCCTTCAGCGCAGGGGTTTTTTGCCCTGACAAACTCTCGCGTCAGATCCATTGGGCAGCCCGCGCCATAAGTCTCGTCATCCCAGTCATTCCTGATAACAGGCCATCGTCTCGTTCGAGTATGACCACAAGGGCTGATAATGACTCAGCCACACCACCGCCTCCGCAGATTCCCTCGACAGCTTACGCAATGTTCGTGAGAAGCCGAGCAGGTCGAGCAGGGGTGCCTCCCCTCGGATCACACTGGTCGGCTGACGCTTTTCGATATCGCTGATGCTGGCACCATGCGCGGACAGGCTTTTGCGTATCGGTTCGACATACGACGGCTCGGTGGCAATCCGGAAACCCATGATCGGTTCCTGCCAGCCATCCGCGTAAGCCAGCCGGATATGCGGTGTGGCGAATCTGACCTCGGGCCCGAACATCTCCATGAGAAATGTTCTTGGCTTGAGCAGGTCGGCTTCGGTCATGACCAGTATCCGCAAGCCATCACGGGTAGCCTCGAAGACCGTGTCCTCGTATTCCGGCAACAGGTCGATCGCCTTTTTTACGAAGATGCGCTGCGTCCTGTACTTCGGACACGTGACCAGTTGTTCGAGCGGGTACAGATCATGAGCATTCATATCGGCTCCTGCTTACTTGATCAGGGTAACGGGGATGGCTGCACGCTGCACAACGCTCTGCGAAACCGAACCCCAGACGATGCCGCCCAGCGCTCCCAAGCCGCGCGAGCCCATGGCAATGTGGCCACAGCCGTATTGCCCGATTGCATCGAGGATATTGCTGGCCGCGTCACCTACTTCGCGATGGACATCGAACGGGAGCTTGGCGATTTCCAAAAGGCTGATTGCATTGTCGAGGCATGCCTCGCTATCGGCGACGTCGTTGGGTCTGACGTTGAGCAGGTGCACGCCTGGCGAGCTCTCCAGTTGGCTGAGATGCCGGATGACATAACCCACCGCACGCAACGCAGCCTGCGAACCATCGCAGGGAATCAGCCAATTGACCCATTCGGCCGGAAAACTGCCGATACGGTCGCTCGATTTCACCAGCGTGACCGGGATCATTGCATTGCTCACCACATCCATAGCAACGGAACCGAGCAACAAAGTCTGCAAACGGCCCGTGCCGTGCGTCCCGATAATGATCTCGGCCACATTGTGCGTGCGATAGTAATCGTGGATGACTTGCGCAGGCGACCCTGTGGCGATATGTAGCTGATGGCTTTGCTGATTCACCGCCAGGAAATCGCGCACTTCCTCGGTTTCGAGGAGGCCTTGACGCTCAACTGAATCATCCAGAGCATCAACTGAGCCGATTACTTGTACGTTAAGCACATGCAATTCGGCATTCTGCCGCTGGTCGGCCAAACGCAAGGCGACGTTCAGGGCAGTCAATGAAGCCAGTGAGCCATCAACCGGCACAAGGAAGATAGTCGGCCGGATATCGTTAACCTCGCGCGACCAAGCCGTCATGCTGACGACACGGCCATACTTGTCGTGCTCGACCACATCCCAAACCATGCTGCCGACTCTTAAATCCATGATGACCTTCCTTCTGTTTCCCAAGCTGCCAACAAAAATATGTCGATTTGACTTTGGCGTGCGAACTTACAGATGGAAATCGCCTGCGGCTTCCGGCTGATAAAGCACTTTCCCAATCCGGATATGGCGGGTCCGGTTCGTCATGCGCCAGTCGAAGGCATCGCCCTCCTTGTAGCCAAGGATTGCAGTGCCCATGTCGGAACAGACCGACAGCTTTCCGGCACTATCGTCCGCATCCTCTGGGAAGACCAACGCCACCTCCAGTTCTTCATCGTCCAGTTGGACCAAAGCCCTTGAGTTCATCGTGACGACATCCTGCGCCACTTGGCGCGAATCGACGATGATGGCCCGCTCGATCTCGTGCTCGAGTTCGAAAACAGACGAGGGATGCTCAAACGCGAGCAGGTTCGTGAGGCGCACCTTGTCGAATTCGGTGATGTGGATGTCAGGGACGTAATCTGCAGGGCTTTTGCGCAAGAGCCGGAGATAACGCTCGGAGCTTATGGCAAAGGATTTCAGGGCAGGCGTCTGGCTTTCGAGCAGAAAGCCACAGCTTTCGAACGCTTTCAACGAGCGTGCGTTTTCCGTATGGATCTTGGCGATGAGCTTATCGGCCCGGATGTCGAAAAACGCTATCTTCATCCCCTCGCGGATGGCGCTGGCACCAAGCTTGCGCCCCCAGTTATCACGGTTGCCGATGACCAGGACCATTTCGCAGTCCGCGCCGGTTTTGACGAGACGTACAAATCCAACAGGGACGTCGTGGCGGTCGTAGGCCATGAAGAACCGACCGCCCTGGTTGAACAGATGGGTCAGGATCGGCAATTGGACGCGACCGATAACCTCTTCGATGAACCGGGAGACGTGGCGCGAATCACTCAGGTAGCGGGTGACGCACTCGTCCCCCAGCCAGCCCATGAGCGTGAGCGCATCAGACCGAGTGATTTCGGGACACAGGGATACGAAAGGCTTATCACCTAATTTGGTAGACATGATTATTTCGAAAATAAGGCTAAACCGGACTTAAGACGCCGAGGCATGCCACGCACAGTTCCAGTGTAACCAAGAGCCAATTCATTGATTAGTATCAGTGTCAGCACCTGAATGTATCCCGTACGGACACAATGAACCTCATAACGAATCTCGTGTCATTTCCCGCTTCGGATCGAATTTAGCTGTCGCCTAAAATGACAGCGGCCGTTGATCGCCATCGGTAGTTGAACGGCAAGTGACCAGCGCATTGCCGCCCGACAAGGCCCCTCGGGCCTAAGGCCGGACTGGCCGAGTTGTGTGAAATGACCCTCCGGCAGGTTCTCAATGCGCAGCAGTCGTTGGTCAGCAGCCCGCGAATGACACAGTGCAGAAAGCGGCCACACGGTGTATCCCGTATGGCCGCAGGTACTGCCTCTAGATCTCGGTCTGCTCCGAAATCTCCAGAGCATCATCCACCTCGATGCCCAGATACCTGACCGTGCTCTCCAGCTTGGAATGACCCAGCAGTAGCTGAACGGCCCGCAGGTTCTTTGTGCGCTTGTAGATCAAGGTTGCCTTGGTACGACGCATCGAATGCGTCCCGTAGGTCGACGAATCCAGACCGGCGGCCTCAACCCAATGATGAACGATCCGCGCGTACTGGCGAGTCGAGACATGGGGCGAACGGGCTACCCGGCTGGGGAAGAGATACTGATCTCCCCGCAGATGAGACTTCTCCAGCCAGGCCGACACCGCCGTTCGCGTCGGCTCGGTCAGTTCGAACTGGACGGGGCGTTGTGTCTTCCGTTGAATCACCATGGCCCGCGGGAGAATCTGGTTGCCATGGGTTACGTCGCGCACATGCAGATTGACCAGATCGCAGCCGCGCAACTTGCTGTCGATCGCCAGGTTGAACATCGCCAGATCACGAACCGCATGCTTGTTCTGCAAGTGAATTCGGATCGCCCAGATGTCCTTGGGCTTGAGGGGTGGCTTCTGACCGACAAGCTTTCCCTTGTTCCAGGCTTCGCGCTTTTGATTAGCTTCCATTTCCGACTCCTTGGTTGTTGATCGGAGTCTGATTGTTCTACTAGCGGGGCGGCGGCGGTGATTTACCCGAAGAAGCAACCGTATGGGTCGGCATCTACCGCTGCAAGAAATTCATCAATTGTCTTAACTCTCGATGCCGGTTCGTAACCATGCCACTTCAGGTCGGCCCGTTTCCAGAACACCCTCCACAGGTTTTGCGTTCTGACGTAGGTCGCCTTGGCAATTGGGTAATGTCGAATGGTCGACGGGGCGTCCCACTGTGGTCGTATCTCGAGTATTTCGACGCTCTGGTCTATCAGCCGATAGCCAATATCGAGTTCTGGACGAATGTGTGGCGGCGGGCGACGCTTGGCAAGAAACTTGTCCATGGCCTTCTCGATGCGCTTCCTGTCGAGTTCGTTGAACGCCACAACTAAGCCTTGGGACAGTGTGAAATCATGGCATGCTTGTTACAGCAGACAGCCTGGGCAATACGCTTCCTACGCTTGTCAGGCAAACACTACAGAGACGGCGCCCCCACCTTGCCGCTTTTTGGCCTTTTGCCGTACGACGATTTCGACATCCATCCCCAGTTTGGTCAGAAATCCGACCAGACGTTCCTGGGAGTAACCCTTGAAGTGACCACGCAGGAGGGCGGATACCTTGGGTTGGTCGATCCCCAATAGTTCGGCGGCCTGGACCTGGGTCAGCTTCCGGGCCTGGATGATGCGGCCGATGTGGGCAACGATGCGTGCCTTGGCGAGCATTTCTCCTGCATCGGTAAAACCGAGATCGGCATACACGTTGCCGGTGCTGACTTCGTAGTCGATGTCTTTGGTGGTCTTGCGTGTCATGTTCATGCTCCTTCCGCGAGTCGTCGCGCATCGTCCAGTCGCTTGCGAATCAACTCTATATCCGGCTTGGGGGTTTCGCTGCCCTTCGTGGATTTCTTCTTGAAGCAGTGCAGGACAAACACCGCTTCGGAAAAACGTACTGTATAGACCGCCCGGTAGGTGTCTGTCGCATAGTCCTCGACAACTTCGAGCACACCGGCCGAGCCGAACCCTTTCAGAACCTTGGTGTTCGGATGCCGAGTGCCGATTTGCGCGAGATGCAATGCAAAGCCAAATTCGCGCTGGACCGCCTTCGGCATGGCAAGCAGATCCTTCCGGGTACTGCCAATCCAGAACAGGGGTTTTTCGTCTGCGTTCATTGCCGGCCACTGTATGCCATTACTGGCATATTGTCCAGCGGTCTTTCGCAATCCTCAAGGTCGATGTCACTCGCCGAGACATCGCTTGACCCCGGGGCTGATGCTCAAGGGGCCGTTCCACTCTGAAACCTGACGGGCGGGCATTTCACACAACTCGGCCAATGCCGACCGTGGGCCTGATGCGAAACTCGGGCGGCATTGCACCGGTCAGCTGCCGTACAGCCGAAACTTTTCGCTAAATGGCAGATTTCCTAGGCTGCACAACAGCGGTCTACATTCGGGAAGCACAAAACGACTAACTACCGATCACACCCCCCGCACCAAACTCATCACCTGCCCCATATCCAGTGACTGCGCCTTATGTTCCATTTGCGGGAGGTACTGCTGCTGCAACTGCTTGGCAGGGGTCAGCAGGCTCTGGAAAGTTTCCTGTAACAACGCGGTGCTCATGGTCCGACCACCGGCGTAATAGCGCTTCGCCACCTGACCGAGCGCATAGGTGGTGGCGAACGAGAAGACCATGCCGGTGGCAGCGCGACCGACCTTCCCGAAGGTCTTTCCTGCCGCCTTGCCCAGCAAGCCGCCCAGCAGCTTTCGGCCGAACTGCTCTAGATACTGCGACGTCAGCCCAACTCCAGCGGCGGCGATGAACTCCTTGATGTGCCATTGATCCAGTTCGACCCCATGTGCCTTACCGATGCCATACACCATGCGAATCTGGAGCGGAATAATCGCCATCGATGCCCAGGACTGGGGTAGCAGTTCGAGTGCTCCGTTAAGCAGGGCGCTGTTTAGGATTGTCTTGTCCAGTTCAGCATCCAGGATTTCGACTTGTTCCAACGGCTTCACAGGCAAATCGGCGGCTGAAACAATCGGATCGATGGCCTGTTCGATTGCACTAGATTGGCCAGCGTCGAGATTCAGAAAGCGCTTGAGTTCGTCGAGGAAGGCACGCTCGGCTGGACTCATGCGCCCGTCAGCCTCGCAGACGCAAACTGCCATTTCGTAGGCGAACTGGCGCTGCCCGATATCGGAAAGTGTCCCTGCCGCAGTGCCCAGCGGCAGGCGTTTGAGCAGAACGTCCTGATACAGGCGGGCCATATCGAGGCCAGGGGTGCCCTCGGATAGCGATTCCGCAATGCGCTTTACCTCTTCGCGTTCACGGTCGTCCTTGACGCCATCGGCAAAGGCGGCATGCAGACACAGGGCGAGGATGGCACGTTGTTCATCGAGTGTCATGTAATTTTCCTGGAAAGTTCAGAAGCGGAGGCGAGAGCGAGGGCTGGCTTACCTGACCCGATCAAGTGCCTGATCATCCATTGAACAGGGATCATCTATCGGCTCCAGATGGGAAGTGATATGGCAGTTGGGGATCGCTGTCCTCAGGTCACGCTCAATTCGCTCAATCCAGTCATGAGCCTCATGAACTGACCATTTTCCTGGCACTAGCGCATGGAAACTGATGAACGACCGTCGTCCAGCCTGTCGTGTCCGCAAGGCATGGTAGGCGATGCCCTGTTCGATGTAGCGATCGAAGACTTCAGTAATGAGGCGCTTTTGCTCTGGCGGCAAAGCAGTGTCCATAAGCCCGGAAGCTGAGCGATGCATCAACTGCCATCCCGTCCAGACAATGTTCGCGGCAACGAGCACTGCAATCGTCGGATCCAGCCAGTTCCAGCCTGACATCGCAACAAGTCCAACCCCAAGGATGACACCAACGGAGGTCCAGACATCCGTCATCAGATGGTGGGCATCAGCTTCGAGCGTAATGGACTGATGCTCGCTGCCTGCCTTCAATAGCAAGCGTGCCACAAGCAGGTTTATGACTGAGGCCGCAACTGAAACAACCAATCCAATGCCGACAGCCTCGATCGGCTGGGGATTTATGAATCGTTCGATTGCCGTATAACCAATGCTGACGGCCGCCAGAACAATCAGGAAACCCTCGAAGGCGCTGGAGAAATACTCGGCCTTACCGTGTCCGTGTGGGTGATCCTCGTCGGCAGGTTGTTCCGCCAGCCAGAGCATCCACAGGGCCATGAGTGCGCCCGCCAGATTGACAAAGGACTCGATGGCATCCGAGAGTAAGCCAACCGATCCGGTTAAATGCCATGCCACCCCCTTGAGCAGGATGGTCGCAATTGCGGCACCAATGGAAATCCACGCATAGCGTTGCAGGCTGGGTTCGCCCGAGTCAGTCATCATCATGCTTTTTGCCGCGCTTCCCTTTTCCTTCACGCTCTCTTCCTGGCATTCGAATATCGTGTTCGTCGGCATTCTTGTGACACTCGACGCAGTTATCGAAGTCGCGGATGCCTTCTTCGATATGCTCGCGACGGATTTTCTGCTGTGAATGTTCATGGCAGCCGTAGCAGGTATAGCGGCTGTAATCATTGCGGACGTGGCAGGTCGCGCACTTGACGTTGTGGTCGCGATCCAGTTCGAAATACTTCGCGTGATCAAAGGTGGCAGGCGTCCATTTATCCTGGCTGTGGCATTGACTGCAATTGCCGGTGATCTGCTGGTGCAGGCTGTCCTTGGGTGACTTGTGGCAGCCCTGGCATTCCTCGCGGGTCGCCTTTTCCAACAACCTGTGATTGAACTGCCCGGTCGGCCGGAAACGTTTCACGCCGGCATGATCGCTATGGCAGGCGATACAGTCCGAACTGACGAGTTTCTGGTGAAACGGTGTCGACGTCAGGGGTTTCTGAACTGGCAGACCTGTCGTGGTGAGCTTTCCGATCTCCTCCGGCTTGTGACAGCTGACGCAGCGTTCTGATTCGGCACCGGTGAAAGCGGCGTGACAGGCAAAGCAGTCCGCTTCCAGTTTTGCATGGCCGGGAATCAACTTGCCGGGACCCACCATCAGGTGGGGATAGACGAAAGCCAGAATGGCCAACACCATCAGGTTGGCGGCCAGGATCCACTTCAGTGTACGGCTCATACCCAGCCCCAGAACAGAAAGATGCTGATGATGTGGCCTAGCGCCAGGACGGCGAAGACGATGAAGATCGGGATATGGACTTTGCGCCACTTCATCATGGCATCCAGGGTGACCGCATCCCAGAACACCGCACGTTCGATATCTTCCTTGGACATCCCCCGCAGTTGATAGTGGTCGCGTTGCCCCAGAACATGCTCGCGTGAGCGGCCAAGAAGCAGCTTGCCCACCATTCCGCTGATGACATTGACGCCCATCGCTACTGTCGCCAACCAGGGCAGGATGGCATTGAAATGAATCCCGGCATGCAGCAGCACCATCAGAGAGCCAAGCCAGGTGCCGATTTCATGCATGCTGAGCCAGGATTTCATGTTTCCCGACGAGATCATCTTGCGCTTGCGCAACGAATAGACCAGGGAGCCGATGATGAGCAAGGTGCCCGGAATGCCCAGGTAGCGCCCGATCCAGACCAGATTGAAGCGGTGCAGCAGATAGTCGCCGACCAGGGTCGCGATACCGAGCAGGCCGACCAGCAGCGTAAAGGGAAGGATGTGCTTGCGCCAGAGGTTGTTGGTCATCTAGGCCTCCAGCGTCACGCTGGTCTTCGGGGTGCAGCTGCAGAGCAGACAGTTCCCGGGCTCGGGATCGAAATCTGGAGAATGGCCGTAAGCCACTTCACCTGTCTTGATCGTGGTTTGGCAACACCCGCAACTTCCCGCCCGGCAACTGGACTCGACCTTGACGCCATTGGCCTCGGCAAAATCCAGCAAACTCCCCATGCCCGGTTGCCAGGGAACCTGTTTGCCGGATTTGGCAAAGGTCACGACGATGTCGCTTTGTATTGCCGCCACAGATTCAACGGCTGTCGGCTTTGCCGAACGCTTGATCGATGCCGGGCCAAAGGCTTCGTAGTGGATGCGACTCTCCGGCACGCCCCAGTCGTCTAGACCAAGGACGATGCTTTCCATCATCGGTGTCGGACCGCAGATGTAGAAGTGGTAAGGCTTGAGAGGGAGTTCTGTCCTGAATAGCGCGACATCCACGCGCCCTGAGTGGTGATAGTCGCGTCCAAGCTGATCGTCCGGCAAGGAATCACTGAAACATAGACGCAGATGGAAGTTCGGGTAAGTCGCGGCGAGCGCTTCGAGATGGGATCGCTTGATGGGTTCGTTGCTGTTGCGAACGCCGTAGAAAAGCCAGACCTCCCGTCCCGGCTGTTCGGCTACGCACCAGTTGAGCATGGATAGCACTGGGGTAATCCCGATGCCGCCACCGACCAGAACGACCGGTGCGTCACTGGAGTCGATATGAAAGTGGCCGCCAGGTGCTCGGACTTGCAGTTGTTCACCGACCTGGATGTGGTCATGAAAGTAATTCGACGAGCGGCCCGGGGGATAAGCGCTGCCTGTGGGGGCGGGGACGCGCTTGATGGAGACGCGGTAGAAGTCCTGGCGAGGTGCATCCGACAGGGAGTAGCAGCGGGTGATCTGCTCTGTCTTGCCGTCGGGCGCGGGTACCGCTGGTACTTCAAGGCGAAACGTCAGGAACTGCCCCGGCTTGAACGTCGGAAGTGGCTGCTTGTCTTCTGGTACCAGGTAAAACGAGCAGATGGATTGGGCGCCGTCCTCGATTTCCTTGCGATCGACCCGAAAATTCCTGAAACCGCTCCACGCTGCCACGGATGCCGGCTCGGATGCCGAAGGCAAAGTCTGATGGACGGGAGCGGGCATTCTCCCATCAGACCCCACGTCTATGCGCAGCGCCTGATACTCGCCCCAATGTCGCCAGAAGCTGATACTCAGCCACAACACGATTTGCAGCATAATCCCCAATACGATCCAGAGGAGCAGGGAGGCAGAGGTCATTTCAGGTGGCGTCATTATTCTGGCAGTCTTTCACGTTCAGCTTAAGAAACCCTTAATCAACATCCGTTTGACATCCACTTCAATCATCATCGTGCTCGCGCCCCTGAGAACGACGATCACGTCGATCGTCCTTGGGCAAGGGCTTATCACCCCACGCCGCACGATACGCCTCGGCAGAAGTGAAACGGCATTTTTTGTTTGCTCCAACTTTGCTCAGCAACAAGGTATTCGGTTTGGCTGGAATGCCGGCATGCGCCTGAATCTGTTCCCTGATTTGATCGCAGGATTCCGCTTGGACCTCAGGGGTGGCGGCATGTACGGTCGTCATGGACAAGGCAAGCAGGATGATTGAGATGGCTTTCATGATTTGATTCCTTGGGTCTGATGGATAAAGGGTGTCACCGCATTTCAAATGCTTCTTGATGAAAACTGAACCGGCCTTGCCCGATACGCCCAAGTTCCTGCTTGAGCTTTTCTGCCAAGCCTTGCGGCCCGCAAAACCAGATTTCGGACTGGCTTGAGCCAGCCTGCGCAGCGGCCACATCGGCAGCGCTCAATGTTTCACCCTGTTGGGCGCCATGAATGTGCAGACGGATGCCAGGCAACGCGGCGCAGTTTGCCTCGAGGCGGGCGACAAAGGGATCATTGGTTCGATCACGGGTGCAGTAGTGGAGATCCGCAGAAACCTTGCTCGGAGTCTGCTGCAATGAATCCAGCCATGCCAGGAAAGGCGTCACTCCAATACCGCCGGCAATCCAGATTTGTTGGGCGCTCGAATCCTGCCGTGCCATGTCGAAGCGACCATAAGGCCCTTCAACCTTGACGGCATGACCGACCTCCAGTCGCTTGCCCAGGGTGCGGGTGTAATCACCCAGCGCCTTGATCTGGAAGCTGACGCTCCGATTACCCCGATCCGCACTGGCGATCGTGAAAGGATGTGCCCCCTCTTTCTCGTCGAAGGTAATGAATGCAAACTGACCGGGGCGATGACCACGCCATTTATTGTCGAGCTGGCAACTGACGGACAGTACATCCGGGGTAGGTTGCTCGATGGCTGTCACGCTCCCGCTAGCGCGGCGTGCTTTCCCGATGCGACCGACCAGCGAGTACAGGGCTCCATAGATCCCGCCAGCACCAAGCAACGCGATAAGAATGCCGACCGGCTGGGTCCAGTAATCAGTCGGAGCGAGCATGGCTGCATGTAGGGCCAGCATCAGATAAAGCACCGGCATGGCTTGATGCGCCACCCGCCAGGTTTTATAAGGAAACCGCTTCCATAGGGTGATGACCAGCATCGCCAGCACGAGATAGAACGCCCACTCCCCCATGTCCTTCGCTAGGTCGCGCATTACTTCCAGGAAGCCGGTGAATTGCTCCTTCGGTATGCGGCCTTCGCGTCCGACCATCGCTTTCAGAATGTCTCCGACGATTTCCTCTACCAGCCAATGGACCACGGCGAAGCTCACCGCGAGAATGCCGGCCCATTTATGGGTCCGATAGACTCGATCCATACCGCCCAGCGGGGTTTCTAGCCAAGCGGGACGTGTGGATAAAAACATCGCCAACGACATCAAAGCGATCGACAGCAGGCCACTCAAATAGAGCGCTTCCTGCCGGATGACCCATGGCAGGGTGCCACCACTGCTTCCGCCCGTGGCAATTACATCCATTCCCCAGGCCAGTGAGACGATGGCAAGAAGCGAACAGAGCACGATTTTCATGTCAGGACTCCTGATGGATCATTTTCCGGCGGGTTGGATGGTTCCCGTTTGGGGCAAGTCATCTCGGCAGCGTCGCTGGTTGCAGTCAGCCGAATTGCGCTGATTGCTCTTTGCATAGCCGCCATCGTATTTGTCGCGCTTGACGTCACGCTGCCGCTGGTCGATGACCTCGCCCGTTTGCGGATGCACATACAACTTGATCCGCCGCCCCGTCTGATCGGTGGCCTTGATCTCATAGCTGCCGCTTTCACGCTCAATCTTCTCGATATTTCGATAGCCGGCGGATTCCAGTCTGGCGTGTACTTCGGGAATCGATAGCCATCTCGCCTTGTCGGTATTGGCAGAACGGACATCCTGGGCATGACTCGACATGGAGAAGAAAACAGTGGCAAGCAATGCTGTGATGGTTAATGTGCGCATGGTTAAATCCTCCTGCTCAAATGGGTGTCGGAATGATCATTCTTCGTAATAGCCCTGCTCTGCTGCCGTATGGCAGGCGACGCAGTTCGCCTTTGTGCGCACCTCCTTGTGGCGCCACTCCCAGTCGGGAACTTTGCGATGTTCGCTGACCCACTTGGGCAATTCCGTGATGCGTTGTGGAGCCGCCCCGGCAGACACGCCCTTGAGCAATTTGCTGCTGTAGCGCTGACCACCCGCATCGCCTGCATTGGCGACGAGATAGCGGGTAATCTTCTCGGCGGTGGCCGCATCAAGGCTGGCGTTATCCCCGAAATGATTGTCCAGTTCGCCCATCATGCGTTGCCAGGATCGCGCCGGGAGCATCGAGGGGGCAAAGGCCAGGTGGCAACTACCGCACTCTTCTTTGACGACCGGGTCAGTAACCGGCGCGAAGAAATGACGGTCACCGGCCTGGGCACGGGCTAATACAAGGGCAGAAAAAGCCAAGGTCACGAGGCCGATGGCAAGCGGGCGATAGGGAATGCGCACGGGAGTCTCCTATGAATGGGATTACTGACCGATCACGAAGGTGAGCCAGTCACCTTTCTCTTGCGGGGTACATTCGCGCCCCAATACTTCGGTGCAATTGCGCTTGAACCATTTTTCGACCTTGGCCGGGTCGGTATAACGCGTTGGCGTCACGGACACAGCGACTGGTTCGATGGTCTTGCCGGTCAGCGCCCGTCCGGCACTCCGGGTGTCTTTGCCGTGACAGGTGGTGCAAGATGGCGTATCAGGCTTTCCGCCCGAAAAGCTCTGCGTATGCAAAGCCTGGCCACGTACTGCTGAAAAACCACTTGCTTTGGCGGCTGCCGCATACTGAGCCAGCAGGTCTTCGCGAGGACCAGCAATGGTGGCGGTGCTGAGTATCATGGCAACTATTCCTGAGGTGACGACCAACATGTTCTTCATGCGTTTCTCCTGGCGGTTATCGGACTGTGGAGCGCACTTTGCGCCACCCTGTCTGAATGAATGCTGAATCGCTTGTTCATCCTGCGTTCAGGTTCAAAGCGCTAAAAGATCAGCCTGGAAAACTGTGGAGTTAAAGATGTCATCGAGAATCACCCACCTATGGCGCCGTACACTGACAGGCTTGCTCATTTGGATGATGCTGGCGATGTCAGGGACGGGAGTCAGTAACGCTGCCGATAACTCCGACCATGAGCGTGCCCGCCAAGCCGTCGAGGCGGGGGATGTGCTGCCCTTGCGCGCCATTCTTGATCGTGTAGAACGTGAGTATCCCGGCCAGGTCATGGAGGTTGAACTCGACCGGGAAAAGGGTGAGTGGGTTTATGAAATCAAGTTGTTGCGCAAGGGAGGCGCCTTGATGAAGCTGAAGATTCACGCTCGCGACGGCACCATCCTTGGTTTCAAGGAAAAGGATGGGAAGCCGCATAAACCGCACGACCAGGGAGGGCCTCGTTGATGCGCATTCTGGTCGTCGAAGACGAGCCGACCCTGGCGGCACAACTCGCCGAAGGCATCACGACGGTCGGTTATGTCGTGGATGTGGCCCACAACGGGGTCGATGGCAACTTCATGGGCGACACAGAGTCTTACGATGCCGTCGTGCTCGACATCGGCCTGCCGCAGATGGATGGGATCACGGTTCTGAAGAAATGGCGTGCGTCAGGGCGCACCATGCCGGTGCTCATCCTGACGGCACGCGACACCTGGCGGGAGAAAGTGGCGGGCATCGATGCTGGTGCGGATGACTATCTGACCAAGCCCTTCCACATGGAAGAACTGCTGGCCCGGCTCCGCGCCCTGATCCGCCGTGCCGGCGGTCATGCCAGTACCGAGTTGGTTTGCGGTCCGCTGACACTGGATACCCGCAGCAGCCGTGCCAGCGTCGATGGAACTGCCCTGATGCTGACGAGCCATGAATATCGGGTGCTTGCTTACCTGATGCATCACCCGGGTGAAATCGTCTCCCGGGCCGAATTGACCGAACATATTTACGCGCAGGATTTCGATCGTGACTCGAACACGGTCGAGGTATTCATCGCGCGCCTGCGCAAGAAATTACCGCCGGGCCTGATCGAAACCGTACGCGGACTAGGCTACCGAATCAACAAAGCGCAATGAACTTTGCCCTCTTGCGTAACTCCCTGCGCATGCGCCTCTTGGTGGGGACGCTCATCTGGATCGCCATTTCGATCCTGGTTGCAGGCTGGGGGCTTGGCCAACTCTTCCATCAGCACGTCGAGGCCCAGTTCGATGCGGAACTGAAGAATCATCTGGATCATTTGACGGCCCAACTGATTCTGGATGAGCAGAACCAAGCCAAGATTCAATCACTTCCGAGTGACCCGCGCCTAAACAAACCCCTGTCCGGTCTGTATTGGCAGATCGACCGGATCGCCGCTGCGGGTGAGAGTCCAGCCAGGGCTTTGCTGCGCTCCCGCTCATTGTGGGATGAAAGATTGGCAGTGCCGGCAGATGCCCCGGCGGACGGAGAGATTCATCAGCATCGGATCGATGGGCCCCAGGGTGCTGCCCTGAGAGTGCTGGAACGTTCCGTCACCATTGAAACGGATTCTCTAAGGTTGATCGTTGGAGCCAATGAAAACTTTCTGACAGAGCCTATCGCGGAATTCAAAGGCCATCTCTGGTTGGCACTGGGCATACTGGGAGTAGGATTGACGTTCGCAGCTTCGATGCAAGTATTTGTCGGGCTTGCCCCGCTGCGCAGCTTGCAGGATGCACTCGGGCGCGTCCGGCATGGCGATGCTAGATACATGGAAGGCACGTTCCCTAACGAGATCATGCCCCTGGTGAATGAGTTCAACACGGTGCTGGCGCAGAACGCCGAGGTGGTCGAGCGTGCCCGAACGCAAGCCGGCAACCTTGCCCATGCGCTTAAAACACCGCTGAGTGTTCTCGCCAATGCCGCCAATGCTCCTGAGAAGCGAGATGACGACTTGGCACGTCTGGTCGCATCGCAAGTCGATACCGTGCGCAAGCAGGTTGATTACCACCTGAGCCGGGCACAAGCTGCCGCATCGGTACAAGTTCCGGGCATGCGCACCGCCGTTGAACCTGTCATCCGGGGGCTGGTACGGGTCATGCGTCGGGTGCATGCAGACCGCCAGATCGAAATTGTATTGTTTCCCGATCCATCTAATCTGGCATTCCGTGGTGAGGAACAGGATTTACAGGAAATGCTGGGGAATCTGATCGACAACGCCTCGAAATGGGCCAGATCACGGATCGAGATTCAAGTCTCGGACGAGTCTGGCAAACTCCGGGTGAGCATCGATGATGACGGCAAGGGTATTGCCGAGACCGAACGCGATCATGTACTCAAACGAGGGGTTCGCGCAGACGAGCAGGTTCCCGGTACGGGATTGGGGCTTGCCATCACCGCAGACCTGGCGCGAATGTACGGTGGTGATTTGGTGTTGACCAAATCCTCATTGGGTGGGCTTCAAGCGTCATTGATACTACCGGCAGTTTGACTCATTCCCCATTGCACTTGTCGGACAAGGATGCGGTTGCTTTCCAGTAAAGCATTTCAGACTAGGTTCGAAGTTCGAGTTAGTCTGCGGATAAACAATGCGGCCACCGTGACCTTGGGTTGAACGATTGCTGACCGACGCATTGCCGCCCGACACCGACCGCAGGCCGACGGTCGGCATTGGCCGATGAGCCGGCAGTGGCATTTGCCGCGTCAATCGCAGCTCTCATGAAGCTGACCTTCGCCTAAGAAGCAATCGAAGGGCCGCAACGGGTTTTCCTGTTTCCTGTGGAGCCGGGC
>Ga0075152_10000678_pt1 | contig 24738 bp, 15 predicted proteins | sample JI61114C2DNA_FD_70964 | JGI IMG/M metagenome (GOLD analysis project Ga0075152, IMG submission 70964) | Wastewater effluent complex algal communities from Wisconsin, to seasonally profile nutrient transformation and Carbon sequestration -... | ecosystem: Engineered > WWTP > Effluent > Algae...
CCGTCGCCCTCGAAGTCGAAAGGCGATCAGGGCCGTTTGGACCGCTTGGAGGCGGTCTTTCGGGGGGGCGACTTCGTTTCTCCAGGATTTCTCCTGGTTCGTGGGGCGCGGTCCGGGCCGGGCTTCGGCTTGGACTCGCTCACGGCCGTACGGCCGCGGGCCACTTTGAGCATGGCCTGGTCGAGGTTGTCGGAGTCAGTGTGCAGGTACTTCTCCGTCGTGGCGATGTTGGTGTGGCCCAGGAGCGCCTGGACCTCCCTCAGTGAAGCGCCCTTGTGGAGCGCCTGGGTGGCGAAGGTGTGGCGCAGGATGTGGACCCCGCGCTTGAGCCCGAGCTCGTCCTGCAGCTTGCGGAGCCACATGCGCAGCGGATGCTGGCTGCGGATCGGCAGGCCCTTCTTGGACAACACGACGAGCTCCCCCTTAACCGTGGGCACGAACTCGATCAGGGCCTTTCGCAGACGCGGCGTCAGGGGGATGCGGCGGCAGCGATTGCCCTTGGTCGCGTTGACCTCGCCCTTGTACGCGCTGTGCGTCACGACGATCGCCCCGCACGGGCCGTCGTCGAGGCGGATGTCCTCCTTGCGCAGGGCGATGATCTCGCCGTGGCGCATGCCGGCGTCGTCGGCCAGCAGGATGACCGTGTACAGCTTGAGGTCCGCCTTACGGGCCGCCGCGAGGAACTTCTCGTCGTCGACCTGCTTGTAATGCGGCTTCTCGAGCTTGGGCTCCTTGAGCCGCTTGATCCGCGGCATGCTGGAGATGACGTTCCACTCGATCGCCGAGTGAAGCATCGTATTGAGCCGCGCCAGCACCTTGTTGATCGTCGATGCCATGTTGCGACCGGCGCGAGCGGCCTTCAACTTCTGCACCGCCTCGGCGTTGATCTGGTCGAGACGGAGCGCTCCCAGGACCGGGAGGAGGTGCGCATTGAGGTCCTGCCGGTAGTTGTCGGCCGTCGCCCCTCGCAGGCGGTTGGCGACGACGTACTGCTCGACCCAGCGCGGGGCGAACTCGGCGAACGTGGGGATCTCTTTTTTCGGTGGTTCTTGCGGTTTCTTCTCCTCCTTGGCCTTCACCGCCTGGGCGAGGAAGCCGAGGGCCTTCTCGCGGGCCCACCGCTCGCTCGCGGAACGCGAGGGCATCGGCGACTTCCATCGCCGGCGAACCTCTTGGCCGTGAACGAGCATGGTGATGTCGGCTTCCCAGGTGTCGGGTTTGTGTCGATAGGGACGAAGCTCGATCTTCGTGATCATGGCGCTTGCTCCAGTGCATGCGCCCGCTCGCCTGACACGGGGAGCGTTACCACACCCGCGCGAATCTGTCCAAGGCCTCGTTCCATGTTCCCCCGCCAGATCAAGACAGCCACATCGTACATAGTACGCCGACAACGGGCTCCTGGATACGCACCGACGTCGCGCGCTGCGATCGCGGCGTCACCGGGACCGGACGGCCTGCTTCCTGGCGCCAGAGCTGGAGCTGCGCCCGGAAGATCGCGCTCTGGTCGTCGCGGCTGCGGCTTGCCGAAATACCCGGGCAAGATCGCGGGAGCGGCTGCTGGCGAGGACGGACACTGCGAGCATGGCTCCTGCGGACTAACGCCGCGTGGTGTTCACGGAGGCGAGTCGCTACCGCTAGCCAGGCGTTCAAGGTGAAGGGAATACAGAAGCCGCCGCCTCTCATCGCGCGAGGACACAGACACCAGGGTTGACCTCTTGATCAACCATTTGAAGAATCCCCGATGCGTGATGTGTAGCGCCTTGGCCAGTTCCTCGCACGTCCCCGGGCGCACCTCCCGGCCACGGAGCCGAGCGCGCACCATTGCGACCAGCGCGGACCTCAAGCGTGAAGCGAGAGGATCCAGGCCAGCTTCGTCGTACAGGTCGACCAAGTGAGCCCGCATCTCTTTGGAAATCTCTGGTGATCGAAGCAACGCGAGGGTTTTGTCCTCTCCTCCGTCCGACGTGGGCATCTGGGCCGGCTGGGCCTCGAGTCGCAGGTGCGCGTCCCATCGGCGGCTCGACTGTCGAAGAACAGCCAGTCGATAAACGCCAGGTTGTGCTCGCGGCGGGATGCACGAGCTCGCGCTCCGGGGCTTCGAAAGAGGTCCCACTGTCGATCGATCTCGTCGATCCATGGCCCCTCGGCGAGACGGCCGAGCTCGCCGTGCGTGAACTTTTGGTCGGCCCGGGTGAAGCCCCGCTCACAGCAACGCTTGAACTTTTGCCCGCTTCCACATGGGCAAGGGATGTTACATACGTTATCGCGCATACTCCCGGAGACTCATCATATCAGACAGTCTGCCAACATCGGAATGGACGTTATCGTACGGCCTGATGCACGGCCAGCACACCCATTCGAACGCGGTCGCGAGACCCCACTACCCGCTGCTGTTCGAGACGGACCGCGCGCTCGACGAACCGTGGTCGCTCGGCGAGGCGGCCCTGCGTCCTGCGTCCACGGAGCGGCGCGGTCGAGGCGTCGCGCGGCTCCGTTCGCCGTCGTCGTCGGCGGCGCGAAGTCCCACGCCACGGGCTCGCTATGGGTCTCTTCGCCTCCGCCCCGGCGCGGGCGCCCCAGGCCGCGCCGGCGAGCACCGCACCGATCCACTTTTTCCTGGTCGCGCCGGACGCCGGACGGACCCCAGACGTGACGACGCCCCGGGTCCGGGGTCGGACGCCGGGGCGTGGAGGCGAGTAGCGGCTCAGGAGGGGTCGGTCTGGCTGGACTCGGCGCGCTGGCGGGCGACGTGCTACCGGCCGCCTGCGTGCAACTCTCGCTCGCCGGCCCGCACCCCGCGCCCGACTCATCGTCCGCGCCGCCGCCGATGACCCGGCGCAGCGTGAAGCACGGCCCGCGTCGATCTCGGCCCGCATCGACCTGCGGATCCGAGGGGCTCGACCCATCACAACCCGCCGTGGATGTAGGTGAAGCCTTACACACCGTCGACGTGGCGCCCGTGACAGGACGTGAGATCTGTCGCAAAAAGCCGGATTGCACGAGCGTAGTTGCGCTTCTATCGTGCGGGCCCGTGCAATTTCGTAACCCTGGTCCCCACACCCATGCGATTCTCGCGCTCCTTAAGGAGCGCGCAGCAACCTCACCGCATCCCGACGACTTTGAAGCCTGGCATTCGCAGACATGTGAGTTTCTTCGAATCCTTTATGACGAGGATTCCCTGTCTAGTTATTTGAGCAACGGATACCTCTACAGTAATAAAGTCATGAAGGGCAAACACAACCAAAAAGGGAGACGGGACCAGATTCGTGCCGAAGCGAGTCAGGAGTTGAAAGACTTGATCCGCGAGTACGAAGCGTCTGAAATGACAGTTTTCGTCGGTCATGGCGGGCACAGCACACAGTGGGCCCAATTGGATACTATCTTGGAGGTGGCGAAACTTCGCCCGGATCATTTCGATCGAACAGCCACGGCTGGAATGTATGTTTTTGATCGCGTTTCGGGAATGCTTAACTCGGCCAGATTTGCGTTCCTCGTAATGTCGGCAGAGGATGTACAGCGAGACGGTAAAGAACGCGCCCGACAGAACGTCGTCCACGAAGCCGGAATGTGTCAGGCTCGGCTTGGAAAAGAGAGAGCCATTCTCCTCGTTGAAGAGGGAGTTGAGAAGTTCTCGAACAACGACGGAATTGTGCACCTCGGGTTTCAAAAAAATGACCTGATGAGTGCATCGAAGGGGATCCAAGCCGTGCTCAAGCGTGAGGGATTATTGCCATAATCCAGTTGCGCATCGCCCCCTCGAGGTTGGCAGCAAACCGCAAATCTACGTGGGGGGGTACGCCGCCAGACCATCGACCATCGCGTGACGGGAGGATGAGCGCCTTACGTCGCCGGAAATGCCCCAATCCACCATTGACAAGCCGACAAAGGCCACGTAAACGATTCATGTCGCCTCGAGAATTTCAACAACTCGCGGGACTTTACCGCGGCGACGGGCCCTTGTATCATGTTCTCGATGAAGAGCGAGCCCGAGATATTGGCGGTTCCGCCACTGCTCCCGAGGATCCTGACCAGCATCGCGCCCCCGATGGACGGATGCTTCGAGCATCTGGATGCTCAGCCGTGCCTCGCGGATTTGGCGAGCGAGTTGCGCACGCTCCTCGACGACTTCGAAGGCTCGCTCAATCGCCGCCCCGACGATCTCGCCGCGGGCCTGCAGCGAGCCTCGACGCTGTATTGGGAGTGGGTCAAGCGCATCGCCGCCCTCCTGCCATCCCGCAAGTGGATGGCTCGCGCGGAGGAAGAGTCGGCGCTGCTGCGGAGAAATTCGGCAAGGGACAGCAGATTCGATCCTGTGCTGCGTAGCCTAGACTATGCAAGGACAGAGGTAGTGTACAACTATTGCGGTTCCAAGGAAGGCTTCTTTTTCAGGGTTTCCGCGACGGAGCATGTCTGGACGTATCCCGAGGTAAGGGATGTGGCTGCGGAACGAGCCGATCTCTTTGCGGCCGTCCATGTCTGGGACAGGATCGACCGCGGCGACAGCCGGTGCGACCCGCGCATGCTGAGGCTCGGCGCACAACTGTACGAGTTGTGCTTGTTCGGCAACTGGTGGGCGTATTGATCGGGCTGCTCCCGCGCAACGCGAGCGAAGAGCGCCAGGTCTCGACCCAGATCGCCAGCGGGTGCATCCGGAGCTCGGCATCGGAGATTGTCCCCGGGATGCCGGCGTCAATCGCAGGCCCAAGCTTTGAGCGCACGGTCTCCCGCTTGAGCGCCGGGTTGGTCACTCGCTCGAGCGTCTCCCCGATGACGTTGCTCTCCGTAATCGTTGTGGCGAAGAGCTTGGACGCCACGCGCGCGCGCGACGAAGCGGCCCCGCTCCTCGATCGAGCCCTCGCTCTTCATCGTGGCCGACGTGCCGACGCACTGCAGCTGCTTGGAAAGCCGCTCGCGGCCGCCGTCGACGCTCCGCGTCCTGATCCCGCACGGCTGCGCCTGGACGGTACACGACGTGCCCGGCGCCACGCAGGTCGACGTCATCTTGACGCCACCGCCGCGCTCGCGCCGCCAAGGAGGTCGCCGGTGATCGACCAGGAGACCCTCCGCAAGCTCCGCGAGATGAAGCTCGGCGGCCTCGCCGATGCCTTCGAGGAACTGCTCGGCCGCGCTCCGTCGCACGAGATGACGGTCCTCCCAGCGGCAGGGGTCGATTCCCAATCGCTTCGACCCGTACAAGAACTTTCGGCGCATATCCCCGTTCACCCGTCCCAAACGACGAATGCTCGGAGTGAGTGGAATCGCGGCCACCGCCGAGGGGCGGTGGCATCGATACGGGCCGAATCGACGAGCTGCATCAACGCCGTCGGGAGGCTGCCATCCGCGCCAAACTCACGGAGCGCCGTGTGTCCGACCTGCTCCGCCGCGTCGCAGAAAACCGGCCAGAGCGGGGCGATCACCCGGCGAGCCCCGCACGCCAGTAACATCCCGGGAAAACCGCCAGCGCGGTGAATCCAGGGTCCAGCGCTGCCGGCCTGGCAGGCGAGCAGGACGATTGTCGAGCCCGCGAGTCGGTGGGGCAACTCGCTGATCCGACGCAGCTCGAGGAGCGCCGGAGCGCCGGAGCGATCGAGCAGCGAGAGCGCCGCCGCATCGACGTCGACCACGCTCCCGTGACAGAGGATGACGACTTGCTTGCACTCGAGGAGGTCCTGTAGGACGCCCTCTGGCTCGGGAGGGGCGTCGATCAACCCCGGGCAGGCCACCCCGAGTGTGCGACCGTACTGGTCTCCGCAGCCCAGGCGGACCCGCAGGTCCGACTGCCTGGCCGCGCGCGCGAGCTCGATGCCGGCCGCGAGGATCGCCGGCGGCGGGCCGCGGGTCGCGAACGGGCCGGGGTCCGCCACAACGATCGCGGTCGGCGTCGGCTCCGGCGTCACCGGCGGACGCACCGCGAGATCCGGGGTCATCGTCACCGCGACTCCGGGCCACAGGTCGTGCGGCGACAGGCCGCGCAGCGGACCGGCGACGCACCACAGCACCCGTCGTATCGAGCGAGCGAGGACCCCGAGCAGCGGCGCGACGAGCTCGGCGCGCGCCCACGCGACTGCCTCGTCGTAGGCCGCTGGCACCGCGTCACCCTCGATCGACGCCAGCAGGTCGTCGTCGAGGCCCGGCGGCGGCTCTGCCGAGAGCGCCACGACGTGACAGCGCAGCTCGTCGGTCACCTCGTAGATCGCCGCGAGGTAGCCGTCGCGCGCCGGCACCACCACGAACCCCGCCGACTCGGGCGCGGCGCTCAGCCACGCTTCGAGGCCGGCGAGCGACGGCTCCCCGCTGAGGAACTCCGCGCATTCGGACCGCACCGCCGCCAGCGCCGGCGAGATCCGCAATGGATCGCCGCTGCGCGCCGCCTCGACCCACTCCGACCACGTGGACAGGCTGACCCCCGCCGGGCGACGCCAGCGGGCGACCAGGCGCCGCTGCGTGCAGCCGGCCGCGCGCGTCAGCCAGCGTGAGACGCTCCACGCCGCCTCGCCGCCCAGCACGAACGCGCAACCCGCCACCTCACCGACCACCCCGTCCTCGGCGTATCGCTCCGCGAGTTGCGCCGCCAGCTCGACCAGCACCGCGGCCTCGCGCGCTGCGTCCTCCTCGACGTGCAGCAGGTACGGCCGGGCCTCGTCGATCGCCTTCCACGCCTCGTCGGCGGCCGTCGTCAGCAGCGCCCGCGCCGCCGTCAGACGCGCGAGCAGGGCGAGCACGAACCCGGAGCGGAACAGCCGCTCGCCGCCGCCGAGCCCCCGCGCGACCTGCAGGGCGCCCGTCAGCGCCGCCCGCCCCTGATGCCACAAGCCGAGGCCGCGTCCAGATCCACACACCCGCGGACCGCCGAGCTCGAGGGCGACACGGGCGGCATCACCGAGCAGGTGGTGGGTCTCCCACAGATGGATCTGGTTGCCGAGCGTGGCTCGCACGCTCAGCGCCTGCGCTGCCAGATCGACCGCCTCGAGGGCCTCGTCGAAGCCGCGCCTCGCCCGGATCAACGTATCGGCCAGGTTGTGCGCCGTGACCGCCCACCGCGATGCCTCGGCCGCGGGAGACTTCGCCGCCAGTCGCCGACGCCACAGGGAGATCGCCATCGTCCAGTCTCCGGCCCGCTGGGCCTGGGCGGCCCGTCCCATGATCTGATAGTTCTCCGCGTCGTCCAGCGTCCCCAGGGCTCGCTGTGGGTAGCGCTCGAAGAGCGCCGCGAACGCCTCCTGACCGGCTGCCAGGGCCTCCTCCGCGGGCGGCCCGCGGTGCTTGCAGCCCCACAGCGTGAGGTCACGGGCCAGCGCGCACAGGTGCGTGGGGTTGGTGTTCTCCTGGCCCGCGACGATGCGTCGGAGCCGTTCGATCGAGCGCTCGAGGTTGAAGGCCTCGCCGCCGTGGCCGATCGCCATGCGCACCTCCTCGAGGTTCGCCTCGGCCTGTTCAGCCCCGAAATGGTCGCCCCGTCGTGCACACTGCCGGATCTTGTCCTCGTACAGCGCCGCGGCCCGGATCCAAAAGTTCAGCGGGTCGCCGTCGGTTCGGTAGCGGGTCGCACGTGCGAGCATCCCGGTCGCGTCGCTCGCCAGCGTCGAGCCGGCCGGGGCCGCGCCCAGTACCCGCTGGCAGAGCCCGGCTGAACGGGTGAAGTCGCGGACCGGATGGGTCGCGTGCTCCTCGGGCGCCCACACCCCCGCGAGCTGGAGCAGCAGGCAACTCCGCGCCCGTGGATCCTCGATCCCCATGATCAACGGCTCCGCCTGATCCGCCAGCGCCCGCGCCCGCGCCGCGGAGTCGACGCCGCGGACCGCCAGATACGCCAGGATCTCGGCCTGGGCGAGCACCGCCCCGGGCCGCGCCGCCTGGTCAGTCTCCTGCGCCAGCGCCTCGACCGTCGCCAGCAGCTCCGCGGTCCCGGGGACCTCGCGTCGCAGGTCCTCGACGAGCTTCGCGCGATCCGCCGGATCGACGCCGCGGCTGGCGAGGATCCGGGTATCGATGCGCTCGGGGTACATTGGCATGGTCGCCCGCATGTACGTCGTGAACGCGGGGGTGGTGACGAGTCCGAGGATGTCGCGCTCCTCGTCGCCATCGGGCGCGTGCGAGGCGAATGTCCGGATCTCGTGGGCCCGCGACGCCAGCCCGGGCACCTCGGTCGCGACGCGATCCTGCGCCGCGATCGCCGTTCGGTCCCCCGCCTCGCCGCGGAGCAGCGCCGCTGCGACCACGAGGATCCGCTCGGCGATGCCTGTCCTCAGGTTCACGTCCGCGTGGGGGAGCGCCTCCTCCAGCCGCGAGAGCGCTCGTCGCCGGCTCGCGGACGCGGCCTCGGGCACACCCAGCAGTTCGGCGTCCGCCAGCGACAGCAGGGTCTCGGCCCGCAGCCATCCCCGATCCCGGATCTTCAGCGCACGCGCGAGCAGCTCCCGCGCCCGCGCGGCGTCGCCGGGTCCATTGCGTGCGATCAGGGCGTCGGCGAGGACCTTCCACAGGGTCGCGGCCCCCCGATCCGGCACGGGCATCGCCGCGGCCGCGTCGTAACGGGCGATGGCCCGCTCGAGATCCCGCTCCGGCCCCTCACGCCACGCGTTGCCCAGCGACAGCAGCACCATGAACCGCAGTTCGTCGACCGCGTGCTCCTCGACCAGACCCAGGGCCGCCGTGAGCGCCTCACGAGCCGCGACCGCCGACGCCCGCTCGCCGGCCCGCGCACCCCGCATGTGGAACACACCGAGGTGCCACAGCGCCTCGACCCGCTCCGCCGGTGTGCGGGCCACGGCTTGCAGCTCGTCGATGACGCGCCGCAGCGATGCATCGTCCGTCAGGATCCGCGACGTCTGCAGCGACTGGATCTGACCGCGCAGGGTCGCGAACGTCGGGCCCGTCGCGCGCCCCCGCAGCCGCTCGACGTATCGCAGGGTGGGGATCGACGCGTCGCTGCGGCCCGCCCGCTCGAGCAGCCCGAGCACTGCGTCCACATCACCGATTTCCTCGCGCGCGGTCAACCAGTCGAGCAGCGCATCGGCCCGATCCGGCCGGGCGCGCAGCGCCATGCCGATGAACCGCAGCGTCTCATCGCCGATCGGCGCGTCGGACACCACGGGGCCGGTCCCCGCGGCCGCGCTGACCAGCCAGCCCGGCGCCGTATCGGACGGCCCGGGTATTTCGGGGGCTGCGTGCGCGTCGGCAGGTCGCGCCTGCCGGGCGACGATCCACGCGTGACGCTGCCAGATCTGCGCGAGCCGCCCGCTGCTCGCACGCACGCGGGCCAGCAGCGGCCCGACCCGCGCCAGGCAATCCGCTCGCACCAGCGGGCCCGGACACAGCAGGCTGAGCACCGCGTTGCCGAGGTACTCGTCGGCGTACTCCGCAGGCAACCGCGCCGCGGTCAGCCAGCCCGCGCGCTCGCCCTGCGCCGCGCTCGACGTCTCCTCGTCGAGGCGGAGCTGCTTCGTACGGATCCGCCAGACCAGCGTCACGGCGACCGCACGCCCGCGCGGGCTCGTGACCTGACGGTACGCCTGCTCCGCATGCACCCAGGCCCGCTCGACCCGCCCTGCGTCGCCCTCCGCGGAGCTGAACATCGCGGTCGCCAGGTCGAGCCGGACCTCCGCCGACTCCGGCCCCTCGCCGAGCCCACCCTCCACCACGTCGCACCAGCGCCGGCGCTCCTCGTGAGCGTCGGCCGGCAACGCCGCGAGCAACAGCGCGGCGGCCGACGCCGCCGCCGTCCCGCGCCCCCCGGCGAGCCCGCGCAGCTCGACACACGCCTCGTCCTGTCGATCGAGCGCGAGCAGCACGCGCGCCGTCATTCGCCGGCGGCCGGCCCGCCTGCTCCACTCGAGCGCGAACACCAGGACCTCCACGGGCAGGCTTCGCGGGGCGCCCACCACCCACGACTCGACGAGCGCGTCTCCGTCCTCGGATAGGGGTACGCGTCCGGCGAGGTAGCCCACTAGATCGTCGATGTACGCCGTGGGAGCGCGGCCGTCGGCGAGGCATGACAACCCACGCTTGATCCGGACCAGGCCGGCCTGATCGCCCGCGATGCGCTCGAGCTCCGCCAGCCGACGATCGCGCGACTCGTGGTCGGCCGTGAGATCCGCGAGTAACATGCCAGCCGCGAATAGGACCGCCCGATCGCCGAGCTTCTCGGCCCCCGCGACCGCCAGCTCTGCGTGTTGCCTCGCCTCCTCCTCACGGCCCGTCGCCTGCGCTCGCCGGGCCAGCGCCAGCCGCGTCTGCATCACCTTCTCGGCCTCTCCGGCCACCGCGAAGCCTTGGAGCGCCAGCTCGAGCGCATCAGTATCGTCCGCCATCACGCCACCATCACCGTCAGCCGCCGCCGGCCTAGCAAGCAATCGGCTCCGAGTGGGCCCACGCGCCCTCGCCGGTCCGGAACCCGAACCGAAGCGTATACTGACCGCAATAAGCCGGGGGCAGCCGACGCTGCCCCTCCGCGACGTGGCAGCGGACCTCGAGCATGAGCACGCCCCCCGCGTCGATCACGAACGGTGGGTTCGCCACGAAGATCGCCTGCCCCCCCGCCGCCGGCAGCTCGATGTCCCACGCAGCCGAGGGCTCGAGGGCCCGCGTCGACAGCACAGCCCGACGCTTGTGGCAGGCCACGTGCACCATAACCCGGATCAGCGTCAACGAGCCCGCCGCCTCGTTCTTGAGGATGAAGCGCAGGACCGGTGCACGCGCTCGGCCGTCGCTGTCCAGCACCGGCTGGATGTCGAGCAAGCGCAGCCCGCCCTCCGAGCTGCGCGCCGCGGGATCGACGAACGCAGCGGGGCCTGTCAATGGTCGGTACTCGGCGGCTCCACCGGACGCGACCAGCCGCGCCTCGGCCGCGAGGTCCTCGGCCCAGAGCTTCGCCACCGCGTCGATCTCGGCGCACCGGCCCTCGCGTTGCTCCCGCAGCGCCGCGAAGAATTGCTGGTGGATACACCCGCGTCGCTCGAACTCGGCGACCCCCGCGTGCGCGAGCGTCATGAGCGAGGTCGACTCGGGCAATTCGTGGCGGACGTCGCGGCGGAGATCGACGCCGATGAAGAACCGCCGCAGTTGCGGCTCCGAGAACAGATCGACCAGTAACTTGACCAGGATGCTGTTTCGCGGCTCGGGCACCCCGGAAGGGTACTCCAAACGAGCAGGTCGCGGACTCCAGGCGCCACTTTCGATCCTGATGTCGAGCCCGTCGTCCCCTTGCACGTCGTCGCCGATGCGCTCAGCGACGACAATCCAGACACGGCCTACTGCTTGGCCCTCGAGGTCCAAGAAATGCTCTCGATCGGCGCATGGGGTCCGGCTTACCGGGCGGCTCTGCAGTTGGTGAGCAGTCTGGCCCAGCCTTCGAGGGCTGCCAAGGGCCGGATCTATTTCTGCGAGGCAGCACCTGCTGAGTGACCTGGGCGAGGCTGATCTCGATGAGATCAACCAGCCTTCCGCCCATGTACAGCTTCGAGCGTCGGCCTCATCCTCGGCTATGGCCAGAAGAAAACCGACCCCCGACAACCACGACTTCCGGCACGGCTTGCTCGACCAGGTCGAGCGACATCTGGTCTGGCCGATGGGGACCCGTGCAACCGGTCCTGAGATCGAGGATCTCCATCTAGAGCTGACGTTCGCCTTCAATGCTGGAGACTTGGAGCGGGCGGTGGCGGCCGTCGCAAAGTACGGTTACAGCCGCACCATCATTGAGCGAGCCTGGTTCGGGCAATGAGCCGGCCCACTCGAAAGAATGGGCCGACTCGATCTCTTTCAAGTTTTCGGTGGCAACCTGTAGCCCGAAGCAACGCCTTTACCCTCCGCGGGCTGTCGAAGAACCTGAGTCACGGGTAGGAAGAGTTTATGAAAAATCTCGCCGGAACCGACTTCGTAAGCGGCGGTTTCAACGCCATTCAGGGCGAGAGGTCGATTGAAGACGACCCAACGATCCCCCAGGATAGCCGTGATGATGGCGGGGCCTGTCACCTCTCCCGCAGAGAACCAGTTCTGGGGATCGTCTTCGGGGCGGCGGGAATCCTCTAAAGCTCTCTGGAGCTCACTCCTTTGGCGGGCTTCCTCCAGGCGAACCTGATCGAATTCGTATTTGGGGACTGTCACCTTGTTGGGGTCTTCGTTGGGGTCTCTGTTGGGGTCGGGCACGCTGATCTTCATGGAGAAAAGCGGACCACGTGCGCGGCCGCGCGTCAAGCAGCCATCTCATTTTTTCGGGTAGACCGGGTCGATTCATCGTGGTGGCAGCCACTTATCGCTGGCCATACCTGTGTGACCAGCCAACCCACGACCACGACAACGACCACGCCCCGAATCCCGACCCCGACCGCCGCCCAGGTGCTGACCTGGACCGCCAGCTGCTGGCTTGCCTCGGTAGCCCTCACGATCCTGGTAGGGGGTCTGTGATGCCGACCGCACCAGACCACCTCACCGCCCAAGCTTTGCCGCCCGGGCCATCACGACCTGGGCGGCTTTGCTGAAGCCAGGGAATGGGCTGGCGCCGCGACTTGACGTGCGCACTCGCGCACGGTATTTCTCCCGAACCTATGAAGAAAACTCTTCTACCTCCCGCCAAGGGGACGGAACCTCTGCACGAGATCGCGGCCGAAGCCGCTGCGAAGAATCACCTGAAGGGGGGCAAGCGAAGCGATTTTCCGAAGTATCTGCGGGCCGCCATGCAGAGCAAGGACATCGAAGCTCCGTACCTGGCCGACAAGGACATCAAAGCCATCGCCGGGGAAGTGGCGAACGCGTTGACCCGCAACGGCACCACGAGCGCCAAGGAAATCGGCATCGTCTGCAAGGCGTTCGACGATGAAGCAGAGCAGGTCGAATACTGGACGGGCCGCGCCTGGGAAGTGGGCGAGAAAATCCCCGACGATTGGCTTGAGCTGATCCAGATGTGCGAACGGATCTTTCATCGAATCTAAGCCGATCTCAGCAAAGAGCCCGGCCCCCAGATAGTACTACATGGTTAGAAGCTTGATTTCGCGCGTTGCATGATCATCTTGGAGGGCATGAGCGCTTTTCCCCTCAGGGCCCGGTACTGGACCCTGCCCATGGTCCGCCGCGTCCTTCAGCACATCCTCATCCGAACGATCGGCGCCTGCCCGATGTGCAACCGGAACTTCAGGTCGGAGGGGCAGCCGCTGGCGGCGCCGAGATCAGGCGTGACACGGCCACGCCTCCTGGATCTCCACGACCTCGACCACCCCCGGCATGTCCCTCTCGAGCGCGAGCAACAGCCCGAATGCATCGCTCGTCGACAGCTTGTGCGCCTGTGCCTTGCGCTCGCGCATCCCGCCCTGCGGCAACAAGCCCGCGAAGAACGGGTGCAGCCCGTCGCTCTCATAAGCCTCCGGCCGCACCGGCATCGTCGGCGCCAGCGCCCGCCCGGCATACCCGGCGTCGTATACGAACCGTGTCCGCCCGCCCTGCAGCTCTTCCAGCCTCCCCACACGCTGCCCCGCCAGCTTCACGCTGCCTCGCCGCAGCGCTCCTACCCGCAGCACCGCATCGAGCGCCTCCGCGAGCGCCAGCACCTCGTCACGCATGTTTGTCACATACTTGTTGGGTCCACCCTCGACCGCGCGGACGTCCGCGCGATCCCCCAACAGCCGCGACACGACAAGGCGGTGCTCGGGGTCCACGCAGCGATCGCGCACCTCCTTCGCCATCACCCGCCACGAAGCCGGCGGAACCGCCTCTGACTCGGCGATGTGCCACAGCGGTAAGATCGCCAGTTCCGGCGCGAGGTCCCGCAGGCGAGCCGCGATTACGTCCTCGGTGAGCGGCACGTCCGCCTCGACCTGGAGCATCTCATGCAACCAGCGCTCCGGCGGGTCCGGAGCGGCGACTTCGGCGTCCTGGAACGCGCGTTCGGCCGTTCCCCGCGCGAGGTAGGAACGACTCGATCGAAGCACATCGTGGAGATGCCCCCGTAGCGGCTCCCCCAGCGCTCGCGCGACGCGCGTCACCTTTCGCCGAAAGTCCGACTTGATCCCCTCCGGCACGTACTGCTGCCAGATGCCGCAGCTCAGCGCCTCGGCGAATACCGCCAGCAAGCCCTCGTCCGCGGCATCGGTCGCCAGCAAGGTCAGCGCCGCGTAAGCGCGCCGCTCCGGCTCCGGCGAGTTCAGCTCGGCGCGGACGTACTCTGCGGCGAGCGGACACGGCTCGATCGCCAGCAGCCCCGCCGCCACGTGGAGCCCCTGGGCGTCCGGCGTCATCAACGGACCGAGATCCGTCCGCCCGTTCGAACGAACCGCCAGCAGCCGGCGCAACTCGGAGTCGTGCCAGCGGCCGAGGCGGCGCGCGCTCCGCAACATGCTCGACACATACGTCGGTTCATCCTCGCCGACGAGGCACTGCTCCAGCAGCTCGGTGCGATTGGTGAGGTCGGAGACCGCCAGCGCCAGCCAGAACTCGTGGGAAGAGTACGCCCCGTCACGGAGCCGCTCGGCGTCCGGCCACGCCGACCCGGCCTCACGCAGCGCCGCCGCCAGCGGCCAGATCGCGTCGTCCCCGAGGCCGATGACAAGCAGCAGATCCGTGATCGCCTGCCCGAGCGCGGGCAGCGGATGCTGACGGATGTGCACGCAATAGCCCAGCGCACGCACCACGAACCCCAGCGGCTGTACGAGCACCGCGAGGTGGAACGACGGCCGCGAGCGCAAGACGCCGTGCAAAAGCGGCGCGACCTCCCCCGGCGCCCTGTCCGCCAGCAGCCCCGCGGCCACCAGCAGCAGCTCCGACCACGCGGGCTCCGGCCACCGCGCCTTGAACACCGCGTGCAGCTCTCCGTGCCGCGCGAACAGCTCGAGTGCCCCCGCATAGTCGCTCCACGCGCGGTGTGTGAAGGCCAGCTCCCCGCCGGCCTGGACCGTCAGGAGATTCCCGCGCAGGCACAGGTCCTCGACCAGCACGGGGCCCAGACGACGCGCCACCGCCGGCGCCTCGCGAATCACCTGTTCAAAAAACTCGACCGCCACCGTGTCGACCTCGCCGCGCGGCAGCACGACCTGTCCCCGGCTCACCATCGTCCAGGCGAGCCTGCGGACGAACGCCAGCTTGTCCGCCAGCGACAGGCTGACCGGGGCCAGTCGAACCACCGACTTCGTCGCGTCCCAGTCCTCCAGCAGGTACTCGAGCGCCTTGCTGTACAGCCGATGCCGCGGCCATGGGATCTCCCCCGATCGACCGATGGAGAGCACCAGGCTCAGCATCAACGGGACCTGACACAACTCGTACAGCGCCGGGCTCCCTCGCAGGGCCGCAAGCATCCGCTGAGCTCTCGGCTCGGCGTCGACGGCCCGCAGGATCGTCCGGTGATACTCGCGGATCAGGTGCTCGACGTCGACCTCGTCCCACGGCGCCAGCACGTACCGTGCGAAACGCGGCGAGATCCGGGGCGCGGGCTGCGGGCGGCTCGCCACCAGGACGAGCCGCCCGCTCGGTCCTTCGACGAGCGCCGTGAGCGACGCCTCCACATGGGCCCGCGAGGCGGGTTCCATGACCTCGTCGAGCCCGTCCAGGATCCATAGCAGTCTCCCAGCTTCGTCGAGCGAGCGCAGGGCGGCCGCGTCGAGGCCGGTTCGTGCGCCGACGACATACTCCGTCAGCTCCGCCGCCCCCGATCGCGCGAACGCCGGTAATTCGACGTACACCGGCACAACCCCGCGCAGGTGGTCCGGCACCCTCGCATCGTCGCGGCACAGCCGACGCGTGACGACCCGCAGCAGCGTGCTCTTTCCGGCGCCGATCTGTCCCAGCAGCGCCATCGCCGGTCGCCCGGGCGTGGGCAACAGCTGCTTCCAGTCCCTCGGCTCCTCGACCGGCCCCGTCACGTCATCCTCGACGCGCCGCGTCGCCATCGGCGGCGCCAGCTTCGGCTCGACGAACAGCGCCTCTAGATCCTCCGCCGACGCAGCGCCCAGCGCTCCGCCGATCGGGATCATCGGCCTTACCCGCTGGAGCAGCGCCTGGCGATGGGCCGCGATCGCGGCCTCGTGCGCCCCGGGCGACGCCGCCGCGACGGGCATGTCGCTCGCGTCCGGCCCCAACTCCCGCAAAAACGGAGCCAGCTCCGCATGCGACGTCCCGTAGCTCACAACGAAGATCCGCTGGCCCGGCGGATGCTCGGGCCGCAGCTTCGCCACCTCGTCCGCGTGCGCCAGCCGGAAGTGGCGGTACTCCGACGTCGCGAACACCTGCTCCGCCTTCTTGAGGAACGCCCCGATATTCGGATCGCCCAGCCCGGCGCCGCATCCGACGAACACGAACGTCCGCGCGACCCGCAGCGTCATCAACACGGCCTGCGCGTGCTGATCGCGGGCCACATCGAGGTACGAGGCCGTCCCGAGGACTACCGTCTCCGGCGACTCCCACTCGCCGTGCAGATGGACGACCCGCGGCTCCTCCCCGCGGATCGCTCGCTCGACCGCGGGCCCGTCGCGCCAGGTCGTCGCGCGCAGCCCCGTCGCCTGTTCGAGCAGGTGGTCGTAATTCGTCGTCACCAGTAGCGCCCCGCGCCGCTGCTGCTCCGCCAGCGCCGCGAGAACGCTCCGCTCCTGGACCCCCCGCGTGAAGCTCCCGACCGAATCGCGCAGCCAGCGGCGAAACTCTCCGCCGCTCGGCGCGTACAGTCCTTGAGACACGGCGTCCGCCACGCTGAGCAGCGAGGTGGTGTTCGTCGAGCGAAGCAGCTGTTCAAACGCATCCCGATCCGCGCCGGAGACGCCCCCGAAGTCGTGGGCGTGCCGCAGACCGTCCTTGAGCAGCCCCGTCCACGACGCCGTCTCCGCGTACGCTCCGCCGCGCAGCGCGCCGATCGCCACGCCCGCACCGACCACGAACACGACCTGCTCCGGCCGGTCGCGTACGATCGCTCGCAAGTCTTCGGTCGGGGTCATTGAGGCACAGCATGGTAGCCGAGTCCGCGGGCGTTCTACACTCGGACTCACACCTCGCGCCCGGCGTGCCCGGCGCCCTCACACCTCGCGGTGACGGGCCTGCCCGACGTGCTCCGTCCCTGCCGCGTCGGTGCACGTCACCGCCACCCTGGCGATCCCCGCCGGGATCCCGATCACCCTCCGCGCCAGCCTCGCGCTCGCCGTGCGGCAGCGCGGCACGCGGTACGACCACAAAGAGCTGCTGGACTGAAGACAAGTGACCGCCATTTTACCCTACAGGTCGTGCTGGATAAGGTGGCCGAGCAGTGGGGCGCTATCGACCTGGACCCCTGCCATGACCGTAACCCCTGCCATGACCGTGACCCTGCCTGTCTCGTGCGGGCCGACCTGGTCTACGACATCCGCGAGGGCCAAGACGGCCTTGTCGCCATCGACCCCTCCGCGACCTCTTCTGCCTCCTGCGCGCGTGGCCCCCAGAGCGGCTCCTCGAGCGACTATTGGCCAGCCAACAACTCTCGTAGGTGGCATGACCGTCTCACGAGGCGTGATCCGGTCCGCCAATTATGAATTGTCCTGGCGCTCCGAGTCGCGCAATTGCTGCCAGATCTGGGAGCATAGGTCGTGTCGCTCGAGGTGGATGAGCTGATCGAGCGGCAAAAGCTCGTCGGATCGCTGGCCGTGGAAGCCCGTCAGGGTGGGTGTGGACTCGGCGAGCCGGAGGCGCTGGAACTCGCCGGCGTCAAGGAGGAGGCCGCCTTCTTTGAGAAGGTGCATGCGCGCCACGAGGACGCCGCGGGTCACGTGCCACAGTTGAAGGAGGTCTAACGCGAGGACTGCGAGGTGACTACCATCGGGTGAGAATTCGAGGTGACCGGCGGCGACATCGGTGTCGAGGGTCTTGATGACCGAGCCGTCGGCGAGCCGTCGGATCTCGACTTTCCCGAAGGAGCTCATGGCCAGCAAGCCGTGGGCCTCGTCGAAAGCGCACTCACTCGCCTCGGCGGCCATCGTGGCCTCCCACACCGCGCCGCACTCATCAAGGGGGCGGCCGGCATCGAGCGCGAGTAGATCCGCGACGCGTACGCAACGAACATGGCGCGGCGACGCTGTGTACACGAGGAGCGTACCGGAGGGCGTCACATGGAGAGGGCAATTGTCCGGTCGCGGGAAGCTGCGCCGCTGGCGTGCCGGGTCGACGAGGAATGTGTTGGTGTCATGGCACGCCGCGAAGACACGGGGCGAGCCGTCGAGCACGAGGATCAGGGTGCCGGAGTTGGGCAGGTCGCCGCAATGGCGGTGCTCGCCGGTGTCCGCGTCCCAGACATCGAAACGCGTGGTCTGGCCGCGACCGCGCTGGAGCAGCACGAATTTTTCGTCGTGCGAGAAGCTGGCGAGCGTAGCGCCTCCGCGGCTGGCCGGCGCGTTGGGCGGCTCGTGGCAGGTGACCTGGCGGCGTGTGGTCTCGTTCCACACGGCGATGGTGCCAGCCTTCTCGTAGATGAAGCGGGTCCCAGTATGGTCGCCAACGGTGGCCATGGAATCATGCAGGAACCTGATGTCCCTGCGGTGGATCTGCGCGGAGGCCAGGTCGATATCCTCGATCTGCCAAGAGCTGTGGAGGCGGAGCCCGGTCAGGGTCCAGCTGATCCGGGAGGTCCAGCGTCTAGAGATCTCAGGGACCGGCGCGACGGCGATGTCGCCCGTAGTGAGGTCGACTACAGACAATTCATCGTCATAGTACAGTATAGCGAGGCGATTGTCGCACGGAGAGAACCATAGCCCATGGGCGGTGTGTACCTCCCGAGGTAGCAGCCGGCTGTGACGGGAGTGATCCCAGCAGACGACATGAGCTGAGCGATAGCGGGGATCGCCGTCCAGCGCCGCTATGAGCGATCCGTCGTGCGACCAGGCTAAGGTTGGATGACAGGCCTCCGGATGGGAATCCCCGATGGGCCCGTCGATCGCATGAAGCGGCGGCACGGCAGCATCTTCCAGACGGCACACAAAGACGCGCCCCTGATAGAGGTGACCCTTGGGTGTGCAGAGGAGGGTGGCGCCGGTCGGATCGACGGCCGTCAGACGTGTGGACGAATGTTGGGTCAGGTGCTCGAGGGACGGCCACGTGAGCACAGCCAGCTGGTTTGTACGCATTGGCCCGGGGGTGCCGGGGCGGCACGGCACGACGACCAGCAGGCGTCCGTCGGCGACGAGCATGCCCTCATACATACCGCGAAGCTCGGCGATTTCGGTCAACACTTCGCCGCGAGCGATGTCCCAGCGCCGCGGCATATCGGCGAATATCCAGAGGGTCGCGGCGTCCTCCCAGAACAGGCCGCTGACCGGGGCCTGGTGCGCGAGCAGGGTGAGCGGGTGGAGCTCTTCGAGGCGTCGTAACTGCACCCCTCGGTCACCGGCGACCGCCAGTAGCGCGCTGTCCGGCGAGAACGCCAGCGCCCGGACGACGCCGAGTTGCTCTTGCCAACGGCGCAGGCAGCGGATCGGGCCCGAGGACCAGAGGGTGCATGCTCCGTGTGCGTCGCAGGTGGCGATCCGATGGCCGTCCGGAGACCAGACGAGTGAGCCAGCGGCGGCCGCGGGGAGGACGGAGCGGACAACGCGGTCGATCGATGTGATGTGCGCCTGTGCGGAGCGGTCCGACGTCTTGTGCCAGTCGATGCAGCATAGAGTCACGTGGGTCAGATCGACCCCAGAGGTCTCGGGCGGCTGGTCGAAGGCGATGCTGCGACTCAGGTCGGCGCCATGGAGCTGGGCGCCGCTGAGAATTGTCCCGTCAAGTACGGCGCCGGTCAGGCGCGCCCGATCCGCTACGACTCCATGGAGAGAAGCCGCGGACAGGTCCGTGCCGCCGAGGTCGGCATTCCGCAGATCCGCCCCCATGAGTGACGCGCCCCGGAGCGACGCTCCGCGCAGACACGCTCCACGCAAGCACGCGCTGGTGAGGCGGAGGGCGTCGAAGCGGCCGCCGCGCAGGTCAGCCCCGGTCAGGTCCCACGGCTCCTCGGTAGTCGAGCCAAGCGTCCTGTCCGCAGCGGCGAGCGCCAGTGCATTGAAGGTCACGAGCGGCGCCGCGGGCGGCCGCCGCAGCAGCGCTTGCAGGATGGCTCGCGCGGCGGGCCATTCCGGGTGCTCGCAGCAATAGGCGAGCACCCCGCTGTCGAGGGGCAACACGCCGAGGACCTCGGGGTGCCCGGCGCACAGGGAGCGGACGAGCCTGCGTGCGAGGACGTGCTGGAGGGCCGCATCCCACGCGAAGGCGAGCCCGTTCTCTGAGTCGCGCGGGAGTTCGTTGTGGATATCAGGCGCCCAGCACAGCGCTTGCCGGCCCAACCAGGCAGCGACGCGACCGGTCGACTGCGCGGGGACCTCCAGCAGGCGCTGGGCCATCACGGCGAGAAGGCTTCCCACGGAGGAGTCGATGTGTTGCTCACCGGGGCGGAGGCGTGCCTGGTATTGCGTGAACCTATCGCGGTCAATGTGCGCTGCGGGCACACCCTTATTGCGGGTGCGGGGTGTCCAGATAGCGTGTCCGAGGTCTTCTAGGAGATCGATGAACGAATCCTGTTCGAGCGTCTCGTCGCGCTGGATCCCGCGGAACACCTCGGCGTGGCGCTCGATGTACGCGTCCATACGTGGGTAAGGCGGATGCTCGAGCGACGCGACATCGACCGCGTCGACGAGGAAGCTGCGCGGGGGAATCTGCTGCGGCTGCTGGAGTGCGAACTGCGGGTCGCGCGTCAGCTCGGGCAGCTCCTCGCGGGTGGCGGGGCACAGACGCACATGCACGGCGTCTTCAACTTTGGTCCGCCAGCATGTGGTCAGCAGCAGGCTCGTCTGCTCGGTGATCCACCCGGCGAAAAAAGGAAGCTGCCGGATCTTGGCGGGCAGGACGTCGTCCATCCCGTCGAGCGCGAGGAGGCAGTTGCCAGTGGAGATGGCGAGACGTAGAGCGGCGCGCGCCGTGTCGGTGAAGTCGCCTAACAGCGCGGCCATGTCGGTATGGCCGCGCCAACCACGGCAATTAAGGTAGTAGACCGGGAGGCCGCCGGCGAGCAGGGCCTTTCGGGCCAACGGCGCCAGCCAGCTGCGCAGCAGGGCCGTGCGACCGTCACCGAGTGCGCCGCACAACACACAGGTCGACGCCTCTTCCTCTAGCCAGTGGTTGAGCGCGGTGAATGCAGATATGAACGGCGTCTTGGGGCCGAGCCCGAGCTGGCACATGGGCGGCACAAAGCGCCTGCCCTCGGGTGTAAAGGGGTACTCCGCGAGGTGTCGTAGGTGCGCTTCATCGACGGCGAGGCGCTTGATCGCCTGGTCGAGCGAGGACACGTCGCGCTCGAGGGGGTACGCGAGGTCGCTGCAGTCGCCGAGAATCAACGAGACCGGGAGCGGCAACCCAGCGACACTGCGCGCGTGACGGAGGTCGATGTCGCTGGGGACCACGGGGGCGACCAGGATCACGTGGCCCGGGGCCACGACGAGCACCGCAGTCCCACCCGGTGACCAGCCGACCCATGCAGGCGGGGCCTGTTGAAGCGCGAGCCAGGTGGCGGCGGCGTCCAGATCCTCGCAGTAGCCCTGCAACTCGGCAAGAGGTCCCTCCACCGGTTCGCCACAGCCGCCGTCAGTCAGCGCCTGGTGGAACGCGGCGACCGGCCAGAGTCGATAGCCGCGGGCTATCAGTGATGTGGGCGCAGGTCCAGCGTCATGGTGCCACGCCGCGACACCGCCGTCGGGGTGAATGCGGGCGGCCACCGCGGTGGCTGGGCCTGGGAGAAGGACACTGGCGATGTGGGCGACGAGCTGGTGCGCGGCCCCGTCGTCGGCCCACTTGCGTTGTGTGCAGACGCGCTCGAGCGCGCTACAGGTGCCGGCGAGGAGGTTGCGGTCAGTAGACGAGACTTCGGCGCGTGCAGCGAGGCCTCGGAGGACGCGGAGGCAGCCGAGGGTGAGCTGACGCTCGATTTCATCGAGGGTCAGGACCTCATCAGGGAGCCACAGGTCAGTGGCGAGGTCGTGTAGCTTGTCGAGGTTCTCGCAGGCGGGGGCGCGCTTGGCCAGGAACTGCCAGCGTTGGACGAGCAGCGGGACGTCACCGTAGCGGACGGCGGTCTGGGTGAGGAGGTCGCGCTGGTCGCGGCAGAGTTGGCGGAAGCAGCGGACGTCTGGGGCCGTTGTGAGGAGGCCGGCGAGCTGCGCGAGGGCGGGGTCGTCCCGCTCGTGGAGGATGAGGCTGTAGAGCAGCGGCTCGCTAGCAGCGGTCGTGATGAGGCTGGTCGGCTGGGTAGCGGCGGGACGATCGAGCTGCAGGGCGGCGACGCAGATGCCCTCGCGTCCGGGCGGCAGGGGCGGGAGCTTGCCGTTGGGCATCAGTGGGCCAGTGTCTTCGCGCCCGAACCCGAAGATGCCGCTGCCGCCGTAGCTAGCGGCGTTAGCCATAGCGACCGAGGTGAAGGAGGTCTGGTAGAGGTTGTGCGCTTCGCTCTCGAAGTCGCGCGTGGTGCTGGCGGGCGAGTATGCGGGGACAGCGACGAGCTGCACCTCGTCGGCGAGTTTGGCGTGGTTCGGCGCAGCGGCGGCATCGCGATGCCGGAGGAAGTCAATGCAGATCGCCACAGCGACCCTGACGGGCGCGCCGCCGGCGCGGGGGGTGACAATGAACGGCGAGAAGCCCCCCTCATCGCAGTCGATATCCAATTCCAAGCGACTCTTGAAGCGCTTCTGCTGGAAGCGTGGCGACTCTTTCGGGGGCAGAATCGGGGCGACGGCGTGATTGGGAGGCGCGGTGAACAGCGCAGTGTAGCCTGGGTCGCCGAGCAGGCTCGCGGTGACGTGGTGGGAGCCGGCCACGACCGTGCAGCCGTGCTCCGCGGCGAGCGCCTTCAGGGCGGGCAGCGCGGTGCCGGGGACGCTGTATTCGGGGAACACCACGAGGTCGACGCTGTGGTTTCCGCAGAAGCGTAGGATAGCGGCGAGTCGGGTAAGCAGCCCGCGCTCGTAAGCCTGCGCGACGCGCTGCTGCAACAGCTCGATCTCATCGAGGAGGTGGGACTCGGGCGGGAGAAGGGCGATCAGCTCGCGTAGGAGGTGGCTGTCACGAAGGGGTTCACCGAGGAGGTCCGAGAAAGCCAAGTGGGCGTCCAGCTGGACCACTGCGACGCGGAAGGGTGCGGAAGGCACAGGCATGCGCGGCCCATGTGTATCACGGCGTGCACGGGCCGGAGCAGCCTGAATGTCGCGTGGCCGAGGACGTCGGGCAGCTCGAGGCGGAGCGCGTATGGATGGCGCAGCGGCTGGCGCAACTCGGCGGCCTCGGCAGAATCCTGCTCGGGCTGCAGTCCGGACTCCCGGTGCTGCGCGCGTTGGTCGACGAGCCGAGACGCGGGCTGTACCGGCTCGCGCGGACCCAACACGGCGCGTGGGCAATTGCGCAGCTCGAGGCGATAGCGCATCTGCAGGGACGGCTCGGGCGGATCGTCGAGCTGTCCGAGCCGACGCTTCGCGCGCGGGAGGCCGCGCCCTCTGTGGCGCCCCTGGCGCCACAGAGGGCGGACGAGGTCACGGTCCTGCGCGAACGCTGGGATCGCTGCAAGCCCCCGCCCTGAGACAGGCCGCATTCCCCGCGAGGCCATCAACCAACAGGGGAACATGACCGCGAGGCCGCGTGCGCCGGTGTAGCCGAAGCCAACTCAGCAAGTACATAGGCCCATTGTGTGCCGCGCCGCGGGCCAACTACGCGGACTCGTAGCGCCGCAGCTCCACCCGCAGCGGCGACTCGGCGTCAAGCAGATCGCCGAAGGCCAGACACCACCTCCGGTAATGGATCCGACGTACCAGGGGCGTGTGGACCGCGAGGATCTTGAGGGCATCACGTCCGACTTGATCGCTCGGCAGGGTCCGCAGGTGGCCCTGACGATGGAGCATGACCAATAGCTCGCCGGGGGCCCCTGTCATGGTCGTCGCTCCCGCGATCGCAGCCCGGACGAGCACCCACACGAGTTCTCGGGCGAACTCGGCGCCGGTCTGCCGCGCCGGGAGTTCACCCTCCACGACCGCGGAGTAAGCGGCGAGCGCGTTGGCCAGCGGCGCCGGCAGGTTGACCGCCTGAAGCGGCTCGACCCGCTCTGGCGCTGTGCGAGCCGCGGATGCAGGGACTCCGCCGCAGTGCGGAGCCGGGGCGGACGACCGGCGGGGCGGAGCCGTCAGCGGCGCAGGTGGCGGGGGTGGTGCCGCCACTCTGACGCGTGGCGAACCCGCGGCGGACGGCACCTCGCGGAGCTGCGCGCGCGCCGTGCTCGGGCGCTGGGCTGTCGCGTCGAGCTGCGGGGCCTCGCGCCGCGGAGACGAGGCAGCTCGCGCGAGGGGCTTGTCGGGGAGGCTCGGCAACCAGTGATCGAGGTCGAGTTCGCGGACTGCCGGCCAGGTGTCGACGAGGAGTCCATGCGGCTCATCCTTGACCGCGATGATCGCAACCTCCTCGGGGCCCAACCAGCACAGCAGCACATCGAACACCGCCGCCCGGATCAGTCCGAGCAGCGGCCAGAGCTCGATGAAGGTCCAGGGCGCCCGCCCCTGCGCCAGTGCGAGCGACTCGACGGGACCCAGCGTCTTCGCTGGCTCGCCGAGGTCGGCAGGGTCGAGCTGCCGCAGGGCGAAGGTCCCGTCCAGCCGGACATGGAGAATTACGGAGAGTCCCGGCAAGAAGGTGCCGGTGCGCAGCTCGCCGTCCGGCGACGCATGCCGCAGCATGCCGCTCGCCGGGCTCCTGGTGGTGGGGCCCGCACCGCGGAAGATGTGCGCCGGCCCGCCGAAG
>Ga0075152_10000681_pt1 | contig 24681 bp, 19 predicted proteins | sample JI61114C2DNA_FD_70964 | JGI IMG/M metagenome (GOLD analysis project Ga0075152, IMG submission 70964) | Wastewater effluent complex algal communities from Wisconsin, to seasonally profile nutrient transformation and Carbon sequestration -... | ecosystem: Engineered > WWTP > Effluent > Algae...
AGGTAGGCGGCGGGGTCGCTGTAGTCGATGCGGCGCGACGGGGTCGGCTGCGGCAGCTTGCTCTGGCGCAGGTAGCGGGCGTACTCGAAGCCGAGGGTGCCCTCGCCGAGCGCGGTGAGGCGGTCGAGCGGCTCGGGCTCCGGCATGTAGCGGCTCTCGTAGAGCGCGCGCACGCCGGGCTGCTCGAGCAGGAGGTCGGCGGGCAAGGTCATGCCGCGCAGGTCCTTGAGGCTCAGGCGGCCGAACAGCTCGGAGATGTCGAGGCCCTCGGGTGCGCCTGCCGCGGACTCGTCGGCGGCGACGCCGAGGAAGGCGCCCGCGAGCTTCAGCTTTTTGAAGGGGTCGAACATCGGCGAGGAGACGAGGCCAGGCGGATGGTACCGCACGTGCCGCCGGGGAGGGAACCTCTTGCGCCAGCCCCGGACGGAACTTGGGTCGGCGCCGGGGGCGGGATCTCAGAGGAGGACGAGGCCGGGCGGGCGCCGGCTCCGCGGTGGGCCGGGGCGGCCGGGGCGGGCGTCCTCGGGCGCGGGGAGCGAGCCGAGTTGACCGCAGGCGGCCATCCGCTCGTCGCCGCGGGTGGCCCTGATGGAGGTGTTGAGGTGACGGGCCTGGAGGGCGGCCTTGAAGGCGAGCACGCGCTCGGGCGTGGGGCGCTGAAATTCGCTGTCGGGGTGGGGATTGAAGGGGATCAGATTGAGCTTGCAAGGGACGCCGGCGACGAGCTCGGCGAGGCGCTCGGCGTCGGCGGGGGTGTCGTTGAGGTCCGCGAGCAGGACGTACTCGAGGGTGACGCGGTCGTTGCGGCGCAGCGGCAGCGCGCGCAGGGCCGCGACCAGGGCGCCGAGCGGGTACTTGCGGTTGACGGGCATGATGCGGTCGCGGACCTCATCGGTGGTGGCGTTGATGCTGACCGCGAGGCGCGCGGGCGACTCGACGACGTAGCGCTGGATCGCCGGGATCAGGCCGGAGGTCGAGACGGTGACGCGACGCGACGAGAGGCCGATGCCGTGGTCGTCGCACAGGATCCGGGTCGCCGTGATCACGGCCTCGAGGTTGTGCAGGGGCTCGCCCATGCCCATGAAGACGACGTTCGAGATCCATGTGTCGGGGAACAGGCGCCGGGCCAGGAGCACCTGCTCGACGATCTCGGCGGCGTGGAGGTGACGCAGCAGCCCCATCTTCGCGGTCAGGCAGAACCGACAGCCCATCGCGCAGCCGACCTGGCTCGAGATGCACAGGGTGGCGCGCGTCGGGTCGCCGAACACCGCGGGGATCAGCACCGCCTCGATCACGGCGCCGTCGTCGGTGCGCAGCGCGAGCTTGCGGGTGCCGTCGCTCGCGGTGTGGATCGCGTGCACTGCGAGGGCGTCGACGCGCGCGCAGGCGTCGAGGCGAGCGCGCAGATCGGGGTCGAGCCCGGGCAGCGCCATGGCGTCGACGGCGAGGTGGCGGTGCAGGCCGGCCCACAGCTTCTCGGCCTGCATCGGGCGGGCGCCGAGCGCCTGCCGGGCCCACGCGAGCAGCCGCGGCCGCTCCATGGCCTTGAGCCACACCTTGCCGGCGCTGTCCTGCGGCGGCGGGTCGAGATCCGGGAGATCCATGGCGCGTCGCTCTTAGCACGGCGGCCGCGGTCGGTGGACCTGCGCGTGCGCCCCGCGGGCGCGGGCTCGCACGCGCGGATCCTCGCAACGACCGACGCCGCGCGTGAGGGGCTCAGCAGGGGCCGTTGAAGCAGCAGTCGAAGAAGTTCACGCAGGCCTGGTCGCAGTAGCAGTTGCCGCCGCTGCCGCCGCACTGGCAGGGGGAGCAGCTGTTCGGGTCGTCGGGGCAGTCGCCGGGGCAGTTGCAAGAGTCCTCGCCGGCCTCGCACTGGCCGTTGCCGCAGACGATGTTCTGGCAGGCGGAGGCGTCGTGGGTGCAGCCCGCGGAGCACTTGAGGGCGCCGCCGCTGTAGCCGAGGCCCTGGCAGGTCTGGCCGCCGAGGTCGCCGCCCTCGCAGACCTCGGGGCCGTTGCGCACGCCGTCGCCGCAGTACTGGCACTGGGTCTTGTTGAAGGTGCAATTCTGCGGGCTGCCGCAGGTCAGGGTGCCGCCGTGGTAGTTGCCGCCGTTCGGCGAGAGGATGTTCTGGCAGGTGACGGTGCCGAGCTGGGCCATCGAGCAGGGGGAGCCTTGCTGACCGCAGTCGCACTCCTCGCCGCCGTTCTTGACGCCGTCGCCGCAGGACTCGCTGACGCACTTGTTCTTGTCGAAGGTGCAGTTGGGTGCGCACGACAGGGTGCCGCTGGAGAAGCCGAGCGAGACGCAGTCCTGGCCGTCGAGGTCGCTGCCCTCGCACTCCTCCATGCCCTCGATCATGCCGTCGCCGCAGGAGATGGTCGGGCCGGTGGTCGAGCTGGGCTCGGTGGTCGAGCTGGTCGCGGGTTCGGTGGTGGCTGTCGGGTCGACGCCGGTGGTGGCGGTCGGGTCGACGCCGGTCCCCGAGGTCATCACGCCCATGTCGGGGCGGATCGGCTCGGTCGTGCTCGAGGTCGGCCCGGAGGTCGAGGTCGGCCCGGAGGTCGAGCTGCCGGCGTCGGTGCTCCCCGGCGGCGGCGTCGTCGTCGGGAAGCTGCTGGCGAAGCCGCCGTTGCTCGTGGACTCCTCGCCGCCCGCGCAGGCGGAGAGGGCGGCGACCATGACGACTGTTGCGAGCGAGCGACCAACCATCCTCACATCATAGGCCCGGAACTTCGAAGCGGGAAGATGAGCGGGCGAGCTGCTCCGGGGTCTGCGAATGTCCCGGCGTCGGCGGTCGGTGCCGATACACGAGGATCCGGGCTCGGGCGCTACGGGTCTCGCTGCGGGTCTCGCTGCGGGTCTCGCTGCGGGTCTCGCTGCGGGTCTCGCTGCGGGTCCATCTGCTGGTTCAGCCAGAGGGCGAGCGCGCGCCACAGCGGCTCGCTGGGACCGGTGAGCAGGCCCATGTGGTCGGGCCGCAGGTCGGCGAACGCGGCGTCGGTGCCGAGCTGCCAGGTCGTGCGGCGGGGGATCGCGGCGGTCAGGCGCAGGGCTGCGGCCGGGTTGGCCAGCAGGCGGTCGCCCGCGCTGACGACGTGCAGGCAGGGGCAGCGGATCGCGGCCAGGCCGGCGTGGTAGTCGACGCCGTCGCGGCCCCGCCACACGCCGTTGCGTACGCCGCGGGTGATGTCCGCCCAGTAGCCGGCGGCCTCGTCCATGCTCCCGAGGCCGACGCGCGCCGAGGGCAGGTATCCCGCGACGGCCGCGACCGCGGCGGCGGCGGACATGGCCGCACGCTTGACCAGCCAGCGCGGACGGCTGGGCTCGCAAGCGCGCATCCAGACGTCCATGGCGAGGGCGACGTGGGCCGCGACCGGCGCGGCGGGGTGCTGGCCGAGCCACGCGAGGGAGGTGTGGGCGAACAGGGAGTGGCCGAGGAGGACCACGGGGAGCTCGGGGGCGAGGCTGCGGGCGAGGTCGACGTAGACGCCGGTGTCGGCGACCAGCTGGTCGTAGGACCAGTCGCCGCCCTCGCGCGGGGTGGGGCCGCTGCGGCCGTGGCCGCGCAGGTCGGGGAGGAGGACGCGAAAGCCGGCGTCGACGAGCGTGGGGGCGAGGCCGGGGCGGCCTGGTTGTCGGGTCGCGGCGGGACGGAAGGTGCGGCGGTCGACCATCATGGCGTGGCCGGCGATGACGATGGCGCGGGGCTGGCCCTCGGGGACGAGGTCGAGGACGTCGAGGAGCCAGCCGTCGGCTGCGGGGACGCGGTGGGCGGGGATGCTCATGCGGTCAGCCGCGAGTGGCCGAGAACAGGATCAGCGCGCCGCGGCGGTGGGCCTGGAAGTCGCGGAGGCCGTGGACGCGGCAGGTGCCGGCGAGCTCTTCCACCTCGAAGACGCGGGCGCTGGAGATCGCCTGGAAGGCGGCGGCGAGCGGGCGCAGCAGCGGCGCGTCGGGATAGGCGAAGGTGCTGGCGACCAGCACGCCGCCGATCCGCAGCACCCGGGCGGCCTCGGCGATCGCGGCGTCAGGGTCGGGCCACATGTGCAGCGCGGCCCCGGCGTGCACACCCGCCACGGCCCCGCGGGCGAAGGGCAGGTGGGCGACGTCGGCGCGCACGAGCGGGAGCTGCGGGTCGGCGGCGCTCAGCGCCCGTCGCAGCATCGGCACCGACCAGTCGAGGCCGTAGACCCGCGCGAAGCGGCCGGTGTGGGCGAGGTGGCGGCCGGTGAAGCCGGGGCCGCAGCTCAGGTCGACGACGACGCCGCCCTCGGCGGGGGCGAGGGCCGTGAGCACCTGATCGAGCTCCGCGGCATAGTCGGGGGCGTGGCCGCTGGCGAGGGTGATGAAGGTGGGCCGCCACAGCTGCTCGTAGACGCTGGCGAGGACGCGCGAGTGCATGAGCCGGGGGCCGATGCCGGACGCGCCGGAGGTGTCCTGGTCGATGAAGTCGAGGAAGCCCTGGTCGGCGCGATAGTGCTGGTCGCAGCGCTCGCAGTGGACACCGGGGAGCGGCAGGCGGTCATCGGTGGGGAGGAGGGCGCCGAGGCAGCCGGGGCAGACGAGTTCCGGGGGCACGGTCATGGCGCGGCGACAGCGTATCCGAGGCGAGTGACGGCGGCGACCAGGTCCGAACGCGGGCAGCGGTCTGGGTCGTGGCGAATGACGGCGCGGCCGCTGACGTGGTCGACGTGGACCTCGTGGACGCCGTCGATCTGTTGGAGCGCCGCGGTGATCGCCTGCGAGCAGGAGCCGCAGACCATGCCGCTGATCTGCAGCACCGAGGTGATGTCCGCGGCCGGGGCGCAGGCGAGCGCCTGGGACAGGGCCATCGTCAGCGGGATGGCGGCTGTCCCAAAGGTCAGGCGTAAGGCGAGCTGGAGGCGCACGGCGGTCTCAGTTGGGGGCGACGACGGTGAGGTTGACGACGGTGCCGAAGGGGACCTTGCTGCCGGCGGCCGGGTCCTGGCGCAGGACGTAATTCTCGCCGTGCTCCTCGTGCTCGGTGCGACGGATGTCGCCGAGCTCGAGGCCGGTGTCCTTGAGGGTCGTCTTGGCGCTGTTGAGGTACTTGCCGGTGAGGGCGGGGACCTCGATGAGCGGGAGGGTGGCGATGGTCAGCTCGACGGGGGTGTTGGGGCTGAGCTTGACGTTGGGGAGCGGCTTCTGGGAGAGCACGGTGCCGGGGGTCTTGCTCGAGTCCTTCTGGACCTCGGTGACGGCGACGCCCATGTCGCTGAGGGCCTGGCGGGCCTCCTCGATCGGCTTACCGACGAGGTTGGGGATCCTGGCCTCCTTGGCCTTCGCGGTGTGGACGCGGATCTCGCGGGTGGTCAGCATGACGCCGGGGGCGGGGTTTTGCTCGAGGATCTCGCCGGGCTGGGCGTCGGGCGCGTCGCGGCTCTCCTCCTCGATGAGGACGATGCCCTGGCTGCTGGCGACCTTGCGGGCGTCGCGGATCGGCGTGCCGACGAGGTTCGGGGCGGGGATGGCCGCGATGGGATCGGCGAGCGGCGCGGGCGGCGGGGTCACGGGGGGCGCGACCACCGGGCCCGGCTGCGCCGGAGCGACCTGGACCGGCGCCGCGGGCAGGAGGCCCTGTTGCTGCTGCATCCTCATGATCTGCGGGCCCAGCAGCACCTGCACCAGCACGGCCGTGATCAGAGAGATGAGGAACATCTTGACGGTGTCGTTCATGCGGGATCCAGGCTGCCGTCGCGAGCGCGGCGGAGAGCGAGCTGAGCCGGGGCCAGGGCGGCCTCGGATGTCGTAGCATGCGCCCGCAGCCCGCAGGGCCGCAACATTGCCGCGAGAATTGAGCCGCCTGCCGCCAGCGTGGCCGCGATCTGCCGTTCTCGGGCCGACGGTCCGCTGCCAGTGCGCTGTCGGTCCATCGCCGTAATGCCGCGGCACGCCGCGGGTTTTCCCGCGTGGTGAACCGTGGTGATGGGCCAGGGCGGTCGGCGCGCGCAGGCTCGGGCCGGGAGCCGATGAGGGCCGACGAGGCCGACGAGGGCCGACGAGGGCCGACGAGGCCGACGAGGGCCGACGAGGGCCGATGAGGCCCGTCGGTCGTCAGTCCGGCAATTCACGGTGGGCCCTGCGGGGGGCGCCGACGATTCACGGCTCGCCCTGCGGGCGCAGCGGTGTATGCTGCTGGCCCTTCCATGGGCCGTGTGGCCCCACCGCGAGCTCCGATGACCAAGCTCCCCGATGATCGCTCCGAGGTCGGCTTCACCGATTACAAGCCGGCGTACAGCCCCGTGCAGGCGGCGGCGGAGGCGAACCGCTGCTTCTATTGCGTCGACGCGCCGTGCATCGCGCAGTGCCCGACGGGGATCAACATCCCCGAGTTCATCCGCAAGATCTCCACGGCCAACGTCGAGGGCGCGGCGCGGACGATCTTCGCCAGCAACATCCTCGGGATGAGCTGCGCGCGGGTGTGCCCGGTCGAGGTGCTGTGCGTCGGCGCCTGCGTGTACAACGAGCTCGATTCGCCGCCGATCGAGATCGGCAAGCTGCAGCGCTACGCGACCGACGCGGCGTTCGCCGCCGGCTGGGAGTTCTTCACGGCGGGCCCGGACACCGGCAAGAGCGTCGGCCTGGTCGGCGGCGGCCCGGCGTCGCTGGCGGCGGCGCACGAGCTGCGTCGGCTCGGGCACGCGGTCACGATCTACGACGCGGGCGGGCTGCTCGGCGGCCTCAACACCACCGGCGTCGCGCCCTACAAGATGCGCGCCGACCAGGCGCTGCTCGAGGCCGAGTGGGTGCTGAAGATCGGCGGCGTCGAGGTCGTGCAGGACGTCCAGGTCGGTCGTCAGCTCGGCTTCAAAGATCTGCGCCGCCGGCATCAGGCGCTGGTGATCGCGGTCGGCCTCGGCGAGGACCGCATGCTGCCGCTCCCGGGCGCCGAGCTGGTGGGCATCCGCGGGGCGGTGGCCTTCATCCGCGAGTTCAAGCTCAATCCGGTCGACCTCCGCGCGGTCCGCCACGCGGTGGTCCTCGGCGGCGGCAACACGGCGATCGACGCGGTGCGCGAGCTGCTCGGCCTCGGCGTGCCCGCGGTGACGATGGTCTACCGCGGCAGCGAGGCGCAGATGAGCGGCTACGCGCACGAGTGGGCGGCCGCCAAGGTCGATGGCGCGCGCGCGGCCTGGCAGAGCCAGCCGCTGGCGTTCGTCGGCGAGGACGGCCACGTGACGGCGGTCCACTGCGCGCGGCTGGACGCGGACCGGCGGCCGACCGGAGAGAGCTTCGAGGTCGCGGCGGAGCTGGTGCTGGTGGCGATCGGCCAGGCGCGGCTGGGCGAGTTCGCGGCGGCGCTGCCGGGGCTGGAGGTCGCGCAGGGGCAGATCGTGGTCGACGCGGACGGGGCGACTGGTTGCCCCGGGGTGTACGCGGCGGGCGACTGCGCCAACGGCGGCAAGGAGGTCGTCAACGCGGCGGCCGAGGGCAAGCGGGCGGCGCAGGCGATCGATCGTTATCTGGCAGGAGCAACGGGTGCTCGAGGAGTCACGAATGTCTAGGCTGCCCCCGGGGACATCCCCCGATCTGCGCGCGAACACCGGCGGGATCATCACGCCCAATCCCTTCTGGCTGGCCTCGGCCCCGCCGACCAACTCGGGCGGGCAGATCTCGCGGGCCTTCGACGCCGGCTGGGGCGGCGCGGTGTGGAAGACGCTGGGCTCGCCGATCCAGAACGTGTCGAGCCGCTTCGGCGCGGTCCACTACAAGGGCACCAGGGCGATCGGCTTCAACAACATCGAGCTCATCACGGACCGACCGCTCGAGGTCAACCTCCGCGAGATCTACGACGTCAAGAAGCGCTACCCGAAGCACGGCGTCATCGTCTCGCTGATGGTCGAGACCCGCGACGAGTGGAAGGAAATTATCAAGAAGTCGATCGACGCCGGCGCCGACGGCCTCGAGCTCAACTTCGGCTGCCCGCACGGCATGTGCGAGCGCGGCATGGGCTCGGCGGTCGGCCAGGAGCCGGCGCTCAACGAGCGCATCACGAGCTGGGCCGTCGAGTACTCGACGGTGCCGGTGCTCGTTAAACTGACCCCGAACGTCGACGAGATCGGCCCGCACGGCCTCGCGGCCCAGGCCGGCGGCGCGCACGGGGTGTCGCTGATCAATACGATCAAGAGCATCATCGGCGTAGACATCGAGCGCAAGGTGCTCGAGCCGCGCGTCGGCAGCATGTCGACCAACGGCGGCTACTGCGGGCCGGCGGTCAAGCCGATCGCGCTGCACATGATCGCCAGCCTGGCCCGCGACGAGGCCTTCAAGCTGCCGATCTCCGGCATCGGCGGGGTCTCGAACTGGCGCGACGCGGTCGAGTTTATCCTGCTCGGCTGCTCGTCGGTCCAGGTGTGCACCGAGGTGATGCTGCGCGGCTATCGCGTGGTCGAGGACATGATCGAGGGGCTCACGCAGTACATGCGTGACCACGGCTACGCGAACCTCGACGCGATGCGCGGCCAGGCGGTGCCCAGCTATTCGGAGTGGGGGGAGCTGGACCTGAATTATGAGACGGTCGCCAAGATCGACGCGAGCAAGTGCATCGGGTGCCACGCTTGCGTGGTCGCCTGCCATGATGGGGCGCATCAGTGCATCCACCCCGATACGAATAAGGCGACGCGCGTGCCGATCGTCGATGAGAGCGAGTGCGTCGGCTGTAACCTGTGCCAGATCGTGTGCCCGGTGCCGGAGTGCATCTCGATGGTCGAGGTGCCCAACGGGCTGCGGCCGGCGTCCTGGAATATGCATGTCAATGAGGGGGCGCAGCTGCGGGCCAAGAAGGGCGTTCACTGATGTTGGGGCTGTGCGCATGATCTGAGCCCGTGGGGGGGGCGTACAGGCCTTGGGTGCGCGGGCGACGTCGCACGGGCCGACGTGGGTCCGGCCTTGCGTCGCACAACTGGGCGCAGCCAGGTTTCCGGCGGGCGGTCCGCCCTCACACAGGTCGCGCTCGTGGGGTGCCAGGGTGCTTTGAGGACGATAGCGGCGAGCGCTAGACTCGGTCGGACCGCCCGCCGGAACCCTGGCACCATCGTTTGTGCTGAAGGACGTTGCGGTCGGCGTCGCCGAGGGCCGGACCCACGCCGGCCCTGATTGGGTGGTATGGGGTCGCTCGAACGCGCCTTGGTACGGTGTATCGTTGCACGGCCATCGGAGCTTGTTATCGCGCCACTTCGAGAACCTGTTCGAACAGGACCCGTGCGCCACGGGTGAATGTCCCGCGAAAGAGCTGAAACTGGTCGCTGATTCGGACCTCGAGCGGACTCCCGTCTCGGAGGTCCTCAACCCAACCGCCCACGATTACCTCGTCGGCGAGCAGAGGCATTGGTAGATCCTTTCCGGGAGGAGCGAGTGGTGCTTACTCGGAGTGGGCTCTCGATCAGCGTCGGGGACAACTCGCCGGGGAGCGCCATCTGGCGGCTCGTGTGGTCGACGGCGCGATGTCGTCGGGCGCGGTCATTTCGTGGGCGTGGGGGCGAGGCGAAACGGGAGTCGATCGCGGGTGTTGAGCAGGGCGGCGAGGTCCTTGGCCGTCATGGTGCCCGGGAGCTCGAGGCGCTCGGCTTTCGGGTCGTGGGAGATCGGGATCGGGACGACGCGGGTGCGGGGCCAGCGTTGGCCGTGCATGCCCCAGACGATCGCGGTGAGGGCCTCGACATCGACGCCCTCGCAGCCGCAGGTGTGTACGGCGGCGGGCAGGCGATCGACGAGCGTGGTGGTGCGGTCGTCGGCGGGTGCGTCGGTGACGGCGGCGAAGACCTTGCGGATCGACTCGCAGCCGCCGATGGCGCGATCGGCCGCGTCGGCGACGGACATGGTGCGCTCGTTGGTGTCGGTGGGTGCGAGCGCGGCCTGAGCCCACGCGGGGGTCGGGGGCGGCGCCGGGACGCGGTCGTCGACCAGGGTGACGAGCAGGCCGTAGCTGACCTCGCGCGGGAGCGCGGCGGTCAAGGTCGGCAGGGCCGTGATCGGGGCGCGCGCGTCGAAGAGCAGCAGGAGGGTCGCGGCGAACGGCTGCTCGAGGTTCTTTGCGAGCACGGCGGCGTTGGCGAACTGATCGATCAGGGGGCCCTTGAGCGCGGCGAAGTCGGCGTATTCCACGTCGCCGAATTGGAAGCTGCCGTTGGCGTGGATCACCAGCGGCACGCCGTCGCCGATCATGTTGCCGCCGGTGTAGGGGATCAGCTGTAAGCCCTCGGGGACGGTCATGGACGCGTCGCGGGGGTCGCGGGGGATGCGGGCCAGGACCTCGCGCATGGTGGCCACGCGGGCCTCGCAGGTGCCCGGGAGGGGGCCGTCCTCACCGCCGATCCGTAGCGGCTGCGGGAGCTCCGGTGGGGGTGAACACGCGACGATGCATGTCGCCGCCAGGAAGATGGACGCCGGATACTTCATCGCGGGTGGCTCACCAGGGGGCGAGGTCGAGGACGCTGGTGAGGTCGGCGGGGAGGCGCCGGGGGCCCTTGGTGGTGATGTGCTTGCCGTCGCGGCCGATGACCTCGACGATGAGCTGGTGGTGGGTGCGGCCGAGGGTGACGCGGCAGAAGTTGTCCTCCTGCGTGAAGTTCCAGGCGCGGTAGTCCATCGTCACGGTGTCGCTGACCTTGAAGGTGTCGGGGGTGCGCGGGTCGAGGGAGTCGTGGACGTAGTCGGCGGGGTCGCCGTCGGCGAAGGGGAAGGGCCAGTAGAAGGCGGAGGAGACGATGCTGTAGGCGCGCAGCTGCTCGCTGCCCTCGCCGCGGAAGTGGAGCTGCGCGACCTGGCTGCAGTGGACGTCGCCGGCCAGGAACACCACGTTTTGGATGTTGTGCTGGACGATGGTCTGGAGGAGTCGGCGGCGGGTGGTGGGGAAGGCGGGCCAGGAGTCGGACTCCTCGATGGCGGCGACGGTGGCCTTGCCGGCGCTCGAGACCGGGTTGGGGACGAAGACGCTGGCGGTGACGATGAACTTGGGGGCGTTGCCGCGGCGGTGTTGTTGCTCGACGAGCCAGTCGCAGAGGATGTCGAGCTGGCTGGGTTCTTCGGGGTCGAGGGAGGGTCGGCCGAGCAGGTGGTTGTCGGCGAGGGAGTCGGGGACGTCGTCGATGTAGCGCTGGGTGCGGGTGTCGAGGACGAAGAAGGGGTAGCCGGCGGTCTCGAAGTCGTAGTAGAGGCGAAGGCCGTAGGTGCGGGGGCCGTGGGACCACTGGTAGCTGAGGTAGGCGCCGATCGCGAGGTTGAACAGCAGCTTCTTGTTGGGGCTGCGGATCCGGCTCTGACACCAGTTGTCCTCGATCTCGTGGTCGTCGAGGATCATGTAATTCGGGGCGCTGCGCAGCAGGCGGCGCATGTTGAGCGAGCCGAAGGCGCGCTGGTAGCGGTCGTTGAACTCGGCGTGGGTGTCGGCGAGGCCGACGGGGATCATGACGTTGAAGGTGTCGGCGTAGATCTGGTCGCCGACCATCAGCGTCAGGCGCGGGCGCTGGCCGCCGCGCTCGATCTGCAGCTCCTCGGTCATCGGCCCGAAGATCTGGTCGGACTCCTTGCGCTTCCAGAGCAGGCCGGGGTAGCGGCACGAGCCGACCAGGAAGGCGAGGCCCTCGGCGCAGGCTCCGGCCGGCGGATTCGTGCGAAAGCTGGCCTCACACTCGTCGGCGGGCATCCGGTCGAGCGCGGCGGCCCACACCTGTGGCGTCGGCAGCACGTCCGCGAGCGCGTCGCTCGCGACCCGGGCGTCGTTGTCGAAGTTGTCGTCGAGCGCGAGCGTGCCGATGCGCACCCGGTACTCGGTGTCGGGCTCGAGCAGGTACGGCTCGCCGCGCTCGCCGAGGCTGCGCTCCTCGCCGAGCACGAAGGTGCCGGTGCGTTCGAACTCGCGGCGCAGCCGGAAGTAGAACACCGGGCGCTGGGCGGGCGGGATCTCGAGGCCGGCGCGGGCCATCACGACCAGCACGCCGAGCGTGCGGCGGTCCTCCTCGGACTCGGCCTTGGCGAGTTCGCCGAGGGGCGCCTGGACCCACAGGCGGCAGCTTCGATCCGTTGTATGGCCCACGATCGGGCCGAGTCCAGGGGCGCGCAGACTGCTCATTACCCTGAACAATACCAGGCCGAACTAGCGAGTCGTGTGAGATCTACGCCGTTCCAGGGCGTTCTGGGGGCGCGCGCCATCAGGCGCAATTTCTTCGAGGGAGGGGCGCAAAGCTTCCGCTTCGGCGAGGGCGCTTGTGGGCATAGGCTGCGGAGCGCTGGTGCCCCCGGTCGGCCGGGCTTTCGTGGTATGGCAGACATCGCCATGCCGTCGCAGCGCCTGCTCGATGAACTCATGCGCTACCTGGAATTCACGCCAGAAGACGCGTCGTTGATGCTTGCGATGGGGCCGGCGTTGCGCCCGCACTTCCCCCACATCGTCGACGAGTTCTACGCGGCGATCGACCGCACGCCGGGCGCTTCAGCGGTGTTCACGGGGGGGGAGGCCCAGATCGCGCGCCAGAAGTCGAAGCTGCGCGACTGGCTCGAGGGGCTGGTCGAGGGGGTCTACGACGTGGCCTACGTCGAGCGCCGGGCCCGCATCGGGCGCACGCACGTCCGCATCGCCCTGGACCAGCGCTACATGTTCGCGGCGATGAGTGTCGTCCGCGCGGGCCTGCACAACGCGCTCGACGCCGCGGCGGAGTGGGTCGCCGAGCGGCTGCGCGCCGGTCATCGGGCGATCGACAAGCTCTGCGACCTCGAGCTGGCGATCATGCTCGAGGCCTATCGGGAGGCGTACATCGCCCGGGTCAAGGAGTCGGAGCGGCTGGCGACGATCGGCCAGGTCGCGGCCTCGATCGGCCACGAGCTGCGCAATCCGCTGGCGGTGATGCAGACCTCGGTGCACATGCTGAGCCGGCGCATGCCGATGGACGAGCGCAACGTCAAGCACCTGCGCCGGGTCGACGAGCAGATCTCGCTGTGCAACAGCATCATCGCGGACCTGCTCGAGCTGGCCCGCGACCGGGCGCCCGAGCGACGGCCCGCCGACCTCGCCGACATCGTCCGCGAGGCCGCGAGCTCGGTGCCGCGTCCGCCCTCCGTGGCGCTCGAGCTCGACATCGCCGAGGCGATGCCGCCGGTCGCCGTCGACCCGGGGCAGTTTCGCCAGCTGGTCGTCAACCTGGTGCTCAACGCGGTGCAGGCGAGCGAGGCGACCGGCGGCGCCGTCGAGTTGCGGCTGGTCAGCGATGAGCGCGAGCTGCTGCTGATGGTCGAGGACCGCGGCCAGGGCCTCTCCCCGGACGTGCTGGCGCGGCTGTTCGAGCCGCTGTTCACGACCCGTTCGACCGGCACCGGCCTCGGGCTCGCGCTGTGTCACCGGATCGTGGAGAAGCACAGCGGCACGATCAGCGCCACCAATCGGTCAGGCGGCGGCGCGACCTTCTCTGTACGGGTGCCGCAAGCGGGCGAGGTGGAGTCATGAGCCTTCGTGTCCTGGTCGTCGACGACAACCGCGAGCTCGCGGACAACCTGGCGGAGATCCTGGCGGAGGAGGGCTGCACGCCGACCACCGCCTACAGCGCCGAGGAGGCGCTGCGGACCGCCGAAGACACCCACTTCGACATCGTGCTGACCGACATCCGCATGCCGGGCATGAGCGGCGTCGAGCTGATCCAGCGGCTGTCGGCGCGCGAGCCGTCGACGACGTTCCTGTTGATGACGGCCTACACCTCGGACCAGATGCTGTCGGCCGCGGCGCACCTCGGCGTGGTCCGGGCGGTGCTCGCCAAGCCGCTGGCGATCGAGAAGCTGCTGGACCTGCTGCCGCGGCGCTCGGGCGGCGGGCGGATCCTGGTGGTCGAGACCGACGGCGGGCTGGGGGCCAGCCTGCGCGCGCGCGGCTATGAGGTCTACCACGCCGACAGCCTCGCGCGGGCGCACGCGATCATCGCGACGATGGTGCCGGACATCGCGGTGATCGATGTCGGCCTGGGTGACGGCGACGGCGTGGCCCTGGCGCGCTCGCTGTGCGTGCGCTCGTCCTCGGATCCGCCGGGCGTGACGCCGCGGATCCCCATGATCGTGCTGACGGCGCTCGGACACGAGGGCGAGGAGGCGGAGCTGCGGCGCATCGCCCCGCAGCCGATCCAGTTCATCTCCAGGCCCTTCGCCGCCGAGTCGCTGTTCGCGGCGCTCGAGCTGATCAAGCAGGGCACGCACGAATGACCGGGCACGTTCTCATTGTCGAGGACAACCGCGCCCTCGCGGAGAACCTCGCCGAGCTGTTCGCCGACGCGGGCGTCTCCGTGAGCGTGTGCGGCACCGGGGCCGAGGCCCTGGCCGCGGCCCACGGCACCGCGCTCGCGGTCGTCGACGTGCGCCTGCCGGACACCACCGGGGTGGCCCTGCTGCCGCGGCTGCGCGAGCACATGCCCGGCGGCGAGGTGATCCTGATGACCGGCGACGCGTCGCTGGCGACGGCGATCGCCGCGGTGCGCGAGGGGGTGTTCGCGTACGTGCAGAAGCCCTTCGCGCCGGAGGACCTATTGGCCCTCGGCGTGCGGGCGCTGGCGCAGGTGCAGCTGCGTCGCGAGCGTCAGCGCCTGGCCAGCGAGCTGGCGGTGTCGGAGCGGCTGTATCGCGGCGTGGTCGAGTCAGTGGAGTCGCTGATCGTCGGCATCGACCGCGACGGCGCGATCCGGATGTGGAACCGCTGCGCCACGCAGATCACCGGCTGGGAGCAGGATGAGCTGCTCGGCCACCCGTTCATCGACATCGTGATCGCCGAGGCGCAGCGCGAGCAGTGTCACATCGGCATGAAGCAGGCCTGGCGCGATCGCCGGCTGCTCGAGCACGAGTGCGGCGTGCTGACCCGCGAGGGCCGCCACCGCACGGTCCGCTGGAGCGCCGCCGCGATGGCGACCGAGGGCGAGGGAATGGAGATGCTGCTGCTGGTCGGCAACGACGTCACCGAGCGGCTGGCGCTGGAGAAGCGGGCCGCCGACGCCGAGGCGATGAGCTCGCTGGCGACCCTGACGGCCGGCCTGGCCCACGAGATCCGCAACCCGCTCAACGCGGCGCTGCTGCAGCTCGAGCTGCTGGGTCGCATCGGCTCGCGGGTGGCCGACGCGAGCCAGCGCGAGCGCATCGGCGACTGCGCGCGTCTGGTCCAGTCGGAGATCCGCCGGCTGACGCGGCTGCTCGAGGAGTTCCTGAGCCTGGCGCGGCCGCGCACGCTCGAGCGCTATCCGGTCGATGTGCGGGCCCTGCTCGACTACGTGGCGACGATGCAGCGGCCGCTCGCGGAGATCGCCCACATCGAGCTGCAGGTCGTCGTCCCCGACGGGCTGCCGCGGGTGCTCGGCGACCAGCCCAAGCTGACGCAGGTGCTGATCAACCTGGTGGTCAACGCGATCGACGCGATGCGCGAGGCGGGCATGCGCGGGACGATCGAGCTGCGCGGCGAGGCGGTCGGCGACCGGGTCTGCATCCGGGTGGCAGACACCGGCCCCGGCATCGACGAGCGGGTCGCCAAGGACCTCTTCCGGCCCTTCGTCAGCACCAAGGAGATGGGCACCGGCCTCGGCCTGTCGATCGCCAAGCGCATCATCGACCAGCACGGCGGCACGGTCGAGCTCGGGCCGCGTCCGGGCGGTGGCACGGTCGCCAGCGTGCTGCTGCAGACCGTCCCCGCCGCGGATCCTGAGTGAGTCGGCGCCGGCACCCGGCCATGACCGCGGTGTCGTGGTCGCGGCCGTGACCGGGCCGTGGAACGCTGGTGTTGAACGCGATGCGGGCTGGCACGCTCCTTGAATATGGCTGCGATATGCGCCGCCTGTCCCTGCTCAACGCCACCCCGTGTCTCGCCCTGCTCGCGCTCGCCGTCGGCTGTGCCATGGACGCCGGCTCCGACTCCGGGCCCCTCTACGAGGGGGACTCGGCGAGCGCCGGCGGCACCGCGGCCGGCGACCCGAGCGGTGACGGCTCAGGCGGCGAGGGTGCGGGTGAGGGCGCGGACGAGGGCGCGGACGAGGGCGAGAGCGGCGGCGCCATGGCGGGGCAGCTGACCGCGGGCGAATGGCGCGACCTCGATCACTGGAGCTTCTGGCTCGACCTGCTGAAGGATGATGCGTGGAGCGCGATCGCGGGGAGCTGGAAGTTCGACACGACGCAGCGCTACGCGGTGGTGGTCGAGTCGGACGGGGTGCACGTGGCCGACGCGAGCGTGACGCTGCTGGCGGGCGAGGAGACGGTGTGGTCGGCGCGGACCGACGCGCACGGCGAGGCGGAGCTGTTCGCGGGGATGTTCGCGGCGGCGCCCGCGGGCCCGCTGAGCGTCAAGGTGGCGGCGGCTGGCCACAGCGCGACGGTCGAGGACGTGAAGCCGGCGAGCGAGGACCCGATCGTGGTGGCGGTGCCGAAGGGCGCGCCGCCGGCTGCGGTGCTCGACCTGATGTTCGTGATCGACACCACGGGCTCGATGGGCGACGAGCTCGGCTACCTGCAGGCGGAGCTCGGCGACGTGATCGACCAGGTGCGCGCGGGCGCGGGCGCGGGCCTGAAGCTGCGGGTGAGCGTGAACTTCTACCGCGACAGCGAGGACGAGTACCTGGTCCGCGCCTTCCCCTTCACCGAGGATGTCGACCAGGCGATCGACGACCTGAACGCGCAGACGGCCGACGGCGGCGGTGACTGGCCGGAGGCGGTGGACTCGGCGCTGGCCGACGCGATCGAGGGGCACGCGTGGAGCGAGTCGGCGGTGGCCCGGCTGTGCTTCGTGGTCCTCGACGCGCCGCCCCACGACGGCGAGCAGCCGCTGGCGCAGGTGCAAGCCAGCGTGCGCGCGGCGGCGGCGAAGGGCGTGCGCATGATCCCGCTGGCGGCCAGCGGCACCGACAAGTCGCTCGAGTTCCTGCTGCGCTTCTCGGCGGTCGCCACCGGCGGCACCTACACGTTCTTGACCGACCACAGCGGCATCGGCGGCAGCCACATCGAGCCGACCATCGGCGAGTATCAGGTCGAGTACCTCAATGACCTGATGGTCCGCCTGATCTCGAAGGCGCTGGTCGACTGACATCCCGCGTGTAGCCGGCCCGCGCCCGACCAGAGACGGGGGGCGCGGGCCGGCGCGCGTCCGTCGCCCGGACCCTCGCTCGTATCGCGGTTCGGACCACGGCTCGGACCATGGCTCGGACGGTCGCGCAAACCGTCGCTCAGGGGGTCGTTTCGGTCGTGGTGAGCCCGGCCGCGGCCAGGACGGACGAGATCGCGGCGCGCAGGGCCTGGGGGTCTCCGGGCGGGACGGTGACGACGCCCGGCAGCTCGCCGAGGCCGCAGGCGCTCGAGGCGATCACCGGGATGCCGCGGGCCAGCGCGGCCAGCAGCGCGCGCGGCTGGTGCTCGACGTGGGCCGGCAGCACGAACAGGTCGGGGCGCGCGGGGCAGGCTGTCCCTTCGGACACGTGCAAGCCGCGCCAGAAGTCGGGGCCCTCGAGTGGGCGGCCGGCGACCCACAGCGAGACCTCGCGGCCGAGCAGGCGCAGCGCCTCGCGCAGCTCCCACGCGCCCTTGCGGCCGACGGTGCTCGCGGGGAAGGCGAGCAGCGGGCGGCGGTGATGGGGCTGGGCCGCGGGCTGGGCCGCGGGCTCGGGGAGGACCCAGGGGAGGCGCTCGCAGCGGCCCGGGAACAGCGCGGCGAGGGCGGCGTGCGGGGTGATCAGGCGCTCGGCCGCGGCGAGGGCGGCCTGCTCGGCGGCGACGCGCCAGGGCTCGGCCCGGAAGTCGCGCAGGGTCGGACTCCCGCGCTGACCCTCGGCCGCGCGATCGAGGCGCGCGTGCAGGTCGGCGAGCGGCAGCCGCGTCAGCAGCACCTCGAAGCGCCGGCCTCCGAGCGCGCCGCGCCGCCACAGCGCGGGCAGCAGGTTCTGGGCGATCACCAGGCGGTGCAGGTCGATCGGCAGGCTGCGGGCCATCGCCTCGGCGAGCCGGTCGTCGCCGGCCAGCAGCGCGCGCTGGCGCTCGGCGCCCTGGTCGGCGAGGCGGCGGCTGTGCAGCGCCCGCAGCAGCGCGGCCCGCGGGTGCTGGCGCAGCTCGAGGCCGGCGGTGCTCCAGGCGTAGCGCGGGCGGCGGAGGCGGCGGCCGTCGAGGGGCAGCAGCAGCAGGTCACCGGGGCGGCGGCGGGCGAGCAGGTGGCGGTCGAACTCGGGCCAGAGCTCATCGACGAGGAAGGCGCGGCGGTCACGGGTGCTGCGGCCGACCGGTGGTTCTTCATGGCGGAAGCACTCCTGTTCGCCGCAGGTGTGACAGTCGTGATCGAGGGTCGGTTGCTGGCTGGCCTGAAAGACAGGTAGATGACGGCGACGCGGGGAGCCGCCGCGCAGCCGGACGATCAGCTCGTCGGCGGAGAGCGAGACCTCGAGGCGCAGCGCTCGGTCGCAGCGCAGCCGGAGGTCGATGTAGTTCCAGAACACGGTGGCGTCGCGGCCGAGCGCCGCCTGCGAGCCGGGGACGATGCGGCTGTGCGGGTGGCGCTCGACGATCTCGAGGCCGGCGAGCAGGGCGACCTCGTAGAGCGCGTTGGACAGCTGGCAGATCCCGCCGGCGATGGCCGGGACGATGCAGCCCTCGCGGATCTCCCGCCCGGGGACGAAGCCCTGCGCCGCGCCCGGGCGACCGACCTGCGCCCAGAAGCTGAACGTCGCTCCGGCGGGTAACTCGAGGCCGTCGAGGCGCCGCGCCGCGACCCGCAGGTTCTCGACCTTGCCGTCCTCGAGCGGGAACTCGAGCGGGTCCTCGGCGGTCCAGAGCCGGCTGCGCCGCTCGGCAAGCAGGGGCGCCGTGCTCAGCGCCGTGCCCGTGGTGGCGATGTGGACCCCAGGACCCAGCCGATCGCGGGCGGCGCGGACGAGCTGATGCACACGCACCTTGACGCCGTAAACCAACGCGCCGAGGCGGGTCGGCAGCGGGTCGGTGGTGCGTGAGCTCCGGGACATGGCGGTCAGTCTGCAACGAAACCAGGGGGCCGGGTGGTCCCGGGCGCTGCGTGCGGATACCCGCGCCGGGGGGCGGCGAAGGGGCGGCGCAGCGGGCGGCGAAGCGGGCGGTTTCGGGCCTCTACGGGGCCCGCAGCGGCCTGAAGGGCGGGCGCTCGGGGCTTGCGTCCGCGGCGGCAGTGGGGCGACGCTGCTTTTGATGACCCACGAACCTTCGCTCGAGGCATTCATCCGCGGCATCCCGAAGGCGGAGCTGCATCTGCACATCGAAGGCGCGCTCGAGCCCGAGCTGATGTTCGCGCTGGCGCGGCGCAACGGCATCGCGCTGCCGTGGGACAACGTCGACGACCTGCGTCGGGCCTACGACTTCCACAACCTGCAGAGCTTCCTGGACATTTATTACCGCGGCGCGGACGTGCTGCACCACGTTCAGGACTTCTACGACCTGAGCTCGGCGTACTTTCAGCGGGCGGCGCAGGACGGGGTGCGCCACGTCGAGCTGTTCTTCGACCCGCAGACGCACACGCGGCGGGACGTGCCGCTGGAGACGGTGATGACGGGGCTGCACGGGGCGCAGGTGGACGCGGAGAAGCGGCTCGGGATCAGCTCGCGGCTGATCCCGTGCTTCCTGCGGCACCTGAGCCCGGAGTCGGCGCTGGAGACCCTGCGCAGTTTGGTGCCGTTTCGGCCGTGGCTGGGCGCGGTCGGCCTCGACAGCTCGGAGGCCGGCAACCCGCCGAGCAAGTTCAAGGCGGTGTTCGACGAGGCCCGCGAGGAGAACTTCCGGGTGGTCGCGCACGCCGGTGAGGAGGGGCCGGCGGCGTACATCAGCGAGGCGCTCGACCTGCTCGGGGCCCAGCGCATCGACCACGGGGTCCGCTGCGTCGAGGACGAGGCGCTGATGCAGCGGCTGATCCGCGAGCAGATCCCGCTGACGGTGTGTCCGCTGTCGAACATCAAGCTGCGGGTGTTCGCGAGCATGGCGCAGCACAACCTCGGGACCCTGCTGCAGCGCGGCCTGGTGGTGACGATCAACAGCGACGACCCGGCGTACTTCGGCGGCTACGTCGGCGACAACTACCTCGCGGCCGCCCAGGCGCTCGGCCTGGGCCGCGCCGAGATCGAGCAGCTGGCCCGCAACAGCATCCGGGCCAGCTTCCTCGACGACGCCCGCAAGCAGGCGCTGCTCGCCGAGATCGACCGCTTCGTGGCGGGCACGCCGGCCGCCTAGCGCGCGGAGCGAGCCAGGCGTGCTCAGCCGAGCTCGTCGTCGACGAGCTTGCCGGCCCGGGCCGTCGCGCCGCTGAGCGCCTCGGCCTTGCGCACCAGCTCGAGGAACTCCTTGCGGTATCCGAGCGGGTCGGCGAGCTCGACGCTCGCGGCGAGCCTGTAGATCGCCGCGAAGTCGAGGCCGTCCTTGCCCTGCGGGGCCCGCAGGCGCTCGGCGAAGGCGGCGACGGCCGCGGCCATGCGAAACGCGGACGACGCCTCGGAGACCTTCGCGGCGGTCTTGATGTCGGTGAGCTCGACCTGGCTGCTGACGTCGCCGCCCGGCCGCTTGTAGCGCAGCTTGACGGTGAAGAGCTCGCCGCCGGCGCTGGTGACGACGGGCCGCTGGAACCGGAGCGGGTCGACGGCGCCGCCCGGGGCCGGCACACCGGCGGGGATGACCTCGTAGAGGCCGGTGACGGCGTGGCCCGAGCCGAGCTCGCCGGCGTCCTTGCGGTCGTCCTTGAAGTCCTGGGCGGCGAGGCGGCGGTTCTCGTAGCCGATCAGGCGATAGGCGGAGACGGCGGCGGGGTTCCACTCGACCTGCAGCTTGACGTCCTTGGCGATCGTCACGAGGGTGCCGGCGGCCTGCTCGACGAGCACCTTGCGGGCCTCGCGGGCGGAGTCGATATAGGCGTAGTTGCCGTTACCCTTGTCGGCGATCTGCTCCATCATGTGGTCATTGAGGTTGCCGCGGCCGAAGCCGAGCACGCTCAGGAACACGCCGCTCTTGCGCTGCTGCTCGACCAGGCCGACGAGCTCGTCGTGGCTGGTGACGCCGACGTTGAAGTCGCCGTCGGAGGCGAGCAGCACGCGGTTGACGCCGCCCGCGACGAAGTGCTTGCGGGCCTGGGCGTAGGCGAGGGCGATGCCGGCCCCGCCGTTGGTCCCGCCGCCGGCCTCGAGGTGGTCGATGGCGTCGCGGATCTTCTGCTTGGCGGCGCCGGAGGTCGGCGGCAGCACCAGGCCCGAGGCGCCGGCGTAGACGACCATCGAGATCCGGTCGCGCTCGTCGAGGTCGTCGACCAGCATGTGCAGGCCCTGCTGCAGCAGCGGCAGCTTGTCGGGCTCGCTCATCGAGCCGGAGACGTCGACCAGGAACACGAGGTTGCGCGGGCCGACGGCGCCGCGCGGGACGTCCTGACCCTGCACGGCGACCTGGACCAGCTTGTGGGTCGGGTTCCACGGGCACGGCGCGACCTCGGCGTGCACGGCCAGCGGATCGGCGCCCTGCGGCCGCTCGTGCGCGTAGTCGAAGTAGTTGATCAGCTCCTCGCTGCGCACCGCGTCCGGCGGCGGCAGGCTGCCCTCCCGCAGGAAGCGGCGCACGTTGCTGTAGCTGGCGGTGTCGACGTCGATCGAGAAGGTCGAGAGCGGCTCGGCGAGCACGCGGGCCCACTGGTTGTCGGCGGGGCGCGCATAACGGTCGTCGCCGGCGGGCTCGCAGCTGTCACAGCCGGCAGCAGCGGCGAAGCCGGGGTCGAAGTTGCGGGCCATCTGCGGGACGGCGTCGCGCGGGCCCTTCATCGCGTAGAGGCCGGACTTGGACTTCGAGGTGGGCTTGCCCATCTTGCCCTCCTCGCCCTTGTGGCGCTGGCCGCTGCCGGCGGCCTGCTCGTCGGTGTTCTCCTGGTCCTCGGGCGGGGCCTCCTCCTCCTCGACGGGGGCGGGGCTGTGCATCACCCGCAGGAACCGGTTGTCGGCGATCGCCTGCTCGCGGTCGATGAAGTACGGGTTGGGCGTGGGGCCGCAGGCGGTGAGCATCGCCCCGATCAGCACGGTCGCCGCGGGCAACCAGCGACACAGGGGCGAGGTCGGGCGATGAAGGGAGCGGGGAGCGGAGGGCGAGGCGGGCTTGTTCATGGCGGTCTCCTGGCGACGTGAGCCCCCAGACACGCCGGCCCCGGTCGGGTTCCTCGGCTCGCGAGCAATTGCTGACGGCGCCGCGAATTCACGGCGCCATCGCGGATCTACGTCAGCGCCGGGAACCTCGAGGCGGCGGCGTTGTCCGTCGCCTGCGCGCCTCAGGACTTGTCGTCGTCGGGGTCGCGGCCGAACACCGTGGTGGCGGCGCGGCGGATCGCCGAGCGCTGACCGGCGTCGCTGCGGATGTTCGGGTTGTCGATGCCGGTGTCGATGTTGACGCGCACGCCCTGGCTCGGGTTGCTGCTGAGGGAGCGACTGGAGCCGGCGTTTTGCAGCGCCTCGCGGTGGGCGTCGGGGCTGTGGGAGTCCGTCGCTTCGCGCAGGTCGTAGATGGCGCTGTTGTCGGGGTTGCCGCCGAGCAGGCGGACGAGCGCGTGGAGGGCGTCGATGACGGTGAACATGCCGAGCAGCTGCCCGCCCTCCATCACCAGGGCCGCGCCGATCTTGTGGCGGGCGAGGTGGTGAGTGACCTCGACGAGCGGCGTGTCCGGGCTGCACACGAAGGGGTTGGGCGTGCAGGCCTGCTCGACGGTCTGCTTGCGGCCGCCCTGGAGCTCATCCGAGGCGCGGGCGACGTCGCGGTCGCTGAGGATCCCCACCAGATGGCCGCCCGAGTAGACCGGCAGGTGGCGGGCGTGAATGTGGAACATGCGGCTCGCGGCGTCGTTGACCGTGAGTCCGCCGTCGATGGTCACGGGGTCGGGGGTCATAAACTCGCGGACAGTCGGTTGGGTGGCTGACATGTGCACAAACTGCGCTTTAGCGCGTTGCAGCGCAAGCAGCGCCATGTGCAAGTGTTGCGCTCCAGCCGGCAGCGGGTGCGCGGTGGGCGTTGAGGGCAAGGTTGGGCGCGCTCAGATCCGCGCTCCCATGGCAGTTGCGGGCGCCCTCGCGGCAGGTGCGGGGTAGACGCGCGAGGGCGTATGCTGACCGGCGCGACCATGGCGCCCGACTTTGCCAGCGAGGAGGACCTGCTCGACCGCCTCACCGCACAGCCCGAGGACATGGTGTTCCTGGTCGGCTCGGCGGTCACGGCACCCGGGCGTACGGGAGAGCCCGGGGTGCCGCGGGTCGAGGGGGTGATCGACGAGATACGGCGGCTCTACACCCGGCCGGAGGCGCTCGCGCGGCTCGAGCAGGCGCTGGCCGCGGCGCCGCAGCAGCGCTATCAGGCGGCGTTTCGTCACCTGCAGCGCACGCGCGGGCAGGACCTCGCCAACGCGATCATCCGGCGCTGCGTGCTGCAGGCGCGGGTGGCGTCGAGCAAGTACCCGCTGGTCCATCAGGACATCGCGGAGGGGGCGAGCGAGCTGTGTCGCAGCCTCGAGCAGGACCTCGAGGGCTGGCACCTGCCGCCGGGGGTGGAGGCCCTGGGGCAGCTGCTGGCGGGCAGCCCGGCGGGGGCGCGGCCGGTGGTGCTGACCTCGAACTTCGACCCGCTGGTGACGGTGAGCGTGCACCGTGCGGGCGGACGGGCGTTCACGACGGCGCTGCACAGCGACGGCGGCTTCGCGGCGATCGACGGGCAGGGCACGCTGATCGTCCACTTCCACGGCGACTGGTTTCGCAGCGACACGCTGCACACGCCGGCGCAGCTCGGCCAGGACCGGCCGCGGCTGGCGGCCTCGCTGGCGCAGCTGCTCGGCGCGCGCACCCTCGTGGTGCTCGGCTACGGCGGCTGGGACGACATCTTCACGCGCAGCCTGGTGCAGGTGATCCGCGGCGAGCTGGCACCGGTCGACGTGCTGTGGACCTTCTACGGCGCCGACCCGGCGCGGCTCGCCGAGGACCACGCGGGCCTGCTCGCCAAGCTCGCGCCGGGCATCGAGCGCGCGCGGGTGCTCCTCTACAAGGGGATCGACGCCCACGCCTTCCTGCCGCGGCTGGCGCGGGCGCTCGGCCTCGCCGGGCCCGCCCGGCCGACGACGCCGGTCGCGGACCCGCCGGCCGACACCAGCGGGCCGCTGCCGGCGACGCCGGAGCTCGGCTCGCCCGCCGACAGCATCCTCGGGGAAGCTGTCCCCGGGGACAGCACGACGCAGGGGCAGGGCCCGGCCGCGAGCATGACGGGCGGGCCGAGCCCGGCCGACAGCACGACGGGCGGCGGGCGCAACCCGTTCCAGAAGGCGGGGACGCTGGCGGCCGACGCGGTCTCGTACGTGCGCCGCTCGGCCGACGCGGCGCTGAGGGCCGGGCTGTCCGAGCACCCGCTGCTGGTGGTGCGCGGGGAGTTCTCGATCGGGAAGTCGAGCCTGCTGCTGCGCAGCGATCGCTACTGGGCGCGCGGGGCGGAGGCGGCGGTGTGTCGCCTCGACCTGATGGACATGCGCATCGACGACGTGAACCTGTTCTACGACGAGTTCTTCGGGGCGGTCGGGGACTGCTTCGGGCAGACCTTCACCGGCTGGAAGGAGATCGCGGCGGCGATCGGGCGGCGGCCGCTGCTGCTGACCATCGACGAGTTCAGCGGGATGACCGAGGAGGTCGCGCAGCGCTTCGTGCCGGCGCTGCACCG
>Ga0075152_10000683_pt1 | contig 24657 bp, 15 predicted proteins | sample JI61114C2DNA_FD_70964 | JGI IMG/M metagenome (GOLD analysis project Ga0075152, IMG submission 70964) | Wastewater effluent complex algal communities from Wisconsin, to seasonally profile nutrient transformation and Carbon sequestration -... | ecosystem: Engineered > WWTP > Effluent > Algae...
ATTGATCGCGTCGCAGCCGATCAGCGAGGTGTCGTTGCCCATGTCGGAGTCGACGGTGCAGCGCATCGAGCTCAGGATCCCGCGGCTGTGCTTGTTGAAGGTCTCGGTCCGCGGGTCCTCGCCGGTCTTGCCGCGCAGGAGCCCGTGGTGCTTGACCGACGCGACCGCCGTCTTGCACGCCTCGTAGGCCTGGTTGCTGACCGCCTTGAGCCCGTTGCAGGCCGCCGGGTCCTCGGTGACCAGCCCAGCCTTGACCCCCGTCCCCTGGTACGCGCACTGGCCCAGAGTGACCGGCGCGCCGTCGACGAACTCCGGCTTCGCGAGGTCATACACCGTCGCCTTAAGCGTGGTCTCGAAGGTCGAGTGATCGGCCTTCAACTCCTCCATGTCGATGGCCAGCGTGCCACGCAGCTTGCGCGCGCCCAGCGGGTCGCCGCCGCTGAAGTCAGGCTTGAGGTTCAGATGGGCGGCGAAGCCGACCGGGCCGCCGCCCATCTCGCGGTCGCCCTTGGTGTTGCTGAAGTGCCCGCGCTCCGGGACGAGCGCCAGCTTCAGCGCGTCCTCGATGCTCGGGCCGGCGTCGCGCGCGGCGTAGCAGTCCGACAGGTAGCGGGCCGGGAATTGGTCGTACTCCGCGACGACGAAGCCCTCGAAGTCCTTCCAGCGGTTGTACAGCGACTCGCAGGCGCTGGTGCCGTTCCAGTCGACGTCGCAGCTCTTCGCGCGATTGCGCATATCGTCGAGCTGGCCCTGATACCAGTTGCGGCGGGCCTTGATGTGCGCGACGCGGGCGCTGCGCTGCGGGGCGGTGGTGCCGAGGGCGAAGAGCCTGGCGTTCTGGGTCACGAAGTCGGAGTCGTCGATCAGCGCGGTGAGGCCCCAGGCGGCCTCCGCGAGGCGAGTGAGCTTCTGCTCGGCGGTGATCGGGGCGAGCGGGTCGGTGGCCGGCCAGTTGGCGACGATGCTCTCGATCGGCACCGCCTTGAGCTTGTAGGTCTGCTTGGGCCCGTTGGCGCCCGGGAAGGCCTTCACCTGGGCCAGGAACTGGTCGATGGTGAGGCTCGCGGAGTTCGTGCCGCTCGAGGTGACCCGGATCTGCAGGTCCTGGGTGTTGCTGGCGCTCTTCAGCTTGTTGACGGTGTTGGCCTTGGCCTCGGCGGTGAGGGTCCCGTAATTCCCCTCGACCGCGCCGTTGACCGCGAGCTTGCTGGCGGTGGCGGTATCGAGGACCGAGAGCTGCACGGTGCCGTAGAACCAGCGGCCCTTCTGCTCGCCGATGATGACGTAGTCGCCGCATTGCTGGCGAAACGCGGGGGTGCCGACGAGCGCGAGGTACTCGGGCTTGAGCTTGAGCTCGCCGGCGATGTACTTCATCGGCTCGACGTTGTTGTACGAGGCCAGGATCGTGTGGGTGAGGAAGTTGGTCCTGGTCGACTGGAAGAAGTCGACCTTGGCGCTGGCGCTGGCGCTCGCCACCCCCATCGAGGCGGAGAACTTGGTCGCCACCGACAGGTCCATCTCGTCGGCCAGCTGCGAGTTGGAGATGATCGAGCTGAACTTGAAGCTGTCGCCGCTGGCCCCGGATCCGCCGGCGGTGACCGCGGGCGCGAACTCGACGCACTGGCGCAGGACGAACTCGCGATTGATGCTGTTGTACCCGTAGCCGAGGCCCGACTTGGTCTGCGGGGGCTCGAGGTCGAGGTATTTGTCGAAGGCGAACGCGCGCTGGCTGCCGAGCAGGGTGAAGAAGCCGCAGGCAGCGCTCAGCAGACGATAATTGGCCACACTTCGCATGGTACGATCTCGCTTTCGATGTCTTGCGGAGGGGCGGCGCTCGCGGCAGTCGCCGCGCTCTGCTCGCCCGTCCGGCCCGCAGCAGCGGGTCGATGCCCGGAGAGTGTCCGCCCGGGCCGGATCAATTGCGGCGCTCGACGCGCTGTTCGAAGCCGAGGACGCCGAGCCCGCTCAAAAAAGACCCCCACGTGGGGCGCGTGCGCCCACGGACGCGCGGTCCGGGCTCCAGATTGTGCCACCGGCCCGCGTCGCGCGAACGTGTCGATTGACGATGCGCCCGCGAGGAAGCGATCCTCCGCGGATGCGATCGACACGCCTCGCCTGTTGCCTCGTCCTTCTCACTCCCGCCTGCGGAGACAGCGGTAGCGACAGCGACTCCGCCTCCGGCACCCAGACTGGCGGCGGACCCGGTGGCTCGCTCACCGACCCGACGAGCGAGCCGACCAGCGGCGCGACCGAGAGCGGGGGCACCGGCACCGGCACCGGCTCTGCCTCCGACTCCGCGACCTCGACGCCGACCACCGGCGATACGACCGTCGACGTGACCGGCGGCATGACGGGCACGACCGGCGGCACGACCGGCACCGGGACCGCGTCGACCACCGGGGAGACCGGAGAGACCACCATAGGGAGCGACACCGCGGACACCACCGGCGGCGGCGGCTTCTTTTGCAGCGCGCCGGATGTCCCGGTCGGTGACGTCGCGCTGAACGAGAGCTGCGACGTTCCGCTGCAGATGGGCAGCTTCACGCCGGTGGTCGAGTGGAAGTGGGGGACGGGGACCTTCTGCGGGCCTGCGGTCGCCGGCCAGACGATCGACAGCAACGGCAGCGGGCAGATCGACGCCAAGGACCTGCCGGTGGTGTTCCTCTACCAGTCTGGCCCCGTGGTCGCGCTGTGGGGCGACGGCAGCGGCGTCGCCTGGCAGAGCCCCGGCAATTACGGCAAGGACGGCGGCATGGCGCTCGGTGACATCGACGGCGACGGCTGGAGCGAGCTCATCACCGCCAACGGGAGCACGGTGTGCGCCCTCGACGCCCGCGACGGCACGCAGAAGTGGTGTACGGCGGGTCTCAACGCGAACCTCGATCCGGTCGGCTACAGCTACCCGGAGATCGCCGATATGGACGGTGATGGCCTCGCCGAGGTGATCGTCGGCAGCGCGATCCTCGACAGCGCCGGCGCGGTGATCGGCAAGGGAATGATCGGCAAGGGCGCAGCGCCCTACGGCGGCATGATGGGCGGCAACACCTATGGCGCGGTCTCGGCGGTCGTCGACCTCGACGGCGACGGCGTCCAGGAGGTCGTCACCGGCAACGCCGCCTATGACCTCGACGGCAACGTGATCTGGCAAAACGGTGGCCTCGACGGCCTGGTCGCCGTCGCCGACTTCGACCTCGACGGCAAGGGCGAGATCGTCAAGACCTCCGGGATCCACGTGTTCGGGATGGAGTCCGACGGCACCGTGGTCTGGGGTCCGGTGACCTACGGCGGTAACCTCGGCGTCCCGGCGATCGACGACCTCGACGGCGACGGCACCCCCGAGATCGTGCTCGGCGCGCAGAACAACCTGGTCGCGCTCGCGTGGGGCGGCGCCGAGAAGTGGAAGGCGCCGATCGCCGACAACTCCGGCGCCGCCGGCCCGGTGCTGTTCGACTTCGAGATGGACGGCTACCCCGAGGTCCTCTACGCCGACGAGAAGACGATCCGCTTCTTCTCGGGCATCGACGGCAAGCCGAAGTTCACCTCGATGGAGCACGCGAGCTACACGATCCTCGAGACCCCGATCGTCGCCGACGTCGACGGTGACGACCAGGTCGAGATCGTGCTCGGCCACTGCAACGCCAACGCCCAGATCGGCGCGATCACCATCTATGGCGACAAGGACAAGACCTGGCCGCCGGGGCGCAAGATCTGGAACCAACATACGTACCACGTCACGAATATCACCGATCTCGGCGGCGTGCCCGATCAGTATCAGAGCAACTGGATCGGCAAGGACAACTTCAACAGCTTCCGCTCGGGCGACGTCGGCCAGAAGCCCGGCGAGTACCACGACCTCCAGGTCGAGATCCTCGGCGTCTGCGAGGACGAGTGCGAGATGGGGACATTCGCTATGGCCGCCCGGCCGCGCAACGCCGGCAACCTCGAGGTCCCCGCCGGCATCCCCGTCACCGTCCGCGCGGGCATCGGCGGCAAGATCGCCGTCACCCTCGAGACCACCCAGGCGATCCCTCCGGGCAAGACGGGCGAGATCCTGTTCTTCGAGTTCGAGGCCAAGGCCCTCGCCCAGTCCCAACCCGTGATCACCGTCGACGATACCGGCGTCGGCGAGGGCAAGGTCTTCGAGTGCGACGAGAGCAACAACACCGCCGTCTGGCCGCTCGAGGTCTGCCCGACCGTCAGGCCCGGCTGATCGTGCTGAGCACGCGCGAGGCGGGCGTGCTCATGGATCGCGCCTCGGCTCGCGCGTAGGCGGCCGTCAGCACCCTCTCCTCGTACTCCGCCGCGCTGCAGTCGCAGGCGCGGCAGGCCAACGCGCAGCGCGACCGCGTCCTCGCCGCTCTCAAGCCCTGGGAGGACGATAGCGGCGGGGCGCCCCTCGGTCGCCCGGCCTTACGCTAAGCTCGCGTCATGCCCTCGATTCGCGCGCTCGCGCTGTGCTTCGTGGTCACGCACGCGATCGCCGTCGTCGCGCTGTCATGGCCCGATTGGGGCTGGGCCCTGCTCGCGCTGGTCTGTTGGCTGTTCGCGGCGGTCGGGGCCGACGAGCCGCAGCCGACGCGGAGCGTACGCCACCGCGACGTCCAGGAGGCCGAGAAGACCCGGCTCGGCCAGAAGTTGATGCATCGCGAGGGCTGGATCATCGAGCGCCCCGCGCTGGCGCTCGGCCTCGTCGTCATGCTCTCGACCCTCACCGCCACCGCCGTGCTCGCCCTGGCTCCGATCGATCCGACGCCGCTGACGATCGCCCGCGTGCACGTGTGGACCCCCGCCCTGCTGCTCGGCGCCGGCTACGTCCTGTCGACGATGGTCAATATGTGGGTCGTGACCGGCCCGATCATCGCCCTCTGGCTGGTGGGCCTCGTCGCCACCACGCTCGACGGCGACTGGACGATCCTGCTGCGGCTCCTGCTCGTCGCGCTCGCCGTGTTCACCGCGCTGTGGTCCCTCGACCTGCTGCGCGGCGCACGGCGGGGCCTGGAGCGCGCCCGCGATCAGCGGCGATGATACCCGACCGAGCAGTAGCAGCTTCAACCGCGTCCAGACCTCGTAATTCTGGGCGCATCTCCCGCTAATGCTGCGCGGCGTGCAATCGACGGAGAAGCAGTGGACCCGGCCTGCGCAGGGCCGGCGGGGTCCGGTGTTCGGCGACGGCGAGACCTGGTAGGTTCGCGCGACTCACGGCGCCCTGTGGTCTCGTCCTCCTCCTCCTCCAAGCGAATCCTGTCGGTGCTCGCCGACGACACGTTGGCCGCGAACGCGGAGACGATGGCGCCTGCGCGCGTCGCGGACGCGCCGACGCTCGCGGCGGTCGCGGGCGGGGTCGACGACCGCGACGCGACGGTGGCGGCCGGCGCCGCGGCTGGGCCGAGGGGGGCGGTCGACGAGCCGCGGCGCGGCGAGCAGATCGGTCGCTACGTCGTGCTCACGCCGCTGGGCGCGGGCGGCATGGGGGTGGTGGTCGCGGCGTATGACCCCGAGCTCGATCGTAAGGTCGCGCTCAAGCTGCTCCGCGATCCGCGGGGCGGCGCCGACGCCCGCGCCCGCTTGCTGCGCGAGGCCCAGGCGCTCGCCCAGCTCGCCCACCCCAACGTCGTCGCGGTCCACGATGTCGGCACCGTCGACGATCGGGTGTACGTGGCGATGGAGTTCATCGCGGGCGAGACCCTGCAGGCCTGGCTCGACCGCGCCCCCCGGGGCTGGCGTGAGGTCCTTCGCTTCGCGCTCGCGGCCGGCGACGGCCTCGCGGCGGCCCACGCGGCCGGCCTCGTCCACCGCGACTTCAAGGGCGACAATGTGATGGTCGGCGACGACGGTCGGGTGCGGGTGATGGACTTCGGCCTCGCCCGCGCCGCGCTGCCCGGGGAGGCGGCGCCGGTCGGCGCGGCGCAGGCCCCTGGTGGCGCCCTGGGCACCGCGCTGACCAGGGTCGGCGCCTTGATGGGCACGCCGCGGACGATGGCCCCGGAGCAGTGGGAGGGGCGCGAGACCGACGCGCGCACCGATCAGTTCGCGTTTTGCGTCACGCTCTGGGAGGCGCTGCACGGCGCGCCGCCCTTCGCCGGTGACACGCTCTTCTCGCTGTGCCACGCGGTGACCCACGGCGAGCGCCGGCCGCCGCCGCCGGGCTCGCGGGCGCCGGCCTGGCTGCGTCGGGCGCTCGATCGCGGGCTCTGCCGCGAGCCCGCCGAGCGCTGGCCGACGATGGCCGCCCTGCTCGCGGCGCTCCGCGACGACCCGACGCGGCGGCGGCGGTGGGCGCTCGTCGGGGCCTCGTTCGCGCTGGCGGCCGCGCTCGGGCTCGGCGGCTGGCGGGTCGATCGCGGGCAGCGGATCGCCGCCTGCGAGGCCCAGGCCGCGACGATCGCCGAGGTCTGGGACGCCCCGGCGCGGGCCTCGATCGTGGCCGGCATGCGGGCGAGCGGGGTGCCCTTCGCCGGGCGCAGCGCAGCGCTGACGACGACCCGCCTCGACGCGCTGGCCGGCGAGTGGTCGACGGCCCGGCGCGAGGGCTGCGTCGCCGCGACCGTCGACGGGACGATGAGCGCCGAGCTCGAGCAGCGCAGCGAGGCTTGCCTCGACGAGCTGCGGGCGGAGATCGGCGCGCTCGTCGAGGTGCTCCAGAAGCCGGATCTGCACCTCGTGGCGACGATCACCGAGGTCACGGCCAACCTCCGCGAGCCCGCGACCTGCCTCGACCCGACCCGCCTCGGCGCCCCCGAGGCGATGAGCGCGACCGAGCGCGAGGAGGCGCGGGGGATCCGGCGCAGCTTCGCCCGGATCGCGTCCCTGCTCGCCGGCGTCGACCACGAGGCGGCGCAGAGCCTCATCGACGAGGCCCGCGCCCGCGCCGAGGCCCTCGGCATCCCGTCGCTCCGCGCCCGCGCCCGCGAGCTCGCCGGTCGGCTGCTCTACAACCGCGGTGACTTCGCGGGCAGCCGCGCGGCCTACGAGGAGGCCTACTTGATCGCCGGCCGCGGCCACGCCGACGAGCTGGCGGCCGACCTCGCCGCCGAGCTCTCGCTGACGATCGGGGTCCGCCTGGCCCACCACGACGAGGGGCTCATGTGGTCCCGGATCGGCGAGATGTGGCTCGATCGCCTCGAGGTCGCGGGCGACGACCGTCGGCGCTCCGAAGTTCGGCTGTACCGCGGCTTCATCGCCCAGAGCCGGGGCGACCTGGCGCGGGCCGAGGAGGAGGTGCGGGCGGCGCAGGAGCTCCGCGCCGGGCTCGGCGACGACGATGGCATCGTGGCGGCGAGCATTCACGACGTCCTCGCCATCGTCGCCAGCGATCGCGGCGACTATGCGCGCGCCCTCCTCGAGGGCCGCCGCGCCCTCGAGCTCCGCGAGGCGCTGCTCGGCCCGGACCACCCGCACGTCGCCACCATCCGCAACAACCTCGCCCAGTCGCTGATCGCCCTCGGCGCGCTGGATGAGGCCGAGGTCGAGATCCGCCGCGCCATGGCGATCCACGAGGCGGCCCTCGGCCCCGCGCATTCGTCGGTCGGCGAGTCGCTCTCCAGCCTCGCCAACCTCGCCGACTTTCGCCTCGACTACGCCACGTCGATCGCCGCCAATCGCCGCGCTCTGGCGATCGTCGAGGCGACCTCCGGCCCGGATCATCCGCACACCGCGACCATCCACAACAACCTCGGTCGCGCCCTGATGCGGAGCGGCGATCTCGACGGCGGCGAGGTCCACCTGCGCCGCACCCTCGAGCTCAGCGAGGCCATCTTCGGCGCCGACCACCATGAGGTCGCCTTCGGGCTGACCGGCCTCGGCGAGATCGCCGTCCGCCGCGGCGACTTCACAGCCGGCGAGGCGCTCCACCGCCGGGCCCTCGCCGTCCGCGAGGCGGGCCTCGGCCGCGAGCACCCCTACGTCGTCTATTCGCTGGCCGGCCTCGGCGAGGCCCTCGTCGGCGCCGGGTCGGACGAGGCGCTGCCGATCCTCGAGCGCGCCCTCGTCCTCGGGCCGAAGACCGGCGATGCCGAGCTCCTCGCCCGCATCCGCGTCGCCCTCGCCGCGGCCCTCACGGCCGCGGGCCAGGACCTCGAGCGGGCCGCGACCCTCCGCGCCGAGGCGCAGCTGCCGGCTAGCGCTCGCCCGTGAGCGCGGCGCAGCGCGGCGCAGCGATCTGGTTGGCGATCAGCAGATCGTGGCTCAGGCGGCGGTCCAGCGGAAGGCGCGGCGCAGCTCTCGCTCGCCATCCTGCGGGTACCAGCGGCCGTGGGCCATGATGATGCGCTCGGGGGCCCAGGCGAGCATGTGTTCGTAGCAGCGGCGGGCGACGTCGCGGTGCTTTCGGAAGGTCCAGCGGAGGTCGCCGGGGGCCTTGCCGTCGGGGTCGAGCACGCCGCCGAGGGCGATGAGCCAGCGCCACGGGCCGCGGACCTTGTCGCGCTCGAAGTTCTCGATCAGGTCGGCGAGGATCAATGTGTGGCTCTTGCGGTGGAAGAAGACGACCTCCTCGAGCGCGGCGCTGCCGCGGAACACGAGCTGGTGGATCTCGTCGCGCCAGGCGGCGGGGGCGTCGTCGCCGAGGTCGTGGTCGAAGGCGACGGTGATGTGCTGGGAGGCGGCCCGCTCGCGCACGCCGGGCGAGGCCCAGGCGATGGCGTCGGGGTATGCGGCCTGCCAGGCGGGGATGTGCTCGTAGTGGATCCGGTTGGGCGAGACGAGGTGGCGGACGGGTCCGAGGCGGTCGAGCTCGGCGCGCAGGCGCGGCTCGAGGGCGACGGGCGACCAGACCCAGAGCGTGCCGTCACCGAGGCGGGCGACGACCATGCGGGTGGGGAACGGGACCTTGAGCCAGCCGAAGGCCATGCGCACGATCGGCCCGTCGACGATCCACAGATCTTCGGCGACGGGCTTGAGCGTCGAGATCGGTTCGTAGAGCTGCATCGCCGGCATCGGTGGGCGAGCATCGGCGCCGGCGTGCGCGGCTGTCAACCCGCGCGCTCGACGAGCCCCGGCTCCGCCGTCGGGCACAGCGCCCGGGACCTCGTCAGGAACTGCCGCTGGCGCCGCTCGGCGACGCGGTGGTAGATTGCCGACGTCGATGGCACGATGCGACCTGACAGTCCGGCTCGATGACGACGCGGCGGTGTTTCGACCCGGCGACGTCATCCACGGCGAGGTGGTCGTCCGCGTGCACGCGGCCGGCGCCTGCGACGGGCTCACGCTGGTCTGCGAGTGGTTCACGCGCGGCGCGGGCAACGTGGAGCAGGGCGAGGCCAGCGTGGAGCAGCTGTTCGTCGGCGACTGGCGGCCGGGGGAGCACCGCTATCGCTTCGCGGTCGTCGCCCCGCGCGGGCCGCTGGCCTACGAGAGCCCGCAGCTTACGGTCGGCTGGCGGCTGGTGGCGCGTGCCGACCTGCCGTGGGCCCGCGACTCGAGCGCGGCGGCGGAGTTTCGGCTGCTGCCGCGGCGCGAGGGGAGCCTCGAGGACCCGTATTATTTCGGGCCGGGCTACACGGCGCTGGTCGCCGGGATCGAGCCGAGCCCGACGGTCAGTCTCACGCCGACGGGCCAGCCCGTCCGGGATCGCACGCCGTGGTGGACGCTGCTGCTGGCGATCCTGATGATGTTCGCGCTATTGTACACGTTGCCGGCGCTGCTGGTGATCGCCGCGCTGTGCGTCGGCTACGCGTTGATCCGCGCGCTGCTGGTGCGGGCTCGGCTGGGGAGCCCGGAGCTTCGGGTGGTCCCGCGGGTGAGCTGCCCGGAGGGCGTGGTCGAGGTGACGCTGGCCATCGAGCCGCGCAAGGACGTGCAGCTCGCCGAGTGCTTCGTCGAGCTGCGGGCCGTGCTCACCGTCGAGAAGGGCCAGGGCAAGGGCCGAAGGACCACCACCAAGGCGCTGTTCGAGCGCCGCGAGCAGCTCGCGCTGGTCGGCCGCCAGCTCCGCGCGGGGCAGCGGGTCGAGGGCGCGGTTGCGTTCGCGATCCCGGCGGAGGGCCCGTACACCTTCATCGCCAGCAGCAATAAGATCCGCTGGATCGTCGCGGCTCGCGCGGGGATCTCGTGGTGGCCGGCGTGGCGCGAGGAATGCGAGCTCTCCGTGCGCCCGGGCCAGGCCCCAGGCGCCGCGTATCGCCGCCCGTCGGCGTGAGCGCGACCGCAGCGCTCACAGCTTGAAGGTCGCGGAATGCACCGACTCTTTGCGCGCCTTCTTGAAGCGCGCGGGGCGGACCAGCTTGACGACGCAGGCGCTGAACGAGGAGCCGGCCTGGCGACCCTCGGGGACCACGCGCGCGACCTTGCCGCTCGCCTCGACGTAGACCTTCAGGCCGACCTCGAAGCCGGGGAGGCCCGGGCAGCGGCTGGCGAGCGAGCGCTGCAGGGGTGCGAGCGCGCGGCGAAAGTCGGCGCTGGCGAGGGTGTCGGGCAGGGCACCCGCGTCGGCGGTGTCGTCGGCGTCGAGGCCGGCGCTGGTGTCCTCGGGCTCGCCGCCGGTGGTGCTCGCGGCGCTCGGTGGCGGCGTCGGCGGTGTCGGTATCGGCGGTGTCGGTGTCGCTATCGGCGGTGTCGCGGCTGAGGGAGGGTCGTGCGCGAGGGCGACCGGCGCGCGCGTCGGGTTCGAGCCCGAGCCCGAGCCGCCGCCGAGCACGGTCCAGGCGATCGCGCCGCCGCCGAGGAGGAACACGGCGGCGAGGGTCAGGAGCAGGGCGAGGGGCATCTTGGAGGCGCGCTTGATCGTGCGGGTGCGGGGGCGCGGCAGGCGGGACAGGCCGGTGATGAGGCCGGTCGAGCTGGCGCCGGTGAGGGTCAGCTGGGCCTCGCGCAGGGCGGCGATCAGCTCCTCGACGGTCTGGTAGCGGCGGTTCGGGTCCTTCTCCAGCGCCCGCATCACGATCTGCTCGATCTTCGCGGGGATGTTGGCCTCGGGCGCCTGCTCGAGCATGGGGCGGGGCGGGTCGGTCAGGTGCTGACTGAGCACCGCCATGTAATTGTCGGTGTCGGTGCGAAACGGCACCACGCCGGTCAGCATGCGATACATGATGATGCCGAGCGCGTAGATATCGACGCGGGTGTCGGCCTTGAGCCCGCGGCACAGCTCCGGGGCGATGTACTCCGGGGTGCCGATGATGCCGCCCTCGATCGTCAGCGAATGCTCGCCCTTGATGAATCTGTCGTCGACGATCTTGGCGATGCCGAAGTCGAGGACCTTGATGAAGTCCTCGTCGCCGTCGCGCTTCACCCGGAAGCAGTTCTCGGGCTTCATGTCGCGGTGGACGATCCCCTTGGCGTGCGCGGCGGCCAGCGCCGAGCCGATCTGCATGATCAGGTTGCTGACGCGAAACCAGGGCATCCGCACGTCGCGCTGCAGGGTGTGCGCGAGGTCCTCGCCCTCGAGGTACTCCATCACCAGGTAGGCCTGACCCTGCGGGGTATAACCAAAGTCGGCGATATCCACGACGTGATCGTGGCGGATCAGCGAGGCGGCGCGCGCCTCCCCGAGGAAGCGCTGCACGTCGGCCGGGTTGCGGCTGTAATCGGGGCTCAGGACCTTGACCGCGATCTGCTTGCCGATGATCACGTGCGTCGCCAGGTACACCGCGCCCATGCCGCCCTGGCCGATCAGCCGCAGCAGCTGGTAGCGCTCGCCCAGCAGCGAGCCGATCAGCGACTCGGGCTGGTGCCCGAGCTCCGCGCCGCCGGGGAGGAGCATCGACTGGCTCGCGCGCGTGGTCGTCACGAGCTCGAGGTCGTCGTCGTCGTCGTCGTCGGCCTCGCCCGGCGAGGCTCCGTTGTCAGCGCTCGTGGGCACCGCGCGCAGCATATCGGAATCCCTGGCGTGTCGCGGTCGCCGGTCGCGCGGTAGCGCGCGCCCGGCGGCACAATCGGTGTACAGGAGCGGCGTCGCCACCGCGGGGCCGGGCGGCCATCCTCGCGTGCGGACCCGGCCGCGCGCGCCGCCCGGGCCCCGGATGTCGCGGGGCGACCGAGTGCTCGAGCCGCGCGCGGGCTGTCTTTGGAGACAGGTAATAACTTGTCGACGGGGCCCGCGGCGGCGACACTGGGCGCATGCGGATCGCGGGGATCGTCGTGGTGGTTATGGTCGCGTGTACCGGGCGGGCCACGATGGACACGGACGCGGCGACGGGGACCACGGAGATCGGCGGCACGAGCAGCCCGAGCGATCCGAGCAGCCCGAGCGATCCGAGCAGCCCGACCGGCTCGTCGACCGGCGAGCTCGACAACCCGTCGGGCTTCTGTCGGCCGCAGGCGCAGGACCCGGGCGCCTGTCCGGCCGACTACATCTGCTGCTCGGATGACCCGGCGACGACGAAGGGGCGCCTGCCCGATTACATCAACGGGACGCTGGACGATCTGCACGGGCTGCCGATCTTCTCCGCGGACAACAATGTGCTCAGCTACTCGGGGCAGTGCGTCCTCCCCGACTTCCCCACGCCCCTCGCCAACGGCTGCCCGGTGCCCTGCAACCCGACCTGGTCGCCGGCGCAGCAGGTCGAGGTCTGCGGCGCGGGCCTGGCCTGCTGCTCGTTCCAGGCCGTCGATCCGGAGAAGGACTGCGTGCTCGACCCCGAGACCTCGCGCTGGCGCTCGGTGCGGGGCACCGACATCCCGGAGCTGAGCCCCTGGGGCCCGGCGCATGCCACCAATCAGGACCCCGAGGGGATGTCGTGCGCGCTCTTTGCGGGCGGGGGCGGGGACCCGAACCCGCAGGTGCTCGCGGATTGTTATGCGCAGCTCACCGTCGCCGACCGGCGCGGCTTCTGCTACGTGTCCTGCGCGTGTGAGGAGGACCTCTGTGACATGAAGAACGCCGACTGGGTGCCGCGCTGCAGCTGACGCGCGGCGGACCGTTCGCGGCGCCGGAGATCCGCGGCGACGGTGTTAGGATGCGCGACTCGTGACGAACGACGCGCTGATCACCTTCGTCATCCTGGGCGCGACGATCGCCCTGTTCGCGAGCGATCGGCTCCGGCTCGACGTGGTGGCGCTGCTCTCGCTGCTGGCGCTGACGCTGACGGGGGTGACGTCGATCGAGGCGGCGCTGTCCGGGTTCTCGAGCCCGGCGGTGCTGATGATCGCGGGCCTGTTCGTCGTCGGCGCGGCGATCACGGAGACCGGCGTGGCCGACTGGCTGGGTCGACGGCTCGACCGGGTGGCGGGCACGAGCGAGGCGCGGGTGATCGCGGTGGTGATGGGCGCGACGGCGCTGGTCTCCGCGTTCATGAGCTCGACGGGCACGGTGGCGATCCTCCTGCCGATCGTCATGACGATGGCCGCGCGCCGGGGGATCGCGCCGGGCAGGCTCCTGATGCCGCTCGCGTTCGCGGCGCACCTGGGCAGCAACCTCACCCTGATCAGCACGCCGCCGAACCTGCTCGTCAGCGACGCGCTCCGCGACGCCGGACACGAGCCGTTCCGCTTCTTCAGCTTCTTCGTGCCGGGGAGCGTGGCCCTCGTCGTCGGCGTCGCGTACATGGCCCTCATCGGCCGGCGCGCGCTGCCCAAGGGCGACGCGACCGAGGCCATGCACCGCTCGCTGTCGCAGGGCGAGCTGGCGGCGGAGTTCGGGCTCGACACGGCGCTCACTCGCGTCCGCGTCGGGGCCGACTCCGGTCTCGCCGGGCGCTCGATCGCGGAGTCGAACCTACGCGCGGCGCACGGCGTCACGATCGTGGGCATCCGCCGGGAGGGCGAGCCGCTGCGCGTCCTGCCCGGCGCCGTGCTCGCGGCGGGCGACGAGCTGAGCGTGCTGGGCCGCGACGAGGCCCTCGCCGCGCTGGTCGCCGACTTCGCGGTCGAGCGGCTCGCGGGGGCCTCGGCCTTCGCGCTGGCGCCCGAGGAGTCGCTCGCGGAGATCGTGCTGCCCCGGCGCTCGCGGCTCATCGGACGCACGCTGCGCGCCCTCAAGTTCCGGGACCGGTACCGCGCGAACGTGCTCGCGGTGCGCCGCGTCGAGGGCCGCCGCCCGGTCTGTCACACGGAGGTCGCCCTCCGCGATCTGAAGCTCGCGCCGGGCGACACGCTGCTCGTCAAGGGTCGGCGCAAGTACCTGCGTAATCTCAACGAGGATCGCGTGAACATCGTGCTCGTGGCGGAGCCGGACGCGACACCGGGGGTCTTCTTCGATCGCCCGCGCGCCCTCGGCACCATAGCGATCACGCTGGCGATGCTCGTCGTCATGGCGTTCGCGTGGCTCCCCAACGCGGTCGCCGTGCTGCTCGCGGCGGTGACGCTGGTGATCACGCAGTGCGTGCGCCCGGCGGAGGTGTACCGGTCGGTGAATTGGGAGAGCATCGTGCTCATCGCCGGCATGATCCCGCTGGCGCTGGCGCTCGACGCCACGGGCGGCGCGCAGCTGGTGGTCGCGGCGGTGGAGCGCCAGCTCGTGGGCGTCGGCCCGACGGTGGTGCTCGCGCTGTGCGTGGGCGTCACGTCGGCGCTCGGCCTGGTGCTGTCGAACACGGCGACCGCGGTGCTCGTCGCGCCGATCGCCGTCCGGCTGGCGAGCGCCTTCGGGATCGCCCCCGAGCCGCTGCTGATGGGCGTCGCGTTCGGGGCCTCCGCGGCCTTCGCCACGCCGATCGCCTCGCCGGTGAACGTGCTCGTGATGACGCCGGGCGGCTATCGCTTCGCGCACTTCACGAAGGTCGGCCTGCCGCTCCAGCTGCTCGTGCTCACCACGGCGGTGCTCGTGATCCCGCTCGTCCATCCGTTCTGAGGCGGGCGCGGTCGCGGCCGGCCGCGGGGTCAGAATCGGAGCGTGAGGCCCGGGCCGCCCGGGACCAGCGCGGCGCGGCTCGGGCGAGCCTTGCGCGCGCGCAGGCCGAGCACGAGCATGGCGACGCCGGCGGCGACGAAGACGGTGGCGACGACACCGCCGGCGATCGCCAGCTGGTTGCCGGTCCTGCCGCGGCGGACGAGCGACTGCAGGGCGGGGTCGTCCTCCGAGAGCGGGGCGCCGTCGTCGATGGCCTTCTGCGTCCAGGACTCGCCGTCGCGCTCGGCGCCGCGGCCGATCACGAGGCCGCCGGCCATCAGACCGAGGAACAGGCCGCCGACGCCGGTGGTCACGCCGCCGGCGATCATGAGGGTGCGGGCGCGACGGAGCTGGGCGGGGTCGGGGCCCGTGGGCTCGGGCTCGGGCGCCACGACGGGTGGAGGGGCGGGCTCGGGCGGGGCCTCGGGCTCGGGCGCGGGGCGCTCGACCGTGGTGGCGGCGCAGTCGAGCGCGGGGTTCTCGGCCTTGATGGCGGCGATCTGCTTGCGCACCTCGGCGAGCAGCTTGCGCGCCTTGCGGGTGTCCGGGAGCTTCTCGGCGCGGGCGCCCAGGAGCTGCTTGACCTCCGCGAGGTAGCCGTCGAGCACGCGCTCACACTCGCAGATCTGGGCGGGTCCCTCGCCCTCGGCGAAGGCGTTGCGGCGGGCGTCGACGAGCTCGAACAGCACGGACGCGCGGATCTCCCGCGACTTCGCCGGGATGTCCTTGAGGGCGGCGGTGAAGGACTCGGCCGCGGTCACGAAGTCGCCGGCGTCGCGCTCCGTGATGCCCTCTTGATAGCGCTTCGTCGCGGCCTCGAGCGCCGGGTCCGCGGCCGCGGCCGGAGCCGCGGCCGCCGTCGGCGTCGCAAGAGGTGTCCCAAGTGACATGGCCAAAAGTACAGCCAGCGCCCGACGTGCGTGGGCCGCCCGGGAGGGGAGGGGCCGGTGGGGCGCTGCGGGGGGCATCGGCGGGATGATATGTCAGCGCGGCGGGCGGCGTACAGGCGCGCGGACGCCCCCGGGAGATTTGCCGGGGCGCTATGGGGGCCGCGGGCGGCTGTCGGTGTCGGGCTGGTTGTCCGGTCGCCGCGCGGGTATGGTGCGCGCGCCGCATGATGAAGCACCGCCTCGGCGTCGACGAGTACGTGGCCGGTGTACGCGCGGGCGACCGGGCGGTGCTCGGGCGGGCGATCACGTTGATCGAGAGCCGGCGCGCCGACGACCAGGTGCTCGCGCAGGCGGTGGTCGCGGCGCTGCTGCCGTGGACCGGCGGGGCGCGGCGAGTCGGCATCACCGGGGTCCCCGGGGTCGGCAAGAGCAGCCTGATCGAGGCGCTCGGCGGGCACCTGACCGGGCTCGGGCATCGCGTCGCGGTGCTGGCGGTCGACCCGAGCTCGCTGCGCAGCGGCGGGAGCATCCTCGGCGACAAGACCCGGATGCAGGCGCTGGCGCGCGACCCCCGGGCCTTCGTGCGGCCGACGCCGTCGCTGGGCGAGCTCGGCGGGGTCGCCCGCAACACGCGCGAGACGCTGCTGCTGTGCGAGGCCGCGGGTTACGACGTGGTGCTGGTCGAGACGGTGGGGGTCGGCCAGTCGGAGGTGATGGTCGCGCAGCTGGTCGACTGCTTCGTGGTGCTGATGCTGGCGGGCGCCGGCGACGAGCTGCAGGGGATCAAGCGCGGCATCCTCGAGCTCGTCGATGTCCTGGCGATCACCAAGGCCGACGGCGAGGGCGTGACGGCGGCCAAGCTGGCGCGGGCTGAGTACGCGGCGGCGCTGCACCTGATGCGCCCGCGGCACGCGGCCTGGACCCCGCCGGTGTTGACCTGCTCGGCGCAGACGCAGGAGGGAATCGCTGGGCTGTGGCAGGCGGTGCTCGATCATCGGGCGGCCCTCGACGCGGCGGGCGTGTTCACCGAGAGTCGCGCGCGTCAGCACGAGTACTGGATGGAGCGCGCGATCGAGGCCGGGCTGCTCGAGCGCTTCCACGCCGACCCGGCGGTCGCGGGCCAGCGGGCGGCGCTCGCGGCCGAGGTGCGGGCCGGGCGAATGAGCCCCGACCACGCGGCGGCGCGGCTGCTGGGGCTGTTCATGCGCGACGAGTGAGAGGTCGTGGGCGACGGTCGCGGGCGATCGGTCGCCGTGGACGACGGTCGCGGGCGATCAGTCGCCGTGGACGACGGCGATCGCGTCGAGGTCGAAGCCGCCGCCGCCGCCGCCGCACCACGTGCGACCGCCGAAGTGGGCGACGCTGACGTCGAGCAGGCGGACGTAGCGGACGGTGGCGAGGCCGAGCTCGGCGAGGTCGAAGGCGTCGCCGCCGGCGAGCGCGGGGTCGGTGGGGTCCAGCATGTCGTCGCCGCCGGCGTGGACGAGGGCGACGCCGGCGCAGCCGGTCAGGGCGTCGTCGCCGGGGTCACAGGGGAAGGCGTGCCACTCGAGGCCGTCGGCGCTGACGAGCACGCGCGCGGGCTCGGCGAAGGTGCTGTCGCCGACGGGGATCGGGTTCTCGAAGACGATGAAGTCGGGGCCCGGACCGTCGACGATCGCCGGCGCGTCGAAGTAGAGGGTGATCTCGCCGCCGCAGCCGAGTGAGAGGACGTCGAGGCTGCCCATGCTCGCGGGGCCGGCGACCGGCGGGCCGTAGACGACCTCCGGGAGGCGGTCCTGGCCGAACACGGCGCCCTCCGGCGTGAACGACTCGACGCAGTCGATGAAGGCGTCGCTCGGCGCCGCGCCTGGCTGACACCGAAACTCGACCGGGCTCAGGTCGGTGTCGTGGGTGTCCGCGGCCGGGTCGCCGCTGCTGCTGTCGTCGGTGGTGCTGGTGTCACCGCTGGTGGCGCCGTCCGTGGTGGCGCCGTCCGTGGTGGCGCCATCCGTGGTGGTTGAGCTCGCGTCGACGTCAGCGGGCGCCCCGGGGTTGCACGCGAGGAGGATGAGCGCCGGGAGGAGGCTGCGTCGCACGGGCGGATGGTAGCGGGCAGCGGGGGATCCGGGCCGTGTTAGCGACGCGAGCTTACGCTCGCGGCCGTGGCCTTGCTCGCAGGGGGGACGCGCTCAGCCGACGTGAACGGCGCTCAGCGCTCGCGCAGCAGGCGGTAGCCGGCCCAGTGCAGCAGCGGGCCGTCGGCGGCGTCGTCCTCGGCGGTGATCCGCTGGCCCTTGCCGCGGCCGATCCCGAAGATCTGCGCGTGGCTTTCGTCGACGAGCTTCAGGGCGTGGCGGGACAGGGTCGGCACTTCCTTCAGCGGCGAGAGCACGCGCAGGCACAGCTGGTCGCCCTGGCGCTCGAGCTCGACCTCGTGAAACGCCAGCACCTCGTCCGCGGGGGCCGCGACCCGGTACTTGCCGAGCCGGCGCCACCAGTCCTCAGGGACATGTTCTTCGGGACAGCGAACGGCGGCCCGGCCCTCGACGTCGCGGATCCGCGTGCCGAGCACGTGGTGGCCGGCGACCGGGCGCAGGCGTACGCGCGCGTCGGGGTTGATCGAGCTGCTGAACTCTCCACCCGCGGCCGGTCGCAGCCAGACGGTGCCGGTCTCCGAGCGCGAGACCAGAGCGCCGTCCTCGACCTCGAGCTCGGTGACGTCGCTGTCGGTCGCGTAGCGGCCGGCGTGGGCCCGCAAGGCGGCGAGGCCGAGGCTGACGGGTGGGGTCGTGTCGCCGTCGCCGCGGCTCGGCGGCAGGTCGATGCCGTGGCGCTCGAGCAGCGCGGTCTGCATGGCCGTGATGGCGAGCTGCTCGACCCCGCTGCCCTCGCGGGAATTGGCCATGGCGACCACCGCGAGGCCGTGGTCGGGCAGCACGCACATCACCGATCGGTGGCAGAAGGTGCGGCCGAGGTGCGTGCCGACGCGGCCGGCGTAGTCGAGGCCGTTGTGACGCAGTGACAGGCCGAGGCCCCAGCGCTCGTCGAGGTCGAGGGGGCCCGCGGGTTGCGGGTCGAACATGGCGGCCGCGAGCGGGCCGCCGGCGAGCAGCCAGCGGAGGAGGGGCAGCATGGTCAGGACGCTCCCGTGCAGTCCGGCGGCAGGGGCAAGCCGCAGCGGTGGCTCGATCACCCGCCGGTTTTGATAGTAGGCGGGGAGGTCGGGAGGGGCGGTGAAGCTCGGGGCAGCGGCGCCGAGCTCGGCCGCGACCGACGCGGCGAGCAGCTCGGCGAAGGGTCGGCCGGTCGCGCGCTCGAGCGCGTGGGCGAGCAGCGTGTAGCCGACGTTGGAGTAGGCGTGCCACTGGTCGGGCGGGGCTATCAAGGGCTCGTCGGCGATCTCCCGCACCAGCTCGGTCCACGGCGGACCGGCGCCCATGCTGCCGCGATGCCAGTCCGAGAGCAGGCCGGAGCGGTGGCAGAGCAGCAGTCGCGGGGTGATCGCGTCGACCGCGGCCCCGCCGCTGCGCAGCTCCGGCAGGTACTTGCGCAGCGGGGCCTCGAGGTCGAGGTGCCCGTCGGCCGCGGCACGTAGGGCCGTCAGCGCGGTGTAAGGCTTGGTCAGCGAGCCGATCGCGTAGACGGTGTCCGGATCGGCGTCGAGATCGGCCTCGAGATCCGCCTTGCCGTGGCCGCGTGCGAAGGCCAGCTCGCCGTCGCAGATCACCGCCACGCTGAGGCCGGCCACCGGCGTTTTCTTGCGCCAGGCCGCAGCCAGCTGATCGACGATGTCCTCGGTCTCCGGTAGCCGCGGCGCGGCGCCTTGCCGCATCGACCGCTTCGGCGTCGGCGTCGGCGCGCCGCAGGCCAGCGCACCACCGGCCGCCAGCGCCGACCCGGCCAAGAAACTTCGTCGACCGATCATCCGTAGCGCGTACGCCCGAGCGCTCACGCCGGTCTGCGGGCGCGGCGACGCCAGGCGAGCGCGCACAGGGCCAGCAGCGCGCCGGTGGGCGCCGGTGGGCCGCTATTGCACGCGCAGCCGTGATCGACGAGGCCGCCCTGTCCGGGCGCGGTGGTGCCGGTGGTGCCGGTGGTGCTGGTGGTGCCGGTGCTCGCGTCGGCGCCGGTGGTCGGGGTGGTGGTCGTCTCGTCGGCGGCGGGCCAGGGGGTGCAGCGTTCGGGGTCCCAGGCTGCGTCGTGCTGCAGCACCTCGCAGGTGTAGGGCGCACCCTTGCACGCCTCGGCGAGCGCGGGGGCGTCGGGCTCGAGGGCCTGCATGCCGAGCTGGTCGGCGACGGTCTGGCCGTGGCACTGCTCGGGCGTCGTCACGGTCGCGCCGGTCGCGAGGTCGCGGAGGACGACCTTCGTGCACAGGGGCTCGCTCGCCTGCGCCTGGAGGTCCAGCACGGGGCCGAGGAACAGGCGCGCGGGCTCGGGCTCGCCGTCGACGACGAGCGTCGCGGTGACCATCGGCGGGCTGTCTGGGGGCAGGGTGAGCGTGATCGTCAGCGCGACGTGCAGCCGGCGCAAGAGCGTGAGCGGGGCGCAGAAGCCGGTCTGGAACTCGACGTCCGGGTGGCCTCCGCCGCAGCCCGAAGACTGCCAGAACGGGAAGGCGCCGTCGCAGCACACGAAGTTGTAGAGGCTCTGTTCGACGGTGTCGACCAGCTCCTCGTCGACACCGACGGCCGGCTGCACGAGCGGCGGCGCGGCGGCGGCGGCGACCGTGAACTCGAATTCGAAGGGGACCTGTGCATCGGCGCAAAACTCCGCCTCGGGCGGGATCGGCCCGTTATCGAGGGTGCCCTCCACGAGGTATTTGGCGAGGGGCACGAACTGCTCCGCCGGGCGCCAGGCCAGCACCCCGGCGACGCCGATGTCCTCGAGCGCGCCCGCGACCGGCATGCCGTCGAGGGTGACCTGCAGGTCGACCTGGGCCGGCGTCACGGTCGGCCCGGCCGGGCCCGTGAACTCGATCGGCAGCACGCCGTCGAGCGGGATGTGCTCGGTGTGCGGCGCAAACGCCCCGGTGAAGTACTCCAGGTCCCCACAGGGGGTGCCGAGGTCGAGGCAGGCCGCGGCACCGTCCGCGCGCGCGCAGAGGACGAGAGCGGCGAGCAGCGGCGCGGCTTTCCGGGGCATGCTCGACCATATCGCAATTGTCGGCGTCGCGGATGAGCGGCGACGGCTCGCGGGACCGCGTCGCGCCCGGGCGCTCGCTCAGGGGAGCACGGCCTCGATCGCGGCCGCGAGGTCGCGCTCGAAGCTGCGGCCCTGGTGCACGCGACGGATCTGGCCGGCGGCGTCGATGAGCACGAGGTGGGGGAACATCTCGACGCGGAAGCGGCGGACCATCGAGCGGTCGTCGAGGGCGATCGGGAACGGGAGCCCGCGCGCGTCGCGGTGGGCCCGGACCAGCGCCGGGACGTCGCCCTCGCGGTCGGCGTTGACCGCCACGACCGCGAGGCCGCGCGCCGCGTAGCGCTCCGCGAGGGCGCGGTACATCGGCATCTCGGCATCGCAAACGCCGCACCAGGTGGTCCAGAAGATCAGCAGGTGCGGGCGGCCGCGCAGGTCGGCGCTGCGCAGGCTGCCGCCGTCGAGCAGCGGCACCGCGAACTCCGGCAGCGGATCGCCGACGGCGACCGGCGCGAGCGTGGGCCAGCGGTCCTTCAAGAGCTTGAGGTCGGTGAGCGCGCGGGCGGCGACCAGGGCCAGCACGAGCCCGCCGACGACCTGCGACAGGCGAGCGCGGCCGGGTGTCCTCGGGGGCATGTCCTTCGGGACAGGTGCATCGGGCGCGGGAGGAGCTGTCCCGGGGGACAGGTCGTCGGGCGCGGGAGGAGCTGTCCCGGGGGACATGTCGTCGGGCGCGGGAGGAGCTGTCCCGGGGGACAGGTCGGCGGGCGCGGGAGGAGCTGTCCCGGGGGACATGTCGGCGGGCGCGGCGGGCGTCGGGGGGATCGCGCCGCGCACGCGCGCGGCGAGCAGCAACGCGGCCAGGCCGCCGAGCGCCGGCGCGAGGTAGCTCGGGCCCGGGAGCGGCAGGCCGAGGCCGGTCAGCAGGTGGGCGAGGGCGTCGATCACCAGCAGCGGGGCCAGGCACAGGGCCGCGCGATGGGCCCGCCCGGGGCCGAGCAGCCAGTCGAGGGCGGCGGCGGTGAGCAGCCAGGGCAGCGCCGGGAGCAGCGCGCGCAGCAGCCCGGGCGCGGCGGCGAGGCTGCGCAGCGCCCAGAAGTCGGCGATGACGTCGCCGATCGGCAGCACCGCGACCGCGAGCAGGTACGCGCCCAGCAGCGCGGCGCCGTCGTGACGGCCTGTCTCCGGGGACATGTCCGCGAGCAGCCGCCGCGGCGCGACGAGCATGCCGCCGATGCGAGCGAGCAGGCCGGTCATCCGCTCATCCGCTCCCCCACGCGCCGGCGGGCGGCGGTGGTCAGCGCGGTCGGGAGCCGGCGGGCCGCGGCGACGCGGCGCAGGTCCGGGACGCGGAGGCGGTGCAGCTGGCCCATCGCCAGGGGGAGCGGCGTGCGCGGGTCGAGCACGAGCTCGAGGCGCGCGGCATAGGTGCGGGGGGAGCTGCGCGGGTCGGGGCGAGGGAGCGGGTCGGCGCTGGCGTGCGCTGCGCGTGCGCCCGGCGGCGGAGCAGCGGGCCCGACGCCGGGCCCGGGCTGCGTGCGATGAACGGGCGAGCGGGTCGGCGCGAGCACGGGCGCGGGCGGAGGGATCTCGGCGGGGTCGAGCTCGTCCCAGTCGTCGGCGATCGGCAGGTCGAGCTCGTCGAGCTCGTCGGTGGGCGGATGAGCTGCCTTGAAGGACAGGCCACGCGCTCGCGCCGGGGCGGCCCCGTCGGCGGAGGGGTCCTCGGCGGTGGCCGGCGCGGGGCGCAGAGACAGGCCGATCGGCGGGGTCACAGGCCCTGGGCGCAGGGACAGGCCGATCGGCGGGGTCGCGGGCCCGGGTCGCAGAGACAGGCCGATCGGCGGGGTCGCGGGCCCTGGGCGCAGAGACAGGCCGATCGGCGGCGGGCCGGGCGCGGGCCGAGCGGGTGCGGGCGAGCCTGGTCGAAGGGACAGGCCGCCTCCAGGGCCCGGATGCGCGGGCAGGTCGAGGTCCGCGGGCTCGCCCGCGGCGCTGGTCGTGGCGGCCGGCGGAGCGCGGCGCTGGGTGGTCGCGGCGCCGAGCTCGGGGAACACGTCCGAGGGCGCGGAGCGGAGCATCCAGGCGATCGCCCGGGCGTGGGCCGCTGGGCTGTCTTGAAGGACAGATCCCGCGAGGGTGCGGCTGCGCAGCTCGGCGAGGCTGGAGACGGCCTCGCGGGCGCCGAGCTCGAGCACGGCGTGGGCGGTGGCGCGGTCGCAGCAGGGGTTATGCAGCAGCTGCTCGGCGATCGCGGGGCAGGCGAGCCAGCGCCGCTGGTTCCTGGCGACCGCGCCGCACACGCCCTCGGGCGCGCAGCGGGCGAGGAGCCGCAGCGTGGCGTCGTGGACCCTCGGGTGATGCACGACCAGGCGCAGGGTCTCGGGGCTGTGGATCCTTCGCCGCGCGATGAAGTCGAGGACGACGGCCGGGAGATGCGGGTCCGCGAGCGCGGTCATCACCGCGGCGACCGGCAGATCGCTGGCGGTGCGGCTGGCCTGGTCCGCGAGCGTGGCCCCGCCCCGCACCCACAGCTGGTAGAGCGCGAGCCAGGGCTCCGCGCCCGCGAGCGGGGCGAGGCCCCGGGCGACCATCTCGCGGGCGGCCAGCGGCGAGCTGGCCGCGAGCAGCCGCGTGAGCCGGGGCCCGAGCTGGGCGTCGTCGAGGCCTGTGTGCTGCAGCACCGCCGCTAATTACCACGCTTTCGCGCGGGCCCGGGCGCGGGCCCGCGAGCGCGTCTGCGTGCCGCGTGCCGCGTGCGCGCGTGCGCATGGGCCTCCCCGGGCGGGCGGGTCCTCTGCTACCGTCGGCGATGTGACCGAGCCCATGGAGCCGCGCGACAAAGCAGTCGCCGATCTGGCGGATGACCTCCCGGTCGCCGCGAGCTCGCTGATGGCGATGACGCTGGCGCCGGAGACGGGCCGCACGTCGGGCGCGGAGTCGGCGACGGACGGCCTGCCGCGGATGATGGGGCAGTACAAGCTGCCGCTGCGCACCTGGTCGGTGCCGGTCCTGGCGATCCTGGGCCTGGCGACGGTGATCTTCGTGCTGGCGTTCTGGCTCAACGTGCTGACCGGCGAGAGCGACGGCAAGACCAGCATCGACAACCTCGTGGACGCGCTGCTGCATCAGGACAAGGAGCAGGCGCGAAACACCCTCGGCGGCCTCGGCGAGGTCATGGCCGCGGTGCTCGGCCTGGCGCTGACGGTCTCCAGCATCATCGTGCAGCTGGCCGCGACGCGGTTCACGCCGCACATCACCTCGCTGTTCTTTCGCGCGCGCACCAACCTGCTGGTGCTCGGCTTCTTCGTCACGGCGACGGTGTTCGTGGTGTGGGTCAACTTCTCGATCGGGAACGACTACGTGCCGCGCTGGGGCGTGCTGTTCTCGATGCTGCTGATGACGGCCAGCCTGCTGCTGCTGTTCCCGTACTTCGCCTACGTCTTCGACTTCCTCGACCCGGAGAAGATCGTCGGGCGCATCACCGCCAACGGGCTCTACGCCTGCACGCCGATCCGCGGCAAGGCGGCGCAGGCGGTCGACCAGCGCCAGCAGCAGGCGATCGAGGCCGTCGAGCACCTGACCAACATCGGCCTGAACGCGCTGCAGCAGAAGGACAAGAACATCGCCTCGAGCGCGATCGATGCGCTGTGCAAGTTCGCGGTGCTCTACGGCGAGACCAAGGCCGGCATGCTCAAGGAGTGGCACCGCATCGCGATGTGGAACCGCCAGAGCCCGGACTTCGTGTCGCTCTCGCACGAGGCGGTCGGCGACCTGCGCGAGCGCGGCACCTGGCTCGAGTGGAAGATCCTTCGCCAGTACCAGATGGTCTTCACCGAGGGCCTGACCCAGATCAAGGATGTCTGCTACCTGATCGCCATC
>Ga0075152_10000687_pt1 | contig 24591 bp, 25 predicted proteins | sample JI61114C2DNA_FD_70964 | JGI IMG/M metagenome (GOLD analysis project Ga0075152, IMG submission 70964) | Wastewater effluent complex algal communities from Wisconsin, to seasonally profile nutrient transformation and Carbon sequestration -... | ecosystem: Engineered > WWTP > Effluent > Algae...
GCCGGGCAGACCGGCAGACCTCCCGCGCACCCACACCGAAATCACCCCGACCCACCTCCAGAAACGTCGGAACCCTCCCTCAAGAATGTGAGTCGGCGGATCGAGGCTCAGGCCAGGCGAACCCCAAGGAGATGACATGACCGCGCAGACGATCACCCGCCCCAGGAAGGCCACCCCGCAGGCCCAGTCCGACCGGCGCCCGCGGTGGCTTTCCTACCCGGAGGCCGCCGAGTTGTCCACGTTGTCGGTGCGATCGTTGAAGCGGCTCACGCAGGCCGGCAAGCTGCCTTGCTACGTGGTCGGCGGGAAGGTGCTGCGGCTCAAGGCGTCCGACGTGGAGGCGTTGATCGTCCCCGCGGACCTGTGCCGCGGCTGGTGACGGCAGCAGGCACGCCGAGAACCCCCGTGCTCGATCGTGCGGTTCGGTGAGCTGAGCCGCGGGGAGTTCGGATGAGCCACCGCTCCGCCGTCGGGTGAGCCACCGCGACGCGCGAGGTGAGAGGCGTGTCGCCGTTACGCCGCTTCGCGATTCGACCTGTCTGTTCGCGGCGCTCGAGTGAGTGGCGTCGCAGCATTCCAGTTCCGCTGGATAAGCTCGCGACGTGGCACACAGCGAGCGGGTTCAAGCGGGAAACCCCGAGGCATGACCACCGCCGGGGTAGAGAAGGTCGAGGCGAAGTTCGTCGCCGCCTGGAACGTCTTCTCAGCCACGTGCGCTCAGTTCCTCGCGCCTGAACCGACTTACCAAGCTTGGTTCGCCCATTATCTGATCAGCCAGTTTGGGATCGATCGAGTGGCCCGAGAGCCGATGATCAAGAAGGAGCACTTCGCTGACACGCCTTGGAAGCGGCAGGTGGAGGGCAACCATGTCCGGCTCGACGTCGTCGTGATGAGAACCCCAGGCGTACACCTTCCCCACTACGCCAACAGACTGGACGTGGCGCCTGATGGCACTGGGCTCCTCCGGCTCCGGCAGATGGCAGTCATCAGCGAACTGAAGGTGACCGCCACCCAAGGCGAGGGCCAGATCCACAAGGAAGTCGCCCGTGACGCATACAAGCTCTCGATGCTCCTAGATGAACTCCAGACTCATGGCACCCCTGCCAACGACCTCCCGCTTGCCTACCTCTGCATCCTGGACAACCACCCCTCAAAGCCCTACAGCCGGTCCTCCTTGGAGAAGCACTTCGAAAGGCTGGCGCCTGACCCTCGCGTTGCAGTCCTGTTCGCTGACGGGGCTCGCGTTCCTGTTGATCCGAACTGGCTGCCCAAAGGGTCAGGTCGTCGACCCCTCCACGGTTCGCCCACCTGACCGCCGAGCACAGTCGGGGGGTCGCCGGGCCGTGAGGCATGCCCATCGGCAGGGGTGAGCGGAAGCGATTACGTATCCAGGTCCCCCGCGTTAGCAAGGGCCGCCATCCGCTGGACGAGTGGCTGCCCCGAACGGAGGTTCCTCGATCCTGCGCCTGTCGCAGAAGGGTGCGGATCGCAGAAGGGTGCGGACGTCTGATGGAAGCATCGATTATGCATAACTTGGAGCTAGCCCGAAGATCGCACCGCTGAGATCAAAACCTTTGAAAGACATTGCCACCTGAACCAGCCCCTGTTCGTCCTCAGGCCAACTGGAGCGGCTCTACGGCGGTCGCCGGCGCCGTCATCCGCTTGGCGAGGTTCTTCTTCCGGGCGTTGACGGCCTCCTGGCAGCGCACCCCGGAGATGGCGGCCATGGTGGCGGCGAAGTGGCGCAGGTCGTGGAACCCGAAGTCGGGGCGTCCGATCTCATGTCTTGCGCGGTAGAAGCCGTAGCCAGGGTGCAGCTGCCAGCCCGGTGCGCATGTTGAAGCGCGGGGCGTGCCCATTGAGTCCGTCACTCAAGCGCGTCCAGGATCGGGGTCGGCTGCAAGGACAGAGTCATGCCCAGGTTCTGGTCTCCGGGTCCCAAGCACCGCTGACCCGGCCAGCGAGCACAGGGTCAATGAAGTCATGCATGAGTTCGCGCGCCGCGACGATCCCGTATGGCTCGGCGGGCGTGTTCTTCGCGAGCCGGGCGTAGGCGAGGCCCCAGTGGGCAGGGATGGTGAACGCGATGGGGAACTGCAACCTCCGCTTGGCGCACTCGGTTGCGATCGCCTGGCGGAGGCTGACGGCGTCCACCGTTTGCGTCACTGCGATGACGACAAGATCCACGAGGTCCTTCTCGCGGCTGGATGGCCGTCCGCTGTAGTCGGCGATCGTGGCGCAGACCTTGTCAGCGATCTGGTCGGCGAGCGGGTACAGCCGGAAGGGGTAGCTCTCGAGCCGCGGGAGCGTGAGCCGGTTAGCAGGGTCCTCGACCTCGACACTCTCGGTCGGAGTCGTTCCGGCTGAAAGGTCGACCTTGATCGTGTCGATCAGCTTGACGCCGAGGTAGGCGTCGAACGTGACGCGGTAGCCGTCGGTATAGGGCTGCGTATCGTCAGCCAGGATCTGATGGTGTTCGCGATAGACGAACCGGAAGTGGTCGCCGAGATCGAGAGGCGCCAGGCGGCGCAGGTCGGCCAAGGCCTCGTCCTTGGTGAATCCTTCCCGGTACAGGTCGGCGTCCAGGGTGCGGCGGGCGGAGGGGACTCTGGCGAGCATGCCGGTTCCGCCCTTCAGCACCCACTCCGAGGCGTCGGTCTCGGAGAAGACCCGACACAGGAACCGGTCGTAGTAGGCCTGCCGGATGAGGTCACCGGTCTGCCGGGAAGGGTCTGCGTCGTGGACGGTCCTGGCCGCCGCCTTGATCGCTGCCTCGACAGCACGGGCGTCCGGATAGTCGACGTCGGGCATCGGTCAGGCCTCCTGGCGGGCCGGGCTGCGGAGGTGTTCGAGGTGGTCCCGGAGGGCGGCACCGGACGCGAAGCCGTTGCGCGCGGCCAGCGGAGCTAGGAGATCGGCCAGTCGGGCCCGGTCGATGCCGCGGGCGTCCGCGAGCACGTCCGCGACCAGCGACCGGTCGGTGCGAGCCTCGACGAGGTCAGTGATCGTTTGCTCAGCCGTGGTGACCGGCAGTCCCTCGCGGACGGTGACCGACTCGGCGGGGAGGCGTCGCAGGCGGAACCGGATCTCGGGGCGCTGGGTCTGCCGCCGCGTCGGCACCGTGAACTCGTACGGCTCAGGTACCAGGTCCCCCAGCCCGTGTAGGAATGCGGCCGCCGCGCCGGACACGACGGCGCCCGGGGCGGGCTGACGGAGCTGTTCCTCGGCAGTCAGTTTGGGGGTGAGCGAGAGCCATGCCACCTTGAGCGCTTGAAGCCGATCGGCGGGGGCGCCGGCGGCCTGGTAGACGCCGTGCCCGAGTCGTTCGAGGTGGCCAGCGTCAGCGAGCCTGGAGAGGTAGAGCCGGCTCACGCCAAGCCGAGCCGCCTGGGCAGTCGTCACGAGACCCCACTGAGCCGACGTGACACGACTCAGCCTCAGCAACACCTCCATCGCATCCATGCTTGGATTGTATCGGGTTGGAAGATACACACGAAGCGACAGTCCCGCTAACAGCACCAAACGTCGCTGGCGTCGTGGTCCCGAGCCACGCCAGGAAGACGGCCCCCTCGCATCGGCGTCCGGCCCGGGCATGACCACGTCCCGGGACCGGTACTTGAGGCGGCCCCGAGGGTCCTGCCGTTGAACAGCAGTGGCCATACGGGGGTTCCACACACGAGCTTGCGGAAGAGCCACAGATCGTCGGGGATAGCCACAAGTGGCGCATCGTGTTGGCAGGCAGCAGGAGCGCTGCCTGGGACCGACGGAGACGGCATGGACCTACTCGCATTTGTTTCGAGTATGCGAGTAGCTCAGTGCCACTCAGCAACTTCCACCCGACGCCTGCGCGCTGGCTTCGCCGGGCACCACGGCGTTCGCAAGGGCGGCCATGCGCCGTGCGAGGTCCTTCTTCCGGTCGTTGACGGCCTCCTGGTAGCGCATGGCGACCTGGATGTCGCTGTGGCCCGCGAACTGCATGAGCTCCTTCGTGGTGGCCCCGGAGATGGCGGCCATAGTGGCGGCGAAGTGACGCAGATCGTGGAACCGAAAGTCGGGGCGTCCGATCTCGTACCTGGCGCGGTAGAAGCCGTTGCCTGGGTGCAGCTGCCGTCCGGTGCGCTGGTTGAAGCGCGGGGCGTGGCCGTACACCTGGCCCGGAGTCAGCGGCAGCCCGTCGTTGCCGGGGAAGACGAGAGCGTCGGCGTCCGTCAGGGTGAAGGCGGCCAGGTGCTGGCGGACGTCCTCGATCAGATGGGGCGGCAGGTAGACGGTGCGGCGTCCGGCGGTCGACTTCGGCGTCGTGATGACCCGTCGGCCGGCGACGGTGACGGCGGCCTGCTCGACGGTGACGGTGCCTTCGACGAGGTCGAGGTCGCGCCGGCGCAGCCCTGTTAGTTCGCCGAAGCGGAGGCCGCACCAGGCGGCCAGAAGCACCAGGAGTCGGTGGCGTGGCGTCATGGCGTCAGCGAGCGCCTGCACCTGGGCGACGGTGAGCAGCGTGATGTCCTTCGGCGTGGCACGAGCGGTGGCGCCCTCGACGGACACCGGAGACTCCTTCACCAGGCGGCGGGCGACCGCGGTGCGGAGGATCGACTTGAGCAGCGAGTAGGCGTGCGACCGCATAGTGGGGGCGTCCGGCAGGCTGCGGTACCAACGCTCGATGTCGGTGTGGGTGATGGACGCGAGGGGTCGGTCGTGGAGGGCGACGAACAGGCGTTCGTGGATGTCGAGGTAGTGCTCGCGGGTGCGGTCCTTCAGCGGGCGTCCCTTCACCAGGCGGTTGGTGATCCACTCGCGGGCGAACTCGTCGAAGGTGGTGGACGCCGCCTCAGCTTGCCTGCGACGCTCCGCCGGCGGGGTCCACTCGCCGCGTTCGATGAGGGCGAGCTCCTGACCGAGCCAGGTCTGCGCTCGGATCTCATTGGAGAACGTCAGACCGGCAGTATGGTGTCTTCTGTCGGGTCCGGTGTAGCGGACGGCGAATCTGCTGCCTGTCTTTACCACCGTTCCGAAGGAGCGATATCGGGTCCCCTTCACAGGGCCGGGAGAACGCTTCTCGGAATCCACGCTGGATCCACTGCCACGGAAACTGTGTATCTTCCGTGTATCTTCGCGGCCCGGATCGGCCGCTCGCGCTCGCCCCGTCACGAACCAGATGCTAGCAACCTACGACACGTAATGCCTAGTGGATGCCCCGTTAGCCCGAAGAGTCACGATGGGCACCAAGAGTCAGTTGGTGTCCTGACACTGATTCAAGTCCAGTTAGGCCCACCAAAAAGTACCCCGGTCCAGAGGACCGGGGTACTTGCTGTTTTACCCTCGCTGACTAGGGGTTATGCTTCTGTATGAGGGCTCAGCAGGGTGGACAGTGGTGGTCAGCAATGGCCACTGAGGGACTTGGAAGTTGCACGTATGTTGCACGTATGTTGCACGAAACGAGGGCTCAAGACGGTCTGAGGTGGCGACCGTGACCCCGGCACGACGGTCGTTCGGCGCGATCCGCCGACTGCCGTCGAAGAGGTACCAGGCGAAGTACACGGGTCCGGATGGGATGTGGCATCTGGCCCCCGAGACCTTCACGACGAAGATGGACGCCGAGGGCTGGCTGAGTTCGGAGCGCCGGTTGATCGAGTGGGATCAGTGGATCTCGCCGGCCCGGCGGGCGGCGATGCGGAAGTTGGACGCCACGCAGACCCTGAAGGTGTACGCGGCGGAGTGGCTGCCGCAGCGGGTGGCCGTCCGTCAGCTGAAGCCGAAGACGGAGAGTGAGTACAAGCGGTACCTGAGTCGGCTGATCTTGCCGACGCTGGGGGAGCTGCGGCTGAAGGACATCTCGCCGGCCACGATTCGGGCCTGGTTGACGAAGCTGAACCCGTCCGCGCCGCGGCTGAACCAGAACGCGTACGCGCTGCTGAAGGAGATGCTGGCGACCGCCGTCGAGGACGAGCTGATCGATCGGAACCCTTGTCGGGAGCGGATCAAGAAGCCGGTGCGGCACATCGGGGAGCCGGCGACGCTGGAGGAGCTGGCGCGGTTGGTCGAGGCGATGCCGGAACGGCTGCGGCTGATGATCGAGCTCGCGGCCTGGTGCGCGCTGCGGTTCGGGGAGGTGGCCGAGCTGCGGCGCGGTGACATCGACCTGAAGGAGGGGGTGATCCGGGTCCGGCGGGCGGTTCAGTGGATCGACGGCGTGAAGACGGTCGCGGCGCCGAAGGCGGACAGCGTTCGGGTGGTGGCGTTCCCGCCGCATATCGGCCAGGCGATCAGGGAGCACCTCGGGAAGCACGCGCAGTGGGGCAAGGACGGGCTGCTTTTCCCGACCACGCGCGGTGGACAGTACCGGGCGCCGACGTTCCACTCGTCGCACTTCCGGAAGGCGCGGGAGGCGGCGGGGCGTCCGGATCTGAGGTTCCACGACCTGCGGCACACGGGCGCGACGCTCGCGGCGGCGTCCGGAGCGACGCTGGCGGAGCTGATGCAGCGACTCGGGCACTCGACCGTCTCGGCGGCGCTGGTCTATCAACACGCGACCCAGGGCTCAGACAAGCGGATCGCAGAGCGGCTGTCCGAGATCGCGAAGGAGTCGGCTGGAGCGGGCGATCCCGAGTAAGAGGAGCGCGGGGAGGCGAGGGAGCGTGCCGGGGTCTTCCTGGGTGAGGGGGTACTCAACAGGGAACGTGTGTTTGTGCTTCCCGGAACCTCACTCCCGGGCGGAGCCCCCGCAGCGACCTGCGTACATACTTCAGGAGTGATTTCGGAGCCCGCTGGACGGCTGGGTGGCGGGCGGCGTCCGGACGTGGGTCCGGGCGCTCATCACCCTGAGCGGGAGGTGAGTTTCGTGATTCGACCCAGACTCTTCACCATCGAGCGCACCGGACCGGGTCGCTTGTCCACGATGGCGGCGCCGGCCGGTGGTGATGCGCTGCCCGACGAGATGCGTGCCCTCGCCGACGCGGGGATCGTGATGGTGGTGAGTCTGTTGACCGATGCGGAGGACTGGGAGCTCGACCTCCTGCACGAGGAAGAGGCTGCCGCCCAAGCGGGCATCAGCCTGGTTCGACTACCGACGCCCAATCGCTGCGTCCCGGGCGTGGGAGCCACCCACGGTGTCGCTCGACGGGTGCTGCACGAATTGGGGCTGGGCCACGGGGTCGCGATTCACTGCCGCGCGGGCATCGGTCGGGCTTCGCTCCTGGCGGCCTGCGTATTGAGTTTGGAAGGGATGCATCCGAGCGAAGCCTGGCCGCTCATCAGCACGGCCAGGGGCGTTGAGGTGCCGGACACCGATGGCCAGAGGGCGTGGGTGGAAAAGTTCGCCGATCATGCGTCGGCGAGGAGTTCGACGGGCTCAAACCTGGTTGGGCTGCCTCGGCACGAGTTGCGCACGGCCGCCTCGATCGACGACCTGCTCGCTGATGAACGGGATTGGTGAGCTCTATGCCGCTTGGGACGAACTCCGCACCGAGATTCTTGTCAGCCTCTGGATAAAATCCGCTCACGTAATGGATCATCGTGTATGGTGTTTATCCATGGAGCTCCCGAGAGATCTATCGTCGACCTTCACGACGAAGGCCGCGCTTGGCTTAGGGGTGCATCCGCGGCAGCTCTATGCCTGGCGCGACGGCGGTGACGTGGTTGAGCTGTCCAGAGGGGTGTTCCGGCGCGGCGACGCGCCGCTGGCTACCTATCCCGATCTCTTGGCGGTGGGGACTCGGGCGCCGGCGTCCATCGTGTGTTGTGTGTCGGCGGCGGTGGTTCATGAGTTGACCGACGAGTTGCCGCGTGCGGTGCAGATCGCGGTGCCAGTCAACAGCTATCCGCCTCGGATCGATTTTCCGCCGACACAGGTGTTGCGGTTCGCTCGGGGGACGTTTGAGTTGGGCTTGTCGCGGGTCGAGGCGGCTCCCGGGGAGTGGGTGCGGGTGTACGACCCGGCCCGGACGGTCGTGGACTTGATGCGCCTACGGCATCGGTTCGGCGAGCCGCTCGCGCACGGTGCCTTGACCAGAGCGCTGGCTGCCGGGGTGGCGCGTCCGGCTGACCTCCTGCGCTACGCCGAGGCGCTCGACGTGCTCGGACCAATGCGGTTGGCGCTCGATGTGGCGGTGGCGCGATGAGCGGCCCGACACGGGCGACTGCCGCCGGGCGCGCCTATCTGGACCTGCAGAACACAGCCCGCCGCGAAAGGCGCGGCACGCAGGAACTACTCACTATGTACGTGGTCGAACGCTGGTGGGAACGGCTGAGTCGATCGCCGCATGCCGGCGATTTCGTTCTCAAAGGCGGGATGCTGCTGGCCGCGTTCGGTCATCGACGGCCAACGTCGGACGCCGACGCCCTGGCGCAGAATCTGGCCAGCGATGCCGAGTCGGTGATGGCCCGGGTCGTCGAGGTGGCGGCCATCCCGGGAGACGACGGGGTGGAGTTCCTGACCGACACGGTTCGGGCGTCGGTCATCCGCGATGAGGCGCTCTACGCGGGCGTCCGGGTTCTGATGGACGCCCAACTCGCGACGGCCCGAGTCAAGCTCCAACTAGACGTGAACTTCGGTGACCCGGTGACGCCAGCGCCGCAACTGATCGAGCTGCCCGCGTTGCGGCCGGGGTTCCCGCCGGTGCGCATCCTGGGCTATCCGCTGGCCACGGTCCTGGCGGAGAAGATGGTGACTGCGATCGATCTGGGACCCGCCAACACCCGGGTCAGGGACTTCGTCGACATCTTCACCCTCACTCAAGACGAGCACATCGACCGCGAGGAGTTGCGCGCCGCGGTCATCGCCACTGCTGCCTTCCGGGGAGTCCAACTGATGCCACTGTCCGACGCAATCGGTGATCTGGCCACGGCCCGTGCGGGTACGTACGCGTCCTATCGAGCCAATTTGGGGCCGGACGGGGCGCACCTCCCGCTGGCTTTCGCCGATGTCGTCCGAGCCGTAGTCGAATTCGCCGACGAACACCTCCGGTAGGGGTACGCGTCGAGGAACGTTCCCTTGCTGCTGTAGCGCCTTGATCCACGAGACGTTGGCGGCGGCGTCTGGTGGGACCGGCGCCAGCATCAAGACGTTGCCTGGGCGGCTCTCGAGTGGGAGCGCTGAACGTCCGGGCGGATCTTGCGCGTGGCCCCAGTCCATTCACTGGATGGGTGTCATAAAGGCCCAGAGGCGGCTATCTAGGTCTCGGACGGCGTATTCGCGATAGCCGTAGGGTTGGTCAACCGGTGGGTAATCGATCGTTGCACCCTGCGCTACTGCGCGTGTGTGGTGCGCGTCAACGTCGTCGACAATGACTGACATCCCGGCCGTCTCGGCGCCGAGTTTGGCCGGAGACTCAAGTCCGAACTCCGGGGCGACGCGGTGGAGCCAGATCACACCGTCGCCAGCCGTGACCTCTGCGTGGATCGCGATGCCCTGGTCGTCGGTGTCTAGGCGGCCCGACTCGAACCCGAAGACTCGGACGAGATACTCACGAGCGGCGGCGACATCCCGATAGACGAGGGTGGGAATGCGTCGGAGGACTGGGCTAATGGTCATCACCAATTCCTTCAGGGTGTCGAGTAGGGCGGAGGTGTCATCGTGGATGCCCGGGTCATGAAGAGCGGCATCCAGTCGGTCGCGCAGTCGCAGAGTATTGGCCACGTGGGCGTCCAACTCCGCGATCCTGGTTCTGGTGTAGCTCGCCGGATCCCACTCAGGGGACGCAGTGATTTGCGCAATCTCCGCTAGAGATCGTCCCAGGGCACGAAGGAGTTGGACTCGATAGAGCAGCTGGACCTGTTCGCTACCGTAAATACGATGGCCAGACGTAGTCCTGTCGGGAGTCACGAGGCCCAATTCTTCGTAGTAGTGCAGGGTCCTGATGGTGAGTCCGGTCCTCACAGAGAGCTCCCCTACACGTACGCTCTCGACTCTTGAGAAGCCGTCCGAGTCTTTGTCGTCCATGACTTTGACCATAGGACCTGACGCCACGTCTGGTTCAAGGCCTCCGATCCCCTCAGTTCCCTGGGTGACAGGAACCGGGTGCCCTCGGGCCAGGGCGATTGTGACTCTCCAAGGGACCGCTAGCGATCGCCGAGTTGGAGTCGCGTCCAGGAGTGGGCGGTGAGCGTTGCGCCGGCTAGGGCCGCGGCAACTGGGAGTAGGAGGCTGACCGTTGGGATGCCGGCGTTGGGGGTGGCCCAGAGGATGGGAATGGCCCAAGGGATGGCGATGCCAAGGCCGAAGCCGACGGCGATGTTAGTGACGATGACGAGGGCGAGAGTGGCGCTGATGCCGGCGAGGTAGCCGCGTCCGAGGGTTGCGATCCACATGACCGGGAGGGTGGCCACGCCGAGCAGGGCGCCGACGAGGGCGACGGTCGCTGCGGCTGCCGGTACGCCATCAAGGGGCAGGCTGAGTGGGACGCCGACGCAGGCGAGCAGGACGCCTTCGGTCGCGGCGAGCGCAACGGCCCAGCCGATGGCGGCGGCGATTTTGGCACTGGCGATGGTGGCTGGTGCGGCTGGCAAGGCGAAGAGGCCGACGATGGTGTTGTCGGTGAACTCGCGTCCGGCGGTCCAGGCCATGACGATGCCGACGGCGAGCAGGGTGGTGATCCCGACGCTGGTGGCGGCCAGTCCGGTGTAGCCAGCCCAGCCGGGCGCAACGACGAGGCCGGACGCTTTTCGTCCGAGTTGGCTGTCTGGTGCGGCTTGGGCGGCGGCATACCCGCCGGCGGTGGTGACGCTGACGAGAGCGAGGGAGGCAGTCGTGGCGACGCGGGTCACGGTCGCGCCGAAGAGCTTGCGGGCCTCGAACGCGAGAACGGTGCTGAAGGTGCTCATGCCGAGACCGCCGCGGTGTCAGCGGCGAGGACGGTGTTAAAGAACCTTTGTTCGAGGTCGGGTCCGTTCGGGGTGAGGGTGTCGATGATGCGTTCGTGGTGGAGGACATCGACCCTGTCGGCGAGGCGGGCGAGTTCATCGAAGTGGTGGCTGGTGACGATGACGGCGGCTCCGGCGCGGGTGGCGTCGGCGATCAGGTTGCGGAGGGCGACGACGGCGAGCGGGTCGAGCCCGTTGGTGGGCTCGTCGAGTACGATCAGCCGAGGCTCGTGGACGAACGCTGCCGCCAGCCCGACCTTCTGCCGCGTGCCGCGAGACAGCCGCCTTACCGGTGTGTCGAGCCAAGGGGTCAGCATCAGCCGGTCGGCGAACTCAGCGATCCGTGTGGACGCCGGCGCGCTGCTCACGCCATGCAACGCTGCGGACGCCTCGATGTTCTGCCGGGCGGTGAGCTCTGGATAGCTGAACGGGGTCTCGACGAGGTGCCCGACCGAACGCCAGACGCTGCGGTCGGCGCTGGGTAGCCGGGTGCCCAGGATCGTGACTGTGCCGGCGTCCGGGCGCAGCATGCCCAGCATGACCCGCAGTGCGGTCGTCTTCCCGGCGCCGTTCAACCCGACGATCGCACGGCACTCGCCTGCGTCTAGGGATAGGTCGAGTCCGTTCAGGACCCGCCGTCCCTTCAGATCACGGCGGACGCCATCCACCGCAAGCGCAGTCGTCACGACGGGTCCCCGATAAGGCCGAGCAGGCCAGTCTTCAGCAAAGCCGACGGGTCGGCGTCCGAAGGTCCAGACGCCCAAGACAACAGCACCGCGGTCGCCGCCCCCAGCAGAGCTCCGGCCGCCGCTCGGGCGTCCTCGACGCTCGCCGCGCCGTCGATGAGCGCGTGCGCGACGGCGTCCTCGGTCTCTCGGCCGGAGGCCCACAGTGCCGCTCGCAGGCTCGTTGTGGATGCCGCCAACGCCACCCGCTGACGAAACTCGACCGAGGCGAACTCGGCGAGGGCCTCCGGCGAGTCCATCGCGGCGACCAACCCTCGGACGGCTCGCGCCAGCGGCGTCGACGACCTGGGCTGAGCAGCCACCGCAGCTGCGATCGCGGGATCGAAGACGTCGGCGACGACCACGGACTCCTTCGTGGGGAAGTGCCGGAAGAACGTCATGTGCGACACCCCCGCCGCAGCGGCCACTGCAGCGACGGGCGTCGCGTCGTAGCCCTGCTCGGTGAAGAGTTGCAGCGCCACGCGTCTGATTCGGTCTTGTGTTCCCTCGGTCAATGTCACACCTTCATGTTAGTCACTAACGTTAGTGACTAACAAGGCATCGGCGATCACTTCGCCCAGTTGGCAGGTTGGGTTCTCAGGTTGGCGACGAGGAGCGCGGCGACGAGGTAGCCGGCGACGTCCCGGTCTGGAGCGCGAGCTACGACGCTTGGAGCGCTACCGCGTCCTCATCATCGACGAGGTGGGATACCTGCCCTTCGACACGGCGAATTCCAGCGGTCGTTGCAACACCGTGGTCAGGAGGAGGCTATCCCGGCGGCGAGGACTTGTGCTGGAGTGCGCCATTGGAGGATCTTGCGGGGCCGGTTGTTGAGGCGTTCCTCGACCGCGCGGAGGTCGGCCTCGGTGTAGATGCTGAGGTCACTGCCCTGGGGAAGTACTGCCGCAGGAGCCGGTTGGTGTTCTCGTTCGTGCCGCGCTGCCAGGGTTTGCCGGCGTGGGCGAAGAAGATGCCTTCGCCGAACAGGGTTGCGACCTCGGCGACCTCATGGTGGGCGGCCATCTCCGAGCCCTGGTCCCAGGTCAGGGTCAACCGGTGTGCTGTCGGCAGATCGGCCATGGTGTCGGCCAGCCCTGTCACGAGGTGGCGGGCGGTGTGGCCGCCAGGTAGATGCACCAGTTTGGTGTAGCGCGACCGACGATCCACGATCGTGCCGATCGCTGAACGGCTCTGGTGGCCCACGATCAGATCGCCCTCCCAGTCACCCAGCCGCCTCCTGGCGTTGGCGGCGTCGGGCCGCTCGTCGATCAACGTCGCCGGGCTCGCGTACCGCGGGGAGCGGGCCAGCGCGCGTCGCCGTCGCTTGCGCAGCGGCCGTCCGGTCCGTAGGCGTCCGGTGAGCGTCCGGCTCAGCCCGGCCCGGCCGGTGTACAAGGCCTGATAGATGGTTTCGTGGCACATCTGCCACCCGGGTCGGCCGGGATGCTCCAGGCGGAGCCACGCGGCGATCTGTTCTGGGCTCCAGTCCTGCTCGAGCTTGTCCTGCACGAGGTCGCACAGTTCCCGGTCTGTGGCAGCCGAGTGGGCCGGCCACGGCGACGTCGCTCGGCTGCCCGCGCGTGAGCGAGGTCAGCGTCGTACCCGCCCCGGTCGTGCGGGGCGACGTTGCGACGCAACTCACGGCTGATCGTCGACGGCGAACGGCCCACCCGCCGGGCGATCTCCCGCACGCCCAACCCTCGCTCGCCCAGGGTGGCGATGCGTTGACGCTCCAGCAGGGACAGGTGTCGAGAAGAATGCACCTGCTCAGGGTTGCGTTGCGGCCGCAGGCCGCCGGTCTCGGCACGCCACCGATAGCCCGTCTTCCTGCCGATCCCCAACCGTCGGCACGCCTCGACCGTGCCGACACCTTCGCCGATCAGCCGCCAGTACTCGTCCTCCAACGCCAGCCGTCGCTTCTTTCCACGCCGCGCCATCTCCAACCCCTTCCTGGTCGAGGTGTTGCGACGAGTACTCGAACCCGCCCGGCCACAAAGGGGTCAAGATTCAGTCGGCGTTGACACACTCGACGCCCATAACCCACCTGGGCAGTCCCATCGGCGGTTCGTGAAGACGAGGCCGAACAGCACCACCAGCGGGCCCAGTGCACTGGACCAGCCCTTGGGCCGCACCTGCCCGTCCCAGGACAACCGGGTCGCGCCGGCTTCGGGGCCGGCAGGCGAGCTCGTCCGCAAGGCGGTCAACCGCGGCCGCGGTCGTGTCGTTCTGGGCGCGGATCCGGTGCGTGGTGAAGGCGGGCGCGACCAGCGACCTCAGCCGCGTGTGATCGGGCGTGTCGAGCGGCAGCAGCGACAGATCGAGCACCTGGCGGGCCGAGTTGCTCGCCATGCCGACGCTGTTGTTGCGGCTGCGAAGCAGCGCTTCCGCAACGGCGTTGTCGACGGTGGCGAACATGCCGCTCGTGGAGCGGGACAGCCGTCCCTTCGCGCGTAGCCGCTCCAGGAACGGGCCAGGGGGGCCGCCAGGGTGACGGGCGGGACGACCGGACGTGGCTGGGAGCGGACTGCCTCCGTCATGGAGCGATCGTCGCCCCCGCCGTCCCGTCGCAAGGGGCCCAGAGGTCACGCCCGTTCTCAGTTCCAAGCCGCTCCAAAGATGCCTGCCACAAACTATTGACACCGGTCTCACCACACAAGAGACTTTCGCTGTCTCGATGTGAGACCGGTCTCAACCAAAGGTGTGTCATGCAGCCCATTGCCATTCCCAACGACTTCGAGGACGCCGTGGCCCATGCGCTGGCTGCCCGCGACCGGACCGATGAGTACATCGCGAGCGTGCTTTCAGAAGGTCTGGACAAGGTGGTGCTGGTCGGCTGCGGCGGATCGCACTTCGGCATGTACCCGTCCTTCGACCTCCTCGACCGATACCTCCCCGGGACCAGCGTCACCCACATCTCGAGCGCCGAGCTGACCTCGAGGCGTCCTGTGGGTTTGACGGACAGGTCGCTCGTGGTGGCGGCGAGCCACTCGGGCAACACTCCCGAGACCGTGGCTGCAGCGGAGTATGCCAAGTCGCTTGGGGCGCGGCTTATCGGCATCTCCCGAGTGGGCGACAACGGGCTCTCGCGGCTCGGCGACATCCACCTTGACTACCCCGACACCATCACAATCACGGAGCCCAAGCTGGTGCACAACCACCAGATCGCGCTGTCTCTGCTGGAGCAGAGCGGAGCGGGTGAGGTGGCGAGCCCGATTCGGGCCGGGATGCCGGCGCTGCCAGCCGCGCTGCGGAGCGCGAAGGAGGAGGTCGCCGAGGTCGCCGAGGCCGTGTGCGCGATCGTCGATGGTGCTCCTCTTACCCTCGTCACCGGCGCGGGTCCCGCGTTCGGCATGGCCAAGATGACGGCCTGGTGCTACATGATGGAGATGCTTTGGCTGAAGGCAGCCGCCATCAACGGGGCCGATTTCTTCCACGGTCCGCTCGAGATGATTCTGGACGACACTCCGTTGCTGGCCCTCCTGGCCGAGGACCCCACCCGAGCCCTAGGTGAAAGGGTCGTGTCGTTCGCGTCTCGCTACACCTCGTCACTGGCTGTGATTGATACGGCCGCCCTGACGCTTCCGGGCGTTCCCGCCGATGCCCGCGGTGAACTCAGCATGCTCGCTCTGTTCAGTGCCACGCGGCGGGTTCTTGACCACATCGCTGCGCGGATCGGCCACGACACTTCCCAGCGCCGCTACATGTACAGGGTGGCGTACTGATGCGACTCCTCTGCATCGGCGACAACGTCGTTGATCGCTACGTCGGCCAGGGAGTCATGTACCCCGGTGGCAACGCGGTCAACGTGGCGGTGTTCGCCAAGCGACTGGGCGCCGACTCCGCCTATCAGGGGATCGTGGGCAGCGACGAGGCGGGGCGGTTGGTGCTCGGTTCTCTTCTTGACGAGGGCGTGGACACCTCCCGGGTGTCCGTCGCCGACGGTCCTAATGCATGGGCCGACGTCGACCTGGTCGAGGGAGATCGACGATTCCTCGGCTCGGACAAGGGTGTCTCGCTCTTCGCGCTAGTCGCGCAGCACTACGCGGATGCTCGCGGGTTCGATGTGGTCCACACCGCCTACACCGCACGCCTGGATGATCAGCTCGGGGAGTTGTGCGCTCACGCATTGCGGGTCTCGTACGACTTCGGGCGCAACTTCACCGCAGAGCAGGTGAGCCGGCTGGCGTCGGGCCTGTGGCTCGCGTCGTTTTCGGGCTCACACCTGTCCGAGGCGGCCGTGTCTGACCTGCTGCGAGCGGCGTGCGGGGCCGGGGCCACGTACGCGCTGGTGACCAGGGGCCCCCAGGGTGCGGCACTCGCTACGCACGACCAACGTTGGGATCAGGCTGCGGGCCACGTCCCGGTGATCGACACCCTGGGTGCGGGGGACGCCTTCATCGCGGCGCTCCTCGTGAGGCTCAGCAGGGCCGATGATCCTGCTTCGGCACTGGCCGACGCCAGCGAGGTTGCGCAGGGCGTCATCACACGTTCGGGAGCCTTCGGGCACGGGGCGCCGTTCTCACGCCGGGCAGCGGTGCTGGAAGGAGAGATCTGATGGGACTCAGGGTTGGCGTGGACACGGGCGGCACGTTCACCGACCTGTGCGCGTGGGACGAAGAAGCCGGAGCGCTCCACGTCCACAAGATCTCCAGCACCCCGGACGACCCCAGCCGGGCGATCCTCGATGGAGTCGAGCAACTGCTGCACAAGGTCGGCGGGCGTCCGATCTCCGACGTGACCTACTTCGCGCACGGGACGACGGTCGGCACGAACACCCTCCTGACCGGCACGGGCGTCCCGACCGGCCTCATCACGACGCGCGGCTTCCGTGACCTCCTGGAACTGGGTCGAGGCCGTCGCCCCGACATGTACGACCCGCAGGCGGACAAGGCGACTCCGCTGGTGCCCCGCTCCCTGCGGCGTGAGGTGCACGAGCGGGTGCGCTTCGACGGCAGCGTCGCTGTCCAACTGGACGTCGACGAGGTCCGCCGGACCGTGCGTGAACTCAAGGACGCGGGGGTGCGCGCCATCGCCGTCTGCTTCCTCTACAGCTACCTGCGGCCGGATCACGAGCAGGAAGTGGCTCAGATCATCGCGGAGGAGTTCCCCGAGGCGTACGTGTCGCTGTCGTCGGTAGTGCTGCCCGAGTTCAGGGAGTACGAGCGGCTTTCGACGGTCGTGACCAACGCCTTCGTCGGGCCCGTGGTGGACAGGTATCTGTCCAGGCTGCGGGATCAACTCGCGAATCGGGGGCTGCTGGTCGTCCCGCGGGTAACGCAGTCGAACGGTGGGGTGATTCCGTTCTCCATGGCGGAGCGGATCCCGGTTCGGCTCGTCCTCTCCGGGCCCAGCACGGGCGTCGTGGGCGCCGCCGAGATCTGCCTGCTGGCGGGCCACCCGGAGATCATCACCTTCGACATGGGCGGTACGTCCAGCGACGTCTCCCTCGTGCGGCACGGTGAGCCCCAGGTCACCGCTGGAATGGAGTTGGACGGGCGTCCCATCCGGGCACCAATGCTGGACATCCACACGGTCGGCGCGGGCGGTGGCTCCATCGCCTGGATCGACAGCGGCGAGCACCTCCGTGTCGGCCCCCAGAGCGCCGGTGCTCACCCGGGACCGGCCTGTTACGGCATCGGCTTGGAGCCGACGGTCACCGATGCGAACGTCGCACTCCACCTGCTGAATCCTGAGTACCTGCTCAACGGGGAGATGCCGATCTCGGAGGAGGCCTCCAAGAAGGCGCTCAGCACCGTCGGAGACCGGTTGGGGCTCGACGTTCAGCAGACCGCTCTCGGCATCCTGCGAGTCGTGACGGCCAACATGGCCAGGGCGATCAGGGTCGTTTCCGTCCAGCGCGGCTACGATCCACGCGACTACGCCCTGGTGCCCTTCGGCGGCGCCGGCCCCCTCCACGCGTCGCGACTCGCCCGCGAGTTGGGGATGACACGCATCGTCGTTCCCCTGACGCCTGGCGCGCAGTCGGCGCTCGGCCTGCTGATGACGGACGTCCGTACCGACTTCATGCGCACGCAGATCACAGCTTTCGACCCCTCGGACCCCGCTCCCATCAACGCCGTGCTGCAGGCGTTGTCGGTCGACGCTGACGCCTGGTTCGACGCCGAGGGCAGCGCTCCCGAGGATCGCCACCATGTGCGCCGCCTCGAAATGCGCTATCGAGGGCAGAACTTCGAGTTGCCGATCGACCTCGACAGCGCGCAGCAGTTGGATGCGGCCGCCCTCGAGGAGGTGCTCGACCACTTCCACGCCGCGCACGAACGCGTGTACGGCTACGCGTCCCCGGGCGACCCGGTCGAGATCGTCACCTACCGAGTGCAGGCGGTGGGGCGTGCCGACCGTGTCGATGTCAGCCGGAAGGACCCAGAGGTCGGCAGCGCCGACGAGGCGCTCGTCGGGCATCGGGACATCTACCTGAGTGAGCCACGGGGCTTCGTCCGCTGCCCTGTGTATGACCGAGTGCTGCTCCGCCACGGCGCGGAACTGGCCGGACCTGCAGTGATCGAACAGATGGACACCACCACCGTGCTGCTGCCTGGCGACCACTGCCGGGTGGACGCCCACCGCAACCTGGTCATCGATGTTGGAGGAACCGATGAGTGACACCCGGGACACGATTCTGATCGAGGTCGTCTCCTCGGCGCTGGCCAGCATCGTGGAGGAGATGAGCGAGACCCTCGTCAAGGCCGCCTTCTCGCCCAACATCAAGGAGCGCCGAGACTGCACTGCCAGCCTCTTCGATGCCGAGGGCCAGGCCATCGCCCAGGACGAGGGTGGCTCGCCGCTCCACCTGGGATCCCTCATGGGCATCGTCAAGGCGATTCGCGAACGTCATGCCGAGGAAGCGATCGGCGAGGGGGACGTCTTCATCGGTAACGATCCCTACACGGGCGGTGGTTCCCACTTGCCCGACATCGTCCTCGCTTCCCCGATCTATGTCGACGGCCAGCTGACAGCCTGGGCGGCGACCCTCGCCCACCACGCCGACTTCGGCGACCGTGGGCACGCCCACATCTACCAGGAGGCCATCCGGATCCCTCCGGTACACCTGGTGAGGAGGGGTGTCCTCCAGGAGGAGCTACTGCAGCTGATCCTGCTCAACTGCCAGATTCCCTCAGAACGGCTCGCCGACCTCAACGCCCAGCGAGCGGCCATCCGGACCGCGGTGGACCGCTACCTCGAGATCTGCGCTCGTTACGGCCGGGCGACCATGCGCGAGGTCGGCCGAGAGTTGCTCGACTACACCGAACGCAGGACGCGGGCGGCGATCGCGGCTTTTCCCGATGGCCGCTACGAGTTCACGGACCGCTTCGACTGCCCCGAACTGGAGGGCGAGCTCGAACTCCCTATCACCGTGACAGTGGCCGGTGACGAAATCACGTTCGACTTCACCGGCGCTCCGCCGCAGGTTCGCGCCAGCGTGAACGTCGTCTGGACGGGACTTTTCGCGGCGTGCTACTACACCCTCAAGACCCTGATCGACCCCGACATCCCGCCGAACGCTGGCCTGTACCGTCCCGTGACCATCGTGGCTCCCCAGGGGAGCATCCTGAACTGTGAGGAGCCAGCGGCGGTCAATGGGCGCAGCGAGACCTGCCAACGGGTGGTCGACCTGATCCAGGGAGCCCTCGCCTCCGCGCTTCCCGAGCGCGTCACGGCGGCGGCCAATGGCGCCAACACTGGCGTGCACTTCTCGGGCTGGGACCCGTTCCGCAAGCGCAACTTCGTCTACCTCGAGACGATCGGTGGCGGCAGTGGCGCCCGCTACAACAAGGACGGCCTGGACGGGGTGCAGGTCCACATGACCAACACCTCGAACCTTCCTGTGGAGAGCCTCGAGAGCGAGTACCCGCTGACGGTCGAGTCCTACGAGCTGATCGGAGACTCGGGCGGCCCGGGACAATACCGAGGAGGGCTCGGGATCAGGCGGACCGTGCGGGCTGAGACCAACGACGTCCACTTCTGGCTGGACACGAGCAGGCAGCTCTCCAAGCCCTGGGGCCTGTTCGGGGGAGGTCCGGGCGACTCGGCCCGCTGCGCTCTCAGCGAGGGCGCTCAGCCGGTGGTCCGCGGCTACACCGTGCTCCGTTCGGGGGACAGCGCCTCGATCGAGACCGCGGGCGCCGGAGGATACGGAGACCCGGCTCTCCGCGATCCCGCCCTGGTCGAACAGGACCTCGCAGCAGGAAAGATCAGCGCCGCAACGGCCGCCGCATATCGCAACGCCGGACTCATCAACTCGCCGGAATAGAACAACCAACAAGGAGGAACCATGGCCAGTCGACCCAGACGCTGGATCAGTACCCTCGGAGCGTTCGGCGCCGCGCTGGCGCTCGTCCTCACCGGGTGCTCGAACACCGCGGCACCGAAGCCGGCCGCTTCGAGTTCGGCCCCCGAACTAAAGATCGGACTGTCGGCCGACGTCGCCGACCTCAAGCCCTCGCGTGATCAGGGGGCCGCGGCGATGATGCTCGACACCATGATCCATCGGGGCCTGCTCGGCTACGACGCCAAGGGTCAGGTGGTGCCCGCCCTCGCTGAGTCGTTCCAGGCGAGTGCCGACAACAAGAGCTTCACCTTCAAGCTCCGCAAGGACCTTAAGTTCTCCGACGGGTCGGCGTTGACCAGCGCGAACGTCAAGAAGACTCTCGAGTTCCTCGCGACGTCGTCGTCCGGGGCCAAGATCGGCGCGACCATGTCGCAGCTCGCCTCGGTCGACACGCCCGACGAGCAGACGGCGGTGGTCAACCTCAAGAACGCGAACGTCGCGTTCCCGAGCTACCTGGCCGACACGACGGCGGCGATCCTCCCGGACAAGGCCTTCGGCGCCCAGGGAACCTCCTGGGAGGGTGCCGGCCCCTTCAAGCTCGACCAGACTCAGAAGGGCGTTTCGTTCACCTTCACCAAGAACCCGAACTTCTACGACGCCTCGAACGTGAACTTCGACAAGGTGACGGTCACCGTTTACGCGGATGGGCAGGCACGCCTGAACGCTCTGCTGGCAGGGGACGTCCATCTGATCGACTTCGTTCCGTGGGAGTCCTTCGACCGGGTCAAGCAGGACGCGAACCTAAGCCTGGATCCGCAGAGCGGCCCGTGGATGTACCTGCACTTCAACGTCGCTAAGGGCGGACCCCTGGCGAACGAGAAGGTGCGCCAGGCGATCGCACTGGCCGTCAACCGAGAGAATGTTGCGAAGGCCGCGTTCTCCGGACAGGCGAGCGTGGTGGCAGGAGCCCCGATCTCCGAGTCCAGCCCCTTCTACAACGCCCAACTGGCGCAAGGGTGGAAGCAGGACGTCGCCAAGGCCAAGCAGCTGATGGCTGAGGCAGGCTACGCCAACGGCTTCGACGCCGTCCTGTTGACCTCATCTCAGTACGCGTTCCACCAGGACACCGCACTGTCAGTGCAGCCCGACCTGGCTGCCATCGGTATCCGGACCACCCTCGACTCCGGCGACTGGGCAACTCGGCAGCAGAAGGCCGCCGAGGGGCGCTACGACATCGCTGTCGCCGGCTCGGCGGGCGTCGTGAACGATCCGTCGTTCCTCGTGAACTTCGTGACCGGCCCGGCCGCGAACAACCGTTCCTATGGGTTCGACGATCCCAAGCTGGATGACCTCCTGAACAAGGGCCTGCAGGCCGCGACCGATGCCGACCGCAAGGCGGTTTACGATCAGGTGCAGGAACGCATCATCCAGACAGTTCCGTTCGCCAGCCTCGTGGGCCGTTCGCAGGCCTTCGCCTACTCGAAGAAGCTGAGCGGCTTCGCCAACATTCCGGGATTCCTCACGTTCGAGTCGGGCTACACTCTGGTGGGAGCCAGGCTCCAGGCGTGAGCCTAATCTTCGAGGGAGTCTGAGCATGACGCGCTTCGTCCTGAACCGACTACTCCTCGGGGTCGTCCTTCTCTGGTTGGTCGTGACCGTGGTCTTCCTGGCACTGCACGCAGTGCCAGGAGACCCGGCCGCGATCCTCCTCGGATCGGAAGGCTCCGGAGCGGTCACGCCCGAGGCACTAGCCCAGGTGCGAAGTCAGCTCGGCTTGGACAAGCCCATCCTCGTCCAGTACTCCGACTACCTCGCGGGACTCGCCCGGCTGGATTTCGGCACCTCGTTCAGAAGCTCTGACATCGAGGTCCTCAGCTACATCGGGGACCGACTGCCGAAGACGCTCGAGCTGGTCCTGATGGCGGCCCTCATCGCGGTCGTGGTCGGCATTCCTACAGGAGCACTCGCGGCACGGATCGGCGGCCTCGCCGACACTGTCATCTCGAGCCTGACGACCCTGGGCGTTTCGATGCCCGTTTACGTGATCGGCACCGTGTTCGTCCTGGTCTTCTCGCTCCAGATGGGGTGGTTTCCCGCGGGCGGCTACATCGCGATCGAGGCGAACCCTTCGGCCCATTTCATGCGCCTCGTGCTGCCGGCGATCGCGCTGTCCTTCGGGATCACCTCGGTCGTCGCTCGGATGACCCGCTCGGCGGTCCTCGAAACCGTGGCCCAGGACTGGGTGCGCACCGCTCGATCGCAAGGGCTCCCACGGGCGGTCGTCTTCCGCCGCCACGTCATTCGCAACTCGCTCAACCCCGTCGTCACCACGTTGGGCCTCGAGATCGGCAGCCTATTGGGCTCGACTGTGCTGATCGAGCGCGTCTTCACCTGGCCGGGCATGGGCTCGCTACTGGTCGATAGCGTCAATGCCCGCGATTACCCGGTGGTCCAGGGGATCGTCATCGTGATTGCGGCCCTCTTCATCTTGATCAACCTGATCGTCGACATCCTCTACGGAGTCCTGGACCCAAGGGCACGCCGATGACGACCACAAGCCGTTCGGTCCGCCGACTGCGCAGGTCGCTTAACCCGGTCAGGGTGGGTGGCGCGCTCTTCGTGCTGGTCGTCGTGATCGTGACGATCCTGGTGCCGCTGCTGGGGTTGCCCGACCCTCTCGCCCAACATATTCCCGAGAAGCTCGGCGGTATCGGCACGCCGGGTCACCCTTTGGGAACCGACCGTTTCGGTCGCGACTTGCTGTCCCGGTTGCTGTTCGGGGCTCGGATTGAGCTCGTCGTTTCGATCGGTGCGACCGCCGTGGCCCTCGTGGTCGGTGTCGCCCTGGGAATGCTGGGAGGTTTTCTCGGCAGGTTCGTCGAAACCATCACCATGCGGACAGTGGACGTCATTTTGGCATTTCCCCCGATCGTGCTCGCCCTTCTGATCGTGACCATCTACGGGCCCGGCATCGTGACCCTGATCGTGACGATGGGCATCCTGTTCTCGCCCAGATTCGCTCGCCTCACCTACGGACAGGTTGTCACCGTGCGGAATCTGGAGTACGTCGAAGCGTCGCGGGTCTTCGGGAACTCGACGTTGCGAACGATGCTCACCGTGGTGCTTCCGAACGTGTCGGCTCCGATCATCGTTCAGCTGCCCCTCACGTTGGCGACGTCGATCCTGCTGGAGTCCGGCCTGAGCTACCTGGGGCTGGGTGTAGTACCGCCCACACCCTCCTGGGGCCTCATGGTCGCCGACGGCCAACGAGACATGATCGCGAATCCCGCGTTGGTGGCGCTCCCATCGGCCGTTATCGTGGCGACGATCCTTGCCTTCGGCCTGGTCGGAGACATTCTTCGCGACTGGCTAGACCCTCGCCGCGGCATGGCGAGCAACCTGTAGGGAATGGGGGTATCGAGGCTGTGCAGAGACGAGACTCCGTCACCACCGCCGACGTCGCGCGCGCGGCGATGGTATCGAAGGCGACCGCCGCGAGGGTGCTCTCAGGGCGCGGCTCGGCCAGCGAGGAGGCGCGCGAACGCGTACTCCAAGCCGCTGAAAGGCTCGGGTACGTCCCCAACGAACTGGCCAAAGCCATGTCCATCGGAGTCACGAACACGATCGGCGTGGTGATCCCAGACATTGCCAACCCATTCTTCGCATCAGTTGTGCGAGGGATCAGCGACAGACTGCGGTCCAAGGGGATCGAGATCATCATCAGCAATACCGACAACGATCCCCAGATCGAGGCCCGAGCACTCCGTCTCCTGGCCGCCAAACGCGTCGACGGCCTCGTGCTGGCTCCCGTCATTCCGGGACCGAGCAAGGTCGCTGCGGACCTGTCCGACAAGGGCCTGCCCATGGTTCTGCTCGACCGCCGAACCGAGGGCCTCGAGGCAATTCCTTTGGTGTCGCTCGACCATGCCGCGACAGCCCGCCTCGCAACCCGGCATCTGCTCACCCTCGGGCACGAACGCATCGCCATCCTGACCGAAGTGCCGGAACTGGCTCTCCACCAGCCCAACCCCGTTGGCGGCATCCACCGGCCGGCCGCGCTCCGACTGTGGGGGCACGTCTCGGCGCTCCGAGATGCGGGCATCGACCTCGACCCGGGGTTGGTCCTCGGCGCCGACTACGATCAACAGTCTGCAGCACAGGCTGTGCGGTCCGACCTCCCGCGAACGGGCGCCACCGCGCTGTTCTGCACCGACTCGGTGGTCACGTCCGGCGCCTACCGAGGGATCGCCGCCCTTGGGATCCGCCTCCCCGATCAGCTGTCGTTCATCGGGTTCGACGACCAGGACTGGACGACCATGGTCACCCCTGCCGTGACGGTCATGGCCCAGCCCCCCAAGAAACTCGGCGACGCTGCAGCCGATGTGCTGCTCCGGCGAGTGGAGGAGCCCGAGGTGCCGGTCGAGGACACGATCTTCCAAGGCGAGCTCCTAGTGCGGGGGAGCACCCGACCGCTGGGCGCGAAGAGCCCCCGTGCCGGTGTCCGCGGGTCATCGCAACCCACCGAGTTGGTCGAGGAGAGCTCATGACCGATCCAAAGGACCGCTCGCCGATCCTGACGTGTCGCGATCTGACGGTCACGTTCACAACCGAGGGCGAGTCGACCGAAGTCACGCATGCGGTGTCGTTCGAGCTGAAGCGTGGGCGCACGCTCGCGCTCGTGGGGGAGTCTGGATCGGGCAAGAGCGTCACGGCGATGTCGCT
>Ga0075152_10000689_pt1 | contig 24566 bp, 17 predicted proteins | sample JI61114C2DNA_FD_70964 | JGI IMG/M metagenome (GOLD analysis project Ga0075152, IMG submission 70964) | Wastewater effluent complex algal communities from Wisconsin, to seasonally profile nutrient transformation and Carbon sequestration -... | ecosystem: Engineered > WWTP > Effluent > Algae...
ATGATGTCGAGCGGGTCCATGGTGTTGCCCTTGGACTTCGACATCTTCTGGCCCTTATCGTCGCGGACCAGCGCGTGGATATAGACATCCTTGAACGGCACCTCGCCCATGAAGTGCAGCCCCTGCATCATCATGCGGGCGACCCAGAAGAAGATGATGTCGAACGCCGTGACCAGCACCGCGCCCGGATAGAACTCCTTCAGCGCCGGATCAGCCTCGCCCGGCCACCCGAGCGTCGAGAACGGCCAGAGCGCAGACGAGAACCACGTGTCGAGGACGTCTTCGTCCTGCCAGAGCCAGACTTCCTGCGCATGATCACCGGTCAGCGACGCCGCGCGCGCTGAATCGCGATCCACGGCGATGGCGACCTTGCGTTCGCCGTAGAAAGCCTTCGCCTTGGCCAGAGCTTCTTCGGCCGTCGTTGCGACGAAGTGCTTCGGCGGCAAGTCGCCTAGCGTATCGATCGCAGCTGCATGCCCGCCATTGCCATCGGGCGCAGTGGTGATGTCCGGCCCGTACCACGCCGGAATACGGTGCCCCCACCAGAGCTGGCGGCTGACGCACCACGGCTCGATGTTCCGCATCCACTCGTAATACGTCTTGTCCCAGTTGCCCGGCACGAACGTGGTCTTGCCCGTCTCCACCGCCTCGATGGCCGGCTTCGCGAGCGTCGCGGCGTCGACATACCACTGGTCCGTCAGGTACGGCTCGATGACGACCTGGCTGCGGTCGCCGAACGGCTGCTGGATGACCGTGTCCTCGATCTTCACGAGGCAGCCTTCCGCCTCGATGTCGGCGACAATCATCTTGCGCGCGACGAACCGCTCATTGCCGCGATACTTCTCGGGCGCGTTTTCGTTGATGTGCGCCACGTCCGTGAAGATGTTGATCATCGGCAGGCCGTTGCGCTTGCCCACCATGTAGTCGTTGAAGTCATGCGCCGGCGTGATCTTCACCGCGCCCGTGCCCTTGGTCGGGTCGGCATACTCATCCGCAACGATGGGGATCAGCCGCCCCACGATCGGCAGCTTCACCTGCTTGCCCACGATCGCCTTGTAGCGCTCGTCATCGGGATGCACGGCGACGCCCGTGTCGCCCAGCATCGTCTCCGGCCGCGTTGTCGCGACCACGATGTAGTCGCGGTCTTCATCGACCGTGACATTGCCCTCGGGGTCCTTCTCGACATGGCGATACGTCGCGCCATCGGCGAGCGGATACTTGAAGTGCCAAAAATGCCCCTTCACTTCGCGCGTCTCGACTTCGAGGTCGGAGATCGCCGTCTGGAATTGCGGGTCCCAGTTCACCAGCCGCTTGTCGCGATAGATCAGCCCCTCGCGGTGCAGGTCGACGAACACCTTCGTCACGGCCTCGGAAAGACCCGCGTCCATCGTGAACCGCTCGCGGCTCCAGTCACAGCTCGCGCCAAGGCGCTTCAGCTGGTTGAGGATGGTGCCGCCGGATTGTTCCTTCCACGTCCACACGCGCTCGAGGAACTTCTCGCGGCCCAGCTCGCGCCGACCGGTATTGCCTTCCTGGGCAAGCTGCCGCTCGACCACCATCTGCGTGGCGATGCCCGCATGGTCCGTCCCCGGCTGCCACAGCGTGCGATAGCCCTTCATCCGGTGGAAGCGGATCAGGATGTCCTGCAGCGTGTTGTTGAGCGCGTGCCCCATGTGCAGCACGCCCGTGACGTTCGGCGGCGGGATCACGATCGCATACGGCTCGCCATCGCCGGAAGGCTTGAAAGCCCCCGACTTTTCCCAGCGGTTATAGATGGCCGGCTCAGCGGCTTTATGGTCGTAACGATCGTCAATCATGAGCAGCGATTAGCCCGCGATCCGGCCATTGTCACGGGCCTGAGACCCGCCCCGGCCGGGACCTGCCCGCTCAAAACACAAAAGGCGCACCTTGCGGGTGCGCCCTCTGCGTTTCAGCTCGTCTGGTCAGTCCGAAGTCTTTGCGTGCCGCCCGGGCGGCCTGTTCCGTCGACCCTAGCGGGCCATGCGACGGATGCGGTCGATCTCCTTTGCCACTTCGGCTTCAACGATCTGCGGAAGGTTGGCGTCCAGCCACTGCTTCAGCATCGGCTTCAGAAGCTCGCGCACGACATCGTCCAGCGTAGCGCCGGAGGATACGAGCATCGAGCCCATGAGCTTCGAGAGGGCGCCAGCCGCCTGGCTGGCCACGGGTTCGCTAGTCAGCGTCTGTTGTTCGATCGGGCGCCACTCGGCTTTCGGCGCGGCAGGCGCGGGTTGCGGAGCTGCCGGCGGCGGCGCGGCTGCAAACGTCGGCGCAGGCTCGGGCTCGGCGAAGGAAGGCTCGTCGTCCATGACCATCAGGTCATCGTCGAGAGCGCGCGCCGGCGGGGTGTATTCTTCCGGCTCCTCGAACACGGCCGGGATCGGCTCGGGCTGCGTTACCGGCTTGGGTGCGGGAGCCTTGGCCTCGGCGACAGGCGCGGGCGGCGGCTGAAGATCCAGCACGTCGCCACCGCTCTCGGCCGGCTTGTCTTCTTCGGAGATAATGCGGCGGATGGAGGCAAGGATTTCCTCCATCGTCGGCTCGCGTTGAGCTTGTTCCGCAGACATGGCGTCCTCATCCCTTGCTGGGTCGCGTGATGGCGCGATTCACCAGCCTTCGTTCGTTAAGGACTAGACAGGTCTATGGTATCGAATTCGTTAACGAGGCCACTAGGCCGCTAACGTCTGCGGCGAATCACGGCGGCCAGTTACGGACCGGCAACCAGCTCGGGTTTCAGGTCGCCCATTGCCGCCAGAAGCTCGTGCGTGGCGACATAGGCCGCCCGCTCTGCGGCGATCAAGCCAAGCCGCGCTTCGAGCAGTTCCTGCTCCTGGTCAAGCACATCCAGGGTGATGCGCTCGCCGACGGCCAGTTCCTGCTTCGCGCCTTCCAGCGCGATCTCTGCGGCCGCAACCTGGCTCTGCGAGGCGCGGATCTCCTCGCGCACGGCCACGACCTGGTGCCAGGCCGACGTCACCTGTGCGGTAATCTGCCGCTCGATGGCCATGCGCTCATAGCGCGCCCGGTCTGACTCCAGCTGCGCTCCGCGCGTGCGCGATTGCAGCAGGCCGGAGTCGAACAGAGGCCAGCTGAGCTCCACACCCGCCACGAAATTGGAATCCCGGAAGCTGTCGTCCTGATAGGTCTCGACGAGGCCCGCCGTGCCGACGAGATCAAGCCTCGGCCCCATCCTGCCCTTGGCCACATCGACGCCACGCTCGCCCTGCACTTCGCGGGCTTTCGCCGCAACGATGTTGGGGTTCGCGGTCCGCGCAATCGCCAGCGCCTGTTCCAGAGTACCCGGCAGCGCCGGCGCCGAAGGTGGCGCAGCCAGCTGCACCGGCGGCAGGCCAACAACCTGTTCGTAAACCGCGCGCACCCGCGCGAGACGCGACCGCGCGGCCGCCAGCTCCGCCTGCGCCGCAGCCTCGCGCGCCTCGGCCTGCGCCACGTCGGTGCGCGTCACTTCGCCAACCTCGAAGCGATCCTTCGCCGCGCGCACCTGCTCGCGCAGGGCGTCAACGTTGGTCTCGCGGATCGCCAGCTCGCTCTCGGCGTAGCGCACGTCCATGAACACCGTGACCACGTTGAGCACCAGCTCCTGCTCAACGCCGATCAGCCGCGCCTGCGATTCATCCACGCCCGCGCGCGCAAGATCACGTTGCGCCGTCAGCGATCCGCCCGACCACAGCGACTGGCGCGCCTCGATGCCGATCGACGCGCGCTGGCTCGACCCGTCGAGGGGATAGGTGCCGCTCGGTGTCGAGAACGTGCGGCCGAATTCCTGGAACTGCGTGTTGGCGCTGCCCTGCAGGCCGATCTGCGGACCCATGCCCGCCTCCGCCTGAGCGAGTGTTTCGTCTGCCGCCGCGCGCGCCTTGCGCTCGGCCATCAAAGACGGGTTGTTGGTGATGGCGGCGTCCACCGCTTCGCCCAGCGTCTCCTGGTTCGCCTGGGCCTGTGCGAGCGCCGGCGTCGAAACCGACCCCATCAGAATGAGTGCAGCCAGAATTCTCATCACAGGCTCCTAGTGGCGCCTACGCGCGCCATCGCCATTGCAGAATCAGTTTCGCAAGTCGCAAGGCCACAGGCCAGCGCCAGCAGCCCGAAGCAGACCGCCTAATCGTTGATTCGCCCTAAAGACGAAATTCTGCGGCTTTCTCAAAGCCCGGCAGCGACGGCGGCGAGGCGTCGAACGGCGTCAGCCAGGCGGTCTTGCCGCCAGCGCGTGTATAGAGACGGGCCCGGCGCACGCCGCCCTCGGCCACGGCCACCGCGAGGCGGCCGCCCTCGGCGAGTTGATCCAGCCACGCCTGCGGAACGACTTCCACCGCGCCGTTCACGAAGATCGCATCGAACGGACCCTTGCCCGGCGCGCCAGCCTTGAGCGAGCCCGCAACAACATCCACGCCGGTCACACCGGCAGCGGCCAGCCCCTCGCCTAGCAGCTTGGCCGCCTCGCCCTCTTCCAGGGCCACGACATTGCCGAGCTGCGAGAGCACGGCGCTCGAATATCCGGTACCCGGCGCGATATCGAGGACACGCTCGCCCTCGCGGATCTGCAGGGCGTTGACCAGCTTGGAAAAGTCGCGCGCCGGCATCATCCAGCGGCCCGTAGCGGTCTCGATCGGGAGTTCGGCATAGGCCACGGCGCGGCGGCCAGCCGGCACGAAAGCCTCGCGCGCCACGGTCAGCATGGCCGAGATCAGCCGGCGGTCGGTCACGTCGTTGGGACGCACCTGGCTGTCGATCATCGCGGTGCGTGCGGCTTCCAGGTCCAAGGTCCAGCCCCTATTTCATGCACGGAATCGCCAGCGTGAGCCGGGGTCTTGTGCGCCCGGGGCTCTTAGCATACGCACCAAGCGGCGCAACGCGCCCCACCGTCGCTCCGCCAGCGCCGGTCGGCAGAGAGGCCTCGTGGCGGAGTGGTTACGCAGAGGACTGCAAATCCTTGCACCCCGGTTCGATTCCGGGCGAGGCCTCCAGAGCTCCAGATTCCTAATGCTTTCGCGATGATTTTTGAGATTGGGTTAAGCGTTAACCTCTCATTTACCGACACAGGCGATCTTGGTCCTGTCTTCCCTTGAAGACACCCCACCATCACCCAAACGCCTTTGCGGGAGCCTCTGGCTCCCGCCCTCTTCTTTTGGGTTCATTGGGCTGAGTTCACAGGCTTTTTGAACACGACCGGCACCTGCCCGCGCGATTTCTCGGCGGCAGCGGCCCTGCGCTATTGAAGCCCGGACAGACGGCGGTTATACCCCCGCCTCCAACCGTGCTCCCTGATAGCTCAGTTGGTAGAGCATTCGACTGTTAATCGAATGGTCGCTGGTTCGAGTCCAGCTCAGGGAGCCATTCTTTCCCCGCGTCGGCGGGGCTGGAGGCGGGCTGTGACGAACGTGATCCGCGCCTCCATCGACACCCTCGACAAGACCGGCACGAAGCCGTCCGAGACGGACACGAGCCTCGGCCACTGGCGCAATCGCTGGCAGGTTCCCGAAAAGCACGCCCACCTCGCCCGCGAACAGGGCGCGCTGCCGCTGGGCGATGGAACCTGGCTTGGCTACCGCAAGTTCGAGTCCGAGGTCGAGGCTGAGCGCCATGCGCGCAAGTACGTCGTCTACAACCTGCTGAACTTCGAGATCCGCTATCTCGGCCCGGAATTCTTCCCCGACTACTGAGCAGCAAACACCGGCCTGAAATGAAAAACCCCGCCAGTCGCCTGGCGGGGTTTTCAGTTTCACACGGCGCTCAGCCTATTGCGGCTGTCCCGTCGCCTGGCCGACCATCGCGTCGGCGCCCGCGTCCTTCTTGGGCGCGGCGGCAGCCGGCGCGCCGGGGCGCGCACGCATCTGCTGCATGATGGTCATGGCGTTCGACCATTCCTTCATGTCGAGCGAGCCATTCTTGTTGCCGTCGACCATGCCGATATAGCCCTTGAGCGGGGCGAACCGCGGATCGTTGCGGAGCTCCACAGCCGTGACCTCGCCATTGCGGTCATCGTCGAAGGCGCCGAACACGACCGAGGTCTGCAGGTCCTTCATCAGGTCATCGCGACGATTCTCGATCGTCTCGTCCTTGAAGCGGAAGCGCATGAAGGTGAACAGCATCTCTTCCGAGGTCTGTTCGCCGAACGTGACGTTGATGTTCGGATCAGGGTTCGCCGGGTTCGACGTCGAATTGTCGAAGACGTACTCGGCGATCATCATCGACCCCGCCGGCACCTGCAGCATCGGCTCGAAGTGGTATTCCCTCTGCCAGCCGAAGTCGTAGCGCGGCTGGTTCAGTAGCACTTCCTCGCGGCCATCGGGATACTTGATCGTGAGTTTCGTCGAGTAGCAGCGCGAGTGGCAGTGCGGCTGTGTGCCGTAGATTTCGGCATCCCCGGGGAAGATCACATAGGCAGTTTCGTAGTGACGCGCCTTACCGGCCGGGATCTCCAGAGAGAAGTCCGTGATGCTGGTCTGGCGCAGCATGTGCGTGGGCGTCGTGTCGTAGAAATAATAGCCCACCTTGGTCTTGTCGGTGACGGGCTTGCCTACGGCCGTGTAGTGCATTTGATAGGCGAACGACCCGCCCGGAGCGACATAAATGCCGGTGTCATTCGGCGTCGTGTTCGCTTCGCCGCCAGGGCCGTATCCGCCGAGGGAAACGTTCCATGAGAAGCCCTTGCCGTCGGCGCGCACGTCCGGAATCCAGCCCGCAAGCGCGTGGTGCACCGCAGGCGAAGCGCTCGACCAGGCGGTCGCCTTCAGCCATTTGCCTTCTGTGAAATTGGTCGGAACAGAGACTTCCTGATAGTCGATGATTCCGCTCGCGGGCACGCTGAATGCGGGAATCTCGACGATCACATCCGGTTCGCCCAGCGGCCATTCCGGCGGAACATACTTCTTCTCGGCAAGGGGGTCGCTGCCTTCGCCACGTGGCGCGCCGGCTTCAACCCAGTTCACGATCGTCTTGATCTGCTCGTTGGTAGGCAGCATGTCGTTCGACCAGTTGCCCCAATGAGCGTCCGAGTGGAACGGAGGCATGCGCTTCGTGCGGAGCGAGTCCCGGATCATCGGCGCCATGGTCTTGACGATCTGGTAGCTGTTCATCGCGAACGGGCCCATCCCGCCCTCGGTGTGGCAGACAACGCACTTCTCGCCGAGGATCGGAGCAACGTCCTTGGAGTAGGAGATGTTCTTCCACTCCGGCGCCTTTGTGCGATCCGGGAAGGAAATCGACTTGCCCTTCACGGCCGCTTCGGTGACGGGCGGCGCCTTGCCGGCGAGCATCGCGTCGAGCGCGGAACGGAGGTTTGCGCCTGCGACGGGCTTCTCGGCGAACGCTGCGCTGACCGGGCCGTGATAGGCCAGACGCCATGTCTTCGGATCGACGATGAAGGCCTCGCCCGTCTTGGTGACGCCGAGCGACCGGCCGATCAGCTGCAGCCCGTCGTCAAGCATCGGCACGCCAGCCAGCTTGTCGGAGGCAGCGATGATCTCGTCGCGGTCGTCGTCCAGGGAAGAGTTGAGGGCGACGAACAGCACGCCCTTTGCTTCGTAGTCGGCCTTGAGCGCGGCGATCTCCGCGATGGCCTTGGCCGACACATCGTCGCCCAGCGTGGCCGACACGATCACAACGGCCGGAGCGTTGCGGTAGTAGAACAGTTCGTAGCCCATGCCCGTCTGGTCAGGCAGCATGAAGTTGTCGACGCGGGTGCCGACCAGCTTCACGGATTCGGGCGCCGCAGTCGCCGACAGGGCGAGCACAGATGCCGCCCCCGCTATGCCCAACGCGAACAGACCAATCTTGTGCAGGCGTTTCATTTGGCGTGTCTCCAGCTGCAGTTTTTGGAAACTGCTTCTTTTTTTCATTCTGAGCATGCCTGACGCGAACGGCAATGGGGGCGCCGTAGGGGCGCCCGGCAGGGCAGATGGAGAAAGGTGGTCACAAAGGTGGGAGTTTGGCCCTGTGCCTCGTGCGGCTACTGCCCCGGGCCGAATCCGAAGCGGGCAAACGCCTGTCGAGCAGCGTCCGACTCAAGGAATTCCAGGAAGGCAGCCGCCTCGGCTGCATCGCCCCCTGAGATCTGCGCGGCAGGATAGAGGATTGGTTGGTGCGACGACGCTGGGAAGCGGCCAACAATGCCGACCTTCCCGGCTGCAGCCTGCGCGTCCGTCTCGTAGACGATGCCAGCGGCGGCCTCTCCAACCTCGACGAAGCGCAGGGCGGCGCGGACATTCTCGGTTCGGGCCATGACGCCCTCAAGTGCATCCCAGGCGCCGAAGGACTGCAGCGCATCCCGCGCATACTTGCCTGCGGGCACGCCATCGGGGTTGGCTATCGCGATGCGGCCATCGCCGAGCGCCGCGCGAAGATTCATGCCCGGGCCCATCTGTATGTCGAAGCCGCGCCCGGCCGGAGCAATCAGCACCAGCGTGTTGGAGGCGACGTTCCGGCGACTGCCCGGCTCGATCAGCTGCTTTTCGGCGAGATAGTTCATCCAATCGGTATCCGCCGATACGAACACGTCCACCTGAGCGCCCTGTTCGATCTGGCGCACAAGTTCGGAAGTCGCTGCAAAGCTGAAGCGTGGCTCGGGATGCCCTTCGGCCGCATAGAGAGCGCCAATCTCCTCCATCACATCTGTAAGGCTGGAGGCCGCCGCGACCACGATGGGCTCGGGCGCGCCGGTCGCCGCTGGATCGGACGCCACTCCGCCACAGGCTGTCACAGCCATGGCGAGGCAGGCGGCGACAAGCCGGGCCATCATCTTCATTGGGGAGTCCGTCCTAGAGCGCGTGGGCCTTCACGATCGCCCAGGCCTTTCCGCCTTCCTCGAGCTTGAGGTCGACGAGCGCCTCGGGCGTTATACGCGACAGGATATAACCCTTCGCCGTGTCGAGGGAAACGAGAATTGCGCCATCGGGCTCGCGCAGGATACCCGCGACCTCGCCCGGCCACACATTGCGCGCCGAAATCCCCCGCGGCTCGGCCGACGCCAGCAGCACGCTGTCGGCGCGCACCCACACGCCATCGCCCGGCGCATATCCGGCCGCGCCCTGCACCCACGCGCCGCGATCTCGCGGATCCAGCAGCGCCGCAAACTCGGGCCGTGTCATGATCTCAGCTGGCTGGCCTGAACAGACAACACGCCCCGCCCGCATGGCGACGACGTGGTTCGCAAGCTCAGCAGCTTCGTCGATCAGGTGCGTCACGACGATTATTGGCACACCCATGTCGCGGCCATACTCTTTCAGGAAGCGCGCGAAATCCCGCCGACGCCGCCCGTCCAGCGCTGCGAAGGGCTCGTCCAGCAGCAGCAATTCGGGCGCGGAAACTATCGCACGGGCCAGCGCCACGCGGCTGCGCTCGCCGCCCGACAGGTTCTTCACCGGGCGGTCAAGCAGATCCTCGAATTCGAGCAGGCGCGAAATCTCGAGGGTGATCGGCGCATTACGCGCGGCCGGCCGCCGGTGCTCGGCATAGTGCAGGTTTCCGCGCACAGTGAGATGCGGGAACAACCGCGCGTCCTGGAACACCAGACCGATAGCCCGTTCGTGCGCGGCAACACGCTGTTGCCGATCGACATCTTCCAGCACGCGGCCGTTGAACGTCACGCTTCCGGCCGCAAGCCGATGCAGGCCCGCGATAGCCGACAGCATCATCGACTTGCCGGCGCCGGACGGGCCGAACACGACGGTGATCCCTTCCGTGGGGATGGAAAGCTCGGCCGACAGGCGGAACCCTCCGCGCCGAACAACAGCGCCGCGCAGATCGAGGCTCACCCTTCAAGCCTCCTGCGCGCCCAACGCTGCAGCCCTTCGGCCGCAAGCAGACCCACAATCGCAGCAACCAGCGAGATCATCGCCAACCGGAACGCCACCTCGTCGCGCCCCGGTGTGTTGAGCGCCGCATTGATGGCGAGCGGCAGGGTCTGTGTCTCGCCCTCTATGTTGGACGCAAACGTGATCACCGCGCCGAACTCGCCAAGGCCCGCTGCGAACGCGACCACCGCACCCGCCAGCACACCCGGCCAAGCCAGGGGCAGCGCCAGCGACCAGAACCTGTCCCACGGGGATGCGCGCAGCACGGCCGCCGCCTCGAACAGGCCACCATCCGTCGCCTCTAACGACAGCCGGATCGCACGCACCATCAGCGGGAAGGCCATCACGGCGGTCGCGAACGCAGCGCCACCCGCGGTCAGCGCCAGTTGGATGCCGAACGTCGCCTTCAGCCATCCGCCCAGCGGACCGTTCACGCCAAACGCCAGCAGCAGCATGTAACCCACAAGCACAGGCGGCAGCACGAGAGGCAGGTGCGCAATAGTGTTCAGCACACCCTGTCCCGGAAAGCGCGGCCGGGAAAGCGCCCACGCGAACAGGATCGCGACAGGCAGCGAAAAGACCACGGCCCGGCCAGCGACGCCGAGACTGGTCGACAGGATCTGGAGTTCCTCGGCCGTCAACATGGCGCGCACCATGTCGCGCGACCCCTGAGGGCTCAAGCCGATAATTCTCCCACGCGTACTTTAACCTTCGCGCATCACGCGAAGCTGGCCATCCATCGTGGAAACTGCTTGAAGGCGCGCATGCCGACCGAACCGGTGCAGCTTCATATCCAGCGCCTTGGCGCGCAGGGCGATGGCATTGCCGTGCACGATGGCCAGCAGGTCTTCGTGCCGTTCACCCTGCCCGGCGAAACGGTTCTGGCCGAAATCGACGGAGACCGCGCCCGCGTCCTGGAAATTCTCGCCGCCGCGCCGGATCGCGCCGCGCCGCGCTGCAGCCATTATGGTGAATGCGGTGGCTGTTCATTGCAGCACCTCAGCGACGACGCCTACGCCAACTTCAAGCGCGATCATCTCGCCATGCATCTCAGCTATGCCGGGATCAAGGCGGAGATCGCCCCCACCATCATGGCGCCGCCCCATTCGCGCCGCCGCGCCGTCTTCGCGGCCCATCGTGCAAATGGGGGTGTCGCCATCGGCTTCCACGGCCGCCGCAGCCACCGGATCATTCCGATCAGCGATTGCGCCGTCATCCGCCCTGCGCTTCAGGCGCTGCTTCCCGGACTGCAGGCTATCGCCGCCATCGCCGCGCCGGCTCGCGATGCTCTAACGCTTGCCGCGACCGAAACGCTGACCGGGATCGACCTTGCGATCACAGGCGCATCGCCGACGCTGTCGGCCGACAGGCGCGCGGCCATCATACAGGCCGCAGACAAGCTCAGCCTCGCGCGTCTCTCAATCAACGGCGAAGTCGCCATGGAGCGCACCCCGCCGATCCTGCGCATGGGCGGCGTCGATGTCGTGCCACCGCCAGGCGGCTTTCTGCAGGCGACGCAGGAATCTGAAACGGCGATGGTCGGTCTCGTCTGCGAAGCGCTGGAAGGGGCAGCCAGGGTCGTCGACCTGTTCTCGGGCGCGGGCACTTTCACACTTCCCCTCGCCGCCAATGCCAGCGTCCACGCTGTCGAGGGGGAAGTGGCCGGTCTTCAGGCGCTTGGCCGCGCGATACGCAAGGTGCAGGGCATCAAACCTATCACCACCGAAAAGCGCGACCTGTTCCGTCAGCCGCTGAACCAGATCGATCTCTCGCGCTTCGACGCCGCAGTGATCGACCCGCCCAGGGCCGGGGCCGAAGTCCAGACACGCGAACTGGCCCTTTCCGGCATCCGCAAGGTTGCGATGGTATCCTGCAATGCACAGACCTTCGTCCGCGACCTGAAGATCATGCTCGAGGCCGGGTTCCGTCTGAAGCAGCTGACCCCGATCGACCAGTTCCTCTGGTCCCCGCACGTCGAGATCGTCGCCGCCCTCAAACGCTGACAATCGCGCACGCATCGGACGCATTGAACCCCGCCCGCGCGCCTGCTAACGCCGCGGCCATGTCGATCGCCCTCATCCTTCTCGCATTCGGCCTCGCCGCTGACGCCTTCGCCGTCGCGCTCGGCCAGGGCGCGGTCGCACGCCAGAATCCATTGCGCAGCGCCCTTATCGTCGGCTTCGCATTCGGCCTGGCGCAGGCCATCGCGCCATTGATCGGCTGGGCGCTGGGCCAGCTGTTCGCCGACATGATCGCCAGCTTCGACCACTGGATCGCGTTCATTCTTCTCGCCATCGTGGGCGGCAAGATGATTTATGAGGGCTTCAAGAAAGACCCGCCGGGCGAGGAAAGTGACCCGGGCAAGGAAAAGCCAGCGCGTGGCTGGGTCCTCATCACGCTCGCCATCGCAGTCAGCATCGACGCGGCCGCCGCAGGCATAACACTACCCGCCCTTGATGCCCCTGTTCTGGTCAGCGTCATCACCATCGGCGTCGTGACTTTCGGCATGTCGTTCCTCGGCGTGATGATCGGCCACGCGGGCGCGAGTGCCATCGGATCGCAGGCGGAGATCGTCGGCGGCCTTATCCTGATCGTGATCGGCGCGAAGGTGCTGATCGACCATCGCGCGTTCGGCTGATAGTTCCGTGGCCATGCCCGCGCCAACCGATCTTCCCATCGAAGACGTTATCGAGCCGATCCGGGCCGAACTGCGCAGCGGCGTACGCCTCGTCATCTCCGCCCCGCCCGGCGCTGGCAAAACAACGCGCGTCCCGCTCGCCCTGCTGGACCAGCCCTGGCTGGAGGGCCGCAAGCTCATCCTCGTCGAACCCCGTCGCATCGCCGCCCGCGCCGCCGCAGAGCGTATGGCCGCAAGCCTTGGCGAACGTGTGGGCCAGACGATCGGCCTGCGCTCGCGCCTCGATGTGCGCACCTCGAAGGACAGCCGGATCGAAGTCGTCACCGAGGGCGTGTTCAGCCGCATGATCCTGTCGGACCCCGGGCTGGATGGAGTGGCAGGCGTTCTGTTCGACGAATTCCACGAACGCTCGCTTGATGCCGACGAGGGCCTCGCCTTCGCGCTCGATGCGCAGGCCGTGCTGCGCGAGGACCTCCGCATCGTCCTGATGTCCGCGACCCTGCCCGCCGATCTGACACGCGCCTTCTTCGATGGGCCGCTGATCGAAAGCCTCGGCCGCGCCTGGCCGGTGGAGACGCGTTACCTCGGTTACGACGCCCGAGGTCGCCTCGACGAGCAGGTCGCCGCCGCGATCCGCAAGGCGCTGTATGAGGAAGACGGCTCGATCCTCGCCTTCCTGCCCGGCGTCGCCGAGATCACGCGCACGGCTGACCGTATCGGCCCGGTCTCCGACGACGTGCTGATCACGCCGCTCTATGGCGCGCTGACGCCGCAGGAGCAGAACGCTGCGATCTCGCCAGCACCCCCTGGTAAGCGAAAGGTGGTGATCGCCACCGACATTGCGGAGAGCGCCATCACCATCGAAGGCGTGCGTGTCGTGATTGACGCGGGCTTTGCTCGCGTTCCGCGCTTTGATCCGGGGCTTGGCGTCTCGCGCCTTGAGACGATCCGCGTCTCCGTCGCCAACGCTGACCAGCGGCGCGGCCGCGCCGGCCGCACCGGTCCGGGTGTGTGCTACCGTCTTTGGCGCGAAGCCGAGATGAGGGGCTTTGCCGCTTCGCCCTCACCCGAGATCGACAATGCCGACCTTTCCGGCCTCGCGCTCGACATCGCGCGCTGGGGCGCAAAATCCCCCGCCGACTTGCGCTGGCTGAACCCGCCGCGCGAAGCGCCATGGCGTGCGGCTCAGGCTGCGCTGGTATCTGGCGGCGCACTGACATCGACGGGCGAAATCTCGGCGCTCGGCAAGCGCATCGGCGAACTGCCGCTGCCGCCGCGGCTTGCCATGATGGTGCTGCAGGGCGCCGCATCCGGGCAGGCGCACCTCGCCGCCGACATCGCCGCGATCATGAGCGAGCGCGACCTCGGCGGTCGCTCAAGCGATCTCGACGACAGGCTGCGCCGCTTCCGGAACGACAACGGCCCACGCGGCAAGGCCATGCGCGATCTCGCACAACGCTGGGCACGACTTGCAGGCGGCAACGCGAACGGCGCTCCGGCTTCCAGCGCGGCCATCCTCGCGCGCGCCTTCCCCGAACGCATCGCGCGCTCGCGCGGACAAGCGCCGGGCCGCTTCGTCCTTTCCGGCGGACGTGGCGCGATGCTGGATGAGACAGACCCGCTCGCCCGCGCCGAATGGCTGGCCGTTGCCGATATGACGGGCTCGGGCCCCGACCTGCGCATCACGCTGGCGGCACACCTCAGCGAAGATCAGGCGCTTGCGTCCGGCGCGGTCGAGACCACCGAGCGCGCGGAGTACGATCCGGAATCCGGCCGGGTCCGCGCACGCCGCATACGCCGTCTTGGCGCGATCGTCCTGGAAGAAGCCCCGCTCCCCGCGCCATCCGCTGACCTCGTGCGCGCCGCCCTGCTCGATGCGGTGCGAACGCGCGGCCTCGCGGTCCTGCGCGGGAGCGACGCGATCGACACGCTGATTGCGCGCGTCGACCTGCTGTCGCGCACGTTCGGCGAGCCCTGGCCATCGGGCTTCCGCGCAATGCTGGTCGACCGCATGGACGAGTGGCTCGGGCCGCTGCTGTCAGAGCCCGCCGCTCTCGAGCGACTTGGAGGCGGGCAACTCGTGGATGCCACACTCACTCTGCTCGACTGGTCGCTCTCGCGCGATCTTGCGCGCCTCGCCCCGCTGCGCTGGACGCCGCCATCGGGCCAGACGCTCGACATCGATTACGTGTCCGAAGGCGGTCCGACCGTCTCGTGCAAGGTACAGCAGGTGTATGGCGTCGCGATTCATCCCGCGATAGGCGACGGTCGGATTCCATTAACCCTGTCGCTTCTTTCGCCCGCGATGCGCCCGGTCGCGACCACGCGAGACATACCGGCGTTCTGGCGGGGCGGTTATCACGACATGCGCAAGGACATGCGCGGGCGCTACCCCAAACACGACTGGCCGGATGACCCAGCGTCCGCGGCCCCCACGCATCGAGCAAAACCGCGTGGTTCGTGACTTTGGGAGCTCGCAAAATACCACACGAACGCTGCGGAAGTTGCCGTTGCGGCGCTCATACTAGTAATTCGAAACTTACAAGTTTACGTCATTTCGGCTGTGAGCCTCGCTTTGCGCACACGCGGCAAAATGCGTGTCTTTAAAGACAAAACGTGGAAATCTTTGCGTCTGCGACAGACAATCGAGTTGACGTCCAAGTAAGCAAACCGCAACTTCAGCATGCGATTCCGCACTATCGTCGCGGAAACGTCGTCGCTCAAAAGCCGTAAAAAACGAGAGCGCCGCGGGAGCACACGCACATTTGGAGGTAGGCGCGCATGGCGCAGTTTAATCGTATTTCATTGGTGAGCCTCGTCGCGCTTGGCATTGCCATGCCCGCCTTTGCTCAGGAGCCCGCCGCTGGTCCGCAAGACGACCAGGACAACGGCCGCGACGTCGTGGTCATCACCGCGAACAAGCGCGAAGAGACGGTCCAGGACACCGCCATCGCCGTGACGGCTGTCACGTCCGAGATGCGCGATGAACTCGGCATCCGCTCGATCACCGACCTGACGAACCTCACGCCCGGCCTGTCCTACACGGCCGGCAACGAGCGCGTCACACTGCGCGGCATTGGCCGCAACACGAACAACTTCGGCGCTGAGCCGGGCGTGGCCAACTACACGGACGGCATCTACCAGTCGTTCGCGTCCATCGCCGGCCGCGACAACCTCTTCGTCGACCGCATCGAAGTCCTCCGTGGACCCCAGGGCACGCTGTACGGCCGCAACTCGATCGGCGGCGCGCTCAACATCGTCTCGAAGCGCCCGACGGATGACTTCCGCGGCGAGGCCGTCCTCGGCATCGGCAACTACGACCAGCGCAAGGCCGGCTTCTCGCTGTCCGGCCCGATCGTTGAAGACCTGCTGCGCGGCCGCGTTGTGGCTGTGAAGGAAGTCCGCAACGAAGGTGTCTTCTACAACTACGGCACCAACGAAACCGAAGGCTACAACATCGATAACTGGAACGCCGAAATCCAGCTCGACGGCGTTCTGGGCGACTCGTTCTCCTGGTGGACCAAGTACACGACCGGCCGTTACGACAGCGCCGGCCCCCCGGGCGGCCGCACGACGCCGAACAACCTGGCGCCGTATGACGTCAACTCGTTCGGTTCGCTCGCGGGCACCGGCTCTACGACGCCGAACCAGACCTGGGCTTTCGGAACGGACCCCCGCAAGCTCGGCTTCACGCAGTGCGGCACGACCACCCAGAACCCGGCCCTGACGGACCCCAACAGCGTCAACTCGTGCGGCGCGCGTAGCGCCAAGCTCGACGGCTACGACGATTTCGCTCTCGAGATGGTCTACGAAGCCCCCGGTTTCGACATCAAGTACGTGGGCGGCTACATTTATTACAATTACGTGCTGACGGACGACCAGGACCAAACGCCGGTCACCTCTATCACGTACAACTCCACCTCGTTCGGCGCGCCCGCGCCGATCGGCGCGCCGGGTTCGGCTGCGCGTACGATCTTCCCGTCGCAGACGCTGCGCTACAATGAGAACCGCGCGTTCTTCTCGAACGAGCTGAACTTCATCTCGACGCACGAAGGCCCGGTGCAGTGGATCGGCGGCATCTACGCCTATCAGGAGAACTTCAAGCAGCCCGTCACGACCTACTTCAAGAACGAGCCGCTGGCCTCCGCGCCGAACGTGCTTGCGCTGAACGCTGCCTACGCCCCGATCGGCCTGGCTGCTCCGAACCCGGAGCGGATCTACAGCTTCACCAACAACATCGGTAACAACAACTCGTACGGAATCTTCGCGCAGGGTGACTGGGAGATCAACGACCAGTTCAAGACGACCGTCGGCATCCGCTACTCGATCGACAACAAGCATATCCAGGAACAGGCCCGCCTGTTCTGCTACATCCAGTGCTCGTTTGCGCCGGGCTACTCGCCCTACACCGATGTGACCCGCGCCATCTGGAACGGCGCCTCGCCGGTTCCGGGGCCGCAGCCGGGCGTGACCAGCTCCACTGCGCTGAACCCGTCGGGCGTGACCTACAACGCCACGACCGGCAACGCCGAACGTCTGCTTGAGGACGAGTGGGACGCAGTGACCGGCACCGCCGGCCTCGAATACCGTCCGTGGGACGACACGATGCTGTTCGCCAAGTACAGCCGCGGCTACAAGACGGGCGGCTTCAACGCCACCGACATGGCCCCGCTGCCGCGCACGAACGAAGAAACGGTCGACGCCTACGAACTCGGCTGGAAACAGGAAGTCCCGGAATGGGGCCTCACGGCCAACTTCGCGGCGTTCCTGTACGACTACAAGGACGTGCAGGTTCCGCTGTCGATCGACCCGGACGGTGAAGGCCCCGCCCTCGCCTACGGCGGCTTCGTCAACATGCCGAAAGTCCAGACGACCGGCTTCGAGGTCGAGTCGACCTGGAACCCGATCGACGACCTGACGATCCGCGCGACCTACGCCTGGCTGAACCCGGAAATCACCGAGAGCGGCTTCTACGTCAACAACCTCTGCACGCCGCCGACGCAACCCGCCGGCCCGGACCAGCCCGCAGGCTGCCCGGCCGTTGGTTCGCCGACCGCCGCCCAGAGCGTTGAAGGCAACGTCCTGCCGCAATCGCCGGAGAACAAAGTGGCGTTCAACGTCGCCTACATGTTCAACTTCGAGGATGGATCCACCCTGATGCCGTCGCTCAGCTACTACTGGCGCGACAAGTTCACGACGACCATCTTCAACGATCCGCTCACCTTCACGCCGGACTTCGCGCAGACCGACGCGCGCCTGATCTGGAACGATGGCGAGGGCTACTTCACGGTCATCGGCTGGGTCCGCAACGCGTTCGACGAGGAAGGCTACGACGCCGCCACCGCGTTCCGTCGCCGCTCGCTCGACGTGACGCAGAACAACCAGATCTATCAGGGCTACACGCCCACCCTGCCGCGTATGTACGGCGTGGAACTGCAGGTTCACTTCTAGTCCTCGGACAAGAAGACCAACATCAGCGCCGGCCCTTCGCGGGGCCGGCGTTTTTGTTTGGGGAGACGGGCGCGGTCGTGACCACTCGGTCAGGCCGGCTAGAACGCCGCCTGGGATGCTGTGATCTGGCCCCTTGAAGAGGTGGAGGCCGGGGACGCGGAACGATCCGCGTTTGTGGCGCAGCTTTGAGGGCGGCGCCGGGTAGTCCGTAGTTCGTGGTGGGCGGATGTTCCGCGTCCCCGCGATCATGTTTCCACGACCGCATCGCCCCACGTCAGACAGGTGTACCGACTGGCCTCCGTGCGGAGCGACGAAGGCATCATCAGTCAGGTGGAGGGGGTGTTGGACAACTGTTCTCGCGGCCCTTTGAATTCAGGGCGATGAGTGAGGTTGGTGTAGGAAAGTCGGCCTTCTGGCGGCGTCGCGACACGAGTTGTCAGACCGCCAGGAAGCCCGCAAACACCGCGCGGACGAAGCGGGCGACGAGATCTGGCTCCTGCGCCATCTTCAGCGCGCGGGCGTCGGAGGCGATGTTGATCGCCGCGTGCACCATGCCGCCGGCGACCATCGGATCGACCGACCTACCCGATCCATCCGTGATCCCGTCGACGACCATGGAAGCGAACTGGCGGCTGATCCGGTAGGAATGGCCGATGATCTCGGCCTTGTGCTCGGACGGCATCGAGGAAAGCACTGACGTGCGCAGCAGCGGGCCTTCTGGCCCGAGCTGGAAGCGGATCAGCGCCTCGACGGCGGCAGCGAGGCGGCGGGCCTCCGGCTCGGCCAGCGCGCGAGCCTTCACCTGCGTATCGCGCATCATGCCGAACGAGCGGCGGAAGCAGGCGGCGACGAGATCGTCCTTCGCCTCGTTGTGATGGTAGAAGGCGCCCTTGGTGAGGTTGAGGCTCGCCGAGATGCGATCGACTGATGCGCCGCGATAGCCATGCGCGTTGATCTGCAACGTGGCGGCCTTGAGAAAGCTTTCCTTGGACTCGTCGCGCTCGGCCGTTGCGCCGGGCGCATCCAGCACCGGCAGGGGGGCCGCGAGCGCGGAAGGCGCAAGGCCGTTGAGCGCTATGTCGGCCATGCGGGCCGCGAGGCGCGGATATTCCTCGATGTCGAAATCACCGAGCCAGGTCATCGCCCAGAACAGCTGCTCGAGCAGGATCAGCGTGCGGATGGTGCGGTCAACCTGATCCATCGGCTCCAGTTCGGGAGACGCCAGCAGGTTGCGCACGCGGCGGAACATCCGGGTGTAGCCTTCGGCCACGCGGTCGCGGTGCTCTCCCTCGAGCGCGCGGATCGCCGAGAAGGACGCCAGCGGCACGGCCTTGCCCTGCCGCACATCGGCATCGCGGGCGACGAAGAGCGCGATAAGCCGCGTGATGCGGACGCCGGCATCGGCCTCGCGTTCGGCTTCGGCGACGAGATCGTTGAGAACCCCGAAGCCCGACTCGAGGCAGGCGACGGCCAGCTCTTCCTTGCGCGGAAAATAATAGGTGACGCCCGTGGCGCGCAGGCCGATCAGTTCGGCGACCGCGGTAAGCCGCATGCCCTTGAAGCCATGACCGTTAAGAACGGGGATGGCGGCAGCAATGATATCCGCACGCCGACGCTCGAACCGGTCCGACCCATGCGGCGCGGGGGCGTCCCGATTGGGAGCATCGCGCGTTTCGATCTGGGTCTTAGGGTCAAGCACCCAGGAACAATGCCCCTAGCCGCCCATCGCTGTGAAGCGGGATAAAGGGGAATTTTCGCGTCCGGAATCAGCCAATAGGCGAGTTTTCGACACGGTGAACTCAACATTAACGAAAAACTCAGGCTTCTGGCTTGAGGCTTGCGCCATGTTTCGTGGACCCATCAGGGATGGCCACCATGACTTCATATGAGCAGCTTGCCCGGCGTTACTGCGCGCTACTTGGAGAAGACGCCGACGAGCGCATCGACGGCGTGCCGGTGTGGCGTATCGCCCTCGCCGACCTCGAGGCCGCTATGAACGCGCTCGATACGTTCGGGCTCGACGTGCGCACCACGTTCCACGAAATCTCGGAAGCCACCGAAACGCCAAGGCCCAAGGGCTTCACGCTCCGGCGCGTGGCCTAGAGCCAGCCCAGCCGGAATCAGTCGCGCACTTTGCGCTTCTTGCCGGAGGTCCACTGCTCCATCAGCTTGCGCGTCGTCCGGATGACGGCGGTGTCCTTTTCCTTCTCCGTCTGGTTCAGCCTCTCGAAGGGCACGAAGGACGGGCGAGTGCGCATGAAATCGCTGCGTTCGCCCAGCGACCATCCATCGAGATACCGATCCAGCGCCCAGCGAGTGTGCTCAAGTCGCGCCATCTTCAGCACGAAGCCAGGATCGTCGGTGAGCATCTTTCCGCCCGCCGGGGGAAGTTCGTGCGTCTCGCGATACTTCTGCTGGCCCAGCCAGCCATCCAGATCGAAATCTGCATCGAATGCCTTCGCGCGGATGTGGGCGGCGGCCCTGCGGTTGGCGAGGCGCATGCTGTCGTTCAGCTCGCGCCAGGGCGTGGCCGGGTTCTGCACCGAGTTGTTGTTCGCGCGCTCCTGTTCGATGCTGAGGCGCGTGTACTCCTCGTGATAGGCCCGAGCCTGTTCGTCAAAGACGGGCTCCAGCATGCCGGCGCCGTCGAAGGCCGCGGGCCAGGCGCCGAAGGTCACCACGCGCAGGTTGCACAGGACCCCGCTGGTCATCGCCTGCTTGTAGCGTTCTTCCAGAAGCTGCGGGTCGCTTGTCAGATTGCCGGCGCCTGGCCGCACTGGGCGCAGGCCCGCGCCATGCTGGGCGCAGATGAAGATCGGGCCCTGGAACAACTTTTCGCGCTGCGCGATGGTGCGCAGGGCCAGCGCCATATCGAGCGGGCGCAATTCCTGGTCGATCGCCACATAGGCTGCGCAAATCCCGGCGATGCCTGCACGCTTCCGGATGTCGTCGATGGCGGGCTGCGCGTTGACGCGGAAATTGCCCTGCACAAAGCAGAGGTCGATCTCCTTCACCAGTTCGGGGTGCCGGATCTCGAAATCCTGTTTCAGGGCATGTCCGTTGGGGTCGACCACCGTGATCATCAGCTTGCCGCCGGTGCTGATGAGGGAGGTGACGATGAACTCGCGCAGGACGGCCTGGCCGACCTGTCCGAAACCCACGATCAGGATGTGCTGGCGCTTCTCGCCCAGCGCCCTGGCGAGAATGTAGGGCGGATGCGCCAGCATGACCTGACGCGCAGCGCCGCCGGCGAACGAGAATGGCGCAAGCTTCGGTTCCAGCCGCTCATGGCTCAACTGGTCGCGGATCCAGGGGTCTGTGATGTGGGCCAGAACCTCGGCCTTCGGATAGAGCTTTGCTGCCTGCTGTGCGGTCTGCCAGGTGTCGGCGTCGTCGCCCTCGTCGATCAGGATGCGGATCGCGCGTTTGGCCGCCGCAAAGCGGAGCTGGTCCTTAAGAGGTCCCCGTCGCTCGAAGGTCGCAAGACGGTCTGCAATGGGAAGGCGCGCTTTTGCGAGGTGGATCGCGCGGCCCTTCTTGAACATCAGATTGTGGTTGGCGGCATACTCGCTCGCAGCCGGGCCATCGCCGATGATGAGATGGTGCTTGCCGGTGAAGCGGCGGAACAGGAAACCGAACAGCCGCGCGCCAAGCGCCAGCACGATCAGGCGGCCACCGACCGTGAGCGACGTGATGATGCCGAGCGCGCGCGCCCAGGCGAACAGGTGGCTGGGTTTCTCGCCGATCAGATCGCTGTCGTAATAAATGTCCGAAAGGAGAAGAACCTTCAGCGTGCGGACGAGGTTCTCGCTGCCAACTTCCAAGGTTGTCGGGGGATAGACGGTGGCCCACGCAAGCCAGGCCAGCGTGAGAGCCGCCACCCCGGTTGCCAGCGCGAATAACCAGACGAGCCTGATGACCCACTGACCGCGCCCGCCCACCGGGCGCCCCCTTACCTCGGTATAGGCGTCCGCCATGCCAGATGCTCCCACCCCGGTACGCTAAGTCGCTGGTCACCGAACGCAAGCGCCAGCTTCAGGCGCGGCCGTGGCTACTAACCCCAAAAATCGCATGCTAGCGTAACGATTATTCGTAGCGCCTGGCACCGGCTGGGCGGGGACTGCCGGAAGAATCTGGACACATGAGCAGCAAGACGAAGACCAGCGCCGCGCGCGCGATTCAGATTGCGCAGGTGATGCATGAAGCCATGCGCGCCTGGCAGGCGGCGAATGGTCAGACGCCGGCCCCGACGTGGAGCCGGGCGCCCAAGTGGATGAAGGATGCGTCCGCCGCGTCGATTGCCTGGCGCATCGAGAACCCGGATGCCCCCGCCTCTGCGCAGCACGATCAGTGGATGGCGACGAAGAAGGCTGACGGCTGGAAATTTGGAAAGACCAAGGACGGGAAAAAGAAGACCCATCCGATGATGGTCCCCTACAGCCAGCTTCCTGAATTCGAGAAACGCAAGGACGCGCTGGTCAATGCGATTGTGGATGCGTTGAAGTAGGCTGTCCTACTTCGCCTTCGCCGCGTCTGCCGCAATGCGCTGCGCATCGTCCTTCGAGAAGCCAAGTTCGAGCAGCACATCCACCGTGTGCTCACCCAGCAGCGGAGGGTCGCGGCGGATGTCGGCGGGGGTTTCGCCGAATTTTACCGGGTGTTGCATGGCGAGGTAGGGGAAGCCGGCGGGGTGCTGGCGTTCGTGGATGAAGCCAGTTTCGCGCAGGTGTGGATCGTCGAGGACTTCCTGCAGCGTGGAGCAGCGGGCGCAGGGAATGTCGGCCTTGCCCAGAAGCGCAAGCCATTCGTCCGTCGTCTTGGTGGCGGCGACCTCGCCGACGAGTTGGTAGAGCGCGCCGATGTTGGCGGTGCGGGCGTTGTAGGAGGAGAAGCGTGGATCGGTGGTCATCACTTCTGGGCGGCCGCCGAGTTCGAAGAAGGTGACCCACTGCTTGTCGCTGTAGGGCATGATGCCGATATAGCCGTCCTTGGTCGGATAAGGCTTGCGGTTGGGCGAGGACGAACGCGTGTAGGCCATCTGCGCCATCGGCGGCACGAAGGTGTGGCCGTAGAGGTTCTCGACCAGGTTGAACGCCGTGAAGCTTTCCAGCATCGGCGCTTCAATGAACTGGCCCTTGCCTGTCGTCGCCTTCGCGAACAGGCCGGCGATCGTGGCATACGCCGCGTGGAGGCCGGACACCTTGTCCGCCATCAGCGCCGGCATGTATTGCGGCGGCCCGCCATCGCGGACGTGGAAGAGATCGGCGATGCCCGAGCCCGCCTGGATGAGATCGTCGTAAGCGGGCTTGCCGGCGTAGGGACCTTCGGCGCCATAGCCTGCGCAGTGAACATAGATGATGTCTTCGCGAATGGCCTTGAGATCTTCATAGCCGAGGCCGAGGCGCTTCAGCCCGTCCATGCGGACGTTGGTGAAGAACACGTCCGACTGTTTCACCAGCCGCTTGATCGCTTCGATGCCGTCAGCGGTCTTGAGATCGAGCAGGATGGCTCGCTTGTTGCGGTTGCAGCCCATGTAGATCGCGCCCATGCCCGGCGCGGGCGACGGGCCGGCGTGGCGCATGATGTCGCCCGTGCCGTTCTCGACCTTCACGACGTCCGCACCCATGTCGCCCAGCAGCTGCGTGGCGTAGGGGCCGAGCACCACGGTCGACAGGTCGAGGATTTTCACGCCCGCGAGCGGGCCGGTCGATGGCTTGGTCAAGGTGCGTCTCCCGGGGGCGGCCGACTGCGCGGCGTCATGCCTGCGTATCCATGCCGGGCGCGGCAACGCAAGCCCCGGACAAGGTTCACACCGCGTTGTGAGTGCGCCCGAATGTAGCGGCGGCGGTTAGATCGCGCGATTAGTTGGATGCAATCCGCTTTGCCTCACGCGGGCCGCCCTGGTGCAGGATGAAGCTCTGCGCCGGGCCATCGCCTTCCGGAAACACGATGCGGATGCCGGCGGCCTGGAAGTGGAACTCGGTGTCAGACGTCGCCACCAGAGCGAAGACGTCCTGTCCCGTTGCCTGTGCGGACAGCACAGAGCCTTCGTGCGTGATCGTGATGTTGAAGTCCTTCATCAGCTCGTAGACGCCGACATAGCGATCGAGCACTTCGGGCTTCACCTCGACGGCGACCAGTTGCGGCGGCGGCGGAGGCGCGGGAAGGTCGAGCCAGAGGCGCGCCAGTTCATTCGCGATACGCCCCGAGCGGCCGGACTCAAGGTTTGAGAGTACGATCACGGTCAGGCCGTCGTCGTCAGGAAATCGAACCATGTCGGTGGAGAAGCCAGGGATCCCGCCGCTGTGGCGCAATGCCCGGTGGCCACCGACGTCATCAGAACCGATGCCGAAGCCGTAGTTCTCGCCATAGTCCGCAAACATGAGATCGAGTGAACTCTTCGAGACAACCGCGCCCCCGAAGAATGCCTCTTCCCATATCAGGAGGTCATCCACCGTTGAGTAGAGGGAGCCCGCCGCGTGCGGCAGCGTCATCGAGAGATAGGCCGCATTCGTCCACACACCGTTCTCGAATCCATATCCCGCCGCGCGATTGGGCAGGACCACCTGCGAGACATCATAGCCGCTATGTTTCATCCCGAGCGGCGCGAAGATACGTTGCTGCAGGAAGTCGGCGTAAGTCTG
>Ga0075152_10000690_pt1 | contig 24546 bp, 21 predicted proteins | sample JI61114C2DNA_FD_70964 | JGI IMG/M metagenome (GOLD analysis project Ga0075152, IMG submission 70964) | Wastewater effluent complex algal communities from Wisconsin, to seasonally profile nutrient transformation and Carbon sequestration -... | ecosystem: Engineered > WWTP > Effluent > Algae...
GTCAGTCTTTGCGGCGCATTAGGTGCCAGAAAAAGAGCATCCGGTAGTTCGCGCTGCCAATGTGGCGCCAGTGCAATGAGATCGGCACCACTAGAACCATAGCCGTGAAGCAGCAGCACAATCTGTTTGGGAATGCCCCCTGACAAAGGTTGCAGGCTCGACCCGTTTACGATCTTGGACAAAAATATCGCCTCATTCTAACAATGGGTACCAAAGGTCTGGTACCCTGCATTTCTCATATAGTCGCTCGTTTTCGGCGATCTAGAATGCCCGGATAACTAAGACTTCTGCTTATGATTTATGGACTGCTACCGCTAAGAAAGCGGACGTTCGCGCCAAGTCTTTAATGCATAGCCTACCCGAGCGGGTTTCGGCGGTCGAACATCTTCGCTCTCTAAGGTTACCCATTTGCCGTCTATCAGGTCATAAGGACCCGCTTCCTGCAGATCAAAGCCAGCGGCATTGGGCACGTTGCTTGCTCTCTCCCTTAAATTAGCGAGTGCCTTGCTGATTTTTAAACGCCCATCGGATGCTTGTGTCGACCGATGTTCGCGACAGGATGGCGTCAAGGTTACGGAATTTCGCAACTGCCAACTTGGCATCAAAAAGGCCGGAGCAAGCCCCGGCCTCTTTATCGACGGATCGGTAGTTCAGAATTCGAAGTCGAGCGACATTCCATATGTCCGCGGGTCGCCATAGATGACCCCGGCAAAACCAAGCTGGCCGAAGTCCACCGAACGTGTGACATAATCCTTGTTGGTCAGATTTTTGCCCCAGAATGTCACGCCGAAGCCATTGCCCGCACCGCCGAATTTGATGCCTTCGATGCGGATCTGCCCATCTACGAGGCCGCGGGCATCGCCTTCGGTCGTCTTGGAAAAGGGTGCCGTCAACGGGTTGGCGAACATCTGGTATCCCGACGTATAATTATATCCCAAACGGCCCGTCAATTTCGCGTCTCCGGAAAGCGGAACGGTGACATTGGCGGCAATGGAACCTGTCCATTTGGGTGCGTAAGAACCGGCGCCATTCAACAAGCCGGCAATATTCCGCGTGGTATTTGTGATATCTGCGCCTGGGAAATTCTTGATATCAACCTTGAGATAACCCAGATTTCCATCGATGGAGAAATTGTCGGTCAGGTTGAACTGACCTTCAAGCTCGATACCCGTGTAGGTCGTCTTACCGGCATTGACAGTAATCGTTCCAAAGCCGCCGCCGCCGACAATGGGAACCGGGATCGTCGCCAACTGATCGTTATAAATATTGTGGAACACCGCAACATTCAAACGGACCCGATCCGCAAATTGCGTTTTTGCGCCAAGTTCGAATGAATCGATCAATTCTTCGTCGAATGCCGTGAGCGGGATGGTGCGGTTGCCGAATGGCGGGGCCGCAGCGTTGCCATTATGCGTCGCCTGACGGAGGTTAAAGCCCCCCGAACGATAACCTCGTGCTGCACGCGCATAAAGGTTGATATCGTCGCCCGCCCGATAATCAATTGTCAGATGCCCGGTCGGTGCGCTGAACTTCTTTTTGCCATAGTTGAACGCTTTGTCTGCACCCGAGGTATAGGGAACAGCTCCATTTTGGGTTCTGAGCACTTCCTTCTCGTCCCAGGAATAGCGCAGACCCAGTGTCACACCAAAGGCTCCTTCTTCGCCGCCCGGACGGTAGCTAGCCTGCGCATAAACAGCCTTTGACGTGCCGTCAGCTTTATAGGCCAAAGTCGAAGACTGCGGAATAACGCGGAAGCGTGCCGGGTTGTTCGCCTGTATCAGAGGTGCAAGTCCGCCAAAATTGGTGGCAGTATACACAACCTGGTTGGTATCTAGAACGAAGCCAAAATTCTGGACGTTCCGCTCATTGCCGGTTTCACGGAAAAAGAATCCGCCGACAACCCATTGGAACGGCCCGTCATTGTTCGAGACAAGCTCGATTTCCTGACTCCACTGTTCCTGCTCACGGTCGTTTGTCGCGGTAAAGAGCGACTGGGTGATTTGCGGTATAGCTTGGCTGGACAGGAATGCTGCCGTGCCCGCAGGCAGACCAAGCCCCGAACCTGTCAAAGGGTTGCCAGACAGTATTGCTGCCGGAAAACCGTTCAATGTGTTCGTCGGCCCAATATTGAATAATGCGCCTCGCAGGGAACCCAGTCCATCAAGGTCGCTTCCATCGATCCGGTTCTTCCAACTGCGATATGCCGTAGTTGTCCGAAGGGTCACCGCATCTGTTTCTGCCTCTATGCGGAACATGTTGCCCCAAATGCGGTCCGTGGACAGGCCGTCGGATTCGTTGCAGATTTCCGACAAGCGTGCGCGCGTTACAGTTCTCGAGCAACCAGGTTCCAATATGGTGGATTGGGCCAGATAACCACCGACATTCGCAGGATTGACCTGCGCGAATGTATTTCCTTGATATGTGATATTGGGGCGAAATACGCCTAGACCAACTTCTGCCAGTTGCTGCACATGCGGTTGGCCCTTGATCTGGGTCCAGTCGAGAACATTGTAGACCGAGATATTGTCGGTGACGTCAATCTCAATCGCCCAACGCGCGGAGTCGACTTTAGTGCTGCCGGGATCACGGCTGTCTTTGGGTTCCAGCAAGTTGTCGACGACGCCGTCGCGCTGACGACGCAGGTAACCAAGCGACATGCGCGCACCGCCAATATCACCCGAATTGAGGACGAACCGGCCGAGGCGCTGACCATAATTGCCGATACCAAGTTTGAGGCGCAAGCTCGCCTCGTCGTCCGGCTTCTTGGTGATGAAGTTTATGGCACCACCCGTAGTGTTGCGACCGAAGAGGGTTCCCTGCGGCCCGCGCAACACTTCAACGCGCTCAATGTCCGCAACTTCGAACGAGGCTGCTGACGAACGTGCGAGATAAACGCCATCCTGATACAATCCGATCGGCGAATCAAAACCTTGGGTTTCGTCCGCTGGTGTCGGGATCCCGCGAATGGAAACGACTGCCGCGGTGGAATTGGTTGTCCCCCCGAGGATCGACACATTTGGTGCAATCGCACTAAGGTCTTTTATTTCGGAGAGTCCGCGAAGCTCCAACTGCTCGGAACTGACTGCCGAAATGGCAATGGGTGTTTCCTGCAAGTTTTCTGAGCGTTTGTTCGCCGTGACGACTATTTCTTCAAGTCCGCCGGTGCCTTCATCGGCTTCCTGAGCAAAAGCAGGAGCAACTAGCCCCGTGATACTTACGCCGACCATCAACGTGGCTACCGCGATGCGATTAAATGATTTCATTGAATCCTCCCCTAAAGTTCCGACTGCAAAGACCCTCATCTTCACAGTCATTCTCTTCCTCTGTTCGCTAATTTCCAAATAGCGTAACAAAAGTCAATTCAAATTACGCGTTTGACAATAATACGGCGATATTCATGTCATTTTGCGGAACATAATGCGACAAAATCAGCACACTTCTCAGGCAACGGCATCCCATGGCGCGGTCGCAGTTCCGCGGGTGGTATATTTGCCGTTGACCCGCGCCTGATATTCTCCAGCTCTGGCTTTTGGATTGTAGAATTGCTTGTACCAGATCCGCAATTTGTCGAACGGGCCATCGCCCTTGACCATCATCGGATTGATGCAGGGGCGCTTGTTACCCCAGATTTCGAAATCCTGGGCAAAGGCGTCAACGCCTGCCACTTCATATTGTTTGGCCAGCGCAATGTCGGCGCCTGTCGGCTTTTCGTTCTTCACCTTCACCATCAGGCCATACCAGACTTTGACCGAGCCATCATCGACCGGCGTGTGCGCGATCAGCATATGTGAGGGATATTCCCCGATCATGACCGACTGCAAGATACCGGGGCCCGTATACCATGTGTCGTTGGTCATCGGCTCTGCCCCAGACCCCGCCAGCGTCTTGTGCCCGGCAGCGAGTATCTGACGGCAGACAACGCCATCAAATTCGTTATCGAAACTGACCATGTCGACCGAACCATGAACCGGTTCCAGATGCCCCTTGTCGGTCATATTATCGACGACTTCCTGCGGATGGGAATTAAGCGTGCCCAGACAATCGATTTTCCAGTTCACCCAATTGGGTGCATCGAACGCCTCAAAGGCAGGCAGGTCGTAATCCGGTTCTCCGTTCTCGGCATCATACCATGTCCAGACGACACCCGCTCTTTCGACCACCTTCCAGCTTTTCAGGCACGCCGCTTTGGGTGGTGGCGACGGCGAATAGGGAATTTCGTTGCATCGGCCATCGGGGCCAAAGCGCCAGCCATGATAGGGGCAGCGGATATTGTCACCCTCGACATGTTCCTTGTCGCGCACAACATAAGAGGTGCTGTTCTTGGCCAGATGGGTTCCCATATGCGGGCAAAAGGCCTCGATCAGAAAAACCCGCCCGGAATGTCCGCGGTAAAGCACCAGTTCCTCACCGAAATAGCGGACACCGATCGGCGTGTTCGTTACCTCTTCGGACGTGGCCACCATGAACCAGCCCCGCGGGAACGTAAATTCGCCGAGCCCATAATCTGCAGTCGTCGCCATTTCGCATCCTCTCCTTGAATCGCGCAAGGATGCATAGCGCAAAATGCGTATGCTTGGCAATAGATATGCCTACACCGCCACTATGCGTAATTCAAAGCCGCATTAATTACGCATTTTTGGATCAGTCTTCATTGTCGACGATGTGGTCGGCCTCTGTAATCCGGACAACGCGGGCGTTGTATTTCACGGTTTTGACGGCAATCGACGTCTCGACGTGGTGAACACCCGGGATCGCAAGGATCTGTTCGGATGCGACCGTATGCAAGGCATCGAGTTCATTGAACAGGCAAATGGCGAGGATGTTGAAACGGCCCATGGTGATCATCACCCCGTTCACCGACGTCAAACTTGCAATCTGCTGTGTAATTTCGCGCACCTTTTCCACTTCGGCTAATACGCCGATAAAGGCCATCTTGGTGGAGTTTTCGAGACCAAAGCTTGTGATTGCGGTAAAGGCGATCAGGCGGTCCTGTTGCAGGCGTTTGATGCGACCACGCACCGTGCCTTCGGTAACCCCGAGATCTGCGGCGATTTTCCTGTTCGAAACTCTGGCATCGTTCGACAATATGCCGATTAATTGGCGGTCGAGATCGTCTATCAGCGGTGCGCTCATGCTGCCCCCCTTGCCTCGATCGGAGCGACATCAAATTTATATTTTACCACATCGACCGCGATCGCAGGGCTCATCGAGCGAATGCCTCGGACTTTTGAGAATTTGTTCAGCATAAGGTCGGTCAGTTCATCAAAATCATGCAAGGCAACCAGCATGTCGATGTCGTAGCGGCCGGTCACCAGATGGGCAGCGAACACTTCCGGAAACTCGGCAAGCTCCTTCGCCACTTCCGAAGCAGCGCGGCCGTCAACTTCAATCGCGACTTCCATCAGCACATTGTAGCCGTGCGCCGAAAAGTCCGACACGGCCACAACGCGTAGCTTGTTTTCATCTTCCATGCGGCGGATGCGCGCAGACACAGTAGCGGCAGTGAGATCGAGCCGATCCGCGATCTGCTGGTTGGTTGCGCGCCCATTATATCTCAGCTGTTCGACGATAGCCCTGTCGATATCGTCGGCGATGAATTCGTCGGCCATAAATTCCCTTTCAGACCCGGATCACCTGCGCGGCTGAAAAGCCGCCGTCAACCGGAATATTGGCTCCGGTCACGAACGAAGCCTCATCGGACAACAAAAACCGAATGACTTTACCCACCTCTTCAGGTTGGCCAGCTCTTTGCAGGAGGTGCATCCCTACAAACGCATCGCGAACGGGCCCGGCATGGGCCAGCATATTGGTCATCGGCGTTTCAATATAGCCTGGGCTTACGGCATTCACGCGGATCCCGGAAGCCCCATAGTCTGCCGCAAGGCTGCGGGTGAGTTGCAGGACGCCGCCCTTGGTGACATTGTAGGGGGTGTTTCCGGGGCCGCCTGTCATCCCGTAGATGCTTGCAACAGTGACGATCGAACCACCTCCGGCGGCGAGCATATGCGGCAAGACGGCACGGCAGCTCAGCATCGTACCGGTCAAGTTGACGGCGATGGCCTTGTGCCATTTTTCCAGATCGAACTGCGTCACCGACCCTTCGACCGCAATCCCCGCGCAGGTCGCCAGGCCGTCGATCCGCCCATGGCGTTCCATTATTTGTGCGACCACGTCCGCGGTTTCGGACTCGCTGCTCACATCGAGTTTGTGCACACTGTCGCTGTTTCCCAGCCCCGTGATTTCGGCAAGGTCCGCAGCCGCTACGGTGGCACCTGCTTGCCGTACCATTTCAACCGTTGCCCTCCCGATGCCCGAGCTTGCGCCCGTGACCATGATCACCTTTCCATCAAGCCGGCCCATCAGCGAAACTCCCTCAAATCGGATTCCATCATCGCGGCTGTGAATTTCTGTACCGGGCGCGTTTCAACCCAGACCACTTCCAGCCGCCGTTCGGCGAATTTCCAGCAACCGGCTTCTTGCGCGTAACGGTTGTGATAGCGCATCGCGAAGTCGAGCAAATTGCAACCTTCGCCTTTCAGAATATGGCTGGCGATGCAGGTCGTCAGTCCACTTACCGTGCCATGAGTCGCACGTTCAAACGTCTGGTTGAAAACATTGTGCATGGTCTGGTCGAACGATGCATCGACCTGCGCGACCATGCGCGACAAGCCCTCGGCACCGGTAAATTCGATCGGGTTTTCGCCATGGCCGCGGATGATACCATCGCGGGTAAAGATCGATAGCAGCATCGCCGGATCGCGCGTATCGACGGCAAGAGCATAGCGGTACGCCAGATCATGCAATTCCTGCGGGGCGGCAAAGGCCGTCAAGCGAGGTCTCTTTTAAGATTGGATGCACCTCGTTCTATCCATTCCCAAGTATCGGGCACAGCTTCGAACATGCTGAAGAAACCGTGGATCATGCCAGGCGCCGTCGCTGCATCAACCGGCACGCCTGCGGCATCAAGCTTTTTGGCATAGGCAATGCCCTCGTCACGCAAGGGGTCATATTCCGCCGTGATAACCGTAGCCGGCGCGAGGCCAGACATATCCGCCACATTCAGAACGGCGGCAAGCGGCGCATTTTCTGCTGCCGTATCGCCAAGATAATGGCCCCAGAACCAGCGCATGCCATCGGTACTAAGATAATATTCGCCCCCGCCATTTTCGGCATAGGAGGCAAGAGTGAAATCATTGTCGGTTACGGGATAAATCAGCAACTGATGGCGAAGCGCGGGACCATTCCGGTCGCGGGCCATTATGGCAACGGCAGCCGCAAGATTGCCGCCTGCGCTATCACCGCCAACGGCAAGGCGATCGCCATCCACACCCAGAGTTGCGGCATTTTGCTTGGCCCAAACCAGCGCGTCATAGCAGTCTTCGGCGGGTGCCGGATAGCGATACTCCGGTGCCAGCCGATAAGCGATCGACAAAACAGCGCAGCCACTTTTTTGCGCTAGAGCACGGCAGGTGCCGTCGTGGGTATCCAAAGTTCCGATGACCCAACCGCCGCCATGATAATAGACCATCAGTGCAGGTCGCTCATCCGCGTCTTCGGGCACGTAAAGCCGCGCATCAAGATCCCGCCCGTCGAGGGAAATCACAATATTCTCTACCCGGGCAACCTGAGGCGGCGCGGCCAGCGGCATTGGATTGTCAAAGACCGCTCGGATTTCGGCCGGATTTGCTACAGAGAAATCGGGTGCGGGCATTTGTGCCATCATTTGCAACAGGGCTTCGACATGGGGGTTTAACGGCATTATTCTCTCCTAAATTCCAAATCCGCCCGAAACATTTAACTGCTGTCCAGTTACATAGGCTGCCCTTGATGACGCCAGCCAGCTTACCGCATAGCCGATTTCTTCAGGCTGACCCCAGCGTTTGATCGCGAGCATTTTTCGCGTCTCTTCAATCCATTCAACAGGAAATGCGCCTTGCGCCATGAGGTCGCGAAACATGCCGGCATCGATTACGCCAACCAGAACCGAATTGGCGCGGATGCCATTGCGCCCTTCTTCACGCGCAATTCCTTTCAGCCAGCTCTCGTTCGATGCTTTGGGTGCTACGGACAAACCGTCACGATCCGGCCAGCGCAAATGGCCGGCAGAGCCCAGATGCACGATGGATCCGCCCCCTTGCTCCCGCATGTGGGGAATCAGAGCTGAAACCAGACCGAAAAAACCATGCACCTCGACCTCAAATGCCTTGCGCCATTTTTCAAGCGGCGTTTCGGCAAGATAGAGTTGATCGACCAGCGGACCTGCCGCCCAGACCAGTGTATGGATTCGTCCATGCTGGGCGACGGCAGTTTCAACAAGCGCGGCCACAGCAACGGGATCGGTCACGTCACAGCGGTGTACACTACTCAGAGTGGGTATGCTGCTTGCAACAGCCTGCGCAGCGTCGGCCTTGCGGTTGTAGACGAGCGCCAAGTCGCTTCCGTCTTTCCCGAGGATCTCAGCGACTTTGCCACCAATTCCGCCACTCGCGCCGACAACCAGCGCAGCGCCCTTTGGGAATAGTGCGTCATTTGACATGGCATTTCTTTCGCAATTGACGATTAATATGGGTTAAAAACTAATAATTGCGTATTGTTGAACGCAAATCCAGTGCTAAATCGCAGAATCGAGAGGAACATTGCATGCAACGATTAAAGGGTAAGGTGGCGCTGGTTACGGGCGGCGCACGCGGTATTGGCGAAGGCATTGTTCGCCGCTTTGTCGAAGAAGGCGCACAGGTGATGATCACCGATGTGCTCGACAAGGAAGGCCAGGCGCTCGCAGAAGAGCTGGGACAAGCCTATGCCCATCTCGACGTCGTCTCGCGCAGCCAATGGGATGAAGTCATTGCCGCAACCGAAGCCCGGTTTGGCAGACTTGATTGCCTCGTCAATAATGCCGGAGTGCTGGTGTTCAAACGCCTTGACGACCTTAGTGAAGAGGACATTCGGCGCATCATTGACATCAACCTGATCGGAACAATGTTCGGAGCCCAGGCCGCAATTCCGGCTCTCGAACGCGCCGGGGGCGGGTCGATCATCAATATGAGCTCAGCCGACGGCATAGTTGGTGCCAATTCGCTGACAGCTTATTGCGCCTCCAAATTCGGGGTTCGCGGTTTCACCAAGTCGCTGGCGCTCGAGCTTGGTCATCGCGGAATCAGGGTCAATTCGATCCACCCCGGCGGGATCGTCACGGCAATATCGAATCCCACCAATCTGCCGCGCGAAGTGGTCGACCAGGGATATAAGATTTATCCGGCGCAACGCGCCGGCGACCCGCACGATATTGGTGCGGCCGCCGCCTATCTCGCTTCGGACGATGCCGCCTATTGCATGGGAACCGAATTGCTTGTCGATGGCGGCCTTGTGGCAGGTCACTATTATGCAATGATGCCGGGTGCACCGCCATCGATGCAGCGCTAATCAGGCCGTTCGCTCTCGAACCGGCGCAGGATTTCGTTGTCACCGCCCAGACGCGACGATGCATACCACATGCTCAACGCGGCGATGAAGCCTGCCGGGATTGTAACCGACAAACCTATCCGCAGCGATTGGGCGTCATTGCCGAACGCACCACTGATTTCTCCGGCCAGCCACGGTCCCACAAGGAAGCCCAATAATGTGCTGACCGCGACGAAGGTGGCTGTGGCGGTGGCGCGATAGCGGTCGGGCAGAAGATATTGCAGGCTCGCCATAACGCCGACCGACCAACCGCCCCCCAGCAATCCCGACGGAATGGCAAGCGTTTTCGACTGCGCAAAGCTGCTGCTCCATGTAACGAGCAAGATACACAAGGTCGCGAAGAAGAGCGAAAATGCTGCGAGCCTTGGCGGCCCATGCGGGCCTTTTCGCGCTAGCCGGTCGGAAACCGCGCCAAAGAAAAGCATACCAGTCAGACCCGCCAACCCAAAATTGGCAGCAAAAGCATTGCTGGCGACGGACTCTGTCAAACCATGGTTACGCGCAAACAGTGTCGGGCCCCAAAAGCCGAATGATACACCCGAAAGTGTCCCCAGCCCCATGCCCAGCATCAAGGCGATGTAACTTCGCGCCTTTATCAAACGCCCTATGATTGGGGCCAGCGCCTCCTGCACCTGTGCTGTCGCGGACCTTTGAGGCTCCTTGATCAGCAGCCAAGCAAAGCCGGCGAGCACGAATCCTGGAATAGCCATTGCAAAAAAGGCGGCGTGCCAGGTGTATATTTCGGCAATTGCGGGACCTCCGGCATAGCCCGCAATCTGCCCGAAATAGGTTGCAAGGCCCAATATAGCAAAGGCGACGCCCCGGCGTTCAGGCTTGAAATAATCGGCCAGCAAGGAATAAGCTGGCGCCACGAATGCGGCCTCACCAATGCCAACGCCCACACGGCACAGGGCAAGCGTCACCGGCCCCGTGGCCAATCCCGTCAGGCCTGTAAACATGCTCCAGACAATGCACCCGATACAGATGATCATCACCCGCGACGACCGGTCGGCAAGCCGTGCGATCGGAATACCGGCCAGCACATAGAGCACAACGAAAGCTGGCCCCATCAAAAGCCCCATGAACCCGTCGCCCAGTCCGAACTCTTTCTTGATCGGTCCTACAAGACCGGAAATCAGGAATCGGTCGGCATAGTTGAAGATGAAGATCAGCAGCAGCAGGAACAGGACAAGCCAGCGGTTTGAGAGGCGGGGCGCTGCGGCTTCAGTCACGCATTTGCGCTCCACCGTTGACGTGCCAGACTTGCCCGTTAACCCAGGCGCCATCTTCCGAGGCTAGGAATGTGACCGCCGCTGCAATATCTTCCGGCTGCCCCAACCGCACATGCGGAATCGCCTTCAGCCCGCGTTCCACATATTCGTCTGTCAGATGCTGTTTGACCGCTTCGGTAAGAACAAGTCCCGGGCAGATGACATTGGCGCGAATGCCCTGCTTCCCATATTTGCTGGCAACATGCCGTGCGAGGGCATGGATGGCATTTTTGGTCATGGGATAGGCCACTTGCCAGGGGGCGCCCCCGGAGGCAGCTCCGCTGGACGTATAAATCATCGCACCGCCACCCCGTTCGATGATTTTCGGCAGGGCTGCCTGCGTTGCAAGGAAATGGCTCTTGGTATTGATCGCGAAACTTTTCTCGAGCACCTCGACCGGGCAATTGAGCGCATCGATATCGCCTTCGGTGCCGCCAGCCAGATTGCTGTGGTAAAAATCGAGCCCGCCAAAAGTTTCCACTGCCTTGGCGACAATCGCGGCCTGCGATTCTGCACTGGTCCCATCAAGATCGACGCCTACGGCCTTGCCGCCATTGGCAACAACGTCTTCAGCCACTTCGCGCGCCCATTCACCCATCAGGTCGCCGATGACGACATGCGCACCCTCTTGGGCCAAACGCCGCGCTGTGGCTGCACCAATACCTCTACCGCCACCGGCGACGATACCTACTTTGCCCGATAGCCCGCGCACGCCTCTCTCCCTCGATATGCGTAATAACTTTATCTATAATTTACGCATATAGAGGTTAAAGAGGTCTGTAAATCGTCAATTGCGATTGTGCGCTTTATTCGGCGGCAACCGCTGTAGCGACATCATCATTGGCGTGCAGCGCGTCTTCGACAAGGTTGTTGGTATCTGCCCACAGTCCTTCCGGCGGCACCGGAGTGATTCCCAACTCTTCCTGAATGTCGGAGATTTGCCAATCAACCATAGCACGCCAGTCGGCAAGCATGATTGGATATTTCCAGTTCCGTGCCTGTGTCGCACCGACATATTCCGCTTCCAGATTGAGCGCATAGCCCTCGGCATAATGCAACATATCCTTCATGATTGTCTTCGCACGCAAATAGCTGGGCACCCGGTTGAAGAATGCGGCCAGCTCCGGATGGAAATAACGCGCCTTGGCGTGAAGATTTCCCACCAGAAGCGCGATTTCACCACCATGATTGGGACCAAAGCCGGTCACGATATGCTCAATATCATGGGTCAGCGCAGTCTGGCGCAGGTAGAATGTCAGATCGTTTACAACCTGGATTTCCCGGTAGAAGATATCCAGTTCATAACCGGAATTGACCATGAAGTCATAGAGTGCCGCGCCCAATGTTCCGGGAGCGCAGTCTTTGACTTCGTCCTTTTTGAAGTCGGAAAGCGAGCGCGTGTCGCACCATTTCTTGAACTGCGGCAACCGCGCCTTTTCCTCTTCAAACAGTGCGATGATACGGGGGAAATCCTCCAGCATCATTAAAATCTGCGCGACTTCGGGGATGAAAGCGGTGTTCGGCATATCCGCACCGTTGCGCCGCAGCATCTCTTGGGACACCAGATGCCGTAGTTCCTGATGGTTCAGATATTTGGATGAACTGACCAGCACCGAACTCTCGGTTTCGACCTTCCGTATCTTGCCGTTGAAATATTCGCGCTCACCAGCTCCTACCTTCACGTCGGTCATGATTGCTACTCCGCTGCTATGGCCACAGGGGCGTCATCATTGGCGGGCGATAGGAACTGCCCCGGCTTGGCTCCGGTATAGGCGCCATTTTCAAAGGTTGGCTCGCCATTCACCAAAGTCAGCCGCATCGGAGCCGCCTTGCGGGTGAACCGCCATGTTTTGCCGCCCTTGCCGTCCGGCACATCCCAAGCTTTCTCAAAGGGGTGGTAAGTCACCTCGTCGAGATTGAACACGGTAATGTCTGCCCGCTTGCCCGGCGCAATCACACCGCGATCGTGCAGGAAGAAATGCTCGGCCAGCTTTCCGGTCATGATATGAACGGCTTCCTCGATGGTAATCGCCTTTTCCTCACGCACATATTTGGTGAGCAGCAGGGAGTTTTCGCCGCCACCGCACAGCATCTGCAGATGGGCACCGGCGTCAGAAATATTTCCGACGGTTTTGGGATCGCGCATCAATGCGACGGTCAGTTCCTCATTTTTGGGGAACGGCGCCATGTGCACGGTGGAGAGCAATCCATTTTCCAATATCCAGTCCGCCATGGCATCACTGCGATGCACTCCCCGGCTGTCGGCAAATTCCTTCAGCGTGCCGCCAATCGGGCCCGTGCCATTTTCGCTATCGAGCAGCAGCAATTCCTGCGGGTTTTTGAGCGGGCTGTGATCCCATGCCTGCGTGTCCCAGCTTTCGCGTGCACGTGCCCTCCAGTCAGGATTACGGAGCAGCCGCTCCTTTTCCTCATGGCTGTCAGCCAGTACAACCTCGTGCCAGACATAGTCATTCGATTGCGCGAAGATCAGCGACTTCGTGATGCTGAGCACGCTGGTCGGCGATACATGAGCAAAGCCTGGCCAGACATCGATGCCCGCCGCACGCATCTCGTCGATCGTTTTCTGCATTTCGGGCAGAATGCCCGCCTGGAAAAACAGTGTCGGAATGCCGCCAGCAATTTGCACCCGGATTTTGCGCCCGGTCAGCAGTTTCTCAAGTCGTTTCAGATTGGCCGGTCCGTTCATCCGCATGAAAGTGTCGACGATGATCTGGTAACAGGTCGCCGGATAACGATCCATCACGTCGAACAGCGCGGAAAATTCCGCATCGCAGGCGAGTAAAGAGGGAACCGGGCGGTTGTCGCCGTCATGGTCGTGCATATTGTCCGATAAACCGAGGGCACCCGCCGCCAACGCATCGTCGAGGAGTTCAGCCATCTTGGTAATTTCTTCGGGCGTCGCTGCACGGTCCCATGCGTCCATCCCCATTGCCGCCAGCCGCAGAGGAATATGGCCGACATAGCTGGCATAGTTCAGCGGAACTTTAACGCTGCCTTCAAAGGATTTGCGATATTCGGACCAGGTCGTCCAATCCCAGGGCACATTCTGCTGGAATGGGCCGATAGGGATGTCTTCGAAGAAGGAGAAGATACCCATCACTTCGTCGCGCGCCTGTTTCGAAGGATGCAAGGGCGCCATGGAGAAGCCGCAATTGCCAAGGATCATCGTCGTCGCCCCATAGCCTGGAAGCGGATCAAGATCAGGCTGCCACCACATGCTGGCGTCATAATGGGTGTGGCTCTCGATAAAGCCGGGCGTGACATAGCAACCGCCGGCGTCAATGACGCGCTCCCCTTTCGACGACAGGTCGGCGCCAACTTCGGCGATCACTCCATCCTTGATGCGGACGTCCGCGGCGAAAGCGGGCGCTCCGGTACCATCAACCACGGTTCCGTTCTTGATCAGCATGTCGGGCATTTATCTCTCTCCTCATGTTTTGCGCGGGGCTGTACGCCCTCGAGTCTTTGTGGTGAGGAGGATAAGTCCGATTCATACAGCAGCGCCATCAGTTCACTTGATTTCGTATCATAATACGATCTATTCAGTATCATCATGCGAACCGAAAGCGAAAGCCAGCGCATGCTGGCGACCCTGAAACGCCATCTGAAAACTGCTGGGTGGACAGCCGCGACTATCGCCCAAAAGCTTCAGATCGGGGAGGCTACGGCAAAGCGCTGGCTTGCCGGAAAGGCGCTCACAATTGACCGCCTGACTGCTTTGGCGGATTTGTGCGATCTCAGTCTCGCTGAACTGGTCCGTGAAACCGAGCGCCCCGCTACCCGTCTCGCTCGCGAACTGACATTGGCGCAGGAACGCGCATTGATGGCGGACGAATTCATGGCGCTGATGTTTTTCACCATATTGTCGGGATATCCGCCGGAGGAAACTGCCGCCGACTTCGACCTTCCACTTTCGATGGTTGAAAGTGCGCTGGTGCGCCTCGAGCGTCTGGCGCTCATCGACCGGCTTTCCGGTGGTCGCGTCCGTGCACTAGTCGACCGCACCGTCATCTGGCGCAAGGCGCCCATGCGACAACTGTTCGAAACGCGTATGAAAGCGCAGTTTATGGCAATTGACTTTGCCGCTTCCGAAACCACCTATGCGTCCGAGGTTGTAAAGCTGTCCCCACAGGGAGTCGCGGCCTTGGCAGAACTGATCGAGGAATATCGACGAAAGGTGCAGATACTGGCGGAAAATGATCGCGAAACAAGCCATCTGCCCGCAAGCTGGTATACGATGCTGGCCGTAATGCGCCCACTCGATTTGAGCGGATTGGAGCGTCTCAGGGGCTAGATTGGTTACGAAACTGTTGCAGCATTGCCCGCGCCTTCGCTGCCTGGTCGAAATAGACCAGCCCTTCCTGCACCGGCAAGTCGGGCTCTGCCAGACGCGCCATGTAGATATCGACGGTCAGGCGTAACGCGGCGGGGTTATCGGGTTCACCAAAGAAAGCCCAGTCGGCGAGCCGCGCGGCCAGCTTCGGATTCGCAGGCAGCAGTTCGCGCGCACGTCGGTCGAGGGCATCAATCCCGCCAGCCAGGCGAATGGCCTCCTTCGCCTCTGCTTCGAACGGAAGCGCGGCAAAATGCCCAGGGACACCATCCCACCACCCCGTCCAACGCATCGACACCATGCGCGATATATCTTCGGGCCGGTTATACTGGGCATCAAGTGTGGGTTCTTCGGCAAAGCGTTTCGGCCAATCTATGGTCGCGGCAATAACATCGCGACGTTCACCGTCGTTCAGGCGCCGAACCGTTTCAGCTGACACATGTTCGAGCGCCTCGGCGAGTATAGTAAGGCGTCTTTCCACCTCGCCCGCATCCGAAACAGGCGCACCGTGCATCGGCATCAGCAGCGAAGGTTTGAGAGCGGCCATTGATCGAAGGGCAGTGGCCCATTCGTCGACATGACGCATGATCCGCTTGCCGTTTCCAGCATTGGGCAGAAAGCCTTGATAATAATCGGCGGTAAAGATTGCACCTCGACCTGGCAGTGCCATCCACATCTGCTCCTCTGTTTCGCCGGGCGCATGGAACAGTTCGAACACCTCGCCACCGATCTTGAGCGACAGGCGGTCGCGGACGAGAATATCGGCTTTGGGCAAACGATCGGTCGTCGAGGGTTGAAGCTTTAGCGGCTGGTTGTTGAGCCGCCCGATTGAGCCGCCCAGGCGCACTTCCTTTGCGGCCATCGCCGGATAGATGTCGCTGGTGATTGTTTTCACTTTGGGCCATTTCGCCTTGAGCGCGGGCCAGCCATAGGAATGGTCGACATGGACATGGCTGACAACAATATGCGTCAGCGGCTTGTTACTGAGTGTTGGGATCAATTCCACCAGCGCCGGGCCAATGGCTGCATAGCCGGTATCAAACAGCAGCAGCCCGGCTCGCGTTTCAACCAGTGCAACATTGACGTAGGGAAAGCGCACCAACCACATGCGATCGCCCAATTTTTCTACCGTCATCTTCGCCTTGGCTGCTGCGACCAGTTCCGGAGCATCCGAAAGCATGGCACGTGCAATGGGTGGTGACGAAGGGCCACCAAAACCGTCCTGACGCGCCATGTGCCGCATGGTCTCGGGATATTCGCGGGCGAGTAGCTCCTTGCCCTGCTGCACCAGCTTGTCCTCGGCAGACGGAGTGAACCCGTCCGCCCTGGCCGGTCCCGCGGCCATCAGGGCGAGCAGCAATAGCAGGAATCGCATGATCAGATTCCCGGTTGGTCCGGTGGAATTTCTACGACCAGACCATCCAGCTCCTCCCCAAGCTGGATCTGGCAGGACAAGCGGCTTGTCGGCCGGATTTCCACACCGTCCAGCGCCTCCAGCATAGCCGCTTCATCGGTGGAAGGTGGTCCCACCCGGTCAGCCCATTCCGGCGCGATATAGACATGACAGGTTCCGCATTGCATCATCCCGCCGCAATTGGCATCGATGCCATCGACGAGATTGCCGATGGCAAGATGCATCACCGTCATGCCCTCAAAATTGACGCAGGTCCGTTCGCTGCCGTCAGGCTGGATATAGGTAATCTTTGCCATCAGTGTACCGGGCAACCAGCAGCTTTTGCCATTTCGGCTATGTCGGCGCCTTTCGCATCGCTGCGCGCCTTCTTTATATAGCGCACGCGGCAAGGCTGCGCGGGCCAGTAAGTGCCTGCGCCTGCGATGGGTTTCACCTCGTCAAGCAGCTCCATGTCGTAATTCTGGAGCAGAACCGCAAGCACGACCTTCATTTCCATCCGCGCGAAGTTCACACCGGCACAACGATGCACCCCGCCACCAAAGCCGACGAGTGAGTTGGATTCAATCTGTGCATCATCGCGCTCCGCGTTAAAACGCTCCGGATTGTAACGATCCGGTTCCACCCATGTTTCGGTCATGCGGTGTGTGACCGATGGAGCAAGAAGAACGAAATCGCCCTTCCGGATGGTATAACCATCGCGCTCGATATCGCTGCTCGCCTTGCGCGACAGGATGAAGGCCACCGGGTGCAGTCTTTCGGTCTCGCGCAGAGCAAGGTCCATTTTCTGCATCGCTATGGCTTGTTCCCAACCGAGATTGCCACCGTCGCTGCCGCCCAGCACTAGCTCCAGTTCGTTGCGCAACACCGTTTCATAATCACGGTTCTGCAATATGTCGGCAAGCGCCCAACTGACCTGCCCGGCTGTGGTTTCATGCCCTGCCCACACAAGAAGCAGGATCAAGTGCCGGATCAATTCGTCCGGAATTGGGCGGCCATCGGGATATTTGCTCTCGATCATCCCTTGGAAGAAATCGGGCGGATCGAGCGGGGCCGCCCTGCGCTTGTCGATCCAGCTTTGCAGGATGGCATGCAGCTTCTTCTTTGCCCGCTGGCTCTTGATCATTTTCGGCGTCGGCAGCCATAAAGGCAGTACAAACTCCATTCCGCCCGAAAAATCGCGGAACAGATCGAAAAATTCATGGCCCAGCTTTTCGTGGAACTCCTTGCCCATGAAACTGTGTGCCGCGATGTCCATGACGACGGGGCCCAGCGTCGGGATCAGGTCAAACTCACCTTCGTCGCCCAGCCGGTTGACGAGGTTCAGACTTTCCTCGACCATGACTCCCACATATTGCTTCATCGCCGCGGCCTTGAAACGCGGCATGATTACCGCGCGCTGGCGCAGATATTCATCCATCTCGGCAAAGCTGTAGAAATCAGGAGAGAACATCTTGAGGAAAAAGGGCATCGATTCCCGAATGGACAGCAGCTTGTCGGTTTCCTCGAAGAAAAAGCGGTTATGCTCCGGCCCGAGCATGACGTTCATCCGGCGGCCCATGATACCGAATGAAAACAGTTTGCCCTTGCTTTGGTAACCTTGTCGAAGCACGGCAACGGGGTCGCGGAAAAAGGGAAGCAAATGTCCCAGAAATGGCGCACCGCCATCAATCGGGGGTAAGGTAGCCGTTGTCATTTTTCTCTCCTCCTCAAATTGTCTAGCCAAGCATTTTGTGAAGCATCCCTGCAAGTGCGATCGCGCTATGGTCGTGCCAGTGGGGCGCAATCACCTGTATGCCGACAGGCAGATGGCCATCGCTTCCGACTGGTACCGACACTGCGGGCAAGCCGGCATAGGTGGCCGGACCGATCCATGCGATCTGGTCCACAAAGGGCGCCTCCATTCCGTTGATTACCAGACGGCGGTTATGCCAGTCAGGTTCGTCGGTGTGCGGAAATGCGGACGTTCCGAACACAGGCGTAAATATCGCATCGAAATCTTCGAAAAGCCGCTGCCATTGCCTGGACATATCGGCTTGTTCATCCAGCAACCGCATCCAGCCTCGCATGCCGATATCCGGATGTTCGTCGGTCGGCGGCGTACGAGCAGCCATTGTTGCGCTCATCATCTTCACATAGGCAGGATGTAGTGCTTCGCGGTCCGGCAGCAGCGGGCTGCTGTGGGTTAGCATTGCGCCTGCATTTGCGGCTACATCGGCAGCGGCCCTTAAACCATCTGCGACCGGCGCATCGATCTGCGATAGCGGATGTGTGTCGAGCACAAGGACACGCACGCCCTCGAAATCCTTATGCCGCGAGCGGGGTAAGGGTATGATGCTGGTCAAATCGAGTGCAAGCGCAAGATCGTCTGCCGAGCGGGCCATAGGTCCGGTCATCGAAAGCACCGAGGGGGCACCGGATGTGCCCGGGGCAAAATGACCGTCACTCGGGATCGCGCCATATGTTGGCTTCAAACCCGTCACGCCGCAGAAATGGCAAGGTGTGCGGATGGACCCGCCTATGTCCGAACCGAATTCGAGCGGAACCATTCCGGCCGCAAGAGCAGCCGCGCTGCCGCCGGACGAACCTCCTGGCACGCGCGAGACATCGTGGGGATTGTTTGTGCGTCCGTAGATCGGGTTGACCGACTGCAAATCGGCAAGCGCCACGGGCACATTGGTTTTACCGAGGACTATTGCTCCTGCAGATTTCAACCGTTTGACGGCGTGGGCATCTTCCTGCGCCACGAAGTCGCGCGCCTGGTCAAAACCCCATGTCGTCTTCAGCCCGGCAATATTGAAGCTTTCCTTTACGGTAACGGGAACGCCATTTAGCGGCCCTGCCTCCCCTTTTGCCCGGCGGGCATCTGCCGCCTTGGCCTGATCTCGCGCACGATCGAAATCGCGTACCACGACGGCATTGATCGCTCCATCCAGCCTCTCGATCCGGTCGATCGCTGCCTCGGTCGCTTCACCTGCGCTCAGCTCCCCGCGCGCAATCTGGTTGGCCAGCTCCAGCGCGGTCGGTTCCCTGTGCAGTTGCGGCGCGGGCATCGGCGTTCCTATTCCAACGACCCGAAGATGGGTGCACCATCCTTGATGGTTGCAACGACCTTGATCGCGTGCAGCATGTTCGGATCAACCGAAAGCGGGTTGGAATCGAGCACCACCATATCTGCACGCTTTCCGGCCGCGATGCTTCCCTTGCTGGAATCTTCCCCGATCTGCCATGCCGCATTGATTGTCACCTGCTGCAACGCGCGATAGGGCGAAATCCGTTCTAACGGTCCCAATATGTCACCGGACTGCGTCCGTCTGGTAACCGATGACCAGACCAGACGCAGGATATCGGGCGGAACGACAGGTGAGTCATTATGCGCCGTTGGTCTTAACCCCAGATCCCATGCCGTGGCTTGCGGCGATATGAAATCGGCCCGTTTTGCCCCCAGCGACACATCACGATGCCAATCACCCCAATAAAAGGTGTGGTTCGCAAAAAAGCTGGGCTGGATATCAAGCGCCTTCATTTCCTTCAGCTGGTCCAGTTGGACCACTTGGTTATGGATTGCGATCGTCCTGTGACCGGCCAGCCCATTCGCCCGCACGCCATCGATCAGCGCTTGCGCCGCAGCGTCCCCGTTGACATGCACGAACACTTGCCAACCATTTTTCGCCGCATCCGCCAGCTTAGCATTGAACAATTTGAGGTCGATAGCCGGATAGCCCGCATATCCTTCTTTCTGGCCATCGGGCGGGATCGGCACCGGATCCTTCAACCACGCCGTGCGCCCCTGGGGCGAGCCATCCAGTGTTAGTTTGATGCCGGCAATGCGCAGCCGACCAGAATAGGATTTGCCAATTCTGGCCCGCACAGCTTCGGGCCAGTCCCGCTCGAACGAGACCAGCGAGACAACATCGATCGGGAAAAGGCCGCGCTTGGCCGCTTCTTCAAGAGCGGGCCAGTTTTCGGGCATTACCCGCCCATCCTGTCCGGTCGTAATTCCATAGCTCGCATAAATTTTCGCAGCCTTCACCAGCGGCGCGATGCTTGCCTCCAGATTGGGTGGCGCGAGCAACTTGAGCAACGGGTACATGGCGGTTTCTTCGATGACGCCATTGGGCGTCTTGCCGTCGGCTTCGCGCCGGATCACACCACCTTTGGGATCAGGCGTGTCGGGACCATAGCCGACCAGCTTCAACATGGCCGAGTTCATCGAAGCAAAATGGCCGCTAACATGCAGCACCAGAATAGGCACATTTTGAGAAACAGCGTCCAGATCAGCCCGCGTAGGATGCCGTCGTTCGGTTAGCTGGGAATCATCATAGCCGTTCCCTATCAACACGGGCGCCGCTTGCCCCCGCACAAAAGCACGCAAGGCGTCCTGCATTTGCGCGATGCTGGCAACACCGCCAACCGGGGGTGGCTGTAACTGCGCCATTGACGCATTTTGGCCGACAAAGCCGATATGCCCGTGCGCATCGATAAAGCCGGGCAGCATTGTGCGCCCTTTCAAGTCAACTTGCACCGCGCGTTTGCCCGCGGCACGGGCCACCAAGGCCAGATCGCCTACGGCCAAGATATGATCGCCTTTGACAGCAATCGCTTCGACCGTTGCAGGGCGATCTCCCTCCATGGTCAATATCGGGCCGCCGCTATAGACCGTGACAGGAGCCGGCGCGTCTCCTGCCCCCATCAGCAATAAAGCCGCCGCAGCTAGCAGGAGCCGTTTCATCCTGTTTTCCGGATAGGGGTCACATTTTCACCTTCGGGCCGGTCGGCATCTTTCGCATAATAGCGCGCATAGAATTTGCGGAACTGGGCTATCGGGCCGTCACCTTCGCAAATCAGTGCATTGGGTTCATATTTCTGGCGATCCCAAATGACCTTATCCTGATCGAACTGTTTGCAGATATCCCGGATGATAGCTCTGGCGACGCCAGCCCGTTCGCCTTCTGCCTGAGCTCGAGGCTGGGTAAAGCAGAAGCGCGCATGGACATGGTCCAGCTCGACTGGCGTAATACAGGCGACAAGAAGGGTTTCCGAAATGCCGGTAAAGCGGGTCCAGCTTTGCCCCGGCCCCATCGTGTCATAGCTGATGCAGCCATCTACTTCACCCCATGGCGTACCCATTTTGCCACGGACATCGGCGCCGCGTCCCCAGTCTCCCCAGCGCAATTCGCCGAGCGGGACGTTGGCGGTGCCGTGGATATATTTGAAATGGGCCACGTCCACGCCATTTTCGGCCATGTTCTGGATCGATCCGTACACATTCCATTCGTGGACATCATAGTCGGTCCAGTCGGGGTCGGATGTCTCCGGAATGTGCACGACGTCGAACAGCGGCGCAACGTCATGCGGATGATACCATGCCCAGACCCAGCGGTTCGCCTCTGTCACATGCCATGTGCGTGTACACTTGCGTTTCACCTGCGGCGGGATTGACCGGGAATAAGGTATTTCCTTCACAACGCCTTCTTCGCCATCATAGCGCCAGGCGTGGAACGGGCATTCCAGCAGATTGCCATGCACCTTTCCGCCATGACCCATATGGGCACCCAGGTGGCGGCAATAGGCATCGACCATGCGCACCTTGCCATCCTCACCTCGCCATATGGCGAGGTCTTTCGAAAAATAGCGCAGCGGCTTCACCTCGCCGACAGCCAGATCTTTCGTCATCACAATTGGATACCAGCCGAACGGGAAGCCGATATCGAGGTTGCGTTCCTCAATCGACGCGCGCCCTTCGACCGGGGCGAGGCGCCAGTCGAGCAGGTCCCGCCCCTTCAGTTTTTCGAGGATTTGCCAAACGGCGACCGGCGCAGTGCGGGCATCGCCGGCTGGACGGTTTTCTGAATCAGACATGATCAGTCTCCTTTTCGAAACCTTCCCTAGTGGGGAAGGACCGGGCCGGGGGGTTGTCTCACCGGGCCGGAAACAGATTAAAGGGAGCAGACTTCCCGGCTCCCGTCTCCTCAATGGCCTGCCGTTACAGGCCGAACACCTTGACGGCGTTTTCTCGTAGAAATTTGGGCCATACCTCATCCTTGAACGGCACAGACGGCATGTCACCAAAAATCCGGTCCAAGCTCAAGCCCATCGGGAAATAACCGGCATAGATGATCTTGTCGCTTCCACGCGTGTTCGCATAGTCGATGATCGCTTTGGGATAATGTTTCGGCGCAAATGCACTCGTCGAATAATAGAGATTGGGCCATTTGAGCATCAGCTTCACAGCCAAAGCTTCCCAGGGTTCCGCACCGTGGCGCATGACGATTTTAAGGTCAGGGAAAAACCAGCACACCTCGTCCAGATGCTCCACCTTTTGGGTTTCCATCGGTATGCGCGGCCCCGGAATGCCCACATTCAGGCAAATCGGAATGCCAAGTTCCGCCGCTGCTGTATAAAGCGGAAACATATATTTGTGGTTGATCGCAACCTGCGGCAGTGTACCGCTCGGAAAGACGCTAATCGCCGAAATGCCGACTTCGCTGTGCAACCGCTTGATACGCCGGACTTCGTCCACACCTTTGTTGGGGTCGCACGGAACATCGAAGAAGAAGCGCTCCGGATAAAGCTCTTTCGCGCGGCGCGATGTATCGTCGTCATTCCATCCCACCAGCGCCTTTTCGATGTTGAAACGATCCATCTGCTCGACCGTCCATTTAACGAAATCGCCCGGATTGCCGGTGGTGGGCACATCCTTGAACATATATTGCGCAGGCATTGAAAATTGCTCAAGCGTCTGGGCATCCTTGATCAGCGGACGGAATGCCGCAAACCAGTCAGACCGGTCCTCGGCATTGGGTATGCCCAGCATACAGTCGATAACTTTGATGTCGGTGGGCATGCCCATATATTTTACACTCCTGCGAGATCGGGCCACATCGCCCGCAATTTGATTTTATCGACCTTGCCCACGGCATTGCGTGGCAAAGGTTCGCTGACAAATCGGACATGTCCGGGTGCCTTGTACCGGGCCAGCTTTTCGCCAACCTCTTGGATGATCTCCTGTTCGGTTACCCCGGATCCCACGACAAAGGCCACGAGCAATTCTCCGAGCCTTTCGTCAGGGATACCGAAGGCTGCGCATTCGGCGACACCGTCCATCGCGCCCATGATCCGTTCGACTTCGGCGCAATAGATGTTTTCCCCGCCCGAGATTACCATGTCCTTTTTGCGATCAACGATGAAGATATAGCCTTCATTGTCGACCATCCCGATATCACCAGTACGGAACCAGCCATCAGCCGAAAGCACTGCAGCGGTTTCCTCCGGTCGGTTCCAATAGCCTTTCATCACCATTGGACCACGCACCATGATTTCACCGGCCTGACCTTCGGGAGCATCGATTTTCATATCGACGAGGCTGAGCACGCGGCCGGCAGCGGTGCGGTTCCGGATAAAATCCTCGCCTACCGCCTGCGCGACGCTTCCCGACGTTTCGGTCAGGCCATAGCCAGTTCCCATGAACGCCTGCGGACAGGCGCTGCGGATCGCATCCAGCAGGTTGACCGGCAAAGCCTGCCCGCCGGTGCCGATATTGGTCAGAGAGGACAGATCGGCGCTTTCCAGATGCGCCTTGTTCAAGATATCCCACAGCATTGTCGGGACGCCGGTGAACATTGTCACCCGCTCCGCCGCGATCAACCGCAATGCTTCTGCGGGATCCCAATGGTGCATTACAACGATTTTCGACCCGGCGAGCATGGGCGAGAGGAATGCGCTGCCAAGCCCTGAAATGTGGAACAGCGGATAGACCTGAAGCACCGCTGCCTGCGGCAGATTAGCGCGCAATGTCTCAACATCGGTTCCAAATTTCTCGGCCATGCCATGCATCACCATTACCCCCGACAATTGCATCAGCATGATGCCATGGATAAGATTCTTATGGCTGAGAACCGCCCCTTTCACCCGGCCCGTCGTGCCCGACGTGAACAAGATGGCCGCGGCATCATCCGGCTGCGCAGGCGAAACGGGATCAAGCGCCGTGGCCGCTTCGGACGGAAATTCATGTGCCTCTATAATCCGTCCTGCAAAGCCACCCTCGC
>Ga0075152_10000694_pt1 | contig 24488 bp, 22 predicted proteins | sample JI61114C2DNA_FD_70964 | JGI IMG/M metagenome (GOLD analysis project Ga0075152, IMG submission 70964) | Wastewater effluent complex algal communities from Wisconsin, to seasonally profile nutrient transformation and Carbon sequestration -... | ecosystem: Engineered > WWTP > Effluent > Algae...
TTCCGCCCAGCGATATAGAGCTGTGCAATCTCAGTACCGCCAGCCAGCAAAAGAATGACCGTCATCACATGAATAGTCGATACCTTGGCCATCATGACACAAAGCATCATGCCCAGCACAAAGAAGAAGCAAAGATGGCCCACCTTGGACAAATCCCATGGAATGACTGCTTTGAATGACTCACTTTCCGCGTGTATTTGAGTTTCGATGGTATCGAATACTTGTTTTTTGATAACGCCCGGCAAAGCTGTTCCAATAATGATAGAAACAAAGCTAGATATCAGCAATGCGCGCAAGATAAATGTTTTCTGGCTCATCAATAAACATGAACCAATCAGCGAAAGAAAAAAAACACCCCATGAAAATAAAATAATGTTTTTTACCCAAGTAAAAGTTTGCGTCTGTTTTACAGGATAGAGCTGGATATTTTTTACCTGAAGTGATCCCGTCGATTGACTTAATTCCGCGACCACCTGGATGCCTTGTGTTTCGGGTTCAATCGTAAAGTAGCTGTAATAGTTTGCCCAGTCATGAGTGCCTGAAAGAAAGGCAATCACATGTGGCAAATGCCATTGACCATTTTCTCCATCGCTTTGCACCAGCATAAGTCTCGCGCTGTTCCATGGTTTCTCACCTGGCACGACATCGTTACACTTTACATCAGCGGATAATTTTAAAATAACGCCTTTCTCAACCAGTGGAACATCATGATATGCACCCACGCTCGTTCTTGAGTCACTGGAAAAAAGAGTCAACTGATTTTCATTGACATCCACCCGGCCATTTGCGAACACCCTGGTATTCCAATGGTTGTTTAACAGTTCGGGGCCATCTGGTTGATATTCTTCAACCACTCGATGAGAAACAATGGTTGCAAGCGCGAGAAAAATAAAAAAAACAATGTTTATTTTTAATAAAGGCATCTGCTAAACACTGGTACACATTGGCGTTGAATGCTCTCTGATACCGGATTGGGCAAATAAAAATACACCGCCCCATTTAACCAATATGCCTTTCAGATTGAACCGTTCGTCACTGTTCACATAAACCTCATTGTTATGCCTAAATGGCTAGTTTAATTTAGATGGGGTTGCTTGCTAGAAATATTGCACCATTAAGGCCACATAGCCGCCTATAAAAATAGCTAGCACAATAAAAATAAGTTTCTTCATGATATAAATTCCTTTCCGTTGAATGTTGACTAATTGTCGCTGTTTCACAGCAACATAAGTAAAACGTATCAAATGCTTTGTCGTCAAGTGCTATATGCGGCACTACCCTATGAGTCATAAAGGTGGCTAGTATGCCCGTCTTCCGACCCCAGCACGGAGTTGATCATTTCATGCCATATTCTCAATTTATCTTCCAAGGACAACCTGGCATTTGCAGGGCTTGTCGACGGCAACCGCGATACACTCAGAAACTTCAATTCATCAACAGACAAAACATACCGTTTAAAACAAGCTTCGGCTTTGCCACCATTAAAGAATACATGCTTAATTTGTTGATGAACGCTGAAGAAAGACTGGAAATCATTGATTGCTTGCGTGTCGGCTTCAATCATTGAATCCAGGCTGCCTTGCCGTTTACAGGATTTAAGCACATCCCAGAGTGCAATCGGTGATGACTTTAGCGCTGTAATCTTTTCCTGATATGCCGCATCCGGGTTGATTTGCAGCAATTGGGCAATAATGGGCCAGAAAGCGTTACGGCGATGTGCATAATATTGATTGGCCGATAGTGAAGCCTCACCTGGCATGCTGCCCAGTATCAGTATTTTGGCGTGACTGCCGACAATGGGCTCGAAGCTATGGATGATTGACATGCCCGGTCAGAAAAAAACGTCAGCAATCCACATAATAATGCCGCACAGGGTTGAGTTGCTGATCCAGCTCGTAAACCAGCGGCCGCCCAGTCGCCATGGTCAGCTTCATTACTTGACGTGACGTGAGCTGATCCAACAGCATCATCAATGTACGCAGCGTGTTTTTGTGGGACACAATGAGTATCCGTTTACCCAGTCGAATTTCAGGCTGAATGGTTTCTCGCCAATAAGGCTCAAGTCTTGCCAGGGTTTGCTGCATGCTTTCACCCACGGGCCATTCATCTGGCTGCATATCTTTATAACAGGCTTGATTGCCAGGAAAGCGCGGATCCAGGGAATTCAAATAAGGCGGCGCGGCATCAAATTTGATCTGACACCCGAGAATAGGCCAAATACCAAATTTCTTAATGGCCTGCCAGCGCTCCATGCCTTCCAATGCGCCATAATGACGCTCATTCAGATGCCAGCTTTCTTGAACCGGTATCGCTTCCAGTTGCATGGCAGACAGAACGATTTGCAGTGTCGTTTTCGCGCGTTGTAAGGTTGAGCAAAAACACAAGTCGAATGTAAAGCCAGCCTGCTTGAGCAAATAGGCAGCTTGCTCAGCTTCTTTCTGCCCTTTTGGGCTTAGCGCAACATCACTCCAGCCGGTAAAAATTTTGTCCCGATTCCACACACTCTGACCATGACGCAGTAATACTAATTGCGTAATGCCCTGCGGTAGATTTTTTCCTGTCTGGTTAGTTGTTGTCATGAGCGCAGTTATGAGTGATGCGATGAAGCAGACGTGGAAGATTCGCGCCAAATCTGTTTCAATGCATCCCACAAACCGCCACGTATGGTCTTGATGTATTGGGTATTATCCGCTAAACCACTCACCAGGCGGCGCTGCGCTTTTCCCAGATTATGATAGGGCATGCTCATAAACAGATGATGGGTTGCATGGTAACGCAGTCCGACCGGGGCCCATAAAGGCGTGATCAGGAAGTTGCCCGGTATATTGATGGAATCCAGGTATTGCTCGGCCAACGTCATTTTTTGCTCCCCCGGATTGCGATAGGCATGAGCAGCCAGTGTACGCAATGAATTCAGTATGAAAATCGTCACCGCAATCAAATACCACAGTACCAACAACGCGTAAGGAAATACTTCCAACACCACCAGAGCAATGACACTCGCAGCAAACAGACTGGCGGCAATCTCCTGCTGACGCCAGTTCAAATCGTTGCGTATGGCATTTTCCGCGCGTCGGTAAGTCGGATCAATCGTCAGTGACGAAGCACGCTCCCACACAATTTTTCGCAATGGTGGAATCAAATATGACAATGGCGTCAGTAACAAAAAGCGCGCCACCAACAAAACCGGAATCAGGAAAGACAATAATACGTAAACAACCATTTCCGCAGGCCTCCGGGTTGCAAACGGAAGATACTCGCCATCTTTGCTGGTACCGTAAACATCCGGCTTGTGATGATCATTATGCACGCCATCGTAGGTAAACGATGGGATCATCAGAGGAATACCGCAAATGATGTTCCATACTCGGCGAAAATTGATGAACGTGCCCTTTTTCAAATGCGCCAGTTCATGCACGAAAATCGCCGAGCGATACAACGATACTACGGCGAGCACATACCCGGCTAATTGCCAGAGAGAAAACAGTGGCGATAACAGCGTCGTGAAGAAAGCAATCCAGCCCAATGTAATATGAAACATAAAATCTGTCCAATAGATCCAGGGATTTGGAGTCATCAGATCACGCACCAAATGATGGGCTTCGCGTAATGGAAATTCTTTGACGTAAGGAGTTTTTTGTTCAGTCACTTGTCGTTCCGCATCGTTTCACTTAAGGCCAAAAGGATTGTATGTGATTCATAATCAATTGATTGATGGCTTCATCCGTTTTATTGATTTGCCCCAGATTAGGCATAGCCGGCCAACCCGCATCAATAAATTCCATACCGGCAAATGACTGAGCTTGCGCATAGCGGGGAATGACGTGAAAATGCACATCCGGATCAACCATCATCAGCATCAAATAGTTAATTTTGTCATTCCGGAAGGATTCTGTCAGCGCAAATTCAATGTGCCGGGTAATTTTGTGCAGTTCGGCAAAACTACCCTGACTGAGCTCTGAAAATGCCTGCGCTGGCTCATGCGCTGCTAACACTAGCGCACCCAGCGTTGCTTGAGCGGGCCTTAACAATACTGACCAATGCTGATAGGAACGAATGATGGTGTGCGGTGCACCAAACTTACGCATGGTGGCGTTCCAGTTTTGCATTTGTAATGATGGCACGGGTTGATTCATCATTTGCTCAATCCTAAAAATCTAATCACTAAAAATGATACCGGCTTTGGCCAAGTCTTCAATGAAATCAATTTCACACCAACGAAACCCCTGAACCGAGCATGCGTTGACCAGATGTTGCTTGGCCAATGCATCAATAATGGACAGATACCAGGATTTTAGTTCTGCCGGATGACGCAGTGCTGATTCAATCGCCCGACGAAAAATACTTGGACCCTGTTCACGGAAGTAAATCAAACCGATGGATTCCGCATCAACCTGATGCGGCGGAATAATCTTGCTAACCTGTTTAACCCGGCCATCCGCATCCAATTGCACTTTCATATCATCCGCATCATAGGTATCTTTATAATCCACGCTGAGTGTAATGGGCGCTGCCTCTGAATTCAACACCTGGGCAAGCAGCGCAGATTCAATCACGGTGTCGCCATTTAATAACAGGAAATCGCTATCCATGACAGTGCGCGCAATCCAGCAGCTAGCCAAATTATCAGCAACTTCAAAAAAAGGATTAAACAGTACTTTAATCTTGGGATAGTCCGCGTAGCGCCGTAGTAATAGCGCCTCTATCAAGCCCACTTGGAAGCCTGCAACGATCGTAATGTCATCAATACCAACTGCCAGCAAGGCATCAATTTGCCATGCAAGTACCGGCTTTTCTGCAACAAGTAACAGGCATTTAGGTGTATTTTCCGTCAATGGCAACAGGCGCCGCCCTTGTCCAGCACTCAGAATGATGGCTTTAACAGGCCGTTGGATTTTATTATTAGTCATAAATGTTGATAATTGATTTAAAGACTGCTGATGTGCCGCAATGTTTCGACAATATGTTTGGTTGCTTGCAAGAAATCTTCTACTTGCATTAAGGTATTGCTAGTTCCCAGGCTGACACGTACAGCACAACGCGCCAGCATGGGGTCGATCTGCATGGCTGATAGCACATGACTCTGCCCTGGATTAACGCTGGAACAGGCAGCGCCAGCGGCTACGGCAAAACCGGCCTTATCCAGTTTAACCACCAACGTATCGCCTTCAATATCCGGCAATGCAAAATAACAGGTATTCGGTATGCGTGCAGCACCTGCTCCGAATATCACCGCACCCATGCCAATCAATCCTTTTTCCAGGTGATCGCGCAACAGGGAAACCTGCCGGGCCGTTGTCGCCATGCGCGACTGTGCTAATTCGCAAGCCACACCAAAACCCACAATCGCAGGCACATTCTCCGTGCCGGAACGCAGTCCATTCTCATGCCCCCCCCCGTAAATCAAAGGCCTCAGTAATAACCGTTTATCCACAATGAGGGCTGCAGCGCCTTTAGGGCCATAAATCTTGTGCGCGGATAATGTCATGGCATGCACTTTCAGTGCAGAAAAATCCACTGGAATTTTCCCTAATCCCTGAATGGCATCAGTATGAATGATCGCACCCTGTTGTCGGGCAATTTCAGCGATACTAGCTACATCCTGAATAACGCCCGTTTCATTGTTTGCCAGCATGGCAGAAACCAATCCAGGCGGATGTTCATTCATTGCTCTGCCGGCAGCATCAAGATCTACCTGCCCCATTGCATTGACCATGAGCTGATGCATCACCCATTGATCACAATTGCGGCGCGCCAGTGCTTGAGCCGGTTTCAATACGCATGGATGTTCAATAGCGCTGATAAAAATATGGGCTGGCTTTAAGCTATCAGCCGCACCGCGAATGAACAGATTGTTCGCTTCTGAACCGCCACTGGTAAAAATCACTTGCACTGGCTGAACGCCGACTGCTTCGGCTACCTGCTTACGCGCTTTGTCAATTGCACGCCGCGCGGCAATACCATACGCATGGCGACTGGAAGCATTTCCGAATTCCTGCTGGAAATAGGGCAGCATGGCTTCAAGCACAGCATCATCCATACGAGTGGTAGCATTGTGGTCAAAATAAGCAAGTGTCATGGATTTAAAGCACTTTTGAGATGGATTGCAATTTTAACTGTATTTTTGAAATTTGGACTTAAATTCCACGCCAGGAATATAAACAGGTTTTTACATGCGAATTCAATATTCTACTGGTAACGGATCAAGACTGCGCCATAAATACCACGTAGCCACCGAGCGCCAAGGTTGCCACGGTTTGGCGATTTCGATCATCGTTTTCTTGTCAACAGGTTGGCAGTCATTATAGTGTTGACTGATAGCGCGCTGTAATCCGATGTCATCTAGTGGCAAAACATCCGGACGTTGCAAGTGAAATATCAGAAACATTTCCGATGTCCAGCGCCCGATCCCTTTCACTTTCGTCAATTGATCGATGATGACTTCATCATCCATATCGGTCCAGGTATTTTCATTCAACATCCCTTCCATAAAATGTCGTGATAAGTCCTGAAGATAAGTCACTTTCCTTATAGACAAACCACAAGTTCGTAGCGCATCTTGATCTGCAGAAACAATAGCCTGTGGCGTCATATCCGGAATAGTTTTAATCACCTTCTGCCATACACTCTCAGCAGCTTTGACTGAAATTTGTTGCCCCACAATAGAACGAGCCAAGGTGGTAAAAGCACATCCTCTTGATATCAGTGAAGCGCCCTCAAAATGCCGGATTAAGCGCTGCATGACTGCGTCACACGCAGCTAATTCTCGATTTGCTTGTTGCCAATATGCAGGTGACATGTATCTAAGTAGGTGGGATTTATAAACATCAAGAGTGTGCAATCTTTTCTGCAAGCAAACAAGCTTATTCAAGCTCATTCTTAAAACATAATTAACAATTCACATTCAGTTACTCACCTATCTATCTTATTTATTTAGATATTTTAAAGACGTTCAATTGTCATTAATTTCACCTTTAAGTCTTTGTCATATAAATACAAATAACCAGATTCTTACTTGACTAGCGTTATTTTTTTGATTAAAGTGGGAAGAAGTGGAGAAATGTGGGGCAAATATTTTAAATCCCAAATTAATTTTTCCTTAATATGAGGAGACAGCATGTTTCGTGGCGTCACGCAACTCAGTCTGGATGCAAAAGGGAGGCTTGCGATACCCGCAAGATACCGCGGCGGATTGATGTCTTTTTGCGAAGGGCGCTTAATTGTTACAGTTGATCCATCAAAGTGTTTGTTAATTTATCCTCAGCCAGCCTGGGAACCGATAGAACAAAAACTCAATAATCTTTCCAGCTTTAACCCAAAAATACGTAGTTTGCAAAGATTGCTGGTGGGTAATGCCAGTGATGTTGAAATGGATACGACGGGACGCATCCTTGTATCTCCGCCCCTGCGCCAGTTTGCAGGTTTGTCCAAAGACGTGGTCTTGGTGGGTCAGGGTGCGAAATTTGAATTATGGGATGAAGAACAATGGAATTTACAGATCGAAAATGCGTTGTCCTTCAAAGAGGACGATATGCCAATTGAACTAGAAGGTTTTTCATTGTGATGAAGTGGTAGAAAAGTGCATTCGCACATTACGGTGTTACTGCACGAAGCGGTTGATGCATTAGCGATAAAACCTGATGGCATTTATGTGGATGGTACGTTTGGGCGTGGAGGACATAGCCGCCTGATCCTGTCAAAACTTGGTAAAAGCGGCAGATTAATCGCGTTTGACAAGGATCCCGCTGCAATTTTGTCAGGCGAAGCAATTAAAGATAAACGATTCTGCATTATGCATGGAAGTTTTTCCAAAATGCAGTTGATGTTACAAGAAATGGGCATTAAAAAGATTGATGGTGTGCTGTTGGATTTAGGGGTGTCCTCACCACAGTTGGAAGAAATATCACGCGGATTTAGTTTTCGTTGTGCAGGGCCGCTCGATATGCGCATGGACACAAATAGTGGGCAAACTGCAGCGGAGTGGCTTGCTACAGTTACAGAAGATCAATTGGAAAAGGTGATAAGAGACTATGGCGAAGAACGGTATGCTAGGCAGATTGCAAGAGCGATTATTATGGCAAGAGCGCGGCAACCTATTGTTACCACACTACAACTTGCCGAAATTATCTCAGCGGTCGTACGCTCGCGCCAGCGTCAGCGGGAAAATATGCGGCATCCGGCGACGCGCACTTTTCAGGCGATTCGGATTTTTCTCAATCAGGAGCTTGAGGAGCTGTCGCTAACTCTGCCGCAGTGCATTGAGTTGCTCAATGCCGGGGGAAGAATGGTAGTCATTAGTTTTCACTCATTGGAGGATCGTATGGTCAAGCAATTTATGCGAGCAGCCGCAAACCCGGACGAGTTACCGCGCGGAGTTCCTCTGAGAGAAAAAGATCTGCAACGATTCAGTAAGCAAAAATTAAAATTGATCGGTAAGGCAGTACGTCCCAGTGAGAATGAAATCGCCGCGAATGTGCGAGCAAGAAGTGCTGTCATGCGCATAGCCGAAAGAATTACATTAAACGGGTAATTTGCATGTTCAAACTGAACATTCTTCTTGTTTTGATATTAATTGCTTGCGCACTGGGCATCGTGACCTCTCAGCATACTGCTCGCAAGCTTTTCATGGCTCTGGAGAATGAAAAAGAAATTGAGCGCAAACTAGATGTGGAATGGGGAAGGCTCCAACTTGAGCAAAGCACACTGATTATGCATGGACGTATCGAGCATATTGCAAAAGAACACTTAAAAATGATGGCGCCTGCCGCTGCAAGTATACAAATTGTATCGATAGATACGCCAGAAGACCGTTTGCGCCCGGAGGCTCTTAAGCCATGATCAAAACCGAAGCCCCACAACTCAAACTGGCATCCTGGCGCTCATTGCTAATGCTTGGTTTATTAGTGCTGGGCTTGATTGCCTTGATGGGTCGCGCTGCTTATCTACAGGGCATGCATAATGCTTTTCTACAGGAAAAAGGAGAATCGCGCTACAGTCGAGTGATAGCCATGAATGCGGATCGTGGCATGATCACTGATCGGAATGGGCAAATTCTGGCCATCAGCTCACCCATTGCATCCGTATATGCAGACCCTAAAGTGGTAAAAATCAGCCCAGAACAGCTCAAGCAACTATCCAATCTGCTCGAGACTCCAGCGACAACAATCGATAATCGCCTGAAACGGGAAAACAGTCGATTTGTGTATCTGAAACGACAAGTGGTTCCGGATACCGCCGAGAAGATCATGAAGCTAAAGATTCCGGGCATCCATCTCACCCATGAATCCAAGCGCTACTATCCTGAAAGTGAATTTGCCGCGCATGTTCTGGGTTTTACAGATATCAACGACGAAGGTCAGGAAGGCGTCGAACGTGGCTGGCAAGCAACACTCGCCGGTGAATTAGGCAGCCGTCGCGTTATCAAGGATAACAAAGGTAGAATCATTGAAGACATTGAAAATATCCGGTTACCCAAGCAAGGTCAGGATTTGATTTTATCCATTGATAGAAGAATTCAATATCGCGCACACGCTGAATTGAAAGAAGCCGTTAAAGCCAACAAAGCCAAAGCTGGCAGTATTGTTGTATTGGATGCGCAAACCGGTGAAATATTGGCGCTGACTAATTTGCCAGTTTATAACCCCAACAATCGATCAACGATCAGTCACGAAAGAATTCGCAATCGTGCCTTGATTGATACCTTCGAACCGGGATCGACGCTGAAGCCATTTACTGTCGCCATCGCGATGGAAGTCGGCAAAGTGAATGCCAACACGGTCATGCAAACCTCCCCAGGTATGATGCAAGTAGGCAGAAGAACTATCCGCGATGTCAATAACAAGGGAGAATTGACGGTTGCCCAAGTTATTCAGCAATCCAGCAATGTAGGCACAGCAAAAATAGCCTTATCGCTTGCCCCCCAGACCATGTGGGAAATGTTTAATCGCTCAGGATTTGGAACACTCACCAACTCAGGTTTTCCAGGGGAAGCCAGTGGAATATTGCGCTCATACAACACATGGCGCCCCATTGAACAAGCCACCATGTCCTACGGTCACGGCATTTCAACCAGTTTGATGCAATTGGCTCGCGCCTACACGATCTTTACCAGCGGAGGCGAGTTAAAGCCAATTTCCCTATTGAAACAAACCATGCCAGTCATGGGGCAACGGGTGATTTCTCGCGACACCGCTTTAGCGATGAGTCAGATGTTAGAGATGGCAACAAAGCCGGGAGGAACGGCACCATTGGCGCAAATTGATGGCTATCGCGTTGCTGGAAAAACAGGAACGGCACATAAGCTGATTGATGGTCAATACGCCAAGAAACACTATATTTCCACTTTCGTGGGCTTTGCGCCAGTATCCAATCCCCGTCTGATTATTGCAGTGATGGTGGATGAGCCTTCCGCCGGAAAATATTTTGGCGGCGCCGTAGCTGCTCCTGTCTTCAATAAGGTAATGACCAGCGCCTTGCGCATATTGAATATTCCACCTGATGCGCCTGCCAATAATGTGGTGACCTTTACCGCCACTCCCGAAATGGATGATGAAGGATGAGTTTGATGACTATCAAAAGAAAAGCATCCGCCTCATTTGACCCACATCTTCTCGATGAGATCGGGGTTCCCATTGAGAATCTAGTCGTGGATAGTCGCCAGATAAAACATGGAGACACATTTCTCGCTTATGCAGGAGAAAAAAGTGATGGGCGCAAATTTATTCCGCAAGCGATTGCGGCTGGGGCAAATGCCATTTTGTGGGATCCACAGAATTTTTCATGGAATCCGGATTGGCATATTCCTTCATTACCGATCAGTGAGCTGAAAACCAAAAGTGGATTGATCGCCAATCATGTTTATGGCAAGCCTTCTGAAAAACTATGGGCCGTTGGAATAACCGGCACTAATGGTAAAACATCCTGCTGTCACTGGTTTGCCCAAACCATGACCTGCCTGGGCAAGAAAACAGCAATCATGGGTACATTGGGAAATGGCTTTAGCGACAAACTTGAAAAATCCGAGAACACAACGCCTGACGCTACCGTATTGCAGCGCTCGTTGGCAGAATATAAACGTCAAGGCGCGGATAGCGTAGTCATGGAAGTATCATCGCATGGCATTGTGCAAGGCCGTATTAACGGAACCACATTTTCCGTTGCCGTACTCACCAATTTATCGCGCGATCATCTTGATTATCATCAGGATATGGACGCTTACGCGGCTGCCAAGGCGCGTCTGTTCTTTTGGCCGGAGCTCAAGTACGCGGTGATCAATATGGATGATGTGCTGGGCGTTGAATTATCACGACAACTAGCCAACAAGACGACAAAAATAATGGGTTATGGATTCCGGTATCCGGAAGCGGGATGCTATTCCCCACATTTTAAAATGCTCTATGGCTCCAATCTTAAAGCGGACATCGAAGGCATAGAATTTGATATTGACTATGAAGACTATCATGAACACTTAAGAATTGGCTTGCTCGGCAAATTTAATGCCTCCAATTTATTGGCCGTGATCGCCATTCTGATTGCTAGCGGCATCAAGCTATCCGATGCGGTTCGGGCATTACAGCATGTGCAGCCTATTCCGGGGCGTATGGAAAAATATGGCGGCATAAACCAACCGATTATCATTGTGGATTACGCGCATACTCCCGACGCATTAGAAAAGGTACTGTGTACACTCCGAGAAATCCTGCGCGCCACTCATCAAAGTAAAGAAAAGGTCGCGCATAACGCGCGCCTGCATTGTGTAGTGGGTTGTGGCGGCGATCGCGATAAAGGCAAGCGCGCGATGGTGGGCGCAGTTGCAACGCGTTTGGCGGATGCCGTGATTTTTACCAGCGACAATCCACGCTCAGAAGAACCCATGAACATCATTAAGGATATTGTCGAAGGGGTGGAGGCGGAAAATTACCAGATAGAAATCGATCGGGCATTAGCCATATATCAGGCCATCGACAATGCCGATTCAGGTGACATTGTCTTGATTGCAGGTAAAGGCCATGAAAAATTTCAGGAAATAAAAGAACTGAAGATTCCTTTTAACGATGCTGAAGTTGCGCTCCAAGTACTCAAGGATTTGGCAATAAAAGTGCGAGGGCAAAAGTGATGATGATCAAAGAAGTCGCTCATGTATTGCATGCCGACTGGAACGGAAAAAATGTGATATTCACTGGCGTGAGCACGGACAGCCGCACTTTGAAACAAGGTGATTTGTTTATTGCTTTAACCGGCGAAAACTTTTTTGGCAGCAAATTTGTCGGCAACGCGGCTGAGAAAGGCGCAGTTGCGGCAATGATTGAGCAAACCGTCGAGCACCATGACATCCCTGTCGATATTCCTTTAATCCGGGTTAAAGACACTCGTTTAGGTTTAGGGCAATTGGCGGCTCACTGGCGGAACCGTTTTATGCTGCCGCTCATTGGCGTTACAGGCAGCAATGGCAAAACCACCGTCAAGGAAATGATTGCCTCGATACTTCGCCAGGCAACAACCGCTGGTGCAGCAGAAAATAATGGATCATTGGATCCTGTTTTGGCCACTGAAGGCAATCTCAACAATGATATCGGCGTGCCTCAAATGCTGCTGCGGCTGCGTCAACATCATCGCTATGCGGTCATTGAAATGGGCATGAATCATGTGGGAGAAATTTCATACCTGACACAACTGGCCAAACCCAGCATTGCCTTGATCACTAATGCCGGCGCAGCACATATTGAGGGCTTGGGTTCCATTGAAGCGGTAGCGCGCGCAAAAGCTGAGATCTTTGAAGGATTGGATCAACAAGGAACGGCAATCATCAATGCTGATGATTGCTACGCGCCTTTATGGCGCAAATGCGCTGGCTCGCGACCAATCATCGATTTTGGTTTACGTGAAAAGGCTCGGGTCAGCGCCGACTACTCAACTGATCCATTAATGAGCACGATTCAATTGAAATTGCCTGATGGCATGGAAACCATACAGTTACAAACACCGGGCGTTCATAACGTTTATAACGCGCTGGCAGCCGCCGCAGCGACAACTGCTTTAGGCATTCCGAAAGAATCAATTGCATCAGGGCTCGAATGTTTCCGCGGCGTGAAGGGGCGCATGCAGAAAAAACTGGGACTGCATCATGCACTGCTGATTGATGACACCTACAATGCCAATCCTGAGTCGGTACGGGCGGCTTTGGCGGTACTGGCCTCTACAAAAGGAAAAAAAATTCTGATACTCGGCGATATGGGAGAACTGGGTCAATCGACGGTTGATTTACACCGCATGATCGGCAAAGAGGCGCGCAAGGCAGGATTGGATAAATTATTGACACTAGGTGAATTAAGTGCCTATGCAACAGCAGAATTCGGCAAAGATGCACAGCACTTCAACACACTCGATGAATTGCTCAATGCAACCGAAAGCTTATTGGCCGACGATGTCACCTTATTGGTAAAAGGATCACGCTTCATGCAAATGGAGCGCGTCGTCAAGCAGTTAGAGATTTAAAACCGATCACATGAAGGCTCACAAAGAAAGTAAATAGAATGCTCAATAACACATCACAACGACTGAGGTTTCTATGCTGTTAGCATTTTTTCAGTGGCTAGCTCAGGACATTCGTGCTTTCAATGTATTTAGTTATATTACCTTGCGCACCATGCTGGCGGTTCTCACAGCATTGATCATTTCTTTCATCATTGGCCCGATGATGATTCGTAAATTGACTGCTTACAAAATTGGACAATCCGTGCGGGATGATGGCCCTCAAACCCATTTGGTAAAAGCAGGCACTCCCACGATGGGCGGCGCCTTGATTTTGATGTCCATTTTACTGACCACTGTACTATGGGCCGATTTAAGCAATCGCTATATTTGGGTAGTACTGCTCACTACGCTCGGATTCGGAGTGATCGGCTGGATTGATGATTATCGAAAAGTAGTGTACCGCAACCCTAAAGGCCTCTCGGCCGGCGCAAAATTGTTCTGGCAATCTGTCATTGCGCTGATCGTAGCCATCTATATGGCTTCAACTGCCGAAATACCCGCTCAAACAGACATGATCGTTCCTTTCTTCAAGGAAGTCGCCATTCCATTAGGCGCGACAGGCTTTGTCATCCTCACTTATCTTGTCATCGTAGGCACCAGTAATGCAGTCAATCTCACAGATGGCTTGGATGGGTTGGCCATTATGCCAACGGTGATGATTAGCAGCGCGCTCGCAGTGTTTGCTTATGTGACAGGTCACGTGGTATTTGCCAAATATCTGGGCATTCCTTATATCCCTAACGTAGGTGAATTATCCGTATTTTGCGGCGCTCTGGCAGGCGCCGGTCTCGCCTTTCTGTGGTTTAACGCCTATCCCGCCGAAGTCTTCATGGGTGATGTAGGCGCGCTCGCTTTGGGCGCTGCTTTAGGCGTCGTGACTGTCATCGTACGGCAGGAAATTGTATTGGTGATCATGGGCGGTGTTTTTGTGGTCGAGGCACTGTCAGTCATGCTACAAGTAGCCTCATTCAAGCTGCTGGGCAAACGTATTTTCCGCATGGCGCCATTACATCATCACTTTGAATTGAAAGGCTGGAAAGAAAATCAGGTCGTCGTCAGATTTTGGATTATTACCATCATTCTCGTGTTGCTTGGACTATCAACATTAAAACTAAGATGAATTTGCAAGATAAAATAGTACTGGTGTTAGGCATGGGCGAAACGGGATTGTCCATGGTGAAATGGCTTTCACGTCAAGGTGCACAAGTACGTGTAGCGGACAGCCGCACGAATCCTCCTAACTGGGAAGCGCTATCAGGAGATTTTCCCCAATTGCAGGCTCATAAAGGCAAATTTGAATCCGGCATGCTGGATGGCGTTGAAATGATAGCGATCAGCCCGGGCGTTCCCCTAGCAGATTCTTTCGTACAACAAGCCATTCAGCGCAACATTCCGGTTGTAGGCGACATGGTGCTGTTTACCTGGGCGCTTGAGCAAAGCAATTTGCCCAAACCCAAGATTTTCGCCATCACAGGATCTAACGGAAAAACCACCGTTACCGCCATGGTGGGCGCCATGCTAAGAAAAGCGAACTGGAATGTGGAAGTAGCCGGCAATATCAGTCCCGCTGTTCTTAATGCACTCATGCATTGCATGGATACCAACCATTGGCCGCAAGCCTGGGCTCTGGAAACCTCCAGCTTCCAACTGGAAACAACTGCTCATCTAAATGCCGATGTCGCCACGGTACTGAATCTTAGCGAAGATCATCTGGATCGTTATGCCAGCATGCAAGATTACACATTGGCAAAAGCCAGGGTTTTTCTGCATGAAAAAACTGGCGCAGGCATCCAAGTTTTGAACCGGGATGATCCGGCAGTGTGTGCAATGGCCTTAACCGACAGAAAGCAAATTACTTTTGGTCTGGGAATCCCCCCCACTTCAATCGATTTTGGTATTTTGCACGAAGATGATGACACATGGTTAATGGAAGGCGATCAGCGTTTGATGAAAACCTCTGAGCTGGTTGTCCATGGATTACACAATGCAGCCAATGCACTGGCAGCTCTGGCTATGTGTCGCTCAGTCGGTGTATCCATTGCCCCTCTCCTATCAGCTTTACGGGAATTTCGCGGACTTCCCCATAGAGTGGAGAAAGTAGCCGCTTTTAACGAGGTGACTTTCTATGATGATTCCAAAAGCACCAATGTCGGATCGGCAGTAGCGGCTCTCAATGGTATGAAAGAAAATGTGGTATTAATCGCCGGCGGCGATGGCAAAGGGCAGGATTTCTCACTCTTGCGACCTGCGGTTGCAAAAAATGCGCGCGCTGTCGTACTGATTGGCCGGGATGCAGGCATTATCGCTAACGAGCTAAAAGAATGTGGCGTGCCTTTGCATTTTGCAACCACCATGGAAGAAGCCATACAAAAAAGCTTTCTGCTGGCGCAAGCCGGCGATGCGGTATTGCTTTCACCGGCTTGCGCCAGCTTTGACATGTTCAAGAATTACATCCATCGCGCAGAAGTATTCGTAGCAGCTGTGCAAGCAATTGAAAATAATTTTTTTAGTTTTAAGCAGAAACATATTAACTAATGATTTATCAAGCAAACAACCAGAAGCAAAGAGTCATGACTGATTATGATCAGGCATTGGTGTGGTCGACTTTGCTATTGCTCAGTATTGGATTGATCATGATTTATTCTGCCTCAATCGCAATCGCAGAAGCACAATTCGGAGCTGAACGAGCGACTCACTACTTATTGCGCCACGGCATCTACCTGGGAGTAGGCTTATTATTGGGTTTCATTACTTTTCAAGTGCCTATGCAAATATGGCAGCGATATACCGTCTACCTGTTTATGGCCAGCGCATCGCTGCTGGTACTCGTACTCGTACCCGGTATTGGTCATGAGGTCAACGGAAGTCAACGATGGATTCCACTCTATGTGGTGAACTTGCAACCATCAGAATTCATGAAATTTTTCATGATACTGTATGCCGCAGACTATGTTAACCGGAAGGCAGCGGACCTCAATTATTTGCTGAAAGGTTTTCTGCCCATCACCATTGTAATGGCCATTGTTGGATTCTTGTTGTTACTAGAACCCGATTTTGGGGCTTTCTTTGTCGTCACGACACTGGCCATGTCTATTTTGTTTCTGGGTGGAGTCAGCCTGAAAATATTCATTGGTCTGATCAGTATTTTGGCAGTCGGTTTGTATGGATTAATCTTAAGTTCACCTTATCGGCTGGATCGCGTAGTGGCATTTATGGATCCTTGGGCCGATCCCTATGGAAAAGGCTATCAATTAAGTCACGCATTAATCGCATTTGGACGCGGCGAATGGCTGGGTGTGGGCCTAGGTGGCAGTGTCGAGAAGTTATTTTATTTGCCGGAAGCGCATACTGACTTCTTACTCTCGGTGCTCGCGGAGGAACTTGGATTTGTGGGCGTCGTCGCGGTCATCATTTTATTTATATGGCTCATCACGCGCGCTTTCATCATCGGACGCCTGGCTGCAAAACTGGAAGCCCCCTTTTCCGCATTAGTAGCACAAGGCATCGGCATTTGGATCGGCATCCAAGCGTTAATTAACATGGGCGTCAATATGGGTGTATTGCCCACCAAAGGCTTGACGTTACCTTTATTAAGTTTTGGTGGCAGCAGCATCACCGCAAATTGTATCGCTTTAGCGGTGCTACTGCGCATTGACTGGGAAAATCGCCAGCGATTGCGAGGATTGCCGGTATGAAAACACCCACTATCCTGATTATGGCAGGCGGTACTGGAGGACATGTGTTTCCAGGATTGGCTGTTGCTGACCATCTGCAAAAATTGGGATGGCATGTCGTATGGTTGGGTACACAAGCGGGCATGGAATTAAAGCTGGTTCCACAGCATGGTTATACAACTGAAATCATCAGTTTTTCTGGGCTACGGGGCAAGCAATTGACCGCTTGGTTCATGCTGCCACTGCGTTTGATCAAAGCATTCTTGCAAAGCGCTCGCATTATCCAGCGCGTGAAGCCCGATGTGATTCTGGGCATGGGTGGCTACCCTGCCTTTCCAGGCGGCATGATGGCGTCATTATTGAATAAGCCATTGATCATCCATGAACAAAACTCAATACCCGGATTAACCAATAAAATCCTGGCGAAGTTAGCAGACAAAGTGATGCTGGGATTCCCCAATGCCATGTTCGCTGAGGAAGAGAAAGTAGTGTTCTCAGGCAATCCGGTACGGCCTGAGATTACGCAAATGGAAAAACCTGAAAAACGCTGGCAGGGTCGACAAGGAAAATTAAAACTCTTGGTTGTCGGCGGTAGTCTAGGCGCAAAAATGCTCAATACGGTTGTGCCGCAAGCGCTGAAATTAATAGCAGCAGATATTCGCCCAGCGGTTATCCACCAAGCCGGCGCGACGGAATGGCAAGCAGTTGAAAAAACGTACGCAGATCTACAATTAGAGTGCGAAGTCATGGCATTTATCGATGATATGGCTAGCCGCTATGCAACCTGTGATTTGGTGCTATGTCGGGCAGGTGCGTTGACAGTGGCGGAATTGAGTGCAGCCGGTGTGGGCAGCATCCTGGTACCCTATCCTCATGCAGTAGATGATCATCAAACCAGGAATGCTCAATTCCTATCCGATCAAGGCGCCGCCTTATTATTGCCGCAAAATGAGTTGACTGCGCAAAAATTAGCTGATTTGTTATCCACTCTGACGCGTGAGAAATTACTCAATCTGGCCATAGCCGCGCGCAGCCTTGCCAAACCGGATGCCACCCAAGTGGTGGCCGATGCATGTATTGAATTGAGTGGAGTGTTACATGAAGCATAAAGTCAAACACATTCATTTTGTCGGTATTGGCGGCGCCGGTATGAGTGGAATTGCAGAGGTTTTTGTTAATCTGGGTTATCAAGTCAGCGGCTCCGATTTGATCAGTAACTCAGTCACTCAGCGTCTGAGCAAACTGGGAATCACCGTCTATGCCGGTCATGCCAACCAGCAAATAGCGGGTGCAGATGTCGTGGTCACTTCTACCGCAGTAAAGCCTGACAATCCTGAGGTCATTGCCGCTAGAAACAAGAATATTCCAGTGGTACCGCGCGCTTTAATGTTGGCCGAATTACTCAGATTCCGCAGTGGCATCGCCATAGCAGGCACGCATGGAAAAACAACCACAACTAGCCTGATAGCCAGTATACTTGCGGCGGCCGATATGGACCCCACTTTCGTTATCGGCGGCAAATTGGAAGCGGCAGGCTGCCATGCCAAATTGGGAAGTGGTGAATTTATTGTCGTTGAAGCAGATGAGTCAGATGCCTCATTTTTATATTTGCAACCGGTGCTTACCGTGGTAACCAATATTGATGCAGATCATATGGATACCTACGGGCATGACTTTAGCCGGCTGAAACAGACTTTTGTAGAATTTGTGCAACATCTGCCTTTTTATGGCATGGCGGTATTGTGCATGGATGACGCCAATGTGCGCGAAGTAATGCCGGCTATTACCAAGCCTATTACAACTTATGGATTATCTGAAGATGCGCAGGTGCGCGCGATCAATATTCAACACAGCAACAGCCAAATGAAGTTTACTGCGGTCATAGGCGTGAACGGTTCCGCACGAAAATTGGATATCGCACTGAATTTGCCTGGGTTACATAATGTACAAAATGCATTGGCAGCCATTACGATTGCCAATGAAATTGGCATCCCCGACACAGCCATTGTCAAGGCGCTAGCAGAGTTCAAAGGCGTCGAAAGACGCTTCCAGCAATATGGAGACATCAAGTTATCCACTCAGGAAAGCTTCACGCTGATTGATGATTACGGCCATCATCCCTTTGAAATGGAAGCAACCCTAAAAGCAGCGCGCGGCGCATTCCCGAATCGCCGCTTAGTGCTGGTTTTTCAACCCCATCGCTATACGCGTACCCGAGATGTTTTTGAAGATTTCGTCAAAGTCTTGTCCCAAGTGGATGTATTGGTATTAACTGAAGTCTATTCTGCTGGCGAAGATCCGATTATTGCGGCCGACAGCAAATCACTGGCACGCTCAGTGCGCGTACAAGGCAAAGTAGAGCCTATTTATGTCGAAAATGTGGATGACCTACCCGAAGCCATACTGAATGTTGTACAAGATGGTGATGTGGTACTGGTCATGGGCGCAGGTTCCGTTGCTAAGGTAGCGCCTGCGATTACACAAATGAAAAATAAGCTACTCGTCGTGAATGGCCATGAATACCGCTAAGAATCTATGGGCAATGACTCATTTATCACAGTACATAGGACTCAATGTGTCAATAATTGATTCATTGACAAATGAGGTTGGCATGCGGGGAATGCGTGGGGAGATGCGCAGCAATGAACCCATGAGTCAACATACTTCCTGGCGAGTTGGCGGCTATGCCGAGCACTATTATCTGCCGGCAGACTTGGATGATTTTGCAAATTTTCTACGCATTTTACCGCCCAATGAACCCATTTATGTCATTGGATTGGGCAGCAACCTGCTGGTTAGGGATGGCGGTCTTCGAGGCACCGTAGTTGCAGTTCATGCCCAATTAAATGAATTGCAATTAGTTGAACAGAACCAATCTGGCGGTCTCATTTTTGCAAGCGCCGGTATTGCTTGTGCAAAAGTTGCACGATTTGCAGCCAAGCACCATTTAACCGGCGCTGAATTTCTGGCAGGCATTCCGGGTACGATGGGTGGTGCACTGGCAATGAATGCAGGATGTTTTGGATCAGAGACCTGGGACGTCGTTGAGAAAGTGCAGATTGTCAACCACAGTGGTCAAGTGCTTGTTCGACAAAATAGTGATTACACGATTGGCTATCGCAGCACCAACCTTCGACCAGAATTGGCGAATCCGAGAGCAACAGAATGGTTTGCGGGGGGATACTTAAGATTACCGCACGGCAATCAAACCGAATCCCGCGAGAAAATCAAACAATTATTAGCGAAACGCATTGATAGTCAACCACTCAATCTACCGAATGCGGGTTCAGTATTCCGTAATCCGCCCGGTGACTATGCTGCTCGCTTGATTGAAGCTTGTGGTTTAAAAGGACATAGCATTGGTGGTGCCATGATTTCACCCAAACATGCCAATTTTATTGTCAATACAGGCAATGCCAGTGCTGCCGACATTGAAGCGTTGATGATGCAAGTACAAAACAAAGTAAAACAAGAAACCGGTATCGAATTAATCCGGGAAGTTCGAATTATTGGTGATGCCAGGAGGAATGCATGATGATGGCGCATAACTTTGGCAAAGTCGCCGTGCTGTTGGGCGGTCGATCGGCAGAACGTGAGATTTCACTGCAAAGTGGACAAGCCGTGCTGGCTGCGTTGTGTAAAAGCGGTATTGACGCTCATCCATTTGATCCGGCGGAACAGCCTCTGGAAGCCTTAGTGCACCAAGGTTTTGACAGAGTTTTCATCGCGTTGCATGGGCGTTTTGGTGAAGATGGCACCATCCAAGGCGCACTCGAATTGATGGGGCTGCCTTATACCGGCAGCGGTGTTCTGGCCAGCGCATTGGCTATGGATAAGTGGCGCACGAAATTAGTGTGGCAAGCAGTTGGCATCCATTCTCCTCGCTATGCCCTATTACAAGCTGACAGCAATTTTGAACAAATAGCCGAAACATTGGGATTGCCATTGATTGTGAAGCCCGCGCGCGAAGGATCCACCATCGGATTAAGTAAGGTACAACGCAAACAGGATTTGGCAGAAGCCTATCGATTAGCGGCCCAACATGATGCCTTGGTATTGGCTGAAGAATTTATCGCAGGCCAGGAATTGACCGTTGCGATTCTGGGAAATACGCCGCTTCCCTTAGTCAGAATCGAGATTGCCGGTGAGCTATACGATTATCAGGCCAAGTATTTGTCCGATGACACGCGTTATTTCTGTCCCAGCGGCTTATCCGATGAACTGGAATTGATCATTCAAGATCAAGCATTAAAAGCTTATCAAGTGCTGGGATGCGAAGGCTGGGGAAGAATCGATTTAATTCTGAATCAGACAGGACAATTTTACTTTCTTGAAGCAAATACTTCCCCCGGAATGACCAACCACAGCTTGGTACCGATGGCGGCCAAAACCGCAGGAATTTCATTTGAAGATCTGGTCATAAAAATTTTGGCGATGTCACATGTGGAATAACCATCAGGCACTTAATTTACTATCCAAAATATTGATCACCCTGGTGACAATAGCGACGCTTTATGCCATTGGCCTACGGCTCATCAAACCGCCATTATTTCCGATCAAAGAGATCAATATTCAGATTGTCAAGGATCCCCAGACTGAGGATGACGAGCTGCAGAATGTTACCCTGGAGCAGATTGAACAGCTTGCCAGAGATGAGATTAAGGGAAATTTTATTTCGGTCAATTTGACCGAAGTGCGCGAAGCTTTTATCAAATTACCTTGGGTGCGTGATGCCAAAGTCAACAGAAAATGGCCTCATGGTTTGAATGTAACGCTTGAAGAGCATCAGGCATTAGCTTATTGGGGGAGTCATGCTTTAGTTAACATATATGGCGAAGTATTCCGAGTCACAGTTGACAGAGATTTACCTGTTTTTACCGGACCTAAAGAAGCAAGTGCACAAGAGGTAGCGCAGCGATATCAGCGGTTTAATCAAATATTGGCACCATTGCAGCAATCAATAACGGAAATTACACTCACTCCGCGATACGCATGGCGCATTCAATTAAATACAGGAACGATATTGGAATTGGGACGTAGTGAAATTGAAGAGCGGCTTATTCGTTATGTTTCAGTTTACAACCACAGTATTGCCCGATTAAATCAGCAAGAGCCGCTGGCTTATGTTGATTTGCGTTATCCAAACGGTTTTGCTATCCGCATGCCTGAAACAACCAAGCATGTACCCCATAAATCCGGTCCGAGGAGAGAAACGTGAGACCAGGGAGATGTAACTAAATGAATAAAGCCAGAGAAAATAGAAATCTGATAGTGGGTCTGGATATCGGCACATCCAAGATCGTCGCTATCGTCGCAGAAGTCATTCCTGAAGGCGGCTTTGAGGTCATTGGCTTAGGCAGCCATCCTTCGCGCGGATTGAAAAAAGGGGTGGTGGCCAATATTGAAACCACCGTCAACGCTATTCAGCGAGCGCTGGAAGAAGCCGAATTGATGGCCGATTGCAAGATCAATGAAGTTTATACGGGCATTGCAGGCAGTCATATCAAAGGCTTCAATTCGGATGGCATGGTGCCAATCAAAGATAAAGAAGTCACTGAGAAGGATGTCGAGCGAGTAATGGAAGCAGCAAAGGCCGTGAATATACCAGCCGACCAGCAGATCCTGCACATCCTGAATCAGGAATTCATCATAGACGGTCAAGAAGATGTGCGCGAACCCGTGGGTATGAGCGGCATTCGGCTGGAAGTTAAAGTGCACATTGTGACAGGCGCAGTTTCAGCCGCGCAGAACATTATGAAATGTGTGCATCGTTGTGGCTTGGAGGTCAGAGATTTAATTTTGCAACCATTGGCATCTGCGATGGCCGTGCTTTCTGAAGACGAAAAGGATCTCGGTGTCTGTTTGGTGGATATCGGCGGAGGTACAACGGATATTGCCGTATTCACCAATGGCGCCATTCGGCATACAGCCGTCATCCCGATCGCCGGCGATCAAGTGACCAATGATATTGCAATGGCATTACGTACTCCAACTAAAAGCGCAGAAGACATCAAATGCCGTTATGGATGCGCACTCAGAAGTTTAGCGGATACTCACGAAATGGTAGAAGTTCCTGATGTGGGCAATCGAGGCTCTCGTCAGCTCTCCAAGCAAACATTAGCGGAAGTGATAGAACCGCGAGTGGAAGAACTGTATTGCATGGTGCAAGCTGAGCTGCGCCGAAGTGGTTTTGAAGAATTGCTTTCATCGGGAATAGTAATAACAGGCGGATCAGCATCATTACGCGGCATGGTGGAACTGGGCGAAGAAATTTTTCACATGCCAGTACGGCTAGGTTTGCCAAATTACCATGGCAATCTTAAGGAAGTGATTCATACGCCAAGATATTCGACAGGTATCGGCTTGATACTTGCGGGTATCGAACAAATGCAGCATCAGCAGGGTTCAAGGTTGCAAGGAGGGTCTGCCAAGCAGATTTTCTCCAGAATGAAGGGATGGTTTCAGAAAAACTTTTAAAGTAGATATTTCAAGAGTTGTGTTAGCAGTCAATAGGCTTTAATTTCAATGTACTAAAGGAGAAACACTATGTTCGAAATCATGAATAACGATACTCAGGAAGCCGTCATCAAAGTCGTTGGCGTTGGTGGTTGCGGAAGCAATGCAGTGGATCATATGATCCAGAATGGAATGCACGGCGTTGAGTTCATCAGTATGAATACTGATGCTCAGGCATTGAAAAGTAACAAAGCACCAACGATATTGCAGTTGGGTACAGGTATTACCAAAGGATTGGGCGCAGGGGCCAATCCTGAAATCGGACGCGAGGCTGCATTGGAAGACCGTGATCGGATTGCAGAGTTGATTCAAGGCGCAGATATGCTATTTATCACTGCAGGCATGGGCGGTGGAACAGGTACAGGCGCCGCACCTGTGGTGGCTCAAGTCGCCAAAGAAATGGGCATTTTGACCGTTGCCGTCGTCAGCAAACCTTTTGCATTCGAAGGCAAACGTCTTGCAGCCGCCAAGGCAGGCATGGAAGCACTGTCACAACATGTCGATTCATTGATTGTGATCCCCAACGATAAGCTGATGATGGTGTTAGGTCATGACATTTCTATGCTTGATGCATTCAAAGCCGCCAATGATGTTCTTTACGGTGCAGTAGCCGGCATTGCCGAAGTAATTAATTGCCCAGGTCTGGTTAACGTAGACTTTGCAGACGTAAAAACTGTGATGTCGGAAATGGGCATGGCAATGATGGGCTCCGCCATTGCCGCCGGTGTTGATCGTGCCCGTGTTGCAGCAGAACGCGCTGTTTCA
>Ga0075152_10000696_pt1 | contig 24455 bp, 19 predicted proteins | sample JI61114C2DNA_FD_70964 | JGI IMG/M metagenome (GOLD analysis project Ga0075152, IMG submission 70964) | Wastewater effluent complex algal communities from Wisconsin, to seasonally profile nutrient transformation and Carbon sequestration -... | ecosystem: Engineered > WWTP > Effluent > Algae...
GGTATCCATGGGTGGCAGCCGTAAATGGTTCCGGTATGCAGCCGCGGCAGTGGTGACCGGAGTGATTGCCCTGTTGGGTTTTTTATACCTGGATCGGGATAATGCCGGTTCATCCTCCGGAATGTCTGTGGCAAAGTTTGAAAAGACCATATTGAAAGAAATTAGAAAGACCAGTGATACGGTGCTGAATGAATTTGTAAAACAGTTTGACGAAGCCGGCCTGAGTACGGAAGAAACGGCCGCTACAGATACCCACAGTGAAGCAAAAGAATTATTGAAAGACATCCCTGAAACAGAACTGAAACAATTCCTTGACGAAACCGCTGATGCTGAAACCAGCACGGATGAGACTTTATTTATGAATTAAGCGGAAAGACATGAAAAAATATTTACTCATATTAACCCTTTTGATCGCCGGTAGTTTTTCTGGCTTTGCCCAGGAAGACGAAACGGATCCCCGTATGGGCAAGCTGCAGGAAAAAATGCAGCAGTATATCCAGAAGCGATTAAACATGACAAAAGCAGAATCAGAAAAATTCAGCCCGATTTTTATACGCTATATCACTGAACTCCGGAAAGTACACCAGGAAAACAGAGCCGACAAGGTAACACTCCAGTTAAAAGCGGCCGAAGTCCGGGTGAAGTTCAGGGATGAGTTCCGTCAGGTGATGGATGATAAAAGGGCGAATAAAGTATTCGTAGCGGAAAAAGAGTTTGTGGAGGTTGTACGGAATGAAATGGAAGAACGCCGGATGCAAAGAAGGCAAGGCGCGGGTGGCGGTGGAGGCATTCGCCGCAACAAACTGATGGCCTACTAACAATTTGTTTTGTTGAATATTTCAAGAAGGAGTCTCCGTATGGGGACTTCTTTTTTTTATCCCAGTGTCTCCCGAAGGGGACGCCGGGATACCTCTCCCGAAGGGGACTTCTTTTTATCCCAGTGTCTCCCGAAGGGGACACTGGGATTTCGGCGTCCCCTACCGGGAGACACCGAAAGAGAAAACCGGATGCTTTACATCGTGATAGAAGAGGAAGGTCCAACCTTCCGCTTCACCCTGTTGCCACCACTCCCGGCGCAGTTCCATGGCTTTCTTCCCATCCGCATCATACTTGGCCACAAAGCGGTGTTTCATCTGTTGTAATTGCGGGGCTTCATCACCACCAAAGAAGACCGTCTCTCCCTCTTCCTGTATCCGGAAAGCCTGGTGAAAGGGAGAATGGCCACTGGTCAGCTCATATTGAATATACCCGTCAATCATCCCGTTTCCATCCAGCAGTTCCACCTGCGGATTATCCCGCAGACATTCCAGTTCTTCCGGTATAAAGGAAGGAAAGCCGGTTTCAAACGCAAATTGCAGTTCGGCCCGCTGCACGTAATAGATGGCGTTGGGGAATGACAATCGAGCACCCAATCCTTCCCGTTCCACTCCAACTCCGCCGGCATGATCCTTATGCAGATGGCTCATCAGCACTTTAGTCACATCACCCGGGCTGATCCCGTTGTCCATCAGGTTACGGTGTAACTGCAACATGCCGTCCTTCTCAAAACCCAGTCCGGTATCCAGTAACAAAACATCACGGGAAGTAACCACTACAAAAGGCTGTATCTCCACCAGCAGACTTCCTGCCGGCCGTTCATGCAGCTGGTGTTCCGAATCATCAAAGGGAACAAAGCGTTTGGTTTTGTCGATAGTGAATGTGCCTTCGGAGAGGGGGATAATCTTCATAGTTCAAAGATAACCAGAGGAGAAAGAACCAAGATGCCAAGATGCTGAAATAAGAATCAAGAAACCAAGATCCAAGATGCCAAAGAAAAATCAAATAACAAGTTTCAAAGAAGCATCAAAAAGGGAATAACCAAGGCCTCCTGTGAATGTTCTCAGGATGATTGGTGCTTTTTTGAACCTTTAGTTTTGGTCCTTCTTTGGCATCTTGGTTTCTTCGGTTCTTGAAATTTATCTTAAAACCATTTGCCGGTCTGCATCCAGGCGTATCAGGATAAACAACATTGTTGTGAAAGTCAGCAACGAAGTTCCGCCATAACTGATAAAAGGTAATGGAATACCGATTACCGGTGCCAGTCCGATAGTCATCGCAATATTGATGGCCATATGAAAGAAGATCACCGCAGCCACCCCATAGGCATAGGCACGACTGAATGTGCTCCGCTGCCGTTCGGCAATGGTTACCATACGCAGGAGCAGAATAATATAAAGGGTGAGCAGCACCAGACTGCCGGCAAAGCCAAAGCCTTCACCCACGGTGCAGAATATAAAGTCGGTCCGTTGCTCAGGCACAAAATCATAGCGGGTCTGGGTGGCACTCAGTAATCCTTTTCCAAAAAAACCGCCACTGCCAATGGCAATCTTGGACTGGCGAACGTTATAATCAATGTCCTTTTTTTTGTCTTTGTTTTTTGCCACTTCATCGGCATGTGCTTCCATATACTCTGTAGGCACATCTATACCCACTGTACTGTAAATCCGCTCCACCTGGTACAATTTGAGTACATTTTTAAACGCCATCGGTACCACAAAAAACTGGATACCCACACAAATCAGCCAGATAAAAATGATCTGGGTAAGAAACGCGGTCCGCCGCTTCCACTGACGGCGGGTAAAATAGATAACCAGCAAGGCCAGGCCCGTGAGGATGATTGCCAGCGTTACTTTTTCCACCAGCAACGTAGCGACGATAAGCACCGCGGCTGAAAAGCCGATCACGAGTATGGCAGACGGTAACCCTTCGCGGTACATAACCAGGAAGAAAGAGAGATAAACCAATGCAAGGCCGGTCTCACTTTGCAATATCGTAAGCGCCGCGGGAAACAGGGCAATCCCGGCGGCAATCAGTTGTGAACGTGTTTTGGTAAAATCAGTTTCAGGTCTTGAGAGGTATTTAGCCAATGCCAGGGCTACAAATATCTTACACAGCTCAGCCGGCTGAAAATTAAATGCCCCCAGTTTAATAATGGATTCCGTACCCTTGATGGCCGAATGAAAGGGAAATACAATCAGCAGCATGAGAATACCGATTGCATACAAGAGATTGGCCGTCGCTGAAAAAAACTTACTGTCGGTCAGTAAAATAAAAAACCCGAGTACAAAAGAAAACAGGAAGAAATAAAACTGCTTGCTGTAATCGGTCTTAAAGCCCAGGAAACTCTGGACCACCGGATCCCCTTCTTTATACGTAGCGGCAAAAATGGCCGTTAATCCGATGGCTACCAGCAGCAGGTAAATCCAGGCCAGGCTCCAGTCAATGCCTTTTGATATGGCGGGTTGCTGTTGTCTCATGCTGGCAGTATTTTTCCGGTTTTAAAATAGTTATTACGTTCCGGCAGTATCGCCATGACTTCATTTATTTTTTTAACCGGTGCTTTCCCACCGGGCTTATTCTTTTCTGCTGATATACCCGTTGTGTACTTGCGAATATATGTACTGTCTTTAGTTGTCTGGAACCATTTGAAAGCGCGGATGGAATCTTCTTTATATTGAGCCCGTTTGAAATACGCCGGCATCAGGTTCGTCTTCGAAATTCGTTCAAGATCTTCTTTGCTTTTGGCCATCAGTGTATCATTCAGGTATTTCTCCATCATCAGCCGGGAAATAGGACCTGCCCAGGTAGCGCCGAAACCTGCATTCTGCACAAATACGGCAATAGCGATCCTTGGATTTTCTTTTGGTGCAAAACAGACAAACATGGAGTTGTTTGGCAGCTTGATCCGGCGGCCATCCTGAATTGTATAGTTCTCAGCAGTACCGGTCTTCGCACACACTTCAATACCTGGTATCCTGGCATTTTTTGCCGTACCAAATTTCACCACATCATTCATTCCTTCAATCACGGCATTAAAAGCGGTGTCCGGAATATGAGAAAGTACATCATGCTTCACCCGGAATTTATTCATCAGGGAACTGTCCTCGTCAGTCTCCCCGTCAATTTTTTCTACAAAGTGAGGGGTAAAATAATACCCCCTGTTGGCAATGATGCACATGGCATTGGCCATCTGCAGGGGAGTCGTCAGCATCTTGTCCTGCCCGATCCCAAGGGTCAGGTTGGTACAGGAAGTCCAGCGGTTGGCGTTTTCTTTATTATATATAGACGTATCCGGTATCAGACCCGGATTCTCATTGGGCAGGTCCAGTCCCAGCCGTACCCCCAGCCCGAATGTATTCATATACTGCTTCCAATGCAGGTAACCGTTTTTTACATTTCCATATTTGGGATTATCTACCGTCAACCGGTACACATGCGCATAATATGCATTACAGGAATTGGCAATGGATAAACGCACATTGGCCGCGTGACCCCCTCCAAAGTGAGTACAACGAGGCTTTCCATGCCCACATAATGTATAAGCCCCTCCACAAGGATAACCATACGAAGGGGTGATCACTCCTTCATTCAGGGCCACCAGGGCACCCAGCGGTTTAAAAGTGGAACCCGGTTCATAGCGGCCACCAATGGCCCGGTTGAGCATCGGCCCGGTTACATCGAGTATCATTTTGCTGTAGTTCTTACTGCCCTCCGGTCCGGTCAGGTCATTGGGATTATAATTGGGTCCGGACACCATGGCCAGTATACCGCCGGTCTTGGGATCAATCGCCACCAGGCCACCCACTTTGTTCGCCATGAGCTGTTCGGCCATTTGCTGCAACTCAATGTCAATATAAGTCCGCAGGCCGCGCCCCGCTACTGAAGCAGTATCAAACGCCCCGTTTTCAAAATGCCCCACCAGCCTGTTCTTATTGTCTTTAATCATATGCTGTACCCCCCGCTGGCCCATCAGCACTTTTTCATAATAGGATTCGAGCCCTGTCTTGCCGATAAAGTCTCCCTGCCGGTAAAAATTACCGGAGTTCTCTATATCCTTTGTATCGGCTTCCCGGATATAGCCCAGTATATGGGCCGCCGCGTTAAAGGAATAAGCCCGGAGCGGTCGTTCCACCAGGTTAAAGCCGGGATATTTCCAGCTGTTCTCTTCAAACCGGGCCTGCATTTCTTTAGTCAGCAGTCCTTTAAACACCGAAGGCCGCACGGCCGTATTCTTAAATTTCGCCTCGAGTATTCTTTTATTAAACTCGGCGGTATCTATCCCGATCAGGCGGCAAAATTCCAGGGTATCCAGGCCTTTTACTTCAGCCGGGGTAACCATCAGGTCATATATAATCGTGTTATTCAGGATCGCCTTCCCGTTCCTGTCATAAATAATTCCGCGTTCCGGGTATACCACTTTGGCAAAGACCGCGTTGTCACGGGCCAGCTGCTGATACTTTCCGGAGATTACCTGCAGATAAAACAACTGCACAACAATAACAACAAATGCCAGAATGAAAATGAAGCGGATAATACGGCTCCTGGATTGATTAAAGACAGACATCGGGCGCTATAAATAAATGTGAGAGGAGGTGAGGATGAGAATAATTAACGATGCACAATGTACGAATTTGAAAATGCGGTTTCCAAATCTATTTAGTGTTTCCCGCAGGTTTTTTTAAAATTCTTAACCATTACACTCAGGCGGTATTGGTTCTGAATTTCAGTTTGCGCGGAAATAGTAATTCTACTGTGAGAATCAGCAGGAGACTGATGCCGGTGGTGGCAATCACTTTAATGATAAAGTCCAGAAAATTACCCGTACTCAGCCATTCCAGAAAAACCATATAGGTATGATGAAGAAGGGTAAGCACCACCACATAAACAAGATAGGGTGTCCACTGCATTGATTTGGGAGAGGGCTCGCGGTAGTTGAATTCGGAGCTGTCTTTGGGCGTAAGCAAGGCGATCATGATCGGGCGTACATATGCGATCAGCAGGCAGGCCGCGGCATGTAAACCAGGTGTCACCATAAAATAATCCAGGGTAAGCCCGGTAAAGAAACCAATCACCAGCAACCATTGCCGGGAAACACTAAAGGGCAGCCAAAGTATAAACAGGAAATAGATATACGGAGAAATAAAGCGGTGCAGGTGCGGAATCCGGTTCAGGATATAGACCTGTACCAGAATGAATACGGCAAACCGGATGATATTTCTCAGGAAATCACTCACTTTGCTGCAGTTTTTTTAGGATCCTCAATCCGTTTCCGGGCTTCCTGGTTCAGGGTGGTTTGTTCCGCGTATTGCAGGTTCTCCACCACAAAGACCTGCTGTATGCTGTAAAACCGGGCAGCCGGTCTGATCTTCAGGATATAAAAATTCGTACTCTTATCTGTGATGGTTTCGGCGATGGTCCCGATCATATACCCCGGAGGAAAGTTAAAGGAATAAGGGCTGGTCAGTACGGTGTCACCGGTTTTGATCTCAATACTTCTCGGGATACCGCGCAGAATCAGGAACCGGGGGTCTTTCCCATCCCATTCAATGGTACCAAAGTCGCCGGTTTTCTTTAGGGCCGCATTCACTTTTTGCTGAACATGCAGCAGACTCATTACCTGGCTGAAATTCGGACTCACCCCTACCACCACGCCCACTGTACTTCCGTCTGAACTCAGTACGGCCATATTGTCTTTTATTCCATGATTGGATCCCCGGTTGATCTGGAGATAATTCTTCTGACTGTTGGTACTGTTATAAACTACGGTTGCGGGACGGAACTGATAACGGCGGTAATGTCCTAATGTGTCGAAAGGAACCGAGTCCTGCACCAGTTGCAGGCTGGTATCAGCCCGCATGAAATTGCGGGACTGCAGATTCAGCAGGGAATCATTCATCCGGTGAATTCTCCGGTTTTCTTCCCGGAGTTCAAAGTAATCCTCTACCTTATTATACTGTGTATTCACCCGGCCGGTTACTTCATTGGCCACACCCAGGAAGCGGGCGCGGTGAAAGCGGTTATAACTGAACAAAAACCACAGGGACACCACCTGCAGAATCAGGAATGTAAAAAATGTTCTGTACCGGCTGATGAAGAGAAATACATTTCTCATAGAAAGTAGAGGTGTCAGTAACGGGCTGCCGGGAAAACCGGCATCGTCTTTCTTTTATCTCATCACAAATGGATACCTGTCATAATTTTTGAGGGAAATACCGGTACCCCGTACCACGCTTTTCAATGGGTCATCAGCTACATGAACCGGTAACTTGATTTTCTGACTCAGCCTTTTGTCCAGTCCGCGCAGCAGGGCACCCCCACCGGTGATATACAGACCACGACGGTAAATATCGGCGGCCAGTTCGGGTGGTGTTTGCTCCAGGGCTTTCAGGATGGCTTCTTCTATTTTGAAAATGCTCTTGTCGAGGGCTTCGGCAATTTCCTGGTAGCTGACCATGATCTGCTTGGGAATACCGGTCACCAGGTCGCGTCCGTTCACGGCAAAATCATCTGGCGGATTATCGATTTCTTTCATCGCCGCCCCAACCTGAATTTTAATCTGCTCGGCGGTACGTTCACCAATGAGCAGACTATGATAACGGCGCAGGGCCTCCATAATATCGGCAGTAAATTCATCCCCGGCAATACGAATCGACTGATCACATACAATACCGGCCAGGGCAATCACGGTAATACCCGTGGTTCCGCCCCCGATATCAATGATCATATTCCCTACGGGCTCTTCCACATCTATACCAATTCCCAGGGCCGCAGCCATGGGTTCATGAATCAGGTAAACTTCCTTGGCACCGGCCTGCTCTGCACTGTCACGTACCGCACGCTTCTCTACCTCCGTGATAGAAGAAGGAATGCAGATCATCATCCGCCAGCTCGGGGGAAACAGGGGTTTCTTGGGATACACCAGCTTGATCAGTTCGCGGATCATCAGTTCCGCGGCATTGAAGTCGGCAATTACACCGTCCTTCAACGGACGCACCGTCCGGATACTTTCATGCGTCTTCTCGTGCATCATGAGGGCTTTCTTACCCACCGCCAGCACTTCCTTGGGATTGTTACGGTTCAGCGCCACTATACTCGGCTCATTCACCACTACTTCATCATTATGTATAATCAGGGTATTCGCGGTACCCAGGTCAATAGCTATCTCTTGCGTAAACCAGTTAAAAAGTCCCATGTATTTTATTCGGATTTACCTGCCTACAGTATATCCGCCGGTTCAGGAAAGACGGGCAGACAGGTTGTGGCAAAGTTGAAGGAAATAATTTGAATTTACAAGGCAAAACCCTTGCCAGACAAGGTTTTTTTTGAATAACCGAAAATAGTATCAGTTACGAAGGGAAAGTATCTGCCGCTTTTTCTTATAAACAGATCAGCACCGGATGAAAACCTGCCGGAAGGAGAAGCGATTTTTCAATTAACTTCAAACCATGCGTATCATTTCCCGCACCGTATGGATCTTGTCAATAGTGAGTTTACTGGCGGATATTGCCAGTGAAATGCTGTACCCGGTGATTCCGGTATACCTGAAGGAAATCGGATTCAGTGTGCTGCTTATCGGCATACTGGAAGGTGTGGTGAATTTTACCGCCGGCATCAGCAAAGGCTATTTCGGCAAACTGAGCGATGAAAAAGGTTTACGGCTGCCGTTTGTAAAACTGGGTTATCTCCTGAGTGCAGTTTCCAAACCAATGATCGCTTTTTTTACCAGTGTAAGCTGGATTTTCATTGCCCGTACCACCGACCGGCTGGGCAAAGGAATCCGGACCGCATCACGGGATGCCCTGCTTTCGGCTGAAGCCACGCGGGAAACAAAAGCCCGGGTATTCGGTTTCCACCGCAGTATGGATACCGTGGGGGCGGCTATCGGTCCCCTGGTGGCCCTGTTTTACCTGGCTATTCATCCCGGTGCTTATAAAACGCTTTTTGTACTGGCCTTTATTCCCGGGATATTGTCCGTACTCCTGATCTTCCTTCTGAAAGAAAAAAAACAACCGGTATCCACCCTGGGAAAAGGCAATTTTCTTTCCTTTCTGAAATACTGGACCATTGCCAACCGGGATTATAAACGGGTGGTTCCCGCTTTATTACTATTTGCCCTGTTCAACAGTTCAGATATCTTCCTGCTCCTGGTTACCAAAGAAGCCATTGGTCAGCAGGTTATTCATGTCAACGGGCTGCGTTTTGACGCCGACAGTATTACTATTGCTGCTTATGTGTTCTATAACCTGTTTTATGCCGCCATCTCCTACCCGGCTGGTATGCTGGCCGATAAAATCGGTTTCAGGAATGTGGTGATCATCGGAATGGGACTGTTTGGTATCGTGTATGCTGGCTTTGCCTGCTCCCCGTCAATCCCTGTAATTTTTGGCTTATTTGCCCTTTATGGCTTTTATGCCGCCTTTACCGAAGGCGTCATCAAAGCCTGGATCACCAACCTTTCCGGGGAAAAAGATACAGCCACCGCGATTGGTTTCTTTACTTCCGGGGAAAGTATTGCCGCCCTTTTTGCGAGTATGATTGCAGGAGCTGTATGGACCGGTATCGGTTCCTCTTTTACCTTTGTGCTGAGCGCCGCCATTGCCATACTGGTAGCCTGCTATCTCCTGATTACCAGAAAACAAGGCGGAAAAATCTGATTTTTCAGGTACCAAAAAAGCATTTTGGCACAGTAATGGCAAAGTGGGGGTAGCAATAGTTTAACCACTAAAAATCAATGTATGAGAAAGATTTTTGTTACGAGCCTCTGCACCGTAGTTATGATGATCCTGTTGAGCCAGCAAACAAAGGCCCAATCGTCCTACCAGACCGCCCTTGGGGTAAAAGTCTGGGACGGAGGAGGTATCTCCCTGAAACATTTTGTCAACGGTAATAATGCCCTGGAAGGTATCGGATATTTCTGGAGACAGGGTGCCCGTATCACCGGTTTGTACGAAATACACGGCGCCATCAATAATGCCGGTGGTCTGCAATGGTATATCGGTCCCGGTGCCCACGTTGGCTTCTATAATACCCGGTATGGTAATGGCAGTTTTATCGGAATTGACGGTGTTCTCGGACTGGATTATAAATTCAGCGGAGCACCCATCAACATCTCCCTTGACTGGCAGCCCTCCTTCGAATTCGGAGACAACCGTGGCTTTGTCGGCAACTGGGGTGGACTTGGAATACGTTATACCCTTAATTAAGATTATACCTCGCAGGAAGATTGTCATCCTGAGTTTAGCGATGTCATCCTGAGTTTAGCGATGTCATCCTGAGTTTAGCGATGTCATCCTGAGTTTAGCGAAGGAAAAAAAGTAAAAAGGGCTGTCCTATAGCAGGTACAGCCCTTTTTTAGTCGTTAGTCTTTAGTACTACCCCACTCACCACTCACCCCCAAACCCCAACTGCCGCTCCACTTCTGCCGGCAGCAAAGGCAGTTTCCTTCTTTCGATCAGGAAACTGTTGAGCTGGGCAATCTCTTTAAAAATATAATGTTTATCGGCGGCGGCTTTCAGGTATTCCTTACCGGTACTGCCACCTGTACCGATCCGCATACCGATCATCCGGTGTACCATATTCATGTGGCGATGCCGCCAGGCACTGAGCTGCTCATCAATTTCAAGCAGGCAATTGAGTAACTGAAAAGGAAGTTGCAGTAATGGATAACCGCGATACAACATAATAAATAAGGCGGCCCTGCAGGCAGCGGGTGACAGCGTCCGCTCCTCATTCATGCCCGCTTCTCCGAATACCTGTTCAAATGCAGCCAGGTTATTCCGTTCGGCTTCTGCCAGACTGGACCGGTAACTGTCTATATAGCGTTCCCAGAATCCGGCATCGGCCCCTTCTTTTAAAAATGGCATCCGCTCCAGCCAGTTGTTCACCGACTGTAACAGGGATTCAGCCGTTTCGGCCGCTTTAATTACGGCTATATGTTCCTGTTTTAACTGGGAAGTGTAATACTCTTTCCCGTGCCGCATGTCGAATTTTAATCCCAGTTTGGCTTCCAGCTCTTTGAACTGCCAGCTCTGGAAACCGGAAGCGGGGCGGAGCATGTCCCGGAAATCGAGAAAATCCATCGGGGTCATGGTTTCCATGATATCCACCTGGTGTACCAGTACACGCAGGATTGTGACACAACGGCTGAGCCGGTGTACGATGGTTTGCAGTTCGGGGGAATTATCATTCAGGGAAGGCTGGCGGAGAATGGTCCCCACCGAATCCACTTCATGATGCAGTTGTTTAAACCAGAGTTCGTAGGCCTGATGGATCACGATGAATAACATTTCATCATGGGCCGGCAACTGGTGACGGATACTTTCGGGCGACTGGGCATTGAGAATTTTGTCCAGTTGCAGGTAATCGTGGTAGTGAACGTCCATATGTAATCTTTCGTTAGCAGGTAAAGCGTATCCGTTCCGCTTATTCAAACTCATACCCGATATCCTGGCGGAAAACCATATCGGTATAGCTCACTTTCGCAAGCTCTTCTTTCGAAATCTCCACCGCATCAAACACCGAGCGGCCAAACGACGTAATGCAAAGCACACGGCCACCACTGGTCACCACTTTTCCGTCTTTCAGGGTGGTGCCCATATGAAAAAGAATACTGTCTTCCGTATTGATATCCTCTGTACCGGTGATCTCATAGCCTTTTGCATAATCGCCGGGATAACCGCCACTGACGGCTACTACCGTGCAGGCGGTACGGGGATCGGTTTCTATTATCACTTTATCCAGTTGCTGACCGGCAGCCGCCGTCAGCAGCTCCACCAGGTCATTTTTCAACCGGGGAATCACGACTTCGGTTTCGGGATCTCCCATCCGGCAATTATATTCAATCATGTACGGCTCATTATCCGTGATCATGAATCCTAAAAAGATAAAGCCCCTGTATTCCAACCCATCGGCTTTCAGTCCATCAATGGTTGGACGGATCACTTTGTCTTCAATTTTCTGCATAAGTTCCTTCGTTACAAAAGGCACCGGGCTCACCGCACCCATACCGCCGGTATTGGGACCGGAATCCCCTTCCCCGATTCTTTTATAGTCTTTGGCTTCCGGAAGGACCACATAGTTTTTTCCGTCGGTCAGCACAAAAACAGACATTTCAATCCCTTTTAAGAACTGTTCCACCACCACTTTCTTACCAGCTTCTCCAAATTTGGCGCGCTGGATCATCAGTTCAAACTCCGCAATCGCTTCAATATGGTTCTCGCAGATCACAACGCCTTTACCCGCGGCGAGTCCGTCCGCTTTGAGTACAATCGGCAACGGATGTTGTTTCAGGTAATCCACGCCGTCTGCATAATTATCCAAGGTGAATTCCCGGTAAGCCGCTGTGGGAATGCCATGCCGCATCATAAAGGCTTTGGCAAATGCCTTACTCCCTTCCAGCTGAGCACCAGCCTGTGTAGGTCCGATTATATCGAGATGTTCAAGTCCTTTACTGCTGAGCAGGTAATCGGTAATGCCTTTTACCAGGGGTTCTTCCGGGCCCACAATGACCATATCGATCTTTTCGCCAAGGCAAACCTTACGGATGGTATCGAAATCCCCCAATGAGAGAGAAAGATTGGTTCCATACCGGGAAGTGCCTGCATTTCCGGGGGCAATAAAGAGTTTTTCACAACGGGGGCTTTGTGCCAGTTTCCAGGCAAGTGCATTTTCACGGCCGCCTGACCCTAATAATAAAATCCGCATGTGTCGGTTGGTTGGTTTCTAGGTGTTTGTGTATTCCGGATAAGGAGCATAAAGATAAACCGAAAAAATTTGCGGGTGGTTAAATTTCTGTATTTTGGGGGTTGCTATCACACAGGCTTCTGATTTAATAAACTAAAAACTACTGTATGAACCAATCAGTAAGAGCGGGTAAACACCCAAAAGCGCTATTTGTACTCTTTTTTACGGAAATGTGGGAGCGTTTTGCCTACTACCTCATGGTAGGAATTCTCTTTATCTACATGACCGATTCCACTACCGGGGGTAAAGGATTTTCCGGAAAAATCGGCGCGGACATTGTAGGCAGTTTTATTGCATTGGTTTATCTCACCCCTTTTATCGGAGGCCTGATTGCAGACCGCTACCTGGGATATATCAAATCTATTTTCCTTGGCGGCTCACTGATGGCGGCAGGTTATCTCGGCCTTTCCATACCCGGTGATACTGCCATGTTTATTTCCTTAGCTCTTATTATTGTTGGTAACGGATTTTTCAAGCCCAATATCTCCACCTTATTAGGGAATATCTACAACAGGGAAGATCTGAAACCACTTAAAGACAATGCCTATAATATTTTTTACATGGGTATTAATATCGGCGCCTTTGTCTGCAACTTTGTTGCCGCCTGGCTCCGGAATGCTTATGGCTGGGGATACGCATTTGGCGCTGCGGGTGTGGGGCTGATTATTGGTCTCATTATTCTGTCCGGATTTGTAAATGACGAAGACATTAAAAAAGCAAATGTCAAAAAACCGGTACAGGCAGAAGATATGCCGTTGTCGACCATCTTTACCACCGTTTTCCTTCCGGCCATTGTAGCCGCCGTTATCGGATGGATGCTTCCTACAAAAATATTCGGTGCACCATTTATGGGCACCCAGGCAAATGACGCGTTTATTTTCGCCTGTCTCCCGGTTATCGCCTTCTATGTTTCCTTATGGGTACGCGCCAAAGGACAGGATAAAAAAAGTATCGGTGCCCTGCTCTTTGTTTTTGCCATCGCTATCGCATTCTGGACCATCTATAATCAGAATGCAACCGGACTGACATTGTGGGCTGAAAAACATACTGATCGTGAAGCATCCGCCACTACGGCAAAAATCACCGGTGCCATTTTCCCGCTGCAGCAGGTAACAGACACTCCCCGTATGGTCAACCAGCTGGATCCCTATATGCGGGAAGTAAAAGATGACAGCGGCAAAGTAGTACAAACCATGGGACCGGATCCCTATTTCGTAAACGTGCCACCGGAAAACAGACCACAGGGTAAAGATGTAAAGCTCACCAATACGGAGTTATTTCAGTCTATCAATCCGCTCTTCATTGTATTGCTTACACTATTCTTCGTTCCCTTCTTCAGCTTCCTGCGTTCAAAAGGCAAAGAGCCTACCACCATGTCCAAGTTTGGTATGGCCCTCTTTATATCCGGCCTGTCCGCGCTTGTTATGGTATTTGCCATCATGTCTGTACCATCCATATATACGCATAAAGCATCTCCGCTCTGGCTCTGGCTTACCTATTTCATATTTACCATCAGTGAAATATTCCTTAGCCCGATGGGATTATCGCTGGTATCCAAACTGGCACCGGCCAGGCTCACTTCTCTGCTGATGGGAGGCTGGTTCTTATCCACGTCAATCGGTGGTAAGGTAGCCGGTGTAATGACCAGCTTCTGGGATGATTTCACAGATAAAAAAATGTTCTTCCTGATACTGGTGGCAGCCGCCTTTGTAGGAGGCATTCTGATCTATTCCCGCATCAAATCGCTGAATCAGATAGTACGGGATAAAACAGGGGCTGATTAGCCGCTCTTCCGATATTGAAAAGGTGACCTGCCCGGTCACCTTTTTTTATTCCCTTTATTTTTCCTTACCTATCTTTCCGTATCAAACGAAACTGTTATGTGGAAGAAACACCCGAAAGCCCTGCCCTTCCTTTTCTTTTCTGAAATGTGGGAGCGGTTTGGCTACTACCTGATGATCGGCATTTTCACCCTGTACCTGAAAGATGCGGCCGATGGATTCAATATGGATGAAAAAGAATCCGCCAGCCTGTACGGGACCTTTATCGCCCTGGTGTTTTTTACGCCTTTCCTGGGCGGACTGATTGCTGACCGTTATCTCGGCTACCGCCGTTCGATTATATTGGGCGGATTACTTATGGGTGTAGGTTATTGTACCATGGGTATTCATAACCTGACCATGCTGTACGTTTCCATGGCATTGGTCATAGTGGGAAATGGTTTCTTCAAACCCAATATCTCCACCTTGCTCGGGAATGTATATTCCACGCCGGAACATATGCATCAGAAAGATGAAGGCTACAATATTTTTTACATGGGTATAAATGTCGGCGCCTTTATCTGTAACTTTTTTGGTGCCGCCCTGTATACCATGATCGGATGGGGCGCCGCCTTTGCTGCTGCCGGTGTGGGCATGTTTATCGGGGTATTTACGTTTATAATCGGCACCAAACATTATAAAGCCTATGATGTCCGCAAACCCCTGAAACCCGGCGATATGCCGCTGTGGCAGATCCTGGCCATGGTCATCCTGCCTTCTATTATTTTCGGAGTCATTGGTTGGTTTATCAAAGGCACTGACGGATATATATTCGATTCCAACTCCACGGATGCATTCATCTTTGCCTGTATTCCGGTATGCGTTTTTTATACCGCTTTATTATTGCGCAGCAGTAAAGATGAACGTCCGGCCATTGGCGCCATGCTCGCCATCTTTGCCGTCGTGATTTTATTCTGGGCCATTTTCAAACAAAACGGATCCGCTCTTAATACCTGGGCCAGCCGTTATACCGATCGTGAAGTAAGCGGCATGACCGGCAGCGTGCTGACTACTTTAAAACAAACGGATAAACCCGGTAATACCACCTATAAACTGGATTCAGTAACCAAACTGGACCATCAGTTCCGTAAAGTGCGTGATGCCAACGGAAAAGAAGTAAAAGAACTGGGCTATCCTTCATACTTTAAGAATGTGGCGCCTGAAAAACTCCCGGCAGAAGGCGCTGTGGTAAAAGCCTGGCTGCCCAGTTTATCTCAGTCCATCAATCCTTTTTGGGTTATCGCCCTCACGCCACTCGTGGTGGCGTTGTTTACCTGGCTGCGCCGCAAAGGCAAAGAACCATCCACCCCAACCAAGATCGCCTTCGGTTTGCTGATCTCCGCTTTATCCGTACTCGTGATGGTGGCTGCAGTAAAAGCCGGAAATAACGGTTCGGAAAAAGTCAGTGTTTGGTGGCTGATCGGCAGCTACGGTGTGGTAACCATTGGCGAACTTTTTCTCAGCCCGATGGGATTATCGCTGGTTTCCAAACTCAGCCCCGTACGGATCACTTCATTGATGATGGGAGGTTGGTTCCTTTCCACCTCCATCGGTAATAAACTAAGCGGCATCCTCGCCAGCAAATGGGATGAGTATGAAGACAAGACTGATTATTTCTGGCTGAACTTTATATTACTGGGCGGCGCAGCCATCTTCCTTTTTGTGCTGCTGAAATGGCTGAACCGGGTGATGAAGGAGAAGGGAGTGAATTGAATGAGTAATGAGTAATCAGTAATGAGTAATTTGCGAAGAGTATTAAAGAAAAGAACCCTCCAGATATCGGAGGGTTCTTTTCTTTAAAGCTGTTCAGTCAGCTACTCATTACTGATTACTCATTACTCATTTTCAGTCTGCTGTTGGTGTTCTCACCAACAGCAAGTATCTTCCACCTATAAACAACTACTGCATATGCCTGAACAGCAAAAAATCTTCCGCCCCTTCGTGCCACCGGAGGCCCGTATGGCGGAGTTCACCATCAAATCCGTTGTAACGGGTGCTATCTTCGGTATCATCTTCGGCGCGGCCACGGTTTATCTGGCGCTTAAAGCAGGACTGACCGTTTCTGCATCCATTCCCATTGCCGTTTTATCTATTGCGCTGGGAAAACTGTTTTTAAAAACAACCATTCTCGAAAATAACATTATACAAACAACGGGCAGCGCCGGTGAAAGTATTGCGGCCGGTGTGGTATTCACGTTACCAGGTTTCCTGTTTCTCAGTTCGCCAGACAGCAGCAGCTATTTTAATTACCTCACCATTATGACCCTGGCTATACTGGGAGGTATGCTGGGTACATTAATGATGATCCCGCTACGTCGTTCGCTGATCGTGAAAGAACACGAATCACTTCCTTACCCTGAAGGCACAGCCTGTGCTTCTGTTTTAAAAGCCGGTGAAAAAGGAGGCGATCTGGCAAAAACGGCATTCATGGGTATGGGTGTGGCCATTGCTTATGCCTTTTTACAAAAAGTATTTCATGTAATAGCGGAAGTACCGGTATATGCCACCCAGCTTAAAAACAAATACCTGCCTGCAGCTAAAGTCAGTGGGGAAATCACCCCGGAATACCTGGGGGTAGGTTATATAATCGGTCCAAAGATTTCAGGTATACTGGTGGCCGGTGGTGTATTGAGTTCCTTTGTACTGATTCCCTTACTCGCCACCCTGGTTCCTGGTGATGCCACGTTTGCCCAACTGACGAAGCTGGGTTTAAACCCGGCCAAATTTGGCTGGGATGCCGCTACGCATACATTCAGCGATTCAGCAGAAGCATTATACAGAGCCTATATCCGGCAGATCGGTGCCGGTGCAGTAGCCGCTGGCGGTTTTATCACCCTGATCAAGACCATACCCACCATTGTTTCTTCGTTCAAAGAAAGCATTGGTGCGGTTAAAGATAAATCAGCGGGCAAAAGTGTACTCCGTACCGAACAGGACCTGAGTATTAAAGTAGTCGGGCTGGGAAGCCTGGCGCTCATCCTGATCATGGCCCTGCTCTCCATCATACCCGGGGAAAATATCGGCAGCCGTTTGTTATTAGGCGTGCTGGTCATCATATTCGGGGCTTTCTTTGTCACCGTTTCTTCCCGTATCGTAGGACTGATCGGATCTTCTAATAACCCCATCAGCGGCATGACCATTGCCACCATTATGGCTACCTGTCTGGTATTTATCGGGGTAGGCTGGAGTGGTAAATTATATGAACCTATGGCACTTGTTGTCGGGGGTATGATCTGTGTGGCCGCAGCCAATGCCGGAGCCACATCACAGGATTTAAAAACGGGTTATCTCGTAGGTGCCACCCCCAGGTATCAGCAGCTGGCATTATTTATCGGCGCTATCGTTTCCTCCATCGTAATTGGCTGGACGGTAAAAATTCTGGATACACCATCCAGTGCACTGGCGGCTACGGGCGTACAACACGCCATTGGAGAAACCTACTCCGCCCCGCAAGCCACCCTGATGGCCACTTTAATCAAAGGTATCCTGTCCTTCAACCTCGACTGGCAGTTTGTACTCATCGGTGTTTTTATTGCCATTGTGCTTGAACTCTGTGGTGTAAAAGCACTGAGTTTTGCCGTGGGTACCTATCTGCCTTTGTCCACTACCCTGCCCATCTTTGTAGGAGGGTTTATTCGCGGACTGGCCGACCGCAGGTCGAAAAAGACAAGTGAACCGGAAGAAGAAGAGGATCTGCGAAAAGGAAACCTGTTTGCAACCGGTCTGGTGGCGGGAGGCGCCCTCTTCGGCGTCATTGCGGCGATCCTGACCGTATTCTTCGAATCCGCTATGAAATCCGTGAATATGGAAGAAAACGTTACCGGCAGCTTCGGTCATGGAGGATACATGGCCCTGGGCGTTGGCTTCTTTGCCGCAATGGTCTTTATTCTGTACAAAGTGGCAACGGGGAAGAAGAATGAGTAATGAGTAATCAGTAATGAGTAAATTGCGAAGAGTATAAAAGTACAGAACCCTCCGAAAACCGGGGGGTTCTGTACTTTATGGTAGTTCAGTCAGCTACTCATTACTCATTGCTCATTGCTGATTGCTGATTGCTGATTACTCATTAAACAAATCCCAGATACTCATACTTCCTCCCCAATATTCCCTGATCGTCCGCCTGCAGCCATTTTTTCAGCACAGTGGCATACACATTTTTAAAATCAACTTTATACTTCAGGTCGCCTTCATTCAGATCGGCTAAATCCGGCAGCGGGTTCAGTATACCTTTTTGTTTCAGGCCGCCACTCACCAAAAACATATTATTGGCCGTGCCGTGATCCGTTCCGCCGCTCGCATTCTGTTCCACCCGGCGGCCGAATTCAGAAAAGGTAAACAGCAACACATCTTCAAACCGGTGCTGCTGCTTGAGGTCTTTTACAAAAGCTCCTACCGCCTCATTCATTTCGGTAAACAGCCGTTGCTGCTGTGCATCCTGATTGATATGGGTATCAAAACTGCCGAGCGAAACATAATATACTTTCGTATTGATTTCTGAATAAATAAGGGAGGCAATGGTTTTCAAACTGTTTCCCAGATCTGATTTAGGGTATTCGGCATTGCTCGGATGCAGCCGGCTTTGCTGAAAAATATAATCCGCACTCGACAGGGTCTCGGCCATGGTTTTATATAAATAATCCACCGGCTGCTCCCCGGTCTCATCGGTATGATTCTTCATCACTTCCCGGAAGAATTTTTCATTGGCGGTTCCATATAAGCGACGCGGATCCTTCACCGCAATCCCTTTAATATTCTCCCCTTTCAGTGCCAGGCTGAGCACATCATCCAGTTCGATGGCCTGCGTAGGCTTGTCACAGCCCTTGAATTGAGCATCCAGGTACCGGCCTACCCAGCCCTGATTCCAGTACTCCGTACTCTGACTGGCTGTATGCCAGATATCCATACTGCGAAAATGCGAGCGGTCAGGATTGGGATAACCGACATTATTCAACACTGACAATTCCCCATTATCATAACACTCCTTAAATGCCGTAAGGGCCGGGTGCAAGCCGGCTTCATCCGTCAGGGATAAAGCTTTATCTTTTACAATACCCAGTTTCGGTCTGGATTTATAATACAGGTCATTGCGGAAAGGGATTACCGTATTCAACCCGTCATTGCCGCCACTGAGTTGCAGGATTACCACTACTTTATTCCCGGGCAATACCAGCCCGGGTCCCTCAAAAGCCTTCAGGAACTTGGGCAGCATCAGCGTAGCGGTAGCTAACGATCCGGTCTGTATGAATTGCTTTCTGTTGAAATGCATAGTAAACTGTTTATGCTCATTATAAAATCGAAAACCAGCACCATCGGTTCTCCTGTATTCCGTACCTCGTACTTCGTATTTCGTACTTCGTACTTACCTTAACAAAGCTGGTATTCCGGCGTACTCATCACCTGTATCGTCGCGGTCTTAATAAAATTTTCCCGGCCACTCTGATCCGAAAAACGGGTGATCAGTTCTGTACTCACGGTTGATTTTGTCTGCAACAAAAAACTGCTGACCGACGTAGCCAGCTTTTCCCTGGGTATGCTTTCATAATGCTTTACATAAGGCGCCCAGTCCACATTGGCATTGATCTGCTGTTTCTTCATCCCCGGCATTTTGGGCGCATTCTTAATACCCATCATGGTATCATCATCATCCTTGGCCTTTATATTCATTTCATCCACATCATTGATCAGTTGCGGAATACGCATCCGCATCATCAGCGAGGAACTGTCAATCCAGTTTCTTCCACCGGGCCATCCCGCCACGTTCGGCGGATAAAAGAGGATCTGTCCCAACACCCGCTGCAACAACATCAGGGCCTCTTCATTCTCCAGTTTCATCGGCAGCATCCGCTGGATACCCACCAGCAGTTCCACCGGCGATTTGATCAGCGCCCCGGTATTCTTCGCATCATAAAACCAGTCACTGGTGAAAATATCTTCCATCAGTTTACTGATTTCATAATTGCTGTTGTAAAACCGGTCTGCCAGCCAGCTGATCTTTTCCTTATCCGGCTGCTCATTGACAAAAAACCGGTAAATCTTCTGTGTGATATACAAGGCGGTTTGTTTCTGCTCTAAAAGGATATCCAGAATCTCTTCGCCGTCAAAATTGCCGGTCTTACCCAGTACCGTTTTTGACCCGAAGTCATGCTGGAATTTGCGGAACTGGAATTCCCCTTTCAGACTGGCTCCCCATCCGGTAAAGGCACGGGCGGCCTCCTTAATATCGTTTTCGGTATAGTGACCCCGGCCCAGGGTAAAGAGTTCCATCACTTCACGTGCGAAATTTTCGTTGGGGTGGTCTTTTTTATTCTGCTGATTGTTGAGAAAATTCAGCATGGCGGCTGACCGGGACACTTCTTTCAGCATGGTCCGGAAACTGCCCAGTGCATTCCGGCGCAAAATATCCAGTAATCCCTGCTGATAAAACACATTCAGGTTGAGGCAGGCAAAATGGCCATGCCAGAAAAAAGCCAGTTTCTCCCTGAGCTGCGCGGAAGTATTCACCATTTCATGCAGCCAGTACATATTCAGGTTCCGGACCCCGTCCCTGTTTTTTTGCTGCACTTTTTTCCGCTCATCCGGATCCAGTTCCTTCTTTTGTTGCCGGCCAACTTCTTCAATTCCCATCAGCAGGCCTTTGAGGTAATCATCCGCCACATCAATATAATCCGGCTTTCTGGCCGATGCTTTTACAAGCGCTTTATAAATCTGCTGGGGGGTGTATTGATCAAGGTCTCCTAATTGTTCCACGGCGGGACCGAAACCGGCTCTCCACATCAGGTGCTGGTTCCTTAACTGATTCTTTGCGGGCATGCTACCTTTATTTTTATTTCAGACTATTAGAAAGTTACGATGTTTAATACGGAAGCAGGATAAGTTTAATTTAAACGACAGAAATCCAATCTTATTTTTAGATTTGAATTGTTAAATAATTTCATGTGAATACCCGCGCCATAAAATACCTCTCCCCCTTTATCATTTTTTTAGGCGCCTGGCATGCCTTTGAGGTTACCGGCTGGCAGGTATGGCTGCCGCTGGTCTGGGCATGGATCTGCATTCCGGTAGCCGAATTATTTATCAACCCCGATCCGGCGAATATGACGGCAGCAGAAGAAGAACTGGCCAGAAAGGACCGGACCTATGATTATCTTTTATACCTGATTGTAATACTACAGTATATAATGCTTGTAAAGTTTCTGTTCTCCATGAAATCAACCAGCCTTTCACCGGTTGATATCGCAGGACGGATCTGGGTCATGGGATTGCTCTGTGGCATTTTTGGCATCAACGTGGCGCATGAACTGGGGCACCGGGTCAACCGGTTTGAGCAATTCCTGGCCAAATCCCTGTTGCTGACCTCTCTCTATATGCATTTCTTTACCGAACATAATAAAGGCCATCATAAACGGGTGGCCACACCGGAAGACCCGAGCAGTGCCCGGTATGGCGAAATGCTATACCTGTTTTATTTCCGCACCATTTTTTTCAGTTATCTCAGTGCCTGGCATATTGCCAACGAGGAATTACGCAAAAAAGACAAGCCGGTCATTTCATTACACAACGAAATGATTCAGTGTCACCTGATACAACTGGCACTGATCGCCACCATCTATTTTATATTCGGCTGGTTGATCTGCCTGTACTTTATAGCCGCGGCGGGAATCGGCATTCTCCTGCTGGAAACAGTGAATTACATTGAGCATTACGGACTGCAACGCAAGCCTTCGGGGGAAGGAACATACGAAAGAGCCATGCCTGAACACAGCTGGAACAGCGACCATATCATTGGCCGGCTGATGTTGTTTGAACTCAGTCGTCATTCGGATCACCATTACCTGGCCAGCCGCAAATACCAGATACTACGCCATCATGATCAGGCACCACAGATGCCCACCGGTTACCCGGGAATGATGCTGCTGGCCCTCGTTCCCCCGTTATGGTTTTGGCTGATGAATAAAAAAATCAGGCAACTGGAATCCTGATTCTATTTTATCAGCCGGGTCATTACATACTCCTGTACATCGGCCGCTTCCTGTGCTTCCAGTTTTGCATTACGTAACATGGAAGGTAATACTGCTTCCCAGCGGGTTTTTGAAAACTGTCCCGCTTCGGGTAACCCATGACAACGCTTACAGGAAGCCACAAAGAGCGGCTTTCCCCGTTCAGGATCTCCTTTCATATCTGTTGTTACATCAATGGACCGGGTGGTACCGGTACGGGCGGGGATTTGTGGAGCCGTCTTTCTTGCACAGGAAGATAACAGGCTCAGTAGAATTACGCAGGTGATGGTTTTGTTTCGCATTTCTAAATATAAGTAAATCCGTAAATATCCGAAGATGGCGCAAATAGTAACTGGGTTGCAATAATTGTGTGGGCCGGATTACAAACATGACAAAAAAAACAAATAAATTGATTCTTCATTTAAACACTAAACCAAACCATTTATTTATGAAGAAATCTCTTGTCTTACTTGCAGGCAGCCTTTTATTCATGATGAGCTGTAACAAATCCGGTTCAAAAGAAGAAAGTCTGCCCGAAGAGGATGTAGTGGCTTCACAACGCCATTGCGCCGCTGCAGATGTTCTGGATGAGCAATTGAAAGCTGATCCCACTTTACAGGAGCGGATGAACCAGATTGAAGATTTCACCCGGCAGGTAGTTGCCAATCCTTTACAGTACCGTCTTGTAAATGGCGTAATTGAAATACCCGTTGTATTCAATGTACTGTACCGCACGGCTGCACAGAATGTTTCCCTGACCCAGTTGCAATCACAGATTGATGTACTGAATGAGGATTTTGCCGGCACCAATGCCGATCATAATGCTACGTCTACCTATGGCAGTGTAAAAGCTGGTAATATCGGTATCCGCTTTGTGCTGGACCAGGTAAAACGTCGCTCCACTACCAAGACAAGCTGGAGCACCAATGATGCCATGAAGAAAAGTGCACAAGGTATTGCCCCCACCAGCCCCACCACCAAACTCAATATCTGGGTATGTAATATGGGCGGTGGTATCTTAGGCTATGCCCAGTTCCCCGGCGGTGCTTCTGCTACGGATGGGGTGGTACTGGATGACAATGCCACCGGAAGAACAGGTACGGCGGCGGCTCCTTTCAACAAAGGCAGAACAGCCACACACGAAGTGGGTCACTGGATGAACCTTCGTCATATCTGGGGTGATGCCACCTGCGGTAACGACCAGGTAGGTGATACTCCGCTGCATAATACGGCCAACTATGGCTGTCCCGCAGCTGGTCATAAGAGCACCTGCACCGGTACACCAGTTGAAATGACTATGAACTACATGGACTACAGCGATGATGCCTGTATGTATATGTTCAGCCTGGGACAACAATCCCGCATGCTGGCCATTTTTGCAACAGGTGGCGCACGTAACAGTTTCGCACAACCGTAACAGTTTTTCTTAAACGTATAAAAAAGGGTGACCCGTTTACCGGATCACCCTTTTTTTATACAAAACTAACCTGCGCACGCGCACTCATTACTCATCTCTCATTTCTCATTTCTTCCCCGCCGGCATTATCCACCGGATCCCAATTCCCATATTACTTAAATATCCCAGTCCGAGACTGCTGCTGAATCCGATTGTTGTTTGTTCTGTTTTCGTATTCCCCACTCCCTTATCGGTGATATGGGTATACCCAAGGCTGACAAAATCCCCAAACCGCAGATCAAGTAAAAAGTGTTTGCCCGTTTTATATGATATACCGGGAAAGAGTCCGGCATTCACATTAAAAGTAGTTCGCCCCACGATACTGTTGCTGGAATTATTCTGTTTGCCGTAATCAACTCCGGCCCGGCCTTCGGCAAACAGGAAAAAATTTTTTCCGATGGGTTGATACCTCCGGGTAAAAAAACCTCCTCCCACACTGAAATTGTCTGAATTGAAACTTGATGAAGGCTGGGAAGCATACACATTCTTTGATTTTCCATAGCCACCGCTTAGGTAAAAACCACTCAACCTGTTTTGCCTGTTGGCGAATCCAAGATCAATGGAAATATTGCCGTTATTGGTTTTACTGGTATAGGGAAAAGAACTGGCATTGGATTCGTA
>Ga0075152_10000697_pt1 | contig 24432 bp, 27 predicted proteins | sample JI61114C2DNA_FD_70964 | JGI IMG/M metagenome (GOLD analysis project Ga0075152, IMG submission 70964) | Wastewater effluent complex algal communities from Wisconsin, to seasonally profile nutrient transformation and Carbon sequestration -... | ecosystem: Engineered > WWTP > Effluent > Algae...
GGGTTTGAGCCTCCAATATTAAGATATTGTCAGTTCTCGACTGCACCGAAAGCTCACATCGATTCCATTATCTTTTGGATGCTACGATAAAGGAATGAGAGGTATGCATGATTTTGCCGGCTTGGAGAATATCTAAGTGGACTGTCTCGAAAGGGGCGGGGTTGAATGGCGTTGTGATGATTGATGGCACAAGGTTTTTGACTAATGTTGCTTCTTGGATAACGCAAAGCCATACCAAAAGTGCAGTCAGGATCCTTGTGCTTTGCCGAAAGAAGCGTCTGAAGCGAAGACTCTCAGAAGCTCAAGCGCAATTTGAAAGCGGGTATCTTTGGGTTCGGCTCCTTGGCGTTTCCTGGGCTTTGATAAACAGTGGATAAATATGGAAACCATAGTCAATTTGCTTACAGCTAACAGACTACTCTGTTTGCCAAATCGTCGACATAAAGCTTGCACGCTCAGAGGGATCAAAATGCCCGTCAGAATCAACGCAGAGTTCGATGGTATTCAACATTTGTAAGCACTGGCCAAGCGCTAAGTGGGCATTCTCTTCGTCAAGAAAATCATAAATAGCAATGCTAACTGTTAAACTTTCGATGATTTCGCCAAATCAGGTGGATGTCTTGATGCAATATGGTCCAGGGCTCGGTGGTTCTTAGTACCCGGTCTTGCAGTTGCAGGCTCCCCCCACTTTCTCTCGGTGCTGATTGCAGGCGCAGCTTGTACAGACCACGCTTCCGGTTTAAAACTGGCAAGTCGCGCAGTTTTGCTCACTGGGGCACGGAGTGCATATTCCACCTGCGTTTTCATAAAAGCCTTGAAGGCATGGGCACTGGGTATTGGCATCAGGCAACCTGATTCGGTAAGAGAGTTGTTTGCAACTGAGACATTGAGTAGGGAGCGGTCCAGAGCAGGTCTCACAGCTCGCATCGCAATCAGTGAGGTAAAAGGCAAGGTAAGCAAAAATTGCGCTGTTCCTGTACCCAGCGACGGAAAGCGTTACTGTTGAGACACCAGTAAAGGTCAGATCAATTGAGCAAGTTGTTGAAGGTAGCTGTATTAATTTTCCCCCAAGAAAACCTCCGAGGAATTGGAGAACTTGGCCGGTTCCTGCTGAAAGTGTGTTGGGGCTTGGGAGAATATAGCTGCCAGCATTGTAGCCACTAACAGACGGCTGGATTGCGTTGTTTGGAGTTTCGCCAGGGAGGTTGACTCGATGAATGATGAGTGTAAACTGCATTCTGAATGGAACTAATGCCTCTTCGTAGAGCTTGAACTGCCCGTCAGTGCTAAACATGCAATTTGAGCAGTAAAGCTGGGAATATGGAAATGGAGCGAGGATAAACATGCCAGAGGAGGCAGGAGCAAAAGCAACTTGCAAGTTGGCACCATCGGTTGTCAATTGATAACTTGCAGCCTCAATTGCGACGAATACCTCAGCAGGTTAACTCGCAGGATTGAACTTCACTAAGTTGGCATAGTCGAAAGAGGTGCTGTGGTAATTCGCCGCGCCTGAATATTCTGGGACTCCTAATCCAGCTACGTCTAAGTAGAAGACTTGAAGACGATCTCCTTGAGTCGCGACCCACTTGAGCTTGAGGTAACCGAAGTCGATCAGTGGCGTTACTTATACAACGGCCCCGCTTGTGGTAATGGAACTGACCCCAGCAAACCAACCGTAGTTGACGCTAGCAGTCAGCGACTGATGCTCATAGCCCGTATAAACCACTGATACCTTGGGGAGGACCGTGAAGTAACTTGCAAACGAGACCTGGGCGGTTTGAGTCCCAGCGGCGACCGTGACCGGGTTAAACTGGATGCTGTCTAACATTAATAGTAAAGGTACCCATGAGAATCTTCGAGGTTGGGAAGGGATCAACGCCGATGGCGAAGGTGATCAGGCACGCTACCAAAACAACTTTGATCATAAAATACAATAAATTATAAATGATCGACCAATTCTTCTTCTTTCATGCGCATCTTCGTCGAGATTCATCCACTCGCTTAGCGCTTCCAAGTCAGAAAAGACTTCAACCACCTGTCCAAGTCTTTATGAATTGATCATTATGGGGCGGGAATAATTGAATTGAATTAATTAATGCTGTCTTCTTTCTGCTACTTGTGCAGTATGCGGCTCCCTTGGGGTATTTAATAAAAGACAGCGTGCAACGAAGGCAGTCGAGGAAGAGGATTCTTCTCCACATTTTCTCCATCGAATAATGTGTATTGGCTTCTTAGAACGAGCAGTGAACCATCGGACAATTGGGCTACCTCTCCCAAAAGCATGCAGTAGAGCATCAAACGTTCATAGAGAACGAAGAAGACCAGGCGAGTGCCGGATAAGGATAAGGGTCAGCTTCTTATGATTCACGTGGGTCCGTAGATGTTAACGGTGAACTCCTGACGAAAGGCATCAGTTGTGCTGGGTCTCGGGCCTGACCGAGAACCTGACCGGGATCCTAGAGTTGAGCTCCAAGACCGATCTACCTATCTCAGCGTTTAATCCTCATATTTAATAGGAGGAGCGGTGCTACTCCCCTTCCGACTCGCCTCGCGGCGATTCGGTCCATTGATTGATATTTAATCGTCAACGAATCTCAACCGATAGAGCAGCATCCTTGTTGGGCCAATCTCATTTAAGAAAGGTGAAGTTGCCAGGGAAGATCAGTCACCCTTCTCGTGCTTTCGTAGAAGATGGAACATTATATAATCCATGGAAAACTTGATCAAAGAAAAGTTGCTGGGGAAAGGCTGCTTTGGATTGGTCTACCTCGTGCGCCGGAAGTGCGATCAACAGCTCTACGCACTCAAGCAGGTACTCAGTGAGCGAGATAGGTGGCTGTGGGTAGCTTTGACGAATCCGAGAAGAACAGAGCCCTCAATGAAATTCGGTTGCTGGCTTCATTACGACATCCCAACATCATCAGATTCAAGGAGTGCTTCTACGATGAGGAGGCCGCAATTATCAACGTGGTGACGGAGTATGCCGAGCGAGGCGATCTTCAGAAAAAAATCAAGTCGTACCAAAGGCAGCCGAACATGCGAATAGGCGAGGAGGAGCTTTGGAGAATACTCTTTGATGTTGCCAAGGGTATAGGTTTGCTCTTAGCTCAGGGCTGGAACACCTTCATAAGAATCATATTTTGCATCGGGATATTAAGCCAGCCAACATCCTGGAAAGCGCGACGGGATATAAGATCGCTGACCTCAATACTGCTAAAGTGGTAGTTACGAGGGATCCATTAGCGCATACTCAAATCGGAACACCTTACTATGCCTGTCCTGAGACATGGAAGGATGAGGAGTACAGCGAGAAGTGCGACGTATGGTCTCTCGGGGTTGTTATGTATGAACTGGCAGCCCTAAAGCTTCCGTTCCCGGCACAGAATAAGGAAGAGCTGAATCGACGCATTGTAGAAATGGAGCCTTTACCTTTAAACAGCGACTACTTTAGTAAATTCTTCCGCAAACTTATCGAATCCATGCTCAGCAAGAACGAGTTTGACAGACCATCCACTCGTCAGATTCTCGAACACTGCGAAATGTACCAGCGCGTCAAACGGGAGACAGAGTAAGACACCAGACTCACAAACCTCCTCGATACGATTTTGTTCGATGAAGAGCTTCTCGATTGGAAGCGAAGCCTACCACCCTCAAAGTTTAGTCCGACAAAAAACAATGCGAAGAGTTTCCGAAGATTGAGCCAACTGGAAAATATGCAGCCTAGTTTTGTTCCGTGCCCATATAAAAAGAAAGTCACAGAAAATTCTCCGTCACTCGATAAAGAGCGAAAGAACTCGGGTACGAAGCTGCTACCACCCAAATGCAAACCCACTTGCGAAAGGCAGGGCGCCACTGCAACTCCAGTCATGACCAGAAAAAACTCAACTCATCTGCCGCGTACTCGAATAGAATCACAGAAAGAGAATCATCGAGAGGTCAACAACCTATCGATGGTGTCAACCAAGGCTCAACACAACTCCACCCGAGCACAACAACGCTTCCCAAGTATACACACTGACCGGAACAGCAAAAACAATTTGCACAACCTTCTTCGATGATATAGATGACTTTGATGCTCATGATAGAGAAGTTTAGATCGGGACTGAGGACTTTCAGCCTATCTGGTTTCCAGTCAATAATAATGTAATTGTGCGCGTAATATGGTTGCCCTGTTTCGGGCGATTGTGCTGGTTTGTTTGGCAGCAATAGCCGTTTCGCTAAGAATGGCACCCGCAGTTCATCTACGCGTTTACGAGAAGAACGGGCTGAAGGCGCGTGCTATTGTGGTGAGCTGTATGGACTTCCGGCTCATTAACAAAGTCAAGGATATGATGATCAGCAGAGGATATAGTGATAACTACGACTTCTTCGTGCTCGCTGGGGCAGCCCTGGGTTATGTGCAGAAGAAGATGCCAGCATGGCAAAGCGTCCTCCATGATCATCTCCACTACGCGATCGCTCTTCATCACGTTCGGGAAGTGATCTTCGTGGATCACTTAGACTGTGGTTTGTACAAGCAAACCTATGGCTTGCTGAAAGGGAAGTAGGAGATGGATAAGCACATAGCAATCATCAACGAGGCCAAAGAAACAATGAGGAAGCACTACCCACTTCTCAAGTTCTATGCAGTCATTATGGACCTCGAAGGCAAGTAGGTATATTCAATTGAATGATGGTTATCGATTCAAACGAAATGGTTGATCAGTGCCAATAGGTGCTTGGCTGGGACCAGGAAGCGCCAAGGAGGGGACGCGTTAATGGAGCCTTGAGGTCCAATGTTTAAGTCTGTACTGAGTGTTTGGTGAGGGTATTTGACCATTCAGCAGGGATAGGATTACCCCACAACCAAACTCCAGTAATCTGAAAATGGTCATTTGAAGGAGTAACTGTCGCTGCTCCGAAGCTATTCGCCTTCCAGGTTTCCTGGAGGCTTGCCAATAACTCGGTTAATTTGTTAGTTGCCTCTTCGATTGTGGAATACTTATCTAAATTAATGCAAGTAAATTACCAGTTGAACAGACGCTGGAGAGGGTCCATTCTGAAGAGTTGCACTGCGATAGTAAGTGGTCGATGGCCTCTTCTTTATTGCTGAGCAGTCTTGTCTTGAACTACGCAAGGTTGAGTGCTTTTGACTGGGTAGCTTCCTCTTTGAATTGCTCTTCGATTTCCTCTGCAGCTTGGCTGGAGGTTTGCTCATCGATTTGCCCAAATTTATCCAGCTGTTTTTTTATGACTTCGCTTTGGAAGGGAGGTAGCGATGCAATGTGGTTCAGCCATCTTGCTAGGTACGGAACATTTGCTTTGCCATCATCGAGAAGTGTGCGTTTTACTGCTAAAAGCTCCACAGCGAAACTTGTGTCAGCAATGGTCAATCGATCGCCAACGAGGAAAGTCCGCAAGCTCAGGTGAAGATTGACAACAGCCAGTTTGTCAATCAGAGCATCCTTTGCGTACTTTAGTCGCTAACTATTCCTTCTTTCAGACTGTGTTCCTTGTGCGATGATCTCCCTTACAGGAAGCGATACTTGAACGGAAAGGTATTCCAACCATTGATCGACTTCAGCCCTCTCCCATGTATTCTCTCCGTACATCTTCTTGCTTGACTTTGCAAGGAATCGAAGAATTGAATCTGTAGATGTGACCTTTCCTCGACTCGTCTCTAGGATCGGCATCCTTCCACTCGTATTTTGCCTGGTCACATCCGGATCATTTACCTTGGCCAGCTTAATCTTTAGCTATCCACCAAGACAGGCATTGACGACCTGCACCTTGACTGACTCGATCTCCCCGTCCTCAGCAAATAGCTCCAAGGACATTTGTATATAAAATGGACATCGATAATCACTAGTTTGATTGTTGGTGGTCCTCTCACCAACTCAGTTAATTGCCGCAACCGACTATTTTACTTAGTTGATTGTTGAATGCGACCTTTGACCGACGAATAGACCAAGGTGTTCTTCACCAAGCTCATTGAGTACATCGGCGAGAATATCCGGTTCCTTATCGACAGGCAGGACGAGCCCTACGTGTTCAGGTTGGTTCGTGATAGGGTCTACTACATGTCCGAACGCATCATGAAGCTATGTTCCAACATCGGAAAGGACGAGCTGCTGGAGGCAGGAGTGCTCTTTGGCAAGTTCACCAAGGGAGGTAAATTCCGCCTCAGCATTACATGTCTTGACTACCTTGCGAAATATGCGAGACATCGTGTTTGGATCAAGAACAATGGTGAGATGCCGTTCCTCTATGGCAACCACGTGCTGAAGAACCACATTGGCAGGATGACGGAAGACATTCCACAGTACGCCGGAGTGATCATTGTGAACATGAGTGATGTAGCACTGGGATTCGGAGTGGCTTCCCGAGGCACCCTACAGACCAAGGATCTCGAGCCCACAGCTGTGGTGATTCTCAACCAAGCAGATGTCGGTGAGTACCTCCGTACGGAAGACAACTGACCCAAACTGATCCTTTATGTTGTCTACGTTCAGAATTCCATTGTTGGAAAATCATTGGCTTAGAAGTTGTTGTCCTATTTACTTGGCAGCTTTGCGATCAGCTGGTTGTGATAATTTGAGATTTGCTGTGTAATCTCATCATCAGCCATGGACGAAATGATGTCGCTGCAGGAAGCCTACAAGAGGGATAGAAGGGAGAGTAGAAAGCGATCTCTCGAGGGCATCCTCGGCAGTCTTCAGAAGTAGAAGTATAGCACTCGTCGTATGCAGGCTCTTCTCCACTATCATTTCAGGCTTCCGTCATAACAATAGCAAACTTGGTAGTCCCGACATCTGACTTAGAGTTCGAAGCAAAGAAGCTTGTGCTTGGTGAAAACGTCTCCACCAAACGAATGACCTTTCGCAAGACAAAGTTACGCAGAAGCATCAATAAAAATAGCAATAGTCACACCATCGATTCTCTAGGAGCAGGGAAGCAGAACATAAGTGAGGCACCACCAGCAAGTGAGAGACAGCACTCACAGAATAAAGGCTATTCTCGCAAGGGAAGCTTCTTTCAAAAACGACCTAGCCTGCAATTACCATCGCTGCTCTTCATAGCCCCTTCAAACTGTGTAGGCATCAACGGTAAAGACAAACGCTTGCAGCAACTGTTCTTACGCATTGCTAAAGTCGCTAACCCAAATGAGTTCGTTTACAATGTCAATATGCCTCGCAGATTCCTGACAGATTTTCTTGTCAAGGAGTACAGCAGATAGTTCGCTAACTATTTTAACTGGTTCTTCGATGTTCGACCCATCATCGACTACAAATACTACCTAGACATGGGAGAGAAGTTACTTCAGATGAATGGAAAGCTTATCGCCCATTTCGTGTATTCAGCATTCGAGGGATTTTCGCTCGAGACTTGCTTTCGGATGTTTCGCGACAACTGTGCAACGAAAGATTTGATGTTTGTGAACCGGTCTCGCGAGTTAAATCAACCTGGTGAGGGTCTTATTAACTACCAAAGAAGAACATACGAATACTGGAGCAACGGTGGCAAGATGAGAAGATAGTAAGGTTCTCCTGAGAATTCCCAGTGTGGAATGACAATCTACCGCAGCAGCTTCCTGTACAATGATTCGAAGTTGGATCCATAACTGAGGACGGAGCGAGACCTCACTACAAAGGGACGGCCAAGGAAAGAAGGTGAGCTGACCTTCCAAGAGTTCTGTGGGTATTTTAGTGGAAGACTTCCAAACCTATACGTTGATCTGCTGTTCAGGTTATACCTTATAGAGGTAGTGGATGGTGAGCTCGACGAGCTGTTCAAACAGTCCTACATGTAAACTATCGATCAGCAGCTCAAGAAGAGCAGAGAAGGGTAGGCGATCTATACTGCTGGCACGAATACAGCAAGGCCAAGCCAAACTAACTCGCCAAGCCGCGAGAAGGAAACCAAACGGTTGCTTATGGACCAAATTCAATCAGAAAAACTTCGAAATCTGAGACATTACGGTGACAGCTGAATTGGTTAATATTGAGTTTCGATATCAAGCATTGAATGAACATGGCATCACTTGTAAGGAATAATAGTTCCGAAGTAGGCGTGTTTGATAACTGGGTGTTTTCCGAGCACTTCATCATCATACATCTTTACGAGTCCCTACATTAATCAGTTGGTTACGTTTGTCACCTTCTACCAGGTAGCTGCGCCACTGATGTTATCCAGAATCGGTGAGGACTCGTGGAACGGTACGCCCTTTTTGGCCTCCTTGATGAACTTGATGCAGTTGATGTACATGTAATCCTTATAGTACTGGTTCACCAATGAATCCTGAATAGGGTAGTGCTGTACATTGTGGATGGATTCGGGAGTCGTAAAGATGTCGTTGTTGATGAGTTAGCTGGCGCCGAGCAAAAACGGGAGGAAGTGGTAATCGTCGATTCCCCAAACTCCGTGGCTTCCGGCTGGCTACAGGTTGTATCGTAGCTGCACTTTGCGCATCAGGTTGACATACTCGTAGTAGACCTGCCGGACCATCTGCTCAAAGTCATTTTAGGTGTAGTAACCCAGTCTGTACAGGCTCCAACAAAAGAACATGAACGATAACTCGTGGCCTGTTCCATAGTCAATACGAGTGTTATTGCCGAACGATTCGATGATGTATCGATGAAGCTACTCCCTGCACTTTGCTATAGGCTGCGGAATGAATTCCTCCAAAAAGGTTTTTGCGTAGGCGTCCACCTTCACAAGCCAGTCTTTCAGTGCTCTATTGCCGAAACGCATGGGTTGTTGGATTGGTGGCGTTTCGTCGAGGAACACTGTCAAGTCTTTGAAGAACTTGTCGAACACTTTGAACTTATCAATGGGCTTGGTTTGGCTGATAGGCTTTGAACGGATCGACTGGGTTACACCAACACTACCTTCTGCAGCCCCACTAGGAACTGGTTGAGCTATTGGTAGGTCTTCGATTTCTTAAAGGTTGCCACATCATCGAACTGGATGATCATTTTGGTGGGTGTAATGTAATCGGCAGTCTCCCACTTGGGATCATAGGTGAAGCCAGCCACCTGCTTCTTTTCCATTGAATAACGATTATAGGGTTAGGTGCAACACAAGAAAGTGTTAGCAGGATTTTTCACACCAACGCAGGCGATTGAGCGCGGTGCAGGAAGCCTGTTCATGTTATGGGCATTGTCCAAAGGACGTCCACACGGACCCATAATGGGCCGGCCGGATGACTATGTGCCACTTCACCATTCTGGATTTAAATGATTATATGGAGAGGTCATTTCAGCTACTTCTTAATCTTCCAGTCCAAGACTTCCTTGAGGCTATGCTCTCCGTTGAAGATGTTGATGAAGCGTTCCATATTTTCGTTGGCCTTTGCGATAGCGTAGGTTACGCGGGCTTTGTCGACAAGTCCCCGGTTCTTCTTCTCGGGGCGTTAAGATTTTGCAGCTTCGAAGTAAGCTTTGTAGAAGTCAATGGCCTTGTGATTGCTGCCTTTCTGTTCGTAGAGCTTAGCGAGGTAGTAGGAGCTATCAGCTTGGGCATTCTGTATCTTTAGCTCCTTGGCGAGTTGGTTGTAGTGGTTCAGGTGGTCTTCTGCAAGCTCAACCTCTTTCATCTTCAGGTAGCACTTAGCCAGTGATGCATGAGCCTAAATCACACCAGCATGTACCTCCATAGTCTTAGTTTTCATACTGCTTTCAAGTTTCTCTTTCCCCTCTTCGGCTGTCTTCCGGGAGTCCTCTAAATGCTCTTTGATGAGCTCCAAATACTTTTCCTGGTAGTTGACGCTCTTTCTGTACTCTTCAATTCGGTAGTAAAGCTATCCAATCTTGTAGCAAATGCGACCCTCGCTCTCATGTTCTTTGGACTTGCGAGCCACATCCAAGCATTTTTCGAAGTAGACCAGAGCTGTGGAGAGATCAGTCTCCTCCTTTTAGTGCTGCTCTGCTACCTTCATATAGATGTCGATGAGGTCCTTTGAAATCGTCTTCGTCATGTTCAGCCGTTCGGGCTCATTGTCGATTTCGTCGGCAGTATGCAACGATCCCTCGAGGATCTCGATCGCCTGATCGGTTCGATGCTACTGATCAAAGCACTTGCCCAGACCCACCATAGCTACAACTTCGAACTGTTTGTGCTTGCTTGCTCGGGCCAGCTCGATAACCTTATTGTAGAAGTAAGCGCTGGTGACGAAGTCACCCTGATCCTCATAGGTGTAGGCCAGCGAGCTGTACTCATTCATAGCAGACTCCTTGTCGGTATCGTTGTAATACGAGAAGGACTCCGCCTTCTTCAGGTTGACTGCGAGGTCACCTAAGAAGGAGTGGTCAGCCTCGCTGAGCTCGTTTTCCTATGGACTGGTTATCACTTCCCCAATGTAGTTGCCATTGCTGAGCACGTTCGGCAGGCACTTGTGGGAGATGTAGAACATATCGATGAAGGACTGAACGAAGCCCTCCTTGAGGAGCTCGCTGGCAACGCTCTCCCTGCTGCGAATCTTCTTCTCCTCGGCGCCAACAGATGACTGAATATGAGCAAAGCTACCTTGAGCTTAAGCTTGTTCTCCTTGTTTTCTGTAACTTTTGAGCTGTGCTCTGATTCCTCCTTACGTTGGGTCGGAGGTTGTGGCAAAGTCGTTTGCGCCTTCGTGGGTACTTTGATTGGCTTGAACTTCTTCTCCTTTTCCTTGTTCTACGTGAGCGCTGCAAGAGGTACCTGATCTTTGAGGGAGTGGCTCATCAAGCTGATATTTAAATATAATTGGACGTCGATAAGCCTTATTGCCTTCCAGTTCAAGAGGAATGTGCCTTTGGCCTGCCTGAATGATAATTAATTGCTGAAGTGTATATGGCGGAGCTGAATCGTCTTGGCAATGTTCACATTATTTGTATTGGCTATTGTCATGAAAACCGCTACCGAATAGGAAAGGATGTAGGGTGAAAGTTATTTCAGCGATGAGGAGATCAGGCAGGCGTAGGCCCGTAACAAGTACCTTCGCAAGAACATCGAGGAAATGCGTCAGGCTCTTGATACGAGCACCGGAAAAAAGGAATAGTCAATTTTGGTCAATAATGGAAAGCCCTTCATACTCAAGGAGCTTGAGACTGTGGAAAAGAACATCGCCATTGCACAGAGAGAGCTGAGCAAGCTCAAGGGATCTAATTTCTCGCTGGAGGAACTGATGGCTGAGTCCCAGCGGTTATAAAGCCAGCTCAAGGAGAAGGGGGAGGAGAAAAGGACTCTGCAAACTGAGTATATGCGCATGAAGAAAGAGCTGTATCTCAGGTAGCGTAGCACTGAGGAGCCGAACCTCAACGCAAAGGTCAAGGCGGAGTCTTACCAACTGCAGATCAAAGTCCTAAATAAGAAGCTGTCACTGTTGTCCACGAGCTCTAAGCCTAACGCCTCGGCATTGCTCCTGGCCAGATCGCCTTCCCATCAACCAGTCATGACTTAATTGCCGCTGCTTAATGAGCCACATCAAGACAGACTTCTCAAGGAAGAATTGAACCTTTATACCAATCTAGCCCAGTCCTACCAAAAGAAATACGAATCGCTACAAAGCGAAGTTGTCTCCCTGGAGCTCAAGCAAAGGCAGAAGGCAAAGGAGACTGAACAGGTGGATGCATAAATCGAGGAGTGGATCGGCAAAGTCGATGCACTTAAGAAATTGATAACACCGCATCTCTACCGCAAGCTAGCTCCATCCGAGAAGAAGCTCGTGCGCATAAACTGAGCCACAGACTCTTTTTAAACTTGGAAAGATATTGAACTCACCAATCCATTTGCATGGTCGATTGAAACAGCTCATTCTGTAATATTGCTCTGGGACACTTAACTCAAAACATCAGATTCAAAGTTTAAGGTTCACTACAGAAGCGTCCACATGCAACCTCAGGATTTTAAGCTGGGTAGTTCAGATGAAAAATATCATGACAAAACGTCGTCCGTTGACACCACCAAAACTATCTCTGCATTATTGTAGAAGCTCATGATAGGAAATAACATTAATTTAAGTAATTTCTTACCACGAGCAAACCAGTATTTTCTCTCTGAGGGGACGCCAGATATGCGATCGCTGTCGATTGGATCATTGACCGAGTATTGAAGGTCTAGAGGATTACTCGTTCAATCTCAAGGCCAAGAAGACTTGCAGAGATCCTGGTTTCGCTGTTTGTTCTGGCTTCGAAGCTCCAAGCTGACAGTTTGCAGAGAAACTGGTGGATCACTTCTCTGTCAACGAACATTGGTCTTCGGCACTTCGAGCGGATGAACCTCGACAACGATGCTCCTCAGAAAAGAGGAATCGGTTGAACATTTATAATTTATTGTATTTGATGCTCAAAGTCGCTTTGTCGGCATGTATCCTGATCCTCACCATCGGCATTGATCCCTTCCCCACCTCGAAGATTCTTATGGGTACCTTCCCTATTAATCTTAGACAGCATCGAGTTTAACCAGGTCACAGTTACCTCCGGGACTCGTACCGCCCAGGTCTCCTTTGGAAGCTACTTCACAGTTAGTCCCAAGGTATCAGTGGTTTATACGGGCTTCGAACGTCCGTCATTAACCACAACTGTCAATTACGGGTGGTTTGCTGGGATTAGTTCCTTTACCACAAGTGGGGCCACAGTATATGTCCGGCCGCTGATCGACTTCACCTACCTCAAATTCAAGTGGGTGGCCACACAGGGAGATCAGCTTCAAGTCTTCTACTTGGAAATCAACTGCTTAGGAGAAGAAGCTGCCATTCGCACAGTTGCTTTCCACTATGCAAATTTAGTAGAGTTCGATGTGACCAACCTACCTTCTGAAGTGCTCTTGGCCTATGAAGCGGCAAGCTATCAATTCGAGAATGACGGCTTAACAAAATATTTTGTTATTGCCCCTGTGTCAAAAATCGAAGGATACTGGCAATTTGGTTTCGATGCAGTTCCTTACCTCGAACTCTACGGTCCGGATTCAATGTTCACTGATAGTGGAGAACTCACCTACTTCGAGCAATCCTTTCAAAGAACGACGGTCCAAGCTACGCTCCTGATCCACCGTGTTAATCTTCCAACGGAGACTGCGAGTACGGGGTTAAATCATTTAATGCAAGTACGTACGAGCAGCGGTGAATTCAATTTCGATTCGACACTTGCTTCTTACAACATTCTTTCTGCGAGTCCAGGCAAAGTGTTGTATGGACTTTTGGGCTTTTATGGATACTACTCTGTTGACCTACCCTCTTCAACTTGCTCAGCGAGCCTAACCTTCACTGACATCTCAACAGTAACGAGTTCTTTCACTGGGTTTTAAAATACTTACGACATCTATTTCACGGCTTTCTATTTAGTTGATTGCGATGCCAACTGCTAGACCTGCTCTGGTCCGCTCCCTACGCAATGTCTAACATGTCCCATCGGATTGGCTCCACTCAACGGAGTTTGTACCTGTCCACCAGCTAACTTCGTGAATAGCGATGCCACTAACTTCCTTTGCTCCAGCTGCCCTTCTGGCTGAACCACCTGTACCTCTGCAGCTGTTTGCACCAGTTGCGACCAAAAAACTTACCGAATCGCATCCCCCGATGCCAATACGCAGTGCCCATGTAGACCAGGTTACTATGAAAACGCAAGTGGAAGGTGCGTTCCTTGTTCCTTCAGCCAATACTGCACTACTTGCGCACTATCTGGAGGAAACGTGGTCTGCACAAGCTGTGCCTGCTCTCACCACAGGGAAAAGGTGGGCGGAGCTTGCAACTGCAAGACCGGGTATTAAGAAGCAACGAGCCCCCCCGGACCCTATTGCAAAAAGAGAGCTATTTGATCGTCAATGACACGAAGCTGCATACCCATGAACATTTAGCAATCGAAAAGGCTGGTTTCTTATTTAAAACGCCGGGTATCTTCAAACCTAACTGAACAAAATGAGGTTAAAGGGCAAATTGCATAAAGAACGCTGGGCTCATTACTGTTACCAGAAGCACACAGGACAATCATAAGCAAAATATTGGAGCAAATTAAAGGCGATGGTTCGAGACAACCTCGCAGCAAGGATCCGCCTCTTTGGCTCTAAGTTGACCCGACCGATCCTCGAATCAGGGTGCTGATGTCGCCTCGATATAATCCACAATATAATGCTGGACTGGCTATTCGGAAAGAAGAAGGAGGAACCCAAGAAGCCCAAGAAGAACGAAAAGGAAGACAACGTACCACATACGGTTCTACTTAGAAATGGAAGTACGACCTACTCGTCCAGTTCCTCTGCTCGCCTTAGTGGCGTGTCACTGTTCTGAATTTTGTAGATCAGAACTGCATCGTCTTCGACAACGAAGAATAAAATAAGTTCTAGTACACCAACATCCACAAGGTAGATCATGCGCTGATGTAGAAATTCAAGAAGCTGGTTGCCGGACTGTTCGACTCAGTCATGGAAGAGATAGGGCTGGGGGAAGAGGAGCTTCTTGAGCTGATTGCACAGGGACTCGAGTCCAAGAACAAAAGGCTGTTCTAGCAGCTGCTCATCTGCGACGACTTTCTCAAATTTAAGGAGGTCATGGTCAAAAGGAATAGAGCACTGGAGCAAGAAGCAGCTAATGAGCTTTTGAAGCATGGCACAAAAAGTACACTTGTCGAGGGGAGACCTCCTCAAAGTCAGGGACTCCAGAAACCACCTTCTTTGAAAGGGCAAAAGACAGCGGAGGAAATGGAGGAGGAAATGTTAAGAAAAGCGATGGAGGAGTCGGCCCTTGAATAAGAGGCGAGGAAGTCTAAAGTTCGAGACCTTGAACTGTAAGAAGCGAGAAGGTTTGAACATCAATCTATGCTGCTCTAGAATTAAAGGAAGGAAAAGGATAGGCAGCTATAAATTCAGCGCGCAAAGTAGGAATCGGATCGAAGGTAGCGAGAGTGGGCTCAAGAGCAGGAGAGAAGAAGGCAGGAATAGGAAAGAAAGAAGGTTGAGCTTTAGAGGCACCAGCAGGACCTAAACAGACTTAAACAGAAGGAGCAGGAAAAGGAAATTGAAAAAGAGAAGGTCAAAGCAAAGTAGCTTCCTCCCGTTAGGAGGGTTGAAAAGCAGTCAAAGCCTGAGCCTCCTGTGGAGATCCTTGCTGAGGCTACAGTTGTGCAGTTTGATTAAGAACCTGAGCAACCGAAGGTAGTCGAGGAGAAGAAAGCAGTAACCGAAGAGAAGAAAACATAAACAATCTAGGACCGAAAGCGACGGTTATTGGAACAGCGAGAATTATTGAAGAAGAAAAAGATGGAGGAGCGCCAGAAGGAGCTGGAGACAAACCAACCTGCCAAAAATGTATTGAGTATTCTATTCAGGTTCAGAATATCGTCCTAGACGACCAAGGGTTCCATGAGAACAAGAAGGAGGAGCAGCCCGAGCCCGAGGAGAAGATAAGCACGGACGAAATCGAACGCCGTCGTAACCTAATGAAGCGAATCAAGAACAAGATCATCGATGACATGTGATTGCATAAGACAGTTGGACAAGTTGGATCGAAGATTGAGCCCAGGTGCTATGTTCTTTTCAGTTTTTATTCTCCTGCTTGCGTTGAATCTCAGTATGGGAGAAAATGGGTAGCCAATGCATCTGTGGCAGTGAGTGCAACAAAGTTCATTATTAGAAAAGAGTGAGTTGCCATTAACGACGAGTTTGCGTCGGCCTTGTTCGTCTCCCGGTAGCGCGTAACACACTTGCAGGAACCAGTTGATAGCACTTAATACTGGGTGGCAGAGCAAGTCAGGCGGCCACGTTGCCTCCGGACAGTTGGAAAGCTGCAAAATGCTTGGCGAGTGGACGCTGAACGCACTTGTTGCTGGGATCTTGTTAGGCGCGTGCGACACACGGACAAAGATGATAGAATCGGGAACCTTGACTCGATACAAGGTCTGCTCGCAAGCAGTAGAGACTCCGGAGACATCTACACCAGTGCATTCGTGAGGTTGGCATCGGAAGTTAGTGGCATTGCTGATGATTGTGGCGGTTGGGCAGGCTGGTTACAGAGGTCTGTTGGTAGGTTAACTGGGTAAAGGAAGAGTGGATTCTCTTGCTGGCCATAGAAACATTCTGATAAAAGTCAGGATTTCGGATTTTGTTCTTAAGCCAACCTAATTATGCCATTGTTGACCTTGAAACTTGCACAATTATTAAGCTCACAGGAAATTTTGATGCTGTTGCTAGCTATGGCTGAGGCTGGAGAAGCATACGAAGCATCGAAGGATTTCCTCAGGCCATGCACCCGTATTGTAGCAGTTCGGAACAAGTCTCAACTCAAATCGAGACAGGGCCTTCGTACGGAACTAATAAAATTAATATTGAAGAACACCAAACTCGCGAGGCCAGGTTGAAGGAGAGTCTGGTTTACATGGTCGAGGACTTCAGAGTACTATATTTGGCTTGATCCGCGAAAGCAGCAATAGGTCATTTACTTTATATCGACAACTTCGGAGCACTTGATCACTGGGGATTGTTAATAATAGTACTGGCAATAAGGGAAGAACCACTGATAATCTCGCTCACAATTTCCGACTGCAGCTGAGTTGATGCCTACTGCATAGTTTGCAGACGCCCATTGCTCATGGAGACCACCGTCGTCACTACTGCAATTAGATTGAGTCCAGTTGCTGTCAACGATCTGGAAATCACTATTGTTAGAATGTAAGCTTTCAGTTCTTCTTCTCTCGAATCTTACATCTGAGCACTTTTTAATGCTCTTCTCTCACCTGAGTACCTGATCTTGGATGTTTGCCAAAGGAAAGTGAGGTGCTTTGAGGAGAGGCTCAGGAATTTGAAACTACCAGCTCGCAGATTGTTATGGCTGGTCTATCTTAAGGCAGGCACTGCATAGCCTTGTTGGCTCGGTAGCAGGAGGCTCCTTAGCCAATTGATGTTTGTCCATGTATTTATTGAATGCCTACTTATTTCGATTGGAGTCCCGTCGAGATCCTGTATTAAAATCTGGAGGTACAGATCCTCATAGGTTTGAGCACGCTTTGAGAGCGAGCCTTCTGAGTCTGGACGACTTCTCAATGTTCTCTTCCCAAGACCTCTCGTATAAACTCTCCTGCATTGATTCCAGTTTACTACACAGTAACGCTATCTCTTTGAGTGCGCACTCGCTACCGAATTCATCATCGGTATGATCTTTGGTTGGTGTTAGTGATATTACGAGCCAAGTTACTAACCCAGATTTCGGTACACATAGTCAGTCGGCTGTGGTAACTTTATTCATTCAGCTCGGTCAGCCAATTGCATAGTAGAAAAGCCATTCTCTAAGCTTGTTACAAGGGCCTGAGCAGTTACACCTTATGACCTTCCTCAGAAGACGAAGAGTTTACAAGTTAGTTTATTGAGTGGATCAAGGTTATATATTGTTAAGCGCTGTTGAGCCCACAGGCAAAGACTTTCAATGGAGAGCTTACTAGAGCCTGACACTTTCTTTTTCGACGAATCGCAGCCTAACGATAGGTAATCATTCACGAGGGCTCGATTGACAGCTCATATACCTATCTAAGGGCATGGTCCAAGCAGCAGCTCTCGTGGTTGACCAGGCCAACTTCAGTGGATCGCAAGAAACAACAACCCAGCCTACCACTTCATATTTTCCCTTTTCTATGGACTCATCGCCTCGAGTTCAATAGCCGGTGCTGCCTATGAGAGTCCATCGACCCAGCCACATCAAATGTTCTCAATACATCTATCTGTAGCAGACCCGCAAACCTCTCCAGCTTCGACTGATTCATATTGATAATAAACAGTTTTAATATATAAGAATCGAAGTTCCTTGGGTCACATCAGAGGTAGGGTTGTTTGCCTAATGCGATTTGGTAGCCCCTTCAAAGCCAGCCCTGTCCCAGCCATCCTTGGAATATTGGGGTCTGCGCCTCAATCGCCTTGGAAATCAATTAGATCATCTGCTCTCGGGATTGGAAGAGTTTCGAACCGCGACAGCAACTAGCCATCTCAAGGACACTGTTGCTCTCAGGAAATGAGGAAGGAATGTTCATCTAAACAGAAACACTGCTCGCCTGAACAAAGATGAGAGGTGACTCACCCTCCTCGAAAGGAAGGTCGAGGCCAACTTCACGACGTCGACTGTTTAGTCACTCTTGGACTAGACTGTCTAAGCCGCCTTTGGTTTGCAGATCCGCTGAACCTGGCAAGAGTTTGGCGAAAAACCAGTTATTGTCCAAAGGTCCCTCAAGCCCGTATAAAATAATCTACGGATGAAAAGGGTGTTGAAGTGGGGAAAAGAGCCGTGGAAAATCAAACTTATGGGGTTCGTTCGGTAGGTTTTCGAGCCGCTCATTTTATCATTTCTTTAGGTTTTTATACGCCCTCCCTGCCCGTCAATTATTAATTAATTTATGTTTTATCAATTCGTGGCTTGCAACCTCCTCCTCTTCGCAGTGCTGGGGGTTACGGCGACCTTCCCTACTTCAGTTATCGTTTCCGGTAAGATCGCGTTTCATACTTAGAGAACATTGAGTTCAACTCTCTCACAGTTGCTGCAGGGGGCGTCTCTTATCAAGCATCATTCGGAACGCAGTTCACCACCACCCCTTTAGTGGGACTTCCATGGACAGGAATCGAACACCAATCCGTTACCCCAAACGCACTGTTTGGATGGACAGTGGCAATATCGTCGATTACCCAAACGGGAGCCACTTTCACTGTTACCCCTTATCAGTACAGCTTCATCAGTATTAAATTCAAGGCTGTTGCGACTCAAGGCGACAGACTCCAGGTCTTTCAGCTGGAATTTTCAGCAATGGCTGGATCGACCTTTTGTGACATCCCATTTGACTACCCCTCAAAGGTGAGCTTCAACCCTTCTAACCCACCCTAGGAGGTGCTGGTTGGACTGTTTCTATCCAGCCTAAAGGCAACCACAGATGACGGTGGGACTATTTCTATGGTGGGTTATGTTGCTATTCCTAATGGAAATTCCTGGAGTGCAAATCCTTATGTTCCGACACCCTTTTCGAATCTGTACGGACAACACAACACTTTTCTGAACACTGGAAAAGTTAAGATCATCGTTTAGGAACTCGGATCGGCTGCAGACGGCATCTTTACTCTTTTCTTGCACAGAGTAAACCTCCCTAGCGAGACTGCTACCAACGGATTCTACGCCGACTTCTACGCTAACTCCATCAGTGGAGTCTCAAACATTGATGCTACCGATACGATCTACAACAAACAAGTCATTGGAGCTGGCCAAACTCTACTTGGAATCGTTGCAATGAACAACTATTTCATTTTTCCGGCAGACAATAATGGAGTAGCGAAAATTTCGATCAATTACACTTCTTCTACAGCAATTGTGGTTTCAACTTAAGGCATATCTGCTAGCCAACCGGCTTTCTATGGCTTGTTCTATGTCATGGGAGATGCTCCAAACCCGGATCCGAATCCAAATCCCAATCCAAACCCCAATCCAAACCCCAATCCAAATCCAACACCGAGCACGTGCCCGAATGGTTGCTCTACCTGCAGCTCCTCCACGACCTGCACTGCCTGTAATTCGACCCTCCATCGGGTGGCAAGTCCTGATATCAACGACCTCTGTCCTTGCATCCCGGGTTATTACGAGAACGCCAGTGGTACATGCCTTTCATGCCCATCTTCCCAGCACTGCGAGACCTGTCAGTTGTCTTCGGGAAGCGTAGTATGTTTGAGCTGCCGGTGCGCTAACTACCGAGAGATCAATGCGGGAGTCTGTCGCTGTATCTCCGGCTACCAAGAAGACACCGTCACCCCAGGACACAATTGTGTCAAGACTGTTGCCCCAGTTGAATGATCCCATAACCCCACAACACAAATTAATTATCTCTAGCAATCACTTAGCTGCTTGTATAATTATGAGGTTTGACAGAGGAGAGGTATAGAACTCGACACCTCCTGAAAGGGAGTCTTCCATTTCTTTATCGAATTCGCATCATACAAATGTTGGAGGGAGGAGGCAAAGAGATTAGAGAATCGAATAGCTTTAAGTTGAACCAATCTTTTTGCAAATAGTTGAATCACGAGTTGGGAGCTCAGTTCAACGCGGCTAGATGAGCCAACCTTGATTCATCCTAAGCAACCGTTATCAAAGTCTTGTTTTATAAATAGAGAGAGGTTATCAAAGCATTCGTCGGGTCAATGCACAACACCATTGAACGAACTTCCTCAACCGACTGTTCATGGCTGAATGTCACTTCTACGATATGGGCTGTTGAGCTGTCCTTAAGTTAGAGCTAGCCTGCCGTGGCACAAAACAAGTTGTACGCCAAACGATGTTAAATTCCGTGGTGCTTTGAATTTATTACGATAGTGTAGGTCGCCAGCATTATCACAGACGGCTCCAAGTGGCTCATCTTTACTGTTCCTGGTTGTTGATCCTTTGTCCACTTCCATCTTGCAAAAGCTGCGTACGCCCATCAACAAAGGCCGTGCATCGTTCTATTGCATAAAACGAATGGAATTTTACTGAACCAATGCTTAGTGTACAATAGAATGGTCACAACATAGGGTCCTCATTCTGGCCTCGCTGTGAAAGTTCTCCACTCTCTGCTGGTAGTTCTTAAGATGGGTTAAACAGGGATTGAAGATGAATCTTACCGAAGACAGGATTACTTAGCATTTTTTGTTCGCGATGTTTTCTGTTCGACGAATTTATGTTCCATCAATACGTGAGGAGAGAGAGAATTCAATAAGGAAAAGCGTTCATGACAGCGAGGCAAGCACACCCTTCGTCACCCAAACAGATCAGCCTTTACCATTACCTATCCTTTGGCCGTGGGAAACCTATCTGGAAAACGCTAGAAAGTTAGTTCTTATTGTCGGCAAGTTAGATGAAGGCGGCGCTCCGGTGATTATCTAGACCTCAGAACACCTCCATCATCACCATCTATAATCCTGAAGAATTGAACCACAGGAGTATTGCACACGAGAGGACTTAGTGTTTATTGAGCCTGGCTTGGGTATCCTTTCGTTGTTTATGAACATAAGAAGGGCCCAAAGAAAACTACCAATAAAGACCAACGTCCCGGGACTGCATCAGGCTCGACGATTCCATCGACAAGCCTTAATTCGCCTCTAATGCACCTTCTCGAACGGTGCTAGCTCAATCTTGCAGATTCGACTGTCTCCCGACGAAGCAATATTGACAGTATTTTCGATAAATTGGTTATGTTTTATGGATCATACAATTCTTCGGCAGTATGGGCCGGGAGGAGTTGCCTCTTGGAAGCCACTGAGGCAGTTGCAGGAGGTACCCACAAGTTCTCGATGCTTGGCGCAAGAGCAGCTGAGACAATCCACAGCTCCTCCTGCAGACAGCTGACAGGTAGCGCAATTCTGGTCTATAGGGCACGGAACACACCTACCGGTGGCGTCTTCGTAAAGGCCTGTGACGCAGGGACACGAATCCTTGTTGTCAGGGACTTGGATGCGAGAAGCGTTCTGCTTACACGAAATGCAGATGCCGAATGCATCGTAGGAAAAGCAACCATTATCGACACACACAAAGTTAGTAGTTACGGTAGCTGAAGAAACGGGGCAGGTGCATCTACTACCATAGAAGGCAGTAAGTGCAGTTGGGCAGGTCAGACACTGGTTCGGGAGGGGACCATCACAAGTCTCGCAGCTTGAATCGCAAACGAAGCTATAGAAAAATGCATCGTAGTTTAAGTAGTTAGAATCGTAGCCGTGGCTGCTGAGTGAGACTGACTGGGGAGAGGTGTAGTTTACCGACATTCCTGATGCTACAGTTGCTCCATGTTCCCAAAAGCTGGTAAATCCAACGATTCCGAGAATTTCTGGCCCTGGTGCTACAGCGTTATAGGTTGGGTTGGAAGAGCTCGTTTGAATATTTCCATTCAAAAGGATGTCAACAGAGGAAAAATATCCGTTTGTTGGGGGAATTTGAGAGGAGGGGCTAACTCTGTGGAGGCAGAGTGTGAACTGCACCGTGAAGCCTGCTTTTGTGTTCTTAATCATTCCGAAGTCTGCTGCTCTGAAAGTGGATGTCGGGCCGTAGAGACCTGAGTAAGGTTGGGCCTCTCTTTTGATGGCCCAAGTTGAGCCTGGGATGGGGATTGCAGGAAATACTGCAACATGCATTTAACCATTAGCCATTGAAGTCGTTCGAAAGCCGGATAGCAAAGTCCCGACGTATACTTCCAGCGGGGGATTGTCAGTGTCAAAGGTTACTTTATTTTCGTAATCGAACGGTATGATCCTGAATGCTAAAGTAGCGGTCGTTGTGACAAACTGAAGGAGAAATACTTGAAGCCGGTCCCCCTGCGTTGCTATGTACCTAAATTTCATGGCGGTGTAGTCGAAGAGCGGAGTAATGGTGAGCGTGGCCCCGTTCTGAGTTACAGCAGAGTAGACAGGAGTCCAACCGAAGGCAGGAGTTCCCGATATTCCTGCGTGCTCAATGCCGGTCCAGGCCAGCCCCACTTTCGGGACAACGCTGAAGAAAGATCCGAAGGAAATTTGATAGCTGACGGCGCCATTAGCGACGGTAACGGAGTTGAACTATATGTTCTCTGAGTATGGTAAAAGCCATTACTGGAGATGATCACTGAAGGAGGGACCGTGCAGAGGACCAACAGAAGGAGGGTGCTGAATGCTATTGGCTTAAACATCGAAGATATTATAGACCTGATCGACAAAACTTATTATCAATGAACAACTAACCGCGGGCTTAAATTCCAGTCAATTTCATCCGATGAAGAGTTCCTTGAGACCGTTCCGAGGGCACATGCTTGAGAGGCCTAAGAATACGAGACAACTGTTCACTGAAATGCCTTAAAACTGACAAAATCACAACTGGTTTCTTTTGTCGAGGAAAGAGGTGGGTTTATTCTTTTTTTTTTATGTAAAGGCCCGACCTTCTTTCCAACTCGAAGAGTTCAAGGCGATTCCGCTTCCAATAGCTTTCAGAGAAAAGACAAAGGAAGAATCAAATAAATGAGTCTCCTTTTCTTCTGAGTGACAGCCCACTTCAATCTCTTGATGCGCTTTATTGCTTGCCAGCTGAATGCAGATGTTCTTGGAATGCATTGGAGCACCATTCTATTGGTCTTCTCCTCAGTTCGTCTTCTGTCTTGGGATGCTGACAGTATGAAGAATGTTCAGCGCGAGAAGAACAGTGCTCGAGCGGTATTCGCTGCAGTATCAGAAATTTTAGGAATTTAAACATGATAAATCCAATGCAATGCAGTATAATAGCATAAGCTGCTATGACGAGAATGGCGAGAGAAGCGATGCGATTCCTCTTAGAGACTGCTGCGACCTCCAACGGAGGCTAAAAGATCAGATCATGCCTCACGCCTCACCCAACAAAAACGGGTAAATCTATTCTTCTTCCTTATTCTCTTGGCCTCGAAGAGGAGACCATTGATCTGCATCGAGCCTTACTGAGTACTCGTAGCATCGGCGAACCTATCTAACGACCGGCATGCCTACCATAAAATTGATTCGGTAGTAAGGTTTACTCCGCAAGCAAGGGTACCTATCGATGGCCTCCAAATTCCCTGTCTTGCGTCACTTACCGGGTTAAGCACGACGGCCTCGTTGCTGCCTGTTTTCCTTGAGGCAACACAGCACAAGAAACCGATCAAAGAAGGCTATCGACGTCTCAACATAAGTTTGTAAGACCAGGAAAAATTGAAGAGGTCAAGCGGAATCTGGTGCGCATTGGTGGGAGCTTGGCGTTCCTCGCGATGAAGGTCACCGATTCCAGAGCTGAACAATGACCGGAGAACGACTGTGGTTTCGCTCAAGACCGCCGACTGCAGTTGGTAACCCTTCGAGGTTTGCACGATTCGAATTGCCATCGAATATTGGCTTCTTCTTTGAGGCAGCAGATCCCAGACGAACTGCCGTCAAAGGCTTGGAAGTGGTCTGCACAATACTGTAAGAAATTTAAAGTACAGTTGAGATGTTCGGAAGGACACCAGTTGAGACGTGGAGAAGACAATTTTGATGCACATCGTCCTCAAACTCCGGAGTTGATGGAGCGGGATAAGGGCGGCAAGAAGTATCCTAAGAGCATGAGTTTGGAACCAATATTGGAATTGAGAGAGCAATAGCCTCGTCCTTAACAGATCTGAGCACAGGGATTACGGAACGCTTGGCAAATACCAACTACTTTGCCTGTGAAATATACTTCCTTCGCTGTGATCGCCAACCTCTTGGAAATTAGTTTGCCGACATCGAAAGCTGCCCGTTCATATCCTCGAACATTGCGAAGGCTTTGCGACGTGGCTGTACCCAGTCAGTATGGTTTCATGTCCATCGTTGTTCTCGCGTGGAAATATTAATTTCTATAAGCGACTGCTGTGCGAATCCAGAGCATGTTCACCTCCATGGAAATACGTAAGCGAAGGACTAAGGTAGGGCAGCTGGCCAACGGCGTCAGCCAGCTCGGCTCGCAAAACGAGCAGCTGCGAAGGGAGCTGATAAAGTTCGGTGAGCTGC
>Ga0075152_10000698_pt1 | contig 24382 bp, 18 predicted proteins | sample JI61114C2DNA_FD_70964 | JGI IMG/M metagenome (GOLD analysis project Ga0075152, IMG submission 70964) | Wastewater effluent complex algal communities from Wisconsin, to seasonally profile nutrient transformation and Carbon sequestration -... | ecosystem: Engineered > WWTP > Effluent > Algae...
GCGAATGCCTGAAGTCCACGGGCGCGGGTCGCTAGCGAATGCCTGAAGTCCACGGGCGCGGGTCGCTAGCGAATGCCTGAAGTCCACCGGCGCGGGTCGCCGGGACGGGCACTGAAGCGGGTCGCCCGCGAATGCCGGGACGGCGCTGAAGCGGGACGCGCGTGAGGGCCCCGCTTCAGTCGGGTCGTGGCTCGGGCGCGATCAGACGCGGCGACGGCGATCGTCGCTGCGGGCCGGGGCGGCCGGCTCTGCGGCGGACCGTCCGGCGACGGGCTTGGGGCCGGCGGCGAGTTTGCCCTCGAAGCCCTTGAGCAGCTCGCCGAGGCTGCCCATGCCCTTGCCGGGGCCGGCGGCCTTCTTGTTGGCCTGGGCGAAGGTCTTGAAGTTGCTGCGCTCCTCGGCCGCGGCGACGCCCTTGATGCTGAGCCGCAGCTTGCCGGTCTTCTGGTCGCGGCTCATCACGACGACCTCGACCTCCTTGCCGATCGGGAAGGTGCGCTTGGGGTCGGCGCCGTGGGGGATGCCGAGCTCGGCCATCGGCACCAGACCGCGCCCCTGCTCGGTGTCGACGAACACGCCGAAGGCCGCGATCTCGGCGACCTTGCCGACGAGCATGGTGTCGGCGGCGACATGCGGGGTCTCCGGCTGATCCGACGACTTCATGGACAGGCTGATCTTGAGGTCGCCGCTGGTGCCGCGGGTGTCGAGGGCGACGACGCGGACCTTGACCGGCTCGCCGATCTTGATCACGTCCTCGACGCGCTCGACGCGGCCGTGGCCGAGCTCGGAGATGTGCACGAGGCCCTCGATGCCGCCGAGGTCGATGAAGGCCCCGTAGGCCTGGATCGACTGGACGATGCCGTCGAGCTCGGCGCCGACGACCAGGCGCTCGCGCACGCCCTTGGCCTGCTCCTGACGCTCGTCCTTGAGGACCGCCTTGCGCGACACGATCACGCTGCGGCCGCCTTCCTTGACCTCCATCACCTTGAAGAAGAACTTCTGGCCGACGAGGTGCTCGAGCTCCTGCACGTAGCCGATGTCGACCTGCGAGGCCGGGCAGAACGCCCGCACGCCGCCGATCTCGACCTCGAGGCCGGCCTTGACGGCCTTGCTGACGGTGCCCTCGATCGGCACGCCGCTGTCCTTGGCGAGCTCGAGCGAGCGGGTGTCGACGCCGCCGCGGCCGATGTGCACGACCAGCACCACGCCGTCGCGCCCGGCGGAGGCCACCGTCGCGCGGATCTTCTCGCCGACCTTGACCTTGAGCTGGCCGTCCTTGTCGGTCAGCTGCGCGCGCTCGATGCGGGCCTCGGACTTGGCGCCGATGTCGACGAACACGCTGTCGCTGCTGATCTCCGCGATGATGCCTTCCACCATCTGACCGGTCCGGACCCGCCGCATCCCGCGGCTGGCGGTGGTCGCGGAGGTGGATTCAAACATCGCGGCGAAGTCTTCGTCTTGGGCGGCCATGGGGAGGGCTAGCTTGGCAAAACGCGCACCCGCAAACAAGGGCCGCGCGCGCCGCCAACCGCGGCATCGGGCCGCGCCGATGCCGGGCAACGCACGCGGGCGCCGGCCGCGAGTCCGCCGATCGCCCTGCAAGCCGGGCTCCGAAGTGATTCCCGCCGAGCCCGGTCAGCGCGGCTTCTTGCCGGACTTGACCTCGATCGTGCTGGCGATCGGGCGCATGTCCGGCAGGGGCGGGGGCAGGTCGTTGACGGTGAGCGGCCGCCAGGGCTGGACCACATCGATGTAGCCGGGCTTGCTGACCCGGATCTCATGGACCTTGTTGTCGCCGACCGGGACGGTGATCTCGCAGGGCGTGACGCACTGCACCTGGCCGTCGACCTGCGCCGTCGCGGCCTCGACGTTGGTGCGGATCAAGGCCCGGTTCATCGGCAGCCCGGCCTCGACCTTCGGGTCCTCCTTGGTGTCGGCCTTGGCGTCGACGACGGCCGGCGTGTCGGCGTTCGGGACCAGCAGCATGATGATCGTGACCAGGAGCCCGAGGACGCCGACGCCGATCAGGATCAGCGGCAACTGACTCTGGGCGGGCGGCTGCGGGCGGGCGCTCGGCTGCGTCGTTCGCGGGCCGGCGCTGACCGTGGCGAAGGGTCCGGTGTGCACCGCGCTGGGGCTCAGGGCCCCGCTCAGCTCGGGGATCGGGCGCCCCTCCTCGGCGGCGCGCACGGCACCCAGAGTCTGGCCGATCAGCTCGGCGAAGCGTCCGGCCGACTGGATCCGCTTGGTGCGGTCCTTTCGTAGCGCGAGCTGCAGCAGCTTGATCGTCGCCTGGCTCGAGTGCCGCGGGGTCGGGATCTTGGCGCGGACGTGCTTGAGCATCGTCGCCATCGGGCTCTCCGCCGAGAACGGCGGCTTACCCTCGAGCATCTCGTAGAGGATGCAGCCCAGCGAGTAGATGTCCGTACGCGCGTCGAGGTCGGTGCCGTTGCACTGCTCGGGGCTCATATACTGCGGCGTGCCGAAGACCTCGCCGGCGCGGGTCAGCTTCATCGCGTCGACGCCGCCGGCGATGCCGAAGTCGAGGACCTTGAGCACCGTGGTCACGCCGACGGTCTCGATGAAGAGGTTGTCGGGCTTGAGGTCGCGGTGGAAGACGCCGTGCTCGTGCGCCTCGCTGAGGCTCTCGGCGATCTGCCGCGCGAACTGCAGGGCCGTGAACTCGGGGATGCGACCCTGCTCGAGCCGCTCGGCGAGGCTCTGCCCGGTCAGCAGCTCCATCACCATGTACGGGCGGCCGTCCTCGGTCTCGCCGTGCTCGAACACGCGGATCGTCGAGGGGTGGCGCAGCTGCGAGGTCACCTCGAGCTCGCGGCGGAAGCGGATGATGAATTTGCTGTCCTGCAGGCACTCGCGCCGGACCAGCTTGATCGCCACCTGGCGGTCGACCTGCGCGTCGTGGGCCTCGTAGACCACGCCCATGCCGCCCTCGCCGATCACCTCCTGAATGAGGTAGCGGCCGCCGATGGTCTTGCCGATGTCTTCGTTGAAAGCCACCTCGACCGAGGAAGCCGAGGCGGAGCTGCTCGGCGCATCGATCTTGCTCGGCTCGGCGCGTGCGATACGGCCTCGGGGCGGACTTGGCATCGGTTCAGGGCGGGGGGTCGGGGGAGTGTAACGGTTTGCCGGCGGACGCACCATCGGCCGACGAGGGGCTGCGACGATCGCGGCCGGGGGTCGGGATCGCCGCCAGGGGGGGCGCAAATAGGCCCCTGGCGCGGTTCCTCGCGGTAGCCCGGAGCGGATGGGGAGCGTCAGTCATGGACGCTCATGAACGGGTCGGCCGGGCTCGGCTGCGCGGCCTTGAGGTCGAGGTGAAGATGATTGGCGTGGGCCCGGTCGTGGTCCGGGGTCAGGATCGTGTGAAACAGGCCGCGTGCGTAGGCCTGGCAGACCAGGGCCAGATACAGGTCGTCGACCGCGGCCCCCACCGGCACCGGAGCGCCAGGGCTGCCCGGTGCGGCCCCCGCGGGGCAGGATCGGAGGAGCCCCTTCGGGTAGGTCTTCTCGACGGTGGCCAGCGCGAACGCGGGCCCGCGCAGGCCGAGCAGGTCGAGGGCGAGCCCGACGTTGTGCTGACTGCGCGGCTTGTCGCGGACGATCTTTCCCCGTCGCAGCGCCGAAAAATATTGCACCTCGGTCACCCCGTGCGCGTGGAGGAACTCGGCCACCGGCACGAGCGCGGCGACGAGTCGGCAGTCCCAGATCGCGTGCGGATCGCGGGCCTCGTCCTTCGACCAGGGGATCGTGAAAGTGACACCGGCGATCGCGCCGCGCAGCCGCACCGGGATCGCCACCTCCGGCGCCTGCCCGCGCGCGAGCGCGACGAACGGCACCTCGTGGGCCCGGAGGTAGTCGTGGCAGCGCCCCGCGTCCATGCGCATCAGCTCGCTCGCGTCGGCGCCAGGGCCGATCCTCGGCGGCGGGCCCGGTCGCGGCTCGCGCTCGCCGACCTCGGGCCGGGGCGACGGATATCGCGGCGTCGCGCGGGGCTCGTCGCGGATCCCCGGCTGCGGCGCCGACGGTCGCGGGGCGGGACGGGATGCGGTGGACGGGGGCGTCGCTCGCTGGACCTGGCCTTTGGGCCCTGTCTCAATGCACCTGGCCTTTCGGACCGGTACGAGCGAGCCGCTGCGGGCCAGCGCCTGGCCTTCGGGACAGTCGGGGCGGCGGACCGGCGGCAGGCGCCAGCGCGGGGTGGTCGACCAGCCGAGGCGCGGTCGGTCACTGGCGGCGCTCACGCTGGTGCTCCCGAACAGCAGCAGCAGCCCCAGCAGGCCGCGGAGCGCCCACCCGGGGGCTCCGGGGGCTGCGCGATCGCGCGCGGGGCCGCTGTGGTTGCGTGTCATACCTGGCGCATTGTGAGCCAAGCCGCAGCGAGAGGCAAAAAACCCGGGCCCACGGCCGCGCGCGGGGGCCTACTGTGGGCCGCAAACGATGCCCAGCGACGATCTGAAGCATTCCAGCCCCGTCCAGCCCGTGGAGAACGTCAGCGCCCAGCGCTACCGCGCGCGCCACAAGATCCGCGTCGTGACCGCGGCGGCCCTGTTCGACGGCCACGACGCGGCGATCGGCGTGATGCGCCGGATCCTTCAGAGCTCGGGGGCCGAGGTCATCCACCTCGGGCACAACCGCGGGGCCGAGGAGGTCGTCGACGCGGCGATCCAGGAGGACGCCCAGGCGATCGCGCTCAGCTCGTATCAGGGCGGCCACGTCGAGTACTTCCAGTACATGTATGACCTGCTGCGCCAGAAGGGCGCCGGGCACATCACGATCTGGGGCGGTGGTGGCGGGGTGATCGTGCCGCGCGAGATCGAGGCGCTGCACGCCCACGGGATCAACCGGATCTTCAGCCCGGAGGACGGCCGTCGCCACGGACTCCAGGGGATGATCGACATGATCCTGCGCGGCTCGGACTTCTCGACCGCGCCCGCCGATCCGCTCGCCGAGCTGGCGGCCGTGACCGCGCCCGGGGCCCGCGAGGCGGCCGATCACAAGAGTCGACTGGCGCGCCTGATCACCGCGGTCGAGGCGCTGCCGGACGAGGGCGGGCCGCTGCGCGACGCGATCCGCGGCGTCGAGGTCCGCGGCGTGCCGGTGCTCGGCATCACCGGCACCGGCGGCGCGGGCAAGAGCTCGCTGACCGACGAGCTGCTGAGTCGCCTGCTGCGCGACCATCCGGAGCGTCACATCGCCGTCGTCTCGGTCGACCCGACCCGGCGGCGCACGGGCGGGGCGCTGCTCGGCGACCGCATCCGCATGAACGCGCTGCGCAGCCCGCAGGCGTACATGCGCAGCCTGGCGACCCGGCAGCCCGGCGTCGAGCTCTCGCGCGCGACGGATGATGTGGTGCGGCTGATCCAGCGATCCGGCTACGACCTCGTGATCGTCGAGACCTCCGGCATCGGCCAGGGCGACGCCGAGATCACGCGCCTCGCCGACCTGTGCCTGTATGTGATGACGGCCGAGTACGGCGCGCCGAGCCAGCTCGAGAAGATCGAGATGCTGGATCTCGCGCAGCTGATCGCGATCAACAAGTTCGAACACAAGGGCAGCAAGGACGCGCTCCGCGACGTCCGCAAGCAGGTCCGGCGCAACCGCGAGATCCCCTACAGCGTCCCCGACGAGGCGTTGCCGGTGTTCGGCACCGTGGCGAGCCGCTTCCATGACAGCGGCGTCAACGGCCTGTATGCGGCGATCTGCGAGGGGCTGCGGCCGATGTCGCGGGCGCCGTGGCGCTGCGACATTCCCGTCGATCAGCGGGCGCTGGCCTCGGACACCCGCGACCTGATCCCGCCGGAGCGTACGCGGTATCTGGCGGAGATTGTCCGCACCGTCCGCGACTACAAGGCGCGCGCGCGCAGCCAGGTCGAGAAGGTCCGACAGCTGCACGCGCTGCGGGTCGCCAGGGCGATGCTGGCGGGCGAGGCGGGGGTCGATCCGGCCGCCTTCGATCGCGCGATCGAGCGGGCCGACGCGGAGGTCGACGCCGACGCCCGCCGCGCGCTGCTCGAGATCCCGCGGCTGCGGGCCGCCTACGCCGAGGCCGAGTACGTGGTGAAGATCCGCGGCAGCGAGGTCCGCTATCCGACGCAGGTGACGACGCTGTCGGGCACGCGGCAGCCGCGGGTCGCGGTCCCGCAGGACGACGAGCCCGGCGCGCTGGTCCGCTTCGCGCTGCTCGAGCACCTGCCCGGATACTTCCCGTTCACCGGCGGCGTGTTCCCGTTCAAGCGCGAGGGCGAGGATCCGAAGCGCATGTTCGCGGGCGAGGGCGGGCCCTCGCGCACCAACGAGCGCTTCCATTATCTGTCGCGGGGCGAGTCGGCCAAGCGCCTGTCGACCGCCTTCGATTCGGTGACGCTCTATGGTTGCGACCCGGACGAGCGGCCGGACATCTTCGGAAAGATCGGCGAGAGCGGGGTCAGCGTGTGCACCCTCGAGGACGCGCGCGACCTCTACGCCGGCTTCGACCTCTGCGACCCGCAGACCAGCGTCAGCATGACGATCAACGGGCCCGCGCCGATCGTGCTGGCGCTGTTCATGAACACCGCGATCGATCAGCAGGTCGCGCGCGCGGAGGCGCAGAAGGGCGGGGCGCTCGACGCCGCGGAGCTGGCGGCCGTGCGCGACCGGACCTTGAAGCAGGTGCGCGGCACGGTCCAGGCCGACATCTTGAAGGAGGATCAGGCCCAGAACACCTGCATCTTCTCGATCGAGTTCGCGCTGCGGATGATGGGCGACATCCAGGAGTATTTCATCCGCAAGCAGGTCCGCAATTACTACTCGGTGTCGATCAGCGGCTATCACATCGCCGAGGCCGGTGCGAACCCGATCTCGCAGCTGGCCTTCACGCTCGCCAACGGCTTCACCTTCGTCGAGTACTACCGGGCCCGCGGCCTCGAGATCGACGCCTTCGCGCCGAACCTCAGCTTCTTCTTCTCGAACGGCCTCGACAGCGAGTACACGGTGATCGGTCGGGTCGCGCGCAGGATCTGGGCGATAGCGATGCGCGACATGTATCGCGCCGACGAGCGCAGCCAGAAGCTGAAGTACCACATCCAGACCAGCGGTCGCTCGCTGCACGCGATGGAGATCGACTTCAACGACATCCGCACGACCTTGCAGGCGCTGTTCGCCTACTACGACCATTGCAACAGCCTGCACACCAACGCCTACGACGAGGCGATCACGACGCCGACCGCCGAGAGCGTGCGCCGGGCGATGGCGATCCAGCTGATCATCACCAAGGAGCAGGGCCTGGCGAAGACCGACAACGTGCTGCAGGGCAGCCACATCGTCGAGCAGCTGACCGAGCTGGTCGAGGAGGCGGTGCTCGCCGAGTTCCTGCGCCTCGACGAGCGCGGCGGCGTGCTCGGGGCGATGGAGCGGCAGTACCAGCGCGGCAAGATCCAGGACGAGAGCCTGACCTACGAGCACCTCAAGCACTCTGGCGAGCTGCCGATCGTCGGGGTGAACACCTTCCAAAACCCGGGCAAGACCGGCGAGCAGGAGGCGGCCGGCCAGGCGCTCACCCGCGCCAGTGTGGACGAGAAGGAGGCGCAGATCGCCAGGCTCCGCCGCTTTCAGGCCGAGCACGCCGACGCGGCGCCGGCCGCCCTCGCGGCCCTTCGGGCGGTCGCCCTCGCTGGCGGCAATATCTTCGAACAGCTGATGGATACCGCCCGCGTCTGCAGTCTGGGGCAGATCTCTCGGGCGCTCTTCGAGGTCGGCGGGGAGTATCGGCGCTCGATGTAGTCAGTAGATCAGGTTCTCCCATGTGCAAACAATAATGTTGACTTTGCAGGAACTGTGATACTGTAGACGGCATGTCAAAGTTCGAGACTGCCTTCAAGGCCGCGATCGCTGAAAATGAGCGCCGGATCCTCATCTCCACCCTTCTCGCCTCGCCGGACCTCACCCTCGGTGAGCTCCACAAGCTGAGCAAGGGGAGCCTCGGGCGCCTGTTCAGCGAGATCACCATCTCCGACCTCATCAGCGGCGGCGGCGGTGCGAGCAGCCGTGGTGCGGCGGCGGCTCCGGCCGCGGCTCGTCGCGCTGGCAAGGCCGTCCGCGGCGCGGCTGCCACGGGCGCCCGTCGCGGCGCCAGCAAGGCGGCTGCCCCGGCTGCCCCGGCCGAGGCCGCAGCGCCCGCCGAGGCCAAGGGTCGTGGCGCGGCCCGTCCGGCCCGCGGTGGCAAGGCCAAGGCCGTCAACACCCGCACAGCCGAGGGTCGCACCGAGTACGACGAGGCGCTGTTCCTCGCCGTCAAGGATCACGGCGGACCGGTCGGCGCCGGCGCCCTGATCGCCAAGGTCGGTGGCACCAGCCTGCAGGCGCGCGCCGGTCTGGCCCGCCTGATCGAGACCGGTCGGATCACCTGGTCCGGCAAGGCTCGCGGCACCAAGTACAGCGTCCTCTGAGACGAGCTGACGGCGATACGGCCCTGCGGTTCACCGGTTCGCCGGCGGACCGTTGGGCCGTTGAACTATTGAGTATGGGTCGCGTTGACCCGTTGACGATGGACTGGCGAACGGGTGAAACTGGTCAGAGGCCTTGTCATGAGAAACTGTCGAACCCTCGCCGTCCGTGTCGTCGCGCTGCTCGCCCCCGGCATCCTTGCTTGTGGAGGGGCGTCAAGTGCGGCGACGACCATGGATGGGTCGACAGGTGCGGCCCCGACGACGAGCACAGGGGCCGAGGCCGGGACGTCGACGACTCCGACCTCGACGATGGCCGGGACCACCGATGAGCCGATCCCGACGACGGGGGGGCCCAAGCCGGACCTGCCGATCGGCGGCGAGTGCGATCTCTTCGCCCAGGATTGCGGAGAGGGCACCAAGTGCAACGCGTGGAGCATGGACGGCAGCTTCTTCCCCAACGGGGCGAAGTGCGTCCCGGCGGGCGACAAGCTGCCTGGTGAGGACTGCACGCTCGAGGGCAGCTTCGGGGACGGCATCGACGACTGCGTCGCCGGCTCGATCTGCCTCGATATCGACAACAGCGGCGACGCGACCTGCGTCGCGTATTGCAGCGGCTCGATGGACGCACCCGTGTGTCCGGGCGCGGAGTCGCGCTGCTCCTTCCTCTTCGAGCCCACCGTTCCGCTGTGCTTCACGAGCTGCGATCCGCTGGTCCAGAACTGCGGTGCCAGCGAGACCTGCGTGCCCAACATCGCCGCTCTCGGGGCCGAGTTCTTCGTCTGCATGCCGCGGGTCTTCGCGGATATCCCCGGTCAGTACGGCGACGCCTGCTACGCGCTCTCGGGCTGCGACCCCAGCTACCTGTGCATCTTCGCGGAGAACGTCCCCGACTGCCCGGGGACCTATTGCTGCTCGACCTATTGTGAGCTGGACCTGCCGGACACCTGTTCGGTCTTCGATCCGCTGCTCACCTGCGTGCCGTGGTTCGGCGCGGGTCAGGCCACGCCGGGCTACGAGAACGTCGGCATTTGCGGCATCATGCCCTGAGGTAGCGACTCGCTGCGTTGCGGGTATTACCTGGGCCTGGTGGACCGCGGACATTCGACCGCGGCCCCGGGGTCAGACGGAGCGGCCGAGCCGAGCGCAGTGGCCGAGGTGGGCCTTGAGGTATTTACTGGGGAGCTCGCGGGCGAGCTGACCGCTCAACCGCTCCGAGATGGCGACGAGCTTGTCGAGGTCGACGCCGGTATGTACGCCCATGCCGTGGAGCATGTAGACGACGTCCTCGGTGGCGACGTTGCCGGAGGCGCCCGGGGCGTAAGGGCAGCCGCCGAGGCCGCCGACCGCGGAATCCACGGTCCGGATGCCGAACTGGAGGGCGACGGTGATGTTGGCGAGCGCGGTGCCGCGGGTGTCATGGAAATGCACCGCGAGCTGGTCGAGGCGGATGCCGGCGTGGAGCAGGCCGTCGAGGATGTACTCGACCTGGCGCGGGGTGCCGACGCCGATGGTGTCGCCGAGGCTGATCTCGTAGACGCCCATCGCCAGCAGCTCGGAGGCGACGTGGATCACGTTGTCGAGGGAGATCGCGCCCTCGTAGGGGCAGCCGTACACGGTGCTGACGTAGCCGCGCACGGTCATGCCGCGGGCGATGCCCTCGCTGACGACCTCGCGATAGGTAGCGAGCGCCTCTTCTGTCGACTTGTTGATGTTCTTGCGGTTGTGCGTCTGCGAGGCGGCCATGAAGACCGCGATCTCCTGCATGCCGGCCCGCGTCGCCGAGTCGAGGCCGCGCAGGTTCGGCACCAGGGCGCTGTAGCTGACGCCCGGTCGGCGCCGCACGCGGCTGGCGACCTCCATGTGGTCGGCCAGGGCGGGGATCCAGCGCGGATTGACGAAGCTGGTCAGCTCGATGCGCTTGATGCCGGCGTCGACCAGGCCCTCGATCAGCTCGACCTTGCGCTCGACCGACAGCACGGTGGACTCGTTCTGCAGGCCGTCGCGCGGGCCGACCTCGTAGATGGCGACCTCGGGCGGCAACGCGGCGAACAGCGGCGGGCGCACGGCGGGGATCGGGGTTGGGGTCGCGTCAGTCACGGCGTTCCGGGGGTCTCCGGCGGCTCCGGCCGCGGCAAAGACACGCGGTCGGTCGTTCGAGTGTACGCGATCCCCCCGAGGCGCCCGACGGCCGCCAGGCGCGCCGGGTCGATCGGGAGCAGGCGCCCGCGGGCGTCGCGGACCAGCAGGTCCGCCTCGACCGCGAAGTGCACCACCTCGGCGATGACGAGGGTGGCGGAGGGCTTACCGGGGGCACCGCCCCCCAGCGGGATGGCCTGGCGGAGCTGGCACTCGAGGTGCGCAAGTGCGCCAGCGACCCGGGCGGGGCCGACGGCGTTCGCGGGCTCCGCGGGGACCTGAACCGCGCGCCATTCGGAGACATCGGGCGGGAACTCGGCGGAGGTGGCGTTCATCGCCGCGAGCCACGGCTCGCTGACCTGAGAGACCACGAATTCGCGGGTCTCGAGGATGTTGGCGAGGGTGTCCTTCATGCGGCCGTCGCTGTGCCAGGCGATGCTCAGGATGATCATCGGCGGGTGCGAGCAGACGGCCTGGAAGTAGCTGAAGGGCGCGAGGTTTCGCCGACCGTGGCTGTCCTCGGAGGACACCCAGGCGATCGGCCGCGGGGCCACCAGGTCGGTCATCAACCGGTAGGTCTCGCCAGCGCCGAGGCTGGCCGCGGGGATCTCTGCGAGCGGCGGCGTGGGTCTTTCGTACCAGAATCTCGCCGCGCTTTCACGGCGCCCCGCGCTTGCTCACACGCGATCGACCTGTCCGGACGGACAGCTGCGGCGGCGAGCGAGGGCCAGGCCCAGCAGACCCAGCATGAGCAGCCCGGCCGGCGCGGACGGGGCCTGGCGGCAACCACAGCCGGCCTGGCCGTCCTGGCCATAGCCCTCGGGCAGCGCGGGCTGCGGGAGGAACGGGTCCTGGGGGAGACCCTCGGTGGGCTGGCCGCTGCTGTCGGGCGCCGGGTCCCCGCTGGTGCTCGTCAGCCCGCCCGAGTCGCCGCTGTCAGGGCCGGTCGCGCCGGAGCTGGCCTCGCCTCCGACCTCGCCGGCCGCGTCGCTGCTGTCGCTGTCGCTGTCGCTGTCGACCGGGTCGGGCATGGGCGCGGGCACCGGGTCGAGGGCGATCACGAGGCGAGCGCCCGGGTACACCGCGAGTTCGACGCCCTCGCTGGCGGGCTCATAGAGGCCCTCGGCGGTGGCGTCGACGGTGTGCGCGCCCTGGCCGGCGACGAAGACGAAGCTGCCGTCCGCGGCCGCGACCGTCTGGGCGCCGCCGTCGAGCTGGAGCGTAACGCCGGCGGCGGCGATCGCCTCGTCGGGGCACAGCGCGCTGAAGTCGGCGGCGATGATGTATCCGTCGGCGTCGAGGCCGTTGACGCCGGCGCAGGGGCCCTCGCCGGGCGGCATGAGCAGGCGGTGATGGCCGTCGATGTCGCGGCGGGCGTGCCAGTACTGCAGCTGCGCGCCGGCGGGGACCTGACACAGGTCCTCCGGGGCGTTCAGGTCGATGGCCAGGGCGCTGCGCTTGATCACGGTGTCGACGCTGGCGGTCAGGGTGCAGGCGCGCGAGCGGTCGATGGCGACGCCGCGGAGCTCACCGGGGGCGACGACCTCGCGGAGCAGCGCCATGTAGAGGGTCCAGTTCCAGCCCTTGCCGGGGTCGGTGTGGGTCTGGTTGGGGAGCTCGACGTGGCCGACGACGTGATCGCGGTCGAGCGGGATGTCGTGCTTGAGCGTCAGCCAGCGAACGAGCAGCGCGGAGGAGCTGTAGGTCGCCCACGTGTACCACTTGCCCGGATCCTCGACGAAGCCCTCGTGCTCGATGCCGAGGGCGTAACGGTTCATGCTGCCGACGTGATAACCGCGGTCCTTGTCGAGGACCATCTGGGTGACCTCGCCGTCGCCCGAGCGCATCACATAGTGGGTCGAGACCTTCGAGGCGGGGTTTTGAAACCATGAGATCGTGCCGCCGTAGGAGCCCTGCATGGTGTGCACGACCACGTAGTCGTAGCTCTCCATGCCGTCGGCGAGGAAGTTGGCGGCGTTGGCCGGGACGAAGCCCGCGGCCAGCGGGTACTCCGCGGCGATGGCGATCGGCGGGAGCTCGGGCACGGCGAAGGAATCCCACCCCGGCGGCCGCTCGTGGTGGTCCTCACCGTCGGCCTCGGCGAGGTCCCAGGGGCTCGGCGGGGCGGCGGCGGCGGTCCGCGGCGCCGACAGCATCGGCAACAACAGCGCCGGCACGAGCGACAGGGGCGACATGCCGAGACGTCGGCGCGGTCGTGCTGGGCGTGTCATCCCAGCAAACGTAACGCGCTGTATGAGAACGCGCAACGCCGCGCACATCGTGAGCGGCGGACCTGCGTTCGCTCGGCTTATAACAGCTGCTCGAGCCGACTGCGATCGAAGCCGACCATCAGCTCGCCGCGGACGTCGATGACCGGCACGCTGCCGGTCTTGACGCCCGACTTCTCGGCCTTGGCCCGCAGCTCGCCGGCCGCGGCGCTGTCCTTCTCGATGTCCTTGGCGACGTACTTCACGCCCTTGCGATCGAGGTAGGCGGTCAATTGCTTGCAGACGCCGCACCAGTCGGTCTTGTAGACGATGACGTCGGCCTCGCGCGGGGCGGCGACCGGCGGCTCGAGACCCGCGGGGAGCTCGACCTGGCTCGAGCGGCCCTGGCCGAGCGCGAGCTCCTCGAACAGGCCGCGTTCGACGGTGCTGAGCGGCCAGCCAGTCGCGCTCGCGGGGCCGCGGATGTTGGCGACCCAGACCCGCCCGGGCGGGGGCTCGGGGCCGGCGAGCAGGGTGACGCGGACGAGGCCGCGGGCCACCTCGGGGACCTCGGCGGGCTTGTTGGTGTCGGTGAACGCGCCCCGCTCGCCGGCGTAAGTGAGGACGGCGTCGGTGGCCTCGGCGGGGAGCATCACGGCGTCCGGCGCCGGCTCCGCCGAATCGGCGCTGGCCGGGGTCGCAGGTGCGGCGGGGCGCAGCTCCGGGGCGGGCGGCTTCTCCGGTCCACAACCCAGCAGGCCGGCGAGCAGCAGCGCGGCGACGCGACGGGCGGAGGTCTGGGCGATCGTGCGCGGGGGCGGTCGTGTCATGGCGGGGGAGGGAGTATAACCGACACGTGGCGCGATTCGCCCCAGGCGGCCCCCCGGAGGGCCGCAGCCTGCTCAGCCTGCTGCGGGCCTTCCTCGCGCTGGTCGTGACGCTGTCGGTGCTGACGGCGATCCTTTACACGGGCTACCTGACCTACACCGACCTGTCCCCGGAGGCGGTCCAGGTGCCGGAGGCGACCCTCGAGGTCGACCGCAGCGGCCGCAAGGTGACCTACGGTCGCTCGTCGCTGACCCGCGAGCGCCAGCTGTGGTTGCTGCACCTCGAGGGATCTCCGGAGGAGATCGGGGACGCGCACGGGCAGCTCGCCTCGCGCCTGTTCACCAGCCTCGACGAGGACGTCTCGCGGCGCCTCGGCCTGCGCTTCGGCGCGTGGCTCGAGGGCTGGGGCGCGACGATGGTGATGCGCTGGGACTTCCGCGACGCCGACGACGCGCTGCCTCCCGCGGCCCGCAAGGAGCTCGCCGCGCTGGCCGAGGCGATGCCGGAGGCCGCGGGCGGGCGGCTCGGCAGCTACCACCGCCTGTTCCTGCATCAGAACTTCGTCGAGCTCAGCCGCCGCCTCGACGACGTGCTGCTCGAGGGCAACATGTTCGCGGCCTCGCAGCGGCCCAAGGGCGGGGGCGAGCGCGGCAACCTGGTGGTCGGCCGCAGCTTCTCGGTCGACCTCGGGCCGGAGATCGAGCCCGACCGGCTCGTGACCTTCTGCTACCCGGACGGCAAGTACCCGTTCGTGGCGGTCGGCTGGGCGGGGCTGATCGGCGTGGTCACCGGGGTCAACGCCCGCGGGATCGTCGTCACGTTGAACCCGACCCGCACGGACGACCCGCTGGAGACCGGCGCGCCGCTGCCGCTGGTGCTGCGCCAGGTGCTCGAGGAGGCCGACACGCTCGAGCAGGCGCTGGAGATCCTGCAGGCCGCGGACCTGCGCACCTCGGGCGCGGTGCTGGTCGGCGACGGCCGGCAGCGCAAGGCGGCGATCGTCGAGCTGGCGCCGCGCGACAAGGACGAGCGCAAGCCGCGAGGCGACGACGCGGCGGCGATCTGGGCGACCGACCACCTGATCCGCGAGCCCTTCGAGCGCGACGCGCAGAACGACCGGATCCGCCGCTACACCTCGTCCGGCTACCGCTACGAGCGCCTCGGCGAGCTGCTCGCGGAGCACAGCCCGGTCGACCCGACCCGCGCCGTGGCGATCCTTCGTGATCGTCGGGGCCTCGGCGGCGAGGAGCTCGGCCTCGGCAACCGCAACGCGCTCGACAACCTCCACGTGACCCACTCGGTGGTCGTCGATGTCACCGCGATGGTGATGTGGGTCGCCGAGGGCCCGAGCGCGCTCGGCCGGTTCCGCGCGATCGACCTGCGTCACGCGCTGACCCGCGAGGGGGCCCGGCCGGCCCCGCTCGACGACTTCCCGGCCGACCGCCTGCTGCACAGCGAGGAGTACGGCGATTACAAGGAGGCCCTCGCGGCGATCGACCACGCCCGCGCGCTGCTGGCCGAGGGCCTGCCCCGCAAGGCGCTGGCCGACGCGAAGGTGGCGCTGGCGCTGGCGCCGGATGTCGGCGACCTGCATCGCCTGCTCGGGGACATCGAGCGCGAGCTCGGCGACCTCGCGCAGGCCCGCGCCCACTACGAGCGCTACCTCGAGCTGGTGCCCGGCCGACTGCGCGACCAGGAGCGCGTGCGCGGGCTGCTCGAGGAGCTCGGGCCGTGAGCGTGGGCATGTCCTCGAGGACATGTTGATTTCGAGGGCTGGCCCCGGGGACAGGCCGACGATCGGCGCGTGAGTCGATGGCTGTCCGCGCGCAGCGCCGATGAGCGCCGCGCAGGTCAGCCGCGCTCGGCGTCGGCGACGTCGCGGGCGGCGGTGCGGAACGCGAGGAAGCAGCAGCCGGAGGCGAGCGCGAGCACGCCGGCGAAGCGGACGAAGGCCTCGCCGGTGCCGATGCCCTCGGCGATCGCGCCGAAGGCCGGTGGCGCGGCCATGTCGCCGAGGAAGTGGAGGACGAACACGGCGAGCGCGTAGGCCATCGCCCGGTGCTCGGGGCGGACGATGTTGGCGATCTGGGTGTTGACCGCGGGGCTGCACAGGAACAGGCAGGTCGCGCCGATCGTGAGCGCGGTGAGGATCGCGGCGTGGCTCTCGACGCTGAAGCCGATCAGCATCGCCGGGAGCGCGAGCGCGTAGGCGCAGGCGGCGAGCAGGGCGTAGGCGCCGCGCGTGCGCCGGGCCAGGCGATCGCCGATCACGCCGGCGAGCACGCTGCCGACCACGCCCGCGACCAGGGCCGTGACCCCGAGTGAGGTGGTCGCCTGCACCTTGGTCATGCCGCGCTCCTGCTCGAAGAAGGCGATGCCGAAGTGCAGCAGCGGGACCAGGATCATCACCGCGAAGGCCTGCGCCAGGATGATCAGCATCAGCGTGCGATTCTTGAACAGGGCGCGATAGGCCGCGAAGCCGCCGGGGGCGCCCGCGTGGGCCTGGACGCGCGGGGGCTCGGGCACGAACAGCAGCAGCGCGGCGACCAGCAGCCCGGGGGCGCCGGCCAGGAAGAACGCGTTCTGCCAGCCGCCGAAGTGCTCGGTGATGACGCCGCCGATGATGTAGCCGGCGGTCCCGCCGAGCGGCAGGCCGAGGAAGAACAGCGCGAGGGCCCGACCGCGGACCTGCTCGGAGAACAGGTCGACGACCAGGGTCGGGCCGATCACGAGGCAGCCGGCCTCACCGACGCCGATCATGAAGCGCGAGGCGTAGAGCGCGAACTTGGTGGTCGCCAGCCCGGAGCCGATCGTCGCCAGCGACCAGACCAGCACGCAGATCGCGAAGATCAGGGTGCGGCGCCAGCGGACCGCCGCGTAGCCGACCAGCGGCGCGAACACCATGTAGCCGATCGTGAAGGCCGACCACAGGGTCCCGAACTCGGCCTTCGTCATCTCGAAGGCGGGCCGGATCTCACTCTCGAGGGCGCTGACTACCTGGCGGTCGAGGTAGTTGAGGAAGTTGGCGAAGCAGATGATGCCGAGCGCGAAGGCGAGGCGGCTGCGAGAGAGGTTGAGGCGTTCGGCCATCCGGGTGCCGCAGCATACGGTGCTGCCGGCCCTGGCTCGTCAGCAAACATATTGTCCGGTGCGACCCCTGAACAATACGGAGCCTCGTGCGCGCGTCCGCGCATGGGGACGCGCCGCCGCCGACGTGGCCGCTCAGAAGCGGTACGAGAGGTTCAAGGTGCCGCCGCCGAGGCGGGGCGCGGCGCCGAGGCGGACGCCCTTGCCGAGGTGCAGGCCCGCCTGGGCGGCCTGATTGCGGCGGCCGTCGCGGCTGAAGCGGACCGCGCCGGCGATGCCGAGGCTGAGACCGCCGGCCTGGACGATGAACGAGAACACCGAGAACATCGTGCCGGTGGCGGTCTCGATGTGCGGGATCGCGATGAGCGGGCCGGCGATCGGGATCAGCAGGCTGGTGCCGAGGCGGCGCTGGCGGTCATCGCCGCCGAGCACATCGGTGCCACGATCGACGTCGAGGGCGGCGGCGCCGACGAGGGCGGTGGTCAGGTAGCTGGCGCCGAAGGTGACGAAGCCGGCGATCATCATGCCCTTGCCGCGACGGCGCGGCGGCGGGGGCGGCGGGGCCTGGTACGGCGCGGGGCCGGCCTGCGGACCGTAGGGCTGCGGCTGGGCGTAGGGCTGCGGCTGGGCGGTGGGCTCGCCGTAGGGGGTCGGGGCGGCGACGGGCTGGGCCTCGTAGGGCTGCGGCGCGGACGTGGCGGCGGGCGGCGGCTCACCGGGGGTGGCGTAGCCGGGGGTGGCACTCAGGGCGCTCGTCGCCGCGACGCCGGCGTAGGGGCTGGCCTCGGCGGTGCTGGAGATCAGGGTGAGGGCGGTGAAGAGACCGAGTGCGGTGCGCATGGGCTGTGTCCTTGTTGGCGAGCGGGTCAGAAGCGATAGTTGAGGCCGAGCATGCCGCCGTCGTAGCGCGCGGTCGGGCTGGCGTTGAGGCGCAGGCGGCGGCTCAGACGGAAGCCGTCGGCGTTGAGGGCGGTCATCTGATTGCGGCGGCCGTCGGCGACGTACTGGGCGGTCCCGGCGATGCCCATGATCAGGCCGGCGGTCTGGGCGATGCCGGCGAAGCCGAGGAAGAAGCTGCCGACCGCGCTCTCGCTGGGGCCGATGGCGAGGAAGGGACCCGCGACGGGGATCAGCATATAGGTGCCGATCCGGTTGCAGCGCTCCTCCGACGGACAGGCCCAGCCCTTGCTGTCCGACACCACCGCGCCGATGAGGGCGGTGAACAGGTACGAGCCGGCGAACAGGCTCCAGCCGCCGACCATGAGCGCCTTGCGGCGGCTGGGCTGCGGGGCGAAGGCCGGCTGGGCCGGCTGGGCCGGGTAGGGCTGCGGCTGGGCGTAGGGCTGCGGCTGGGCGTAGGGCTGCGGCTGGGCGTAGGGCTGTGGCTGGGCGTAGGGCTGCGCGACCGGCTGCGGTCCGGCCGGCGGCGCGACCGGCTGGGCCACCGGGCCTGGCTCCTGGGACATGGCTGGAAGGACATGTCCGAATGGGCTGGCGAGCGCGGGCGTGGCGAGGGTGAGCGACAGCGCGGCGGTGAGGATCGAGCAACGAAGTGAGGTCATGGCCAGGCTCCCGCGCCACGGCGGCCGCAGCGCATGCGCCTGAGCATGCACCCCGCCGCGACGGTCGTCCACAGGCCCGGGGCGCCGGTGTGCGCCCGATCGCGGCGGTACAGGCGCTGGCGCCTGGGTCCAGGGGGGGGGCGCCATCAGGCGGGCAACCACACCACGAATTCAGCGCCGCCGCCGGGGCGCGAGCGGAGCTCGGCGTCTCCGCCGTGGGCGCGGGCGAGGTCTCGCACCAGCGAGAGGCCGAGGCCGGTGCCGGGGGAGTGGGCGGTGCTGGCTCGCTCGAGGCGGACGAAGCGCTGGAACACGCGCTCGCGCTCGGCCTCGGGGACGCCGGGGCCGCGGTCCTGCACGCGCAGCACGGCGCGCCCGGGGCTGCGCTCCAGGACCACGCGGATCTGCGGGAGCGGGCCGACGGCGTACTTGAGCGCGTTGTCGAGGAGGTTGACGACGATCTGCTCGATCGCCTGGGCGTCGAAGCGGGCGGGCAGCGGCTCGTCGGGGAGCTCGAGCTCGACCGGCGGGAAGCGCTTGCTGGCGACGTGGCGGGCCTGCGAGGCGACCACCTCGGCGACCTGCGCCGCGAGGTCGCCGGGCCGCAGATCGAGGACGCGGCGGCCCTCCTCCAGCTGCGAGACGGCGAGCACGTTCTCGACCAGACGGCCGAGGCGCGCGCTCTCTCGCACGAGGTCGTCGTGGATCGTGGCGAGGCTGGCGGGCGCGACCAGGCCCTCCTGCAGCAGCTCGGCGTGCATGCGCAAGGTCGTCAGGGGCGTGCGCAGCTCGTGCGAGACGGCGGAGACGAAGGCGGTCTTCTGCGCCGAGAGGTCGTCGGCGCGGCGGGCCGCGCGGGCGACGACGACGACGCCGATGCCGACGACCAGGATCAGCCCGAGCAGCGCGCCGGCCTGGAAGCTCAGGCTGCCGGGCGGCGGCGGGGCGGCGGCGAAGCACAGCCACGCGCCCGGCAGCTGCTCGCTGATCGGCGTCGGCGTCGCGCAGGCGTCGGCGCTCAGCACCACCTGCGGGGCGGCCGGACCCGCGGCGTGGCGGGCCGCGACGGCCGGGAGCCAGGTGCCGAGCAGGTAGGCGCGATCGAGCAGCACGCCCTGGACCGAGCCGGTCCCGGCGTGGGAGACGACCCGCTGCAGCACCAGCTGGTCGCCGAGCGCGAGGTAGGCCATCGGCGTGTAGTCGACCGCGGCCTCCTGGGGCAGCGCATCAGATGTCCTGAGGGACATGTCCGAAGGAGCCTGTCCGTACAGACCTGGCGGATCCGTCAGGTGCTGGGCGGGGACCGCCGGCGGCCGCTTGGCCTGCTGCTGCATGGCGATCTGCTCGAAGACCGGCGCGGCGTCCTGGACCTGGGCCGGCGAGGCGTTGTCGAGCTGCAGGCCCTGCAGCGCCGCCCAGCTGACGTCGTTGCGGCTGGTGACCGGGACCTGCTTGCGCTGGACCTGGGGCGGCGCGTCCAGCTTCTGGGCCTCGTTGAGGTCGCGATAGGCCTGGTTGCTGAGCTCGCCGAAGTTGGTGGTCAGCGGGGCGGTTGGCGCGTCGGCGCGGGCGAGCCGCAGGTCGGGGGCGCGGCGCGGCTCGCCGAAGCTGAGCGCGCGCAGCGGCGCGAAGGCGGGCGAGCCGACGATCGTGGCGATCCGGCGCGCGCGCGGCGGACCCGGGTCGGCGTCGTCGACGGGGTAGGGGCCGCGCACCCGCTCGCCGGGGTCGACCTGAAAGTGGCCGAGCACGCGCGGGTCGTCGGGGTCGGCGGCCAGCGGGGACACGGCGACCGCGTCGCCGAGGCTCAGCACCTCGGGCGGGCTGTAAAAGTGATTGTAGAGGTAGAAGGGGCGGGCGTCCTCGCGGCGGCGCAGCTCCTCGAGGCCCTCGGCCACGGCCGCGGCGACGCGCTCGGCGACCTGCCGGCCGGCGGCCTCGTGCTCGCGGACCAGGCCGGCGTGCTCGCGCAGGGAGGCGCGCAGCCAGCCTACGGCGAGCAGCACGGTCGGGAGCGCGACGCCGAGTCCGAGCGCGAGCAGGCGGGCGCGACCCGCTGCGGCGCGGCGATACGGGCTCATGGGGGCGCGGCGCGGCGGGCTCACGCGAGCGCCGCCTCGAAGCGATAGCCGCGGCCGCGGACGGTGCCGATCCAGGCCTCGCCGCCGGGGATCGCCCGGAGCTTGTTGCGCAGCTGGAGGATGTGAACGTCGACGGTGCGGGTGCGGATGCTGCCGTCGTGATAGCCCCAGACGTCGGTGAGCAGCGCCTCACGGGTGACGGCGACGCCGGGCCGGGCGCGCAGGTACTCGAGCAGCAGGCCCTCGCGGGCGCTGAGATCGACCTGTCCCGCGGGCCATGTGATGATAAGCCGGGCGAGGTCGACGCTGGCCGGCCCGACGCGGAAGCAGGCCTGCGGGGCCGCGGGTCGGGTGCGGCGCAGCAGACCGCGCACGCGGGCGAGCAGCTCGCGGATGCCGAAGGGCTTCGTCACGTAGTCGTCGGCGCCGGCGTCGATGCCGGCGACGACGTCGGCCTCGGCCCCGCGCGCGGTCAACATCAGCACGGGGGTCGCATCGCCGCGCGCGCGCAGGCGCTGCAGCAGGGTCAGACCGTCGACGCCGGGGAGCATCCAGTCGAGCAGGATCAGGTCGTAGCGCCCGGTCACCAGCTTGATCTGGGCCTCGTGGCCGTCGGCGGCGAGCTCGAGGTCATGGCCCTGGCTGCGCAGCAGCTCGACCAGGCCGTGGCGGATCGCGGCCTCGTCCTCGACGATCAGCACGCGTGGTGTCTCGTCGGTCACGCCCCCAGCGTCGCAGATCCCGCGCGGCTTTGCTGCGCCGGGCGGGTAAGGATCCGGTAAAAGCCGCGGCCGTCCGCGCTCAGGGGGCGGCTCAGGGGGCGGCTCAGCGAGCGGCCGGGGGCTTGCCGGAGCCGTTGAACAGGGGCAGCTGCAGCAGCGCGGCGGGGAGACCGTGGCCGGCGCGGCGGCGCTGGTCCTCCTCCTCGATCATCGTCTTGATCGCGCCGCGACAGCTGCCGCAGCCGGTGCCGGCCTCGCAGCGCTGACCGACCTCGTCGACGTTGCGCGCGCCCTTGCGAATGCAGGCCTGCACCTCGTGCTCGAAGATCGCGTTGCACTGACAGAGCAGCAGGCTCACGTCTCCTGGCATAACCCAGCGGCGCTCCGGGGGCCAGGGTCCGCGGGCGGGCGCGAGTGACATGGCCTTCGAGCCAGGCGAGGACCGGGCCGTCAGCCGGCGTCGCCGCCGACCACGCCGGCCGTCGCTCGTCGCCGCAGCTCGGCCCGCAGCTCGGGATGGGCCTGTAGATCCGGGTCGCGCGCCAGCAGCTCCCGGGCGAGCGCGCGCGCGCGCTCCAGCGTCCGCGTGAGCTCGCCCGCCAGGCCGGTCACCCGCAGCCGCGGGGCGCCGGCCTGACGCAGCCCGAACAGCTCGCCGTGGCCGCGCTCGGCGAGGTCGCGCTCGGCCACCGCGAAGCCGTCGCAGGTGTCGACCAGGACCTGGAGGCGATCGACGGCGTCGGAGCCCGGCGCGGCCGCGGTGTGCAGCAGGCAGACCGCGGCGTCGGAGGGCGCGCTGGGCCGGCGGGCAGATCGATCGGGCGGGACGGGCGCGGGCAGGGGCACGTCGGCCGCGGATGCGTCGCCAGGCTGCTCCCTGACCTGCAGGTTGTGGGCGCCGCTGGCCTCGAGGCGCAGATCGTCGGCGCGGGGCTGCGGGGCGTGTCCGCGGCCGATGCGACCGCGGAGCTGGTGCAGCTGGGCGAGGCCGAAGCAGTCGGCGTGCTCGACGAGCATCGCCTGGGCGGCCGGGATGTCGACGCCGACCTCGATGACGGTGGTGGCGACCAGCACCGCGAGCTCGCCGGCGCGAAAGGCCGCGACCGCGGCCTCCTTGTCGCGCGCGGACATGCGGCCGTGCAGCACGCCGATCGTGCGGCCCGGGAGGCGCTTGCGAAGATCGGCCGCGGCGGCCTCGACGTCGCTGACCTCGCGCGCGCCGGCCTCGACCTGGGGGCAGACGACGAAGGCGGAGCGGCCGGCCTCGACCAGCTGCGCGAGCGCGGCGCGGGCCGGCGCGAGGCTGCGCGGGCCCGCGAACATGCGGGTGATCGGCGGCGTGCGGCCGGGCGGGAGCTCGTCGAGGATCGACACGTCGAGCTCGCCGAACAGCGTCAGCGCGAGGGTCCGCGGGATCGGGGTCGCTGTCATGACGAGCAGGTGCGGGGCGCTGCCCTTGTCGCGGAGCAGCGCCCGCTGGCGGACCCCGAAGCGGTGCTGCTCGTCGATCACGACCAGGCCGAGGCGGCGAAACTCGACCCCCTCGGTCAGCAGCGCGTGGGTGCCGATCAGCAGGTCGATCTCGCCGGCGCGGACCCGGGCGAGCAGGGCCGCGCGCTGCGGGCGGGGGGTCGAGCCGGTGAGCAGGGCGACGCGCACGCCCGACGCGGCGCACCAGGGCGCGAGGCTGCGCTCGTGCTGGGCGGCGAGGATCTCCGTGGGGGCCATCAGCGCCGCCTGACCGCCGGCGTCGATCACCCCGAGCGCGGCCGCGAAGGCGACCAGGGTCTTGCCGGCGCCGACCTCCCCCTGGACCAGGCGCATCATCGGTCGCGCGCCCGCGAGGTCGGCCTCGACCTCGTCGATCGCCCGCCACTGCGCGGCGGTCGGCTCGAAGGGGACGCAGACGCGCAGCCGCTCGCGGCGATCGACATCTCCGGTCAAGAGCGCGACCGGGGCCGCGGCGGCGCGATAGGCCGCGCGCTGGCGCAGCAGCGCGAGCTGGACGTGCAGGAGCTCGTCGAAGAGCAGGCGGCGGTGCGCGGGCGAGGTGCCGGCCTGGATCTCGCGCCAGACCGCGTCGGGCAGGTCCTCGGGCGGGGCGTGCAGGAGGCGCAGCGCGGGCAGCAGCTCCGGCAGATCGAGGCGCGCGCGCAGCTCGGCGGGCAGCGGATCGGCGGGGGCGCGCGCGGCGAGGCGATCGAGCGCGGCGAGGCACAGGCGCGCGACGCTGGCGTCGCCGAGGCCCTCGATGTCGGCGTAGTGCACGGCGATCGAGGGGCCGGGCGCGGCGAGGTCGTGCAGCTCGGGGTGGATGATCGCGACTGTCTCGCCCTTGCGCTGGGCCTTGCCGATCACGCGCACGCGGCGGCCCGCGACTGCTCGCTCGGCGAGCCCACCGACGCGATGAAACCACCGGGCCACGAACACGCGCGGGCCGTCGGGGGTGTCCTGCACGAGCTCCATCGCCGCGAGATATCGGCCGCGAAAGAAGCTCTGGCGGAAGCGGCGGACCGTCGCCTCGATCACCGCGAGCGCGCCGTCGCCGAGCTGGTCGACGCGGTCACGCTGGCGATGATCGCGGTACTCGATCGGGATCCACCGCGCGAGGTCCCAGCAGCTGCGCAGGCCCTGGGCCGCGAGCTTGGCCGACGTCTTGGGGCCGATGCCCGGCAGGCCCTCGAGGTCGTCCCACGCCGGCTCAGGGGATGGTTCGGGTCGCGGCGGCGAGCGGGCGGCTCGGCCCGGCTCGCGCGGATGGAGGTTCGTCGGGGGTCGGGCCATCGTGGCCTCGAGGTCGAGCTCGGCTCAGCTGGCGCTGCTCGGCGGCGTGAACGAGAAGCGGAGCTCGTGATCACAGAGGAAGTACACGCTGCCCTCGACGATCTTGTGGTTGTCGACGCGCGTGCCCTCGAACTCGATCCCGTTGGTGCTGCCGAGGTCCTTGATGAAGTAGTCGCCGCCGCGGCGGACGATCGAGCAGTGGCGGCGCGAGATGTTCGCGTCCTTGATCGGCAGGTCGCTGAACTTCTGCCCGCGGCCGATCACGAACTCCTCCTTGTCGACCTCGAACCACTCGTTCTCGAACATGATGTACAGCGGGCGCACCTGCTGGACCGCGGGCTTGGCGGCCGGCGGCGGCAGCCGGGTCGGCGCGGCGGTCGGCGCCTGCGGTCGCGGCAGCGTCGGGGCGGGCTTGGGCATGCCGGCGCCGACGGGGCTCGGCGCGGCGGGTGTGACCGGGGCCGGCTGGGCCGCGGCGACCGGCGCCGACGCGGGCCGCGGCAGGCGTGGGGCCATCGTCGCGGTCTTGGC
>Ga0075152_10000701_pt1 | contig 24357 bp, 22 predicted proteins | sample JI61114C2DNA_FD_70964 | JGI IMG/M metagenome (GOLD analysis project Ga0075152, IMG submission 70964) | Wastewater effluent complex algal communities from Wisconsin, to seasonally profile nutrient transformation and Carbon sequestration -... | ecosystem: Engineered > WWTP > Effluent > Algae...
CGCTTCCTCGATACAGGCCGTGCCGTCGAGCATGCGCTGCGTCTCGTGGAGCAGGGGGCTGACATCCTCGACATCGGCGGCGAGTCCACGCGACCTGGCGCGGAGCCTGTCGAAGAAGCGGAAGAACTCCGCCGCGTCATCCCCGTCATCCGTGCGCTGCGCTCGGCCACGAAGACACTCCTTTCCATCGACACGATGAAGGCCAGCGTAGCCCGTGCAGCGCTCGATGCCGGGGCGGACATCATCAATGACGTCACCGGTCTGCGCGGTGATCCGGCCATGTCCCGCGTGGCTGTGGAGAGGGATGCGGGACTCGTCGTGATGCACATGATCGGCACGCCGCGCACCATGCAGCAGAGCCCCGAGTATGCGGATGTCGTCGCCGATGTGCGCGCCTATTTTGATGAGCGCCTGCGTATGCTGGAAAGCATCGGCATCGCACGTGAACGCATCGCTTTGGACCCCGGCTTCGGCTTTGGCAAAACGCTGGAGCACAACCTCACCCTCATGCGTGCCCTGCCCCAGCTCCTGGAGATTGGGCGGCCTCTGCTCGTCGGCGTCTCGCGGAAAAGCATGATCGCCAAGCTGCTCGGTGACGACACTCTCGAAGCCCGCGACTGGCCCACCGTGGCTCTCACCGCGCACATGCGTGAACTTGGTGCGCGTCTCTTCCGCGTCCACGAGGTGAAGCCCAACGTCGAAGCCCTCCGCATGGCCGAGGCAATCCTCGGTTAATCAGCGCCCGCCAAAAATTGCCGTGCCCACGCGCACGAGTGTCGCGCCTTCCTCAATGGCGACTTCGAAGTCGTGGCTCATGCCCATCGAAAGCACGGGCAGCGGCGCGCCGCCGAGCTTCTCCAGCTCATCACGAAGCGCGCGCAGATGGGCAAAATACTTCCGCGATGTCTCCGGCGTGGCGTCATACGGCGGGATGCACATCAGCCCTTGGATGTAGAGGCGATCCAGCGAATAAAGCCCCTCCAACTGCTCCCGAATCTGCGCCGTGCTGAAACCATGTTTTGACGACTCCGTCGCCACATTGATCTCCAGCAGCACCTTCGGGTGCAGCCCCAGCTCTGCGGCAATGCGGTTGATGTCCTTCGCGATGCTCAGCGAGTCCACTGCCTCGATCATCTCCACCATCGGCAGCACCTTGCGGACCTTGTTCGACTGCAGTGGTCCGATCAGATGCCAGAGTAGTTTCGCAGGCAGCAGTGGCTTCTTTAGCAGCACTTCCTGCACACGGTTTTCACCAAACAAAAGCTGCCCAGCCTCCACCGCCTCCTGGATCACCTCCGCAGGTTTCGTCTTCGAGACGGCAACCAGTTCCACCGATTTCAAATCACGCCCTGCACGCTCACAGGCGGTGCCGATTCGTTCGCGGATGCGTTCCAGATTAGCGGCGATGTCAGACATGTGAAACGGGTAATAGAGAATGGTGAACTTCACTCAAACACGAAGGGCAGCCCCTGCGCCTTCATCATGTCTCGCTCCTTGGTGAGATACTTGTCGGCTAGTTTGGCGAAGGCTCCGTCCTTCTTCATCTGCACGATGGTTTCATTGACGGTAGCCTTCAAATCATCGCGGCCTTTTTTCAGACCGACAGCCCAGACTTCCTCACGCAGCGGGGCAAGCAGCGCGCGAGTGCGGTCGGGGTGCGTGGCGTGGTAATTCATCACGCTGACCTGGTCATACACCCAGGCATCGACAGTGCCATTCACCACCTCCAGCACGCAGGCCGCATCGGTATCCAGCGCCACGAGTTTCGCCCCAGGGACATGCTCGCGGCACCATTGCTCACCCGTGGTGGCGATGCGCACCGCCAGCTTGCGGCCAGGGGTTTTGAGATCATCCGCTGAGTTCACCATCGAGTTTTTCGCGGCGAGGATACAGATGCCGGTCTTCACATACGGCTCGGAAAAGTCGATCGACTTCCGGCGCTGCTCGTTCGCTGTCAAAGAGGAGATGATGAGGTCGATCTGCCCCGTTTGAAGCGCGGGGATGAGCCCGTCGAAGTTGATGTTTCGGAACTCCACCGGCTTGCCCAGCTTCTTCGCGATCTCCGCACCGATGGTCGCGCTCACGCCTGTGATGGTGCCTTTTTCATCCACGAACTCAAAGGGTGGATAGGTGGCATCGGTGCCGATCACCAGCACATCACGTTTGGCACAGGCCGCGAGGAAGAGTAGAGACAGCAGACAGAGGAGGCGAGGAGCATTCATGCCCATGAGTTTGATACGATGATGCCAAAAGGGAAGCCTCAAGCCAGCGACGAGAGCACTTTCTGCATCCGCTTCTGGAAGGCCTCCGCCTTGCGCTCCTGATTCAGCGCCTCCAGCAGAGAGATGTAGTCAGCACCCACCGCTTCATAGCTGGAGGCCTTCTCCTGGATGTTCATCTCCAGGATTCTCAGAGCGCGCTCGAAGTCGAGCAGGGCACTCACATTGTCGCCGAGTTCATGACGTGCCGTGGCGACGTTGCTGAGCGACTGCGCTACATCCGGGTGCTCCGCACCGAAGATCTTTTCGCGGATCGTCAGCCCTTCTTTAAACATCTTCAGCGCCTCATCGGAGAAGCCTGCCGTGTAGTAAAGACTGCCCAGATTGTTGTAAACCGATGCCACGGACTCCGAGTCCTTTCCTGCATGAAGCTCGATGGTTTCGAGCGACCGTAAATAATGCTGCTCAGCCAGGGCGAACTTGCCCAGGCCCTTGTAAATCATCGCCAGATTGTTGCGGAGCTGGGCCGCCGTCAGGTCTTCAGCGGGATCGAGAGCTTCGAAGTCATTGGCGGCCAGTTCATAGATCGGAGCAGCATCAGCTTCACGCTCATTGAAGTCGAGCAGCGTGGCCAGTTGCATCCGCAGGCGCGCGCGCTCGCCGATGAGAGCAGGTTCTTCCCCCGCCAGCTCCAGCCCTTCGCGGTAGCTGGCCTCAGCCTCGCTGATCTGCCCGATCTCGCGCTGCACATCGCCCATGGCCTGGAGCGCTTGGCAAATTCTGGCAGTGCTGGCATCACCTTCACCAGTCTGGCGCGCAGCGGCCAGAGCTGCCGCGGCTGTTTTCAGAGCTTCGTCATGTTTGCCTTCGGCGAGCAGGCTATGCACGGGTTGGATGTCAGTCGGGCGGTCGGGCACAGGGTGGGGAAAGGGGGGTTAGTGGCCGGTAACATCGCGGCTCATCCCGCACAGCTTCAAGTGAAAACATGGATTCAATCCGCCATCTTCCGCCCATGCTGGCTCATCCACTCCAGCAACTGCCGCCGCTGCACAGGCAGCCGGCGATGAAAATTCTCCTCAATCGCACGGGCCGATTCACCAGCGCCAGCCGCGCGCTCGCCCACGAGGCCCAGATCCTCCGCCAGCCGCAACTCGAAGCGCTCCACCAGCGCCCGGCTCGGATCATGTTCCGCCAGATAGTCGAGCGCCTTCACCAGCAGTTCATAGATCGCCTGGATCGGCGCGTGAGGCTCCACGACAAGCTCCACGAGCTTCACCAGATACGTCGCCGCCAGCACCCGACCATAGCTCTGCCGCAGGCCGAGGCGTGGGTTCGTCCAGCGCGCCTCCGCCAGCGTGTGCAGATCCCCCGACTTCGCCCGGGCAAAGCGGATCTCCGCCGAGACAAAGAGGTCCAGCAAGCCCGCAAAAGCCGACTTAGGCCTCAGCGCCCCTTTGGCGATGGTCTTGAACAACCCCATCTCCGGGCAGCACCAGTGGACGATCAGCGTCGTCTCCGAATAGCGCGTGCGGCCGATGATGATGGCTTCGGTTTTTTCCACGGGGTTCAGCAATCTATAAACCAGTGAAGCAAGCGATGTGGTTGAGATCCTCCCAATTAATGGCTGGGAGGTGGCGGAAGCTTGACGCCATATTTCCTGAAGATGGCGTTAAATGCATTCGGATTTGGGGCGTTTGGAGTGAGCGTAGGAGGCGACGCAAAATAAAGACGTCCCACGATTTGCGAGTCTTGATACAAGATTGCAGTGAAGCATTCATAGCAGATCTGGAGGTCGTGTGTCTTGCCATCGCGTGTCACTCGGATGCCATGTCGTGGCATGAAGCAAGCCGCTACTCCACCCGTCCAAGCGCGCCCTGCGCGATCCAAGTCAGTGATGATCAGACGCATCTCGGGCGTTACTGAAAGACTATGCTGGCCGAGAATGGGGTAATCATGAAACTCTTTATCCGGTGTGGTTTTGCGTTTGGGTTCAGGTGTGGGTGGAGCCGGTTTGGATGCGTCAGGCGGCGCTGGTGGCGCAGCGAAAGGGTCTGCTGTGTTTTCAACCCATGGATTTGGATCAAGCGAGAAAACAGTCCATGTGGTTGCCCCTAAATAGGGGCGTATGTGTTCCTCTGTGTATTCGAGTTTCGGGCCGTCTGCACCGAAACTATGAGTGCTGTAAAACCAGAATGCGGTGGCAAAACAGAGGATGATTTTAAACTTCATATAGCAAAGGTTGTGTTCACGACCTGTTGGCAGCAGGCATTGATGAACCTTGTTTTCTGAGCGTTCTATTTCAAGGCTGGAAGTTCGGCTTCTTCGCATCGCCGCCGGCTTCGATGAAGGCCAGGAGATCGAGGATTTGCTCTGATTTCAGCGCGTTGAGAAGACCAGCGGGCATGGGCGATGTTTCGGACACGCTACGTTCTTTGATCAGGCTTTTGCCGACCTCCACGGTCTCAGGCGAAAGCGGGTTCGGTTTCAGGATGACTCGCTCATCGTCTTCACTTTCCAGGCTGCCCATGACTGTGGTGCCGTCAGCGCGTTTGATCGTCACGAAGCGGAATTTTTCATCGACGATTTTCGAGGGGTTCAGGATGTGATCGAGCAGGTCTCGCCGTCCGAAGCGCGCCGACACCTGCACGAGTTCCGGGCCAAACAAGCCCGCTGGCAGGGAGCGATCCGTACTCATCGTGTGGCAAAAAACACACTGCGTAGCGATGGCCGCCGCCTTGCCTTTTTCATACGAGCGACTTTTGCCCACTTCGGCGAGTCGTGGCTCCAGATCCTCCAGCTTCCAGACGCGGAAGGTGTGCCCCGGCATTGCGTGCGCTGAAAGGGCAGCAGGCTTCGGCGGATGCACCACCTCGGCCAGCTTGGACATCTCCTCGGAGCTCAGCGCCGCCGCCAGTTCACTGCGCGTGTCCGAGATGCTTTTGAAGTAAGTGCTCGCTCCGTTGTGCTTCTCCGCACGGTTCAGCGCCTCAAAGACGATGCGCTTCGACTCCAGCGACCAGCCCTCTTTGAGATAGCGCAGATGCATCGGGTAAAAGATCAGATCTTCGCTAGCCGTCGCGTCACGCAGCATCGGCAGTGTCTTCGCCAGCACCTGCTTGGAGCCAAGACGGATGAGCAGGCGGCAGAGTTCTTGATTCATCTCGCGTGTGGCGGCGGGATAGAGCGGCTCCAGCCAGGTCAGCAGACGTGTTTGTTCATCGGCTGTCGGATCGCCCAGTCGAGCAAACGTGACGCTCAGCGTGCGGAGTGTGGCGAGCTTTTGTTCCTGACTGAGGTCTTTGAAGGAGAGTGAATCCAGTCGTGAGAGGATGCTTGCACGGTCGCTCGACTCACCAACACGCGCCAAAGCCAAACAACCGAGGATGGCAGGCCAGCCCCTAGATTCTCCCAGGATCTCCGTTTCCCATAGCTTGGTGGGAGTTCTTTCGAGCGCCATTCGTGCCGCATTGCGAATATAAACATCCTCGTGAGCGAGATGAATGATCATGAAAAAAGCCTCCTTCGCATCTTTCGGATGCATCGCCTCCAGCTCACGTCGTAGCGCCCGCAGACCTTCTGATCCCTCTCCCCGCCGAGCATCTGTTTCGCCCACAGCCTGTTGCGGGGAGAGGCTAGGTGAGGGGACCGTCTGCGGTGTATCGGCGGAGGGTGCTCCCCTCACCCCAGCCCTCTCCCCGGAACTTGTCTTCGATGCTGCGACATCCCCCGCCGGGGAGAGGGGGCCAGACCAAGTCACCCGATACAACCCACTCTGCGTCCCGCGCCCACCCGTGACGAACCACAGTGCTCCATCCGGCCCCACACAGGCGTCCGTGACGTTCAGCGGACGACCCGACACAAACGTCTCCTGCGTGCCCGTGTAGCTCGCACCTTTTGCCTGCATGTGGATGGCGATGATGCGGCCGTAGCTCCAGTCGAGAATGAAGAGCGCGTCCTCATACTTTTTCGGAAACTTCGCGCCATAACCAAAACAGATGCCCGTGGGTGAAGATAGGCCGATGTCCACCACGCTCGGCAGCGTATCCACATACCACGAGGGAAACCGCCCCGTGCCGCGCCGCCAGCCGAAGTCCGCTCCCGGCACCACATGCAGCACACGCGTCGGCATATACCACGATGTGCCCACATCACGCTCCATGTCGGCATCGAAGGTGAAAAGCTCGCCCTCGCGATTGAAGGCGATGTCGAGCGGGTTGCGCAGGCCGCCAGCGACTAGCTCGATGCGGCTCGTCTTCGGATCATAGGCCACTACATGCCCGGCGGGCAGTTCCACCGTGCCGTCAAACATGCTGCCGTCCCACGGGTTCGGCAGCACCTGATCATTCGCGTAGTTCCGCAGCGGTGAATCCTCTGCGAGCGGGCTCGGTAGTAGCACGTTGTTTCCATGCGCCACCCAGATGCGCCCGTCGGGGCCGAGCTTGATGTGATTCCGCCCATGCCCCACACCGCCTTCGCTGTGCATGAGCTCCTCCCTTTGCTCGAAGACACCATCGCCATCCGCATCGCTCAGCCGATACAGGCCCTTGCTGTTGTTCGCGTTCGCATAAAGCACGCCGTGCGCATACACAAGGCCGCGACATTCCAGCAGCGTGCTTTCGATCTCGGTCATGCTGCCCGACTTCGGATCAAAGCGCAGCAAGCCCTTCTTCTCCTTGCTCAAAGTCACACGCCCCTGCGGATCAAAAGCCATCGCCACCCACGAATCCTCCCCCGGCTGGGCCGAGCGCACCAGCTCCGCCTTGAAGCCGGGCCGCAGCGTGAAATCCTTCGGGTCCGTGGCCTGACTCTGCGCGCCAGGCTTCGCGAGCTGCCAGGAGTTGTAGGCATCGAAGGTCTTCTTTAGATCGAAGGGATTCACCGCTGGATCAGCATCGACGGCACCCTGCGTGATGACTTTGCCCTCGGGCGAGGTCCACGTCGCATCCGTCGGAATCCAGCGCACTGCCGCGAGATCGCCATTCAGCTCCAGCAGCGCGGCGAGTCGAGGTGACTTGGCGCTTAGTGATAAGACGTTGGTCCCTTGTTTGATGAAAGCCGTCACGTCCAAACTCACGGCTGGCTGACCTTTGGCGGACGGCACGCGACGCACAGGTTTGTCATTCAGCGCCACCTCCGCGTCCGTGTCGGTCGCGAGCAGCAGGATCGCTTTCAGCAGCGGCGTAGTTTGCTCAAAGCGCGTCTCGGTGCGCACCGTCTGATCGCCCGCCACACTCAGCCACTGCGGCACAGGCGGGTGATTTGCCATCTGAGCCTGGACGATGCCGGAGACGATGAGCAGGAAAGGAAGGAGCGACTTCATGGGGACAAGATCACGTTCCCCCGCGCATTCCTTTCATTCCTGTCACGACTACAGATGCCAATCTTCTTGCGCCCATTTTCGCCCGCCCGTAGCTTTGCGGCCCCAATCTCTCCCTCATGCTTATTCGCAAGAAAGCTCATGCCCGCGCTGGCCTCGTCGGTAATCCGTCTGACGGCTACTTCGGCAAGACGATCTCCTTCATCATCCGAAACTTCGGCGCTGAGGTGACGCTCTTCGAATCGCCCGAGCTGACCATCGAGCCGAATGAGCGGGATCACTCCGTCTTCGGCAGCATCGAGGCCCTGGCGCGCGATGTCCGCCAGCACGGCTACTACGGCGGCATCCGCCTGCTCAAAGCCAGCGTGAAGCGCTTCTTCGAGTATTGCACGAAGCATGAGCTGCCGCTGCACGGGCGCAATTTCACCCTGCGCTACTCGAGCAACATCCCGCCGCAGGTGGGCATGGCTGGGAGCAGCGCCATCATCACGGCTTGCTGGCGCGCTTTGATCGAATTTTACGGCGTCGAGGTGCCGAAGCATCTGCTGCCGAGCCTCGTGCTGAGCGTGGAGAATGACGAACTCTGCATCCCGGCTGGATTGCAGGATCGCGTGATCCAGGGGTATGAAGGCGTCGTCTTCATGGACTTCAATCGCGCCCATGTGGAGAAGCTCGGCTACGGCCTCTACGAGGAGCTGGACCCCACTTTGCTGCCCAACGTGTACGTCGCCTACACCACGAAGCTCAGCGAGGGCACAGAGGTTTTTCACAATGACATTCGCGGCCGCTGGAATCGCGGCGAGCGCGACATCGTCAGCGCCATGTACCAGTGGGCAAACCTCGCCCAGCGCGTGCGCGACATGCTCGTCGAGGGCCGCGGCCGCGAAATCGGCCCGCTGCTGAATGAGAACTTCGATCTACGCCGCCGGCTCTACAAACTCAGCCAGGGAAACATCGACATGGTCGAGACCGCCCGCGACTGCGGTGCGAGCGCGAAATTCACTGGCAGCGGCGGCGCCATCGTCGGCACCTACGATGACGAGGCGATGTTTGAGAAGCTGAAGACCGCGATGGAGCCGCTGAGCGTCATGGTGATCAAACCGCAGGTTGTTTGAGGGGCATCAAGGCAATCGCGAGCGAATCTCTCTCCAGATCTGATCAGGATCAGACCTCAGATCAGCCATGCCAATCACGACAATCCCTCGAGGTTCAGGGACATAGAAAAGAGCCAGATTTCTGCGGCGAATCATCAGCCGACGAACAGTATGACTCCATTGTGGAGCCATGAGGGGGAAATGGATTAACAGTGATGCGGCTTTCTCCACCTCTTGCAGCAAGCTGACGCCTTTCCCTTCCTGTAGATCTTCCAACTCGCTGAAAAAGCGCTGCAAGTCAGCTTCGGCGGCCCAAGTTCAAATGACTTCCCGTTTCATGCGCGCGAAGCGAGGATACGGGCTTTCACATCGCTCCAGGAGGAGACTTTCTCCGGGGACTGCCGATATTCCTGCCAACGATGTTCGACGAACTCAGCCAAAGCTGGGCTGTCCGTCGGAGTGTCATCCATCACGTCCTGCCAAAGCTCTGCCATGAGGGTCATCTTGTCCTCGTCTGGCAGAAGAGCGATTTCAGGGAAGCGTTCGGCGATCATGGGCAAAAGTACAATTCGCAGCAGATCGAGTCAACCGACGAAACAAGCGTAGATCAGAATGGCGACTCCTTCTAAAGCCGGGCCACCAAACGTAGAACGGCATTGCTTCTCCGCCCGTGCCGAGCACCTTCCGCGCGCTTTGACGATCACCCAGGACAGGTATTTCCAGACCGGACTCGCAGGATCATTCGTGATCCATGCGCTGGTGCTGCTTTTCCTGACTTGGTTCATCAATAGCGAGGCCGGGCGTCGCCTACTAGAGCCGCCTGCTGCTCCTGAGCCGGTGGAGGAGCAGCCGGAAGTGACGATGATCTTCCCCGACCAGATCATCCCCGTGCCGATGCAGCCGAAGCCCAAGGCCTACATCCGCACGACTCAGAATGAGGCCTCGACGGTGAAGCCAACGAACACGCCTTTCGAGTCCGACCGCAACACCCTCGCTGCCAGCAAACTGCCGCCAAAGGCCGATGCCACGCTCATGATGCCGACCACCGAGGGCAATGCGCCGTCGAAGATGGAGCTGGCAAATCGTGACGTGCGAGATGGTCAGCTCAAAAACGACGCCGTGGCCGTCACGCCCGCGAATGCCACGCCGCTGGACATGCGATCACCGGCACCGGTTTCCCCGCCGAGCATCCTGAAACCTCAGCCTGCCACGCCACCCGCGCCTGCACCGAAGCAAGTGGCGAAGGCCGAGCCATCTGACACGACACCTTTGGCGAAGATGATGGCGGAGATGGACAAAGAAAGCGCCCGCATGGACACGGACCGGCTGCCCTTCGAAGTGCGAAAGCCCGACGCCATGAAGCCGGAGGAAGCGCCGCCACCGAAACCACAGGTGCGAGCCCCCGCCGATGAACCGCCGCCTGTGCCCAAGGCCATCCCGGTGGATGAGGTGAAGGCTGCGGCAGGCAAACCTGAGAAGGACGCCTTCAGCCCTTTTACCCGCATGGGCAAAAACGACGGTGCTGTCAGCCGCGAGGGTGAAAACGCCGTCGATGCCGCCGCCACCCCGCGCGGCATTTACATGCGGCAGGTGACGGGTGCCGTGGAGAAAAAGTGGCATCTTTATGTGAAGCTCGCCCGCGATTCTGTGACCTATGGCCGAGTGCGCTTTCGCTTTTATGTCGATCAGCGCGGCACGCCGCAGGACCTGAAAATCCTGTCCGACGCCCGCGATGCCGATCCGCGCATGAGGGAGATCACCCTGCGTGCGATCCTTGATGCCGATATTCCACCCATCCCGGCAGACTTGATCCCGGAACTCGAAGATGGGCGGCTCAAGATCGAATACGAAGCCATTGTTTATTAGCCCGTGCGCGTCCACACCCTCGACCTCCACTTTCAAAACACGCCCGGCCTCATCGCCGCCTACATCATCGAGTCCGCTGGCGAGCTGGCGCTGATCGAGACTGGCCCGGGCTCCACGCTGGAGACACTGCGCGCTGGCATTCGCGGGCTTGGTCTGGATGAAAAGCAGATCCGCCACGTCTTCGTCACGCACATCCATCTCGATCACGCCGGAGCCGCAGGCTGGTGGGCGCAGCAGGGCGCGCAGGTCTATTGCCATGGAAATGCCGCGAAGCATCTCGTCGATCCGTCCCGCCTCATCGCCAGTGCGCAGATGATTTATCAGGAGCGCATGGACTCGCTCTGGGGTGCCATGCTGCCCGCGCCTGCCGAGCGCGTGACGGTGCTGAGCGATGGCGAAAGCGTCCGTGTCGGCGAGATCGAGATCACCGCGTGGGACACACCCGGTCATGCGCGGCATCACCTCGCCTTCATTATCGGCAAAGCCTGCTTCACCGGCGATGTCGCCGGGATGCGGCTGCCGGGCAAGGACTACCTCTCTGTCACTGCCGCACCACCGCAGTTCGAGCCAGCGGCTTACATCGCGTCGGTGGATCGGCTGGCAGCGGCTGGTTTTGAAAAGCTCTACCTCACGCACTTCGGCGAGGTGGCTGATGCAGCCGCGCATCTCGCGCTTTACAGCCAGCGCATCGCGGAGGTCCATGCTGCGGTGCTGGCCGATCACGCCACAGGTTTGGATGCAGCCGAAATACGCCTCCGCTACACTGAGCGCGAGCACGCTCTGGCCACCTCTCTCGGCGTGAATGAATCCGATTGGCAGCGGCTGGAGTCCGCGAACAGCACCACCATGTGCGCCGATGGCGTGCGGCTCTGCATCGAGAAGGGGCGCTGAGTCTTTGACGACTCCGCAAGAACCCGCCAAAGTGCCGCCGATAATTCCGTGAATAGCGCCGCCTGCGCTCTCGTCTGCTAAACCCTTCCATCTCTGAAACATGCCCGCCCCCACTGCGCCTGATCCTGGCGAAGTCCTGGACATCGACCTGGTCAAGCGCAGCCAGGCGGGTGACACTCGTGCCTTTGACATGCTCGTGAGTCGTTACCGGGGAAGGATTTACGCCATGACTTATCACATGATCCAAAATGAAACCGAGGCCTGGGACCTCGCGCAGGAGGCTTTTATCAAAGCCTGGCGCGCCCTGCCGCGGTTCAAGATGGATTCGGCCTTTTACACCTGGCTCTACCGCATCACCCACAACGTCGTCTATGACTGGCTGCGCAAAAAAAAGATCCAGGGCGACGGCGAGTTTGACGACTCGCACACCGAGCATCGCGTGGCCGCTGGAGCAGAGGCCGTGCCGCGTGGCGATGCCGCCCCGGATGTCGCTTTAAAGAATGCCGAGCTGGGTGCGCGCATCCAGCAGGCCATCGCCAAACTCAGCCCCGAGCACAAGCAGGTGATCCTGCTGCGTGAGGTGGAGGGCATGGCCTATGAAGAGATCGCCGCCACCGTGCCGTGCTCCCTGGGCACCGTCATGAGCCGCCTTTTTTACGCCCGCAAGAAACTCCAGGAACTCCTCAAAGACTGCTATGAAAACACCGACTGAAGACCACGACCTCCTCCGCTGGCTGGATGGAGAAATGAGCGCCGCCGAGAAAGCGGCCTTCGAGTCACGCCTCGCTTCTGATCCCGCCCTGAAGGCGGAGGCCGAGCTGATGCAGCGCCTCAGCGCTGATCTGCGCACGCATCTCCCTGCCGAGATGCCCGTGCCGTATGCAGACTTCTTTAACAGCCAGATCCAGGTCCGCCTCGCCCAGGACGAAAACCAGCAGATGCCAGCTCCGGCCAGCGAGGGCTGGTTCGCCTGGCTGCGCCTGCCATGGCTGGCTCCAGCCGCAGCGGTATTGATGGTCTCACTCTTTGTCTGGCAAAACGGCGCGCCCTCTGGCAGCGCGGACAGCGTGGTCCATAGCATCTATGTGCCGAGCGCCGCCGTGCAGGCGCGCTCCTTCCACTCTGCTGAAGCCAATGCCACCGTGCTCATGCTCGAAGGTCTCGAAGAGATGCCCGCCGACCGCAAGATCGTCGGCTTTAACATCACTCGCACTGAGGTGGATGAAGCCGTGGCCGCCACCACGCTCTTCGGCACCGATGGCAAAGCCGTGGCCGTGATGGCGAAAGACGCCCGCAACCAGCCCCTGCTCCTGACCTCCTCGACACCACGCGGATGAAGCTCGCCACCGCCATCTTCGTGCTCCTGGGAGCTGCGCTCGTGACGGCGCAGGACACGCCGCCTGTGCAGCCCTTGCCCGCCAAGAAACCTGCCACGGATGCCAAAGTCTGGGGTGCACTCGTCTTCGCCACGAACGATGCCAAGGAAGCCGCCACGATGCCCAAAGTGGATGTGCCAGCGGCGTATGCGGACATCCCCCAGCGGCTCGGGAAGGTTTTCGAATACCAGCGCTTCGAGGTCATCGGCCAGCATTTGCAGGATGTCTTCCGCGAGTATGAATCCTGGGTCGTGCCGACGAAGGACCTGTTTTTGAAGGTCGATTCCAAAGGCCCGGCAGAGGGCGGTGGCATGAATCTGCACCTCCAGTTTTGGCGTGATCAGCAAGTCATCGTGAAGACAGATGCCGTCCTGAAATCAGGCAGCCCGCTCTTCATCGCCGGGCCGAAATGGCGCGGCGGACAGCTCGTGTTCGTGCTCGTGCTCCAGCAGGGAAAGTGAAGCCGCAGCGGTGCGGATCAGTGATCGTTCCGTACATTCAGCTCCCTGCCGAGAAAGAGCGCCAGCACACTGCCAGCGAGGGTCCATTCGATGAAGTGGTCCGCCATGTTCACAATGAGATCCCGCGTCGGCAGCTCAAACCAGATCCAGTCCGGCACATCCGCGCCCAGTCCGATGAGCGCACCGATCGCCGCCGCAAAGGCCAGCTTTCCAGGATAACTCATCGTGAGCTGTGTCATCAGCGCGCCGAGCAGCACCGCCGCGATCAGTGACCGGATGAAGCTGCGGACGAGGCTCTGCGTCATGTTCAGCTCCGTCTTCCCGGGCCGCACGATGGCATACAGATAGGGACCATCGGCCTTCGCTTTTTCATACCCGGCCAGCTTCGTCGCCTGATCCTCTGGCGAGTCGATCTTCAGCGGCGGATGCATGTAGGGCAGAATGTAAATCCCGCGCCCCTGCGTGGCGTTTTCGGTGATCACCTGAGCCACCGCCTTTTCATCCTTGAAGTCATGCATGCCCACCTCATGCCAGCTCAGAACCATCCAGGAGACATATCCCCAAGCGAAGGAAACAAGAGCGGCGAGCACAGCGGCGAGGATCAATTTCATGGCCTCCAGAGTGCCTCCCCGTGCTGCGAGCGCAAGCAGCGATGTCACCCGCAAACATCAGAAGGCTTGCGCTTCCGAGAGCGTTCCCATAAAACCACCCTTCTTCACCATGACCACCGACCGCCGCGCCTTCCTCACCACACTCGCCACCGCCACTGCTGCCAGCGCTTTCGGGCGTGACTGGAGCGGCCAGACACCGGAGCGCTATCCGGACCCGGACGTGATCGCCATCGAGCCTGCGTTTGAAAAACTCATTCAGGGGAATGCCCCCATCCGCCGACTGCACACCGGCATGCTTTGGGCGGAAGGCCCGGCCTGGAATGGCGCGGGGAATTACCTCGTCTGGAGCGACATCCCGAACAATGCCCAGATGCGCTACCTGCCGGAGGATGGTCACATCTCCACGCTGCGAAACAACGCCAACAACAGCAACGGCAACACCTTTGATTTCCACGGTCGCCAGATCTCCTGCGAGCACGCCACCCGGAAGGTCGTGCGCTATGAACTCGATGGCAAAATCACCGTGCTCGCCGCTGAGTTCGAAGGAAAGCCCTTCAATGCGCCGAACGATGCCGTGGTGCATCCCGATGGCGGCGTATGGTTCACCGATCCCGGCTATGGCAGCATGATGGATTACGAAGGAAACAAAGGCGAGTTGCTGATCAAAGAAGCGGTCTATCGCATCGACCCGAGCGGCAAGATCGCAAAAGTGACGGACGAACTCACGAAGCCGAACGGTCTCTGCTTCAGCCCCGACTACAAGAAGCTCTATGTCGTGGACACTGGCGCGCCAAAAAACATCCTCGTCTATGACGTCGTGGACGGCGTGAAGCTCGGCAAAGGCAAAGTCCTCGCCACGAACAAAGGTCAACTCGCCGACAAGGCTGCGAAGGGCAATTCTGACGGCGTGCGCTGCGATGTCGATGGCAACGTCTGGGCCAGCGCGGGCTGGATCGGCGCGGGCTACGATGGCGTGCATGTCTTCAGCCCCGAAGGCCAGCTCATCGGCTTCATCAACCTGCCCGAGACCGCCAGCAATCTCTGCTTTGGCGGCCCGAAAAGGAACCGCCTCTTCATCACCGCCAGCCAGAGCCTTTATACTCTGTATGTGAATACACGCGGCGCGCACTTTTGCTGATGGGCGATCTCAGGAACGCTTGCGCGGACCAGCGCCACCGGGCTTTCTCGGGCCACCACGACTTGGTGGGCCGGAGCGTCCGGGAGGGCCGGAACGGCGGGGTGGACCCGAGCGCTCGGGGAAGTTCGAACCATCATCGGATCTTGGGCGCCGCGGCGGACCGGAGCGTTGAGGGGAGTCTTCACGGTCACCGCCGTAGCCACGGCGTTTCGGGCTGGAGCGATCTGGCGGACCCGAGCGACGAGATGGCCCTGAACGCTCGGACGGCTCTTCGCGATCTCCACCATAGCCTCGGCGCGGGGACTCAGAGCGGCGAGGCGGGCCGGAGCGTGGACGACGCGGCTCAGGAGCCTCGGTGACCTCGGGGCGGGGAAGGGCGTAGCGGGCGCGGCCAGTGGGCTTGGTGCCGGTGCCTTTGGTGGGGCGGCGCACAGGCGGGCGGCGACGCGGAGTCTCGTCCTCATCCTCCCAGCCTGGTTTTTTGGCAGCGGGCTTTTTGCGCGGCTTGTCATCGCTCACGGGCTTGCCCGTGGTGCCAGCTTCGGTAAAGAAGCGCTGCACTTCGGCCTCGGAGAGTTGTTTCCAGCCGCCTTTGGGCAGTCCTTTCACCTCCAACCAGCCGATGCGGGTGCGGGTGAGGCGCTCGACCTCGAAGCCGAGCTGGTAAAACATGAGACGGATCTGGCGCTTCAGCCCCTGCTTCAGCACGACATGGCAGCGATACTCGGTGATCATCCAGGCGCGTTCCGCCTTGGCGTGACCTTCTTCCGTGAGCATGCCATGGACGAGCTTACCCATGGTGGCTTGGTCCATCGGTTTATCGACGATGACCTCGTATTCCTTCTCCGCACCCTTGCTCGGGTGGATGAGGTGGTGGGAGAGGTCGCCGCGATTGGTCATCAGCAGCAGGCCTTCGCTTTCTTTGTCCAAGCGCCCAACATGGTGCAGAGTCTGGAGTTGCCTGGGCAGCAGGGCGTAGATCGTCATGCGATCCCGCTCATCAGCACGGCTGCAAATATAGCCCTTGGGCTTGTTCAGCGCGATGACGATGGGCGTCTCGGCGCGGGTGGGCTTTCCATCGACGCTGACCGAGTCTTCCGGGGCGACGACGGTGCCCAGTTCGGTCACCGTTTTGCCATTGATCGTGACGCGACCTTCTAAAATGATCTGCTCACAGCCACGGCGTGAACCCAGGCCGCACTGGCTGAGGAAGCGATTGAGACGCACAACAAAAGCCCGGCGGGACGTGCCACCGGGCAAAGAGGGGGTTTACTACTCGGATTTGGTCTTGGGCAGGCCGGTCGGGAGACGACCTTCCTTCCACTGACCACGGGCTTTCATGAGCTTGATGCGTTCGCCGCGTTTGAGGACGCTGCGCTTGGTGCCCACGGAACCACCGGATGTTTTGAGGCTGCGATGTTGAGACATAGTCTGGGAAGGAAGAGGTTTGGAAAAAGGGCGCGGAGAGTAGATGCCAACCTCCGAAGCGCAAGGAGTTTGTTGACCTGGGGGTTTCGCACTGCCCCAGAGCAAATTCTGCCAAAGTTTTGTCTGGATACACCAGATGCGGTGGGAAGGAGATGGCTGACCTGTGGCGTTACCTCTCCCCTCCGCCATCCTTGCCCCTGATGTCCATGAACCGTTTTCCGCTCATCGCCCTGTTTTCTGCGGCCGTCACTGCCTCGGCGGCGGACCCGCTGAGCTTCAACCGCGACATCCGCCCCATCCTCTCGGAGAACTGTTTCGCCTGCCATGGCTTTGACTCGAAGAAGCGCGAGGCCGATCTGCGGCTCGACACGCCCGAAGGCGCCTACACGGCCAAAGAGGATGTGTTTCCGATCAAACCGGGCGATTTGGCAAAGAGTGAGGTTTGGCAGCGCATCATCACCAGCGATGAAGACGACCTCATGCCGCCGCCGAAGTCCCACAAGAAGCTCACGCAGAAGCAGAAGGACACGTTGAAGCTCTGGATCGAGCAAGGTGCGCCTTATCAGAAGCACTGGGCCTTTGAACGACCTGCTGAGAAACCCGGCACGGACATCGACAGCCTGCTCGCCGAGCGTCAGGCAAAGGACCGCCTCGCTTTCGCCGACGAAGCTGACAAGGAAACCCTCATCCGCCGCGTGGCCTTCACGCTGACCGGGCTGCCGCCCACGCTGGCGGAGGTGGATGCCTTCCTCAAAGGCCAGTCCTACGAGGCAATGGTGGACAGCTACATGAAGTCGCCGCGCTACGGTGAGGAGATGGCGCGGCATTGGCTGGATGTGGCGCGCTATGCCGACACGCACGGCCTGCATCTCGACAATGAACGCAGCATGTGGCCCTACCGCGACTGGGTGGTGCGGGCCTTCAATGAGAACCTGCCTTTTGATCAATTCACGACCTGGCAGATCGCGGGGGATCAGCTCCCGAATGCCACACCGGATCAGATCACCGCCACCGGCTTCTCTCGCTGCAATGTCACGACGAGTGAAGGCGGCGCGATTGATGAAGAATATCGCCACCTCTATGCGGTGGACCGTGCCGCCACGCTCACCACCGCCTGGCTCGGCCTCACGGGCGGCTGCGCCCAGTGTCACGATCACAAATACGATCCTCTGACCACGGCGGAGTTTTACTCGCTCTACGCCTTCTTTTACAGCGGTGCCGATCCCGCGATGGACAAGAACATCTCTGCCACGGAACCCTTTTTGAAGCTGCCGACGGCTGAGCAGCAGAAGGCACTCGAAACCGCGACCCAGGCCGAGGCAGATGCCCTGAAAGCACTCGATGCCTCTGTGCAAAACGTCGCCTACAGCGACCCCGTGACGCTCAAACCAACTCCGGCGCCTCAAACGATGACGCAGGTGCTTTTTGACGATGACTTCGCCCCCGGCACCGAGACTCGGAACACTTCCCGCAACCCAAGTAAGTGGCTGATGCAGCCCGCTTTTGGAGCCAAGTCAGGCCGACGAGTGTTGCAGCTCAGCAATGGGCAGTTCAGCCAGGAAACCATAACACCCGTGCTCCAGCCGGTCGTTTTGGGCGACTCTCCACATGTCAGCGTGTGGGTGCGGCTCGATCCGCTGAACACGCCGGGCGTCATCTGCATCGAGCTCAATGGCCGCCGCATCCTGTGGGGAGATGCGCAGGTCTTTGATGCGACGACTTACGGCAAGGAAGATGCCATCACCGCCGGCCCCCTTCCGAAGCCCGGTGTTTGGACCTCGTTGAGCTTCGATCTTACCACGCTCGGCCTGAAAGCAGGTTCACGCGTCAGCAGCCTCGCCGTGCAGCAGGTGGGTGGAACGGTCATGTGGGACTTGTGTGCCGTGACGGGGCAGGTCCGGCCATCGGCAGATTTGTTGGCATCATTCACTGCCTGGTGGAAAGCCGTGAGCGCCGGCAAAAAGCAGTCGTCGGAAGTCCCCGCACCTCTGGTGGGAACCCTCATGACAGATCCCGCCAAGCTGTTCGAAAAACGCCTTGCCGAAGCAAAGGCCAAAGCCCCCAAGCCTGCCGACCCCACCACACCCGAAGCCGTCAAACAGCAGGAAGCCGCCGAACAAAAAGCCCGCACCGCCGCCGCCAAAGAACGCGAGGCCCTGCTGCGCTTCTACCTCGCCCGCATCGCGCATCCAGTGACGGACGAACTCGCCAAACACCGCACTGCTTGGGAAGTGGCACGAGTCACCCGCGCTGCCGCCGACTCCGCCATTTCCGGCACCTTCGTCTTCCGCGATCTCGAAACACCTCGCGAGACCTTCATCGCCATGCGCGGAGCCTATAACAAACTTGGCGACAAGGTCGAGCCCGCCACCCCCGCCGCCTTTCATCCGCTGAAAAAATCCGGTGCCCGCGCCACACGGCTCGATCTCGCGAAGTGGCTCGTGGCTCCTGAAAACCCGATGACAGCACGCGTGACCGTGAATCGCTTCTGGCAGCAGGTGTTCGGCATCGGCTTAGTGAAGACAAGTCATGACTTTGGTTCCCAAGGCGAGCCTCCGAGCCATCCAGAACTGCTCGACCAGCTCGCGGTGAAGTTTCAAAAGAACGGCTGGAATGTGAAGGCGCTGCTCAAAGAGCTGCTCATGACCCGGGCCTTCAAACAGGCCTCGCCCGTCGAGTCGAACCTCCTCAGCCTCGACCCCGAAAACCGCCTGCTCGCCCATGGGCCGCGCATCAGGCTCGATGCCGAGCAGATCCGTGACAACGCACTCTTCGTCAGCGGTCTCATCAATCTCCAAATGGGCGGCCACGGCGTCCATACCTATCAGCCGCCAAACATCTGGGAACCCGTCGGCTATGGCGACAGCAACACGCGTTACTACCTCCAGGATCACGGCCCCGCCCTCTACCGCCGCAGCCTCTACAGCTTCCTCAAGCGCACAGCTCCGCCACCCTTCATGAGCAACTTCGACGCGCCCAATCGCGAGCAGAGCTGCACCCGCCGCGAACGCAGCAACACGCCCATGCAGGCCCTCCAACTCCTCAACGACGTTCAGCACTTTGAAACCGCCCGCGCATTGGCCGAACGAGTGATTGCCGAAGGCGGCCAGGACGATGCCAGCAAGTTGAACTGGCTCTTCCGCACCATCCTGAGCCGCAAACCAGACGCGAAGGAATCCACAATGCTCAGCACCGCGCTCGCCAAACAACGCGAGCTTTACAAAGCCTCGCCTCAAGCCGCCGAGAAAGCCATCCGCACTGGCGAATCGACTCCGAAGAACATCGCGCCCGCTCCTGAAACGGCGGCATGGACCTTGATCGCGAATCTGGTCCTGAACCTCGATGAAACCGTCACGCGCAACTGAAGCGCTGCCTCATCACTTCAGCGTCTTCTTCAGCCACGCGATCATCTGCGCCGCGTAGTCCGAGTTCAGCTTCGCCCAGCCGCCCATGCCATGCGCGCCACCGGGGATGGTGATGAGGTCACAGGTATTCCCAGCCGCCTTCATCGCCTTTTCAAACATCACACTTTGCTCGTAGTCCACCGTCGCATCAGCATCGCCATGAATTTGGAGAAAGGGCGGCAGGCCGGACTTCACGCGCTGGATCGGCGACATCTCCGCCAGCTTCTTCAGATTCGCCTCACTCATCTCACTGCTGCCGATCAGATCACCCAGACCTCGCAGTTCGTTACGCCGTTTCACATGTGTCACCAGATCATGCGGCGCATAAAACGGCACCACCGCCGCCACCCGCGTCTCACCTTCACCCGTCACGCCTGCCCAAGACACCAGATGCCCGCCCGCCGACTCCCCGATCAGCGCGATGCGTCTTACATCGACCTTATATTCCGCCGCATGAGCCTTCACCCACTTGATCGCCGAGGCCACATCCTCCGCGCAAGCCGGCCACTTGTGCTGCGGCGCGAGTCGATAATTGATCGTGAACCACGCAAAGCCCGCCTTCGCCAGCGGCTCAAAGATCGGCGTGATGAAGGTCTGCTTGTCCCCCTTCGTGAATCCCCCGCCATGCACCAGAATGCACGTCGCAAACGGCCCCTCACCCTCCGGCACAAAAGCATCCAAGGTCAGCGAAACATCACCCGCTTTGGCAAACTCGATGTTCTGCCGCAGTCCTGGGATCGTGACAGGTTTATCAGCGGCGTGGAGGATCGCAGTAAGGCCGAGGATCAGAAGCGAAGCGAGACGTGGTGAGGTCATCCGTGAGCAAACGACACGCCTCACCTTTTCTCACACGCTCTAAAAACGCAGCACCACCTTCCCAAAGTCCAGCACCCGCGTCCCGTCCGGCAGCGCGCTGCGGAATTCCTTCGGCACCATGTAATAGCGCGACCTCTTGTCTGCCTCCGTAGCCCGCACCTCCATCACGATCCCAGCTTTGCACATCCGCTGGAGATGCCGCCCCATCTGGTCGGGATGACAGCCCAGCTTCGCCGCCAGATCCTTCACGGCAGGATAGCTCCCATCGGATAGCTCCTGCATCACCGCGTAGCGCACCGGGTCAGCCATCGCCATCAGCACATCCACAGGCGCACCTGTCTGGCGGGCAGGCACTTTGACGGGTTCAGAAGTCGGGTTGGTGGCCGGTGCAGTCTCACTCATAGCCCCGAGTTTGCCAAAAAGGACCACCGACCGCAATCCTCTCCTGCCCGCCCGCTCCGATCACGACTCATAGCCGCCCAAACAGCCCCATAAAGCCAGTTTGCAGGCCTGATGCCAGAGCCTCCGAGCTGAAAATTGACCTCCAAAGCCCCAATACCAGAGCCCTGAGGAGGGTAATCGACCCTCAAACCTCGAATTCCCGCCTCCAAGCTCTGGCATCAGAGGGAAATACCTGTTGGAGAACAAATCAGGCTATCAGGGTGGTCAGCCTGAAACTGTCGTGAAGGAGTTTCAGGAACTCCCGAGAGCCAGGGTCATAATCGCGCCAAAGCTCTACTGCTAAACAATGCCTTCGGACAAAAGGCGCAGGCATGTCACTGGGTTCCAAATTTTTTTCAAAGCGATCTTCTTTCGCTTTCCAGCAATCTGAAAATGCAGAATGCCTGCTTTGACCTCAAGCGCTTGTGGCAAGGGGATTTCAGCACTAGTGCCGCTGTAGGTAGCGCGGGTGTTTTGAAACTCGAAAGGTTCCAAGATGACTTTATCGCCTGATTGAAGTCGTTTTTGAGTTGCTGGCAAAATGGTGCCTGCCTCAAAGGCGATGAGTTGGTCACGCAACTTCGAAATGCCTTTCAAAGCACTGCCGACTTTGATTTGGCGAGACGAGTCTCGAATGGTGATCTGGATGTGCGTGGTGGCTTCCTGGCCTAATGCCTCGGTGAACGCTGCGGATAAGTTGACACCCTCAAGTACGACATGCTCTGCCCTGTGCCGGATCAGCGTCCTTTCGTCGAGCAGGACAGATTTGCTCCGCAAGAGCGAGGTTTTCGCCAGGAGGCTCGGTTCGAGCGTGACGCGCAAGGTCATGAAGTATATCCACACCAGGATGAGCCAGACGCCGAGGACGAAGAACGTGAGGGGCATGAAAACAGCATCATCCCAGATCAAGTTAGCAGGCAGGCATACCAAGGCCGACAACGGCCAACCAAAAACGAGAATGATAAGACTCCAGGTGATGGGTGTGATTATACTGGCGCGGAACGTCATATCCCTATTCATATCCGACTCGAAATGCTTTCGGGAAGTTGTTTTTGACTCATTCATACAGCCTCAAGAACACCTCCAGCACCTCATCGGGCCGACAAAGGATCACGTCGAAGGGTGCAGGTCGCCGTTTCGGGAGGGCGTCGTTCCTCCGCCACGATCATCGCGACACTCCGGGATCTACCTCCATGAAAAGCACGATCTCTTGACCGCCCGCAGGCCCGCCGCTATCCGAGGTTCATGCCCCGCATCGATGGCCGTAGTGCCGACCAACTTCGTCCGGTCGAGTTTGTTCTCGACATCGCCCCCCATGCCAATGCCTCCGTGCTCATCGCCTTTGGCAACACGCGCGTGATTTGCGCCGCCACCATCCAGGACGAGGTGCCGCGCTGGATGAAGATGCAGGGCGTGCAGGGCGGCTGGCTGACGGCGGAGTATTCCATGCTCCCCTACTCCACACTGGACCGCAAAGAGCGCGACAGCTCCCGCGGGCGGCCCGATGGGCGCAGCATCGAGATCCAGCGCCTCATCGGCCGCAGTCTGCGTGCCGTGGTGGACCTGAAGAAGCTCGGCTCCCGTACCCTGTGCCTGGACTGCGATGTGCTCCAGGCCGATGGCGGCACGCGCACGGCGGCCATCACCGGTGCCTGTGTGGCAGCCGCGATCGCTTTCAACCGCCTACTGGAGAAGGGCAAGATCACCCAGCAGCCGCTGAAAAAGAAAGTGGCCGCCATCAGTGTCGGCCTGTGGAAGGAAGAAGCCCTGCTCGACCTCTGCTACGAGGAAGACGCGAAGGCGGACGTGGACAGCAACATCGTGCTCACTGAGGGCGGTGACTTCGTGGAGATCCAGGGCAGCGGGGAGGAGGCCACCTTTACCCAGGCGCAGCTCGATGCGATGCTCGTGCTCGGCCGTAAAGGCGTGGCCGAACTCTGCGCACTGCAACAGCAGGTCATCGACAGCGCGATGAAGCCCGCCGGCGAGACGGATCTGAAGAAGCTGGCGGACTTTTTCGGGAAGAAGTAGGTAGGGTTTACTTCGCCGCCATCTGCTCAATCAGCGACGCAATCACCGACGCCGGAATGGCCTCGTTCACGGTCATCAGCGTCGGCACGGTCGTGGGCTCCTTGCCGTGTGAATCAGGCGTGCCTGGTTTGCCAAAGAGGGGGCGGATGCGCGCGACGTGGCCGATGATGTTCCCACATTCATCGAGGATGGCCGAGCCACTGCTGCCCGGTGCCCAGTCCGCACTCACGGCGATCCTTTCCTGACGTGGGTCTGCTTTTTCACCCGCCTTTGAGAGAGTGAAGAGACGGTTCACGATGCCGGAGCTGAAATGCCCGACCACGCCTTTCGGATCGCTGAGGCAATAAGAGGTGTCTCCCACCTGCACGTCACGGCTGAAGGCCAGGGGCTTCAGGTCCTGAGCCGCGACTCGCAGCACGGCGGTGTCGCTGACCTCATCTGCCAAGAGAACGCTGGTGACGTCCAGGACGTCATCCTGGCCGCGCACGGCGATGACATATCCGCCGCCCGCCCGCATGGCGGCAGGTGGCTCGACGACATGACGAGCCGTCGCCACGACATCCGAGGCGATGGCGTAGCCGCCTGCCAGATTGCTATGCCAGCGGTCGCATTTCGTGCATTGATAGACCCAGCCCACCCGCAGGTGGGCGGCGGCAGCGCGCCTGGCGATCTCGCGCCCGCGCAGCGTGGTGGTGGCAGCGGCAGGCAGCTCGACGGGCGCGCGTTTCGGACTCTTCAGTTGTTCCAATATTTTCTCCGCCGAAGTCAGCTTGCCCCCAGCGGCCAGGCTCTGCACACGCAGCACCATCGGGTCTGGAGTCTGCGGGCTGCTCGCTGTCTTTGGTTGGTCATCAGGAGGCGTGAGCTTGGCGGTCACCGCTTTGCCAAGGTTTGCCAAACAACGCTCCACGGTGCCGCGAAGGGCGGCACCACGCAGATCAGGTGAGGTCGCCACGATCAAGCCGGTATCGCCGTCAATGAGCCAGCAGGAGGGGATGCCGCGCACGCCGAAACTACGGGCGATGGCGCACTGCCAGCCCTGCCCATCGCAGATCTGCGGCCAGCTCATGGCTTTGGATTTGATGAACTCGGGCAGCGTCGCCACGTCTTCCTTGCTGTCGAGGCTGATGCCTAGCACTTCGAAGCCTTTGGCGTGAAACTCCTCATGCACTTTGATCAAACCGGGCAGCTCATGAATGCATGGCCCGCACCAGGTGGCCCAGAAGTCGAGCATCACGAGTCTGCCCTTGTAGTCCTGCGGAAA
>Ga0075152_10000702_pt1 | contig 24354 bp, 18 predicted proteins | sample JI61114C2DNA_FD_70964 | JGI IMG/M metagenome (GOLD analysis project Ga0075152, IMG submission 70964) | Wastewater effluent complex algal communities from Wisconsin, to seasonally profile nutrient transformation and Carbon sequestration -... | ecosystem: Engineered > WWTP > Effluent > Algae...
GAACCCTCGCCGTCGTGCACCCGCAGCGGCATCGAGAAGCGGTCCACCGTGTCGACGATGCCGGCCGCGTCCCACCGGAGGAAGCGATTGAGCGCGCCCGCGACCGCGCCGTTCCAGCCGGTGTCACCGGGCACCGGGATGTCCCCCGCGAAGCCGCTGTTGACGCTCCACGGCTGCTTGCCGTTGCCCTCGCCGTCGCCGGGGTCGCTGTCCGCCGTCGACAGCGTGAACGCCGGGAACGCGAGGTCGCTGCGCAAGAACGTCGTGGCATCGCGCATCGGCGAGAAAGAGTTGTCCCACCAGCCGCTCCCCATCAACGGATCCGCGGGCCCGTGCCCGCCCTCGTCCCAGACGGCGAGGTGCCCGACTCGGAGGCCCTGCAGCGCGTCATACAGGCCGTCGTCGGTGAGCGGGCTCGCCAGCAGGGCCGCGCCGAAGTGGATGGTGTTGTCGTCCTTCCCGTGGCGCACAAACAGGTACTGGTTACGCGCGTCGGCCGACTCCGCGAGCAACCGCGTGACGTCGGGCAGGTCCCACGCCGGGCCGTCGCTCGGGCCCCAGTGGCCCTCGAGCTGGGAGATCCGGCTTGGCCGGTGGTTGCGCGGGATCCCCTGACCGAGCACCGAGTGGAGGTACGCGAAGTGCCGCGCGTACCACAGCCCCACCGTCATCGCCCCGGCCCCGCCCATCGAGCTGCCGAGCGCGTAGACGCGGCCGCGATCGGCCCCCGCGTAGTTGTCCAGCACCCAGCCGACGAGATGAAGCGCGCGCCGCTGGGTGTAGTCCGCGACGTCCTCGCCGGTCGCGTCCGCGTCGGGCAGCGCCGCGTCGTAGCCCCACCAGTAGGTGTTGTCGGGGTCATGCGGCCCGACGCGAAACTCGGCGGTCGAGCCCGACATCGCCGGCGGCGACCCGAAGCCGTGCAGCGAGAGCCGGACCGGCATCGGCGTATCAGCGCTGGCACCGTCCGGGACGGTCACATAGGCCTCGAAGCTGCGGCCCGCGTGGCCGGGGCTGTCGAGGTAGTCATCGGTGATCTGGCTCAGCTTGATCCGCGTGTAGCCGGCTTGCACCGAGACCTGCTCGACCACCGGCTCCGGTGGTTCGATGGTGTCGATGACGTCGATCTCGAAGCTGCGGGTGCTGCGACGCTGGCCGTCATCGGCGACGATCGTCACCGTCCACGACCTGTCGCCCTGGATGAAGTCCGGCCGGAAGCTGAGCCGCCGCCCATCCTCGTCCCAGCGAGCCCCCGGCGGCAGCCCGTGCGCCCACACGCGCAGCGGGTCATCGTCGGGGTCACGCACCTCGAGGACCAGCACCATCCAGGTGTCCTCGTCGACCACCTGTGGGCCCGGATCGGCGATCACCGGCGCCTGGTTGCCGGCCCCGAGCGCTCGCGACTCGACCGACTCCTCGCCGGACTCGCTGCTCCCGGACCCGGCGGCGTCGCTGTCCCCTACGTCGCTCTCCCCTACGTCGCTCTCCCCTATGTCGCTGGCCTCCTGCGCCCCACTGCTGGCGTCACCAGCCGCGCCGAGGCCGGTGTCCAGGCCCGAATAACAGCCGACCTGAAGGAACCCCACGCCGAGCGTGGCCCCGAGTCCTGACCAATGTTTGCCGCGCATCATCGTGCTTCCCCCCAGGGTTCGGCGCGACCATCACGATCGTTGCACCTTCATCGGACATGTACACGCGGCGCCCGGTCCGCGCCACACACTTCGCGCGAGACCGCTCGCACGACTCGGTGTAGGCCGAGGTCGCATTCGCGCTGCCACGGCCGGCGAACATCGTCCGAACGACGACAGCCCCGCATCGACCTCCGCCCCGAGTTTCGCCTCACCGCCGACGGCGACGCCACGCGAGCGCCCACAGGCCGAGCCACGCGCCGGCGATCCCCCGCTCTTCCGTCGCACACGCGCAGCCCTCGGACCGCGGATCGATCTCCGCGTGCGGCAGGCTGTCGTCGCCGCCTGTGCTCAATAACCCCGAACCACCGCTGGAGCCCGACCCCGAGCCGTCACTCTCGACCGGCTCACCCGTCGTCGCCGCCTCACAGCCGGGCAACGACACACACACCGCGTCGCAGCAGCGGTCGCTGGCGGCGCAGTCAGCATCGCGGGCGCAGGGCTCCCCCGTCGCCTGCTCGAGCGCGAACACATAGGCCGACCCGAGCGCGCTCGCCAGGTTCGGCATCGGCTGCGCCGGCGCGTCGTCGTACGGCGCGCCGAGCAGCGCCGCGTCCCGCGACAGCGCCGCGCCGATACCGAGAGAGTCCCCCGGCACCCCGTCGTCGGCCCGCAGCGCCGCCAGCAGCCGAAAGTCCGCGTCCTCGCCGCGGGCGTACACGTAGGCCCCGCCGCGGGCCCCGACGTCGGGCACGGGCTCGTGACCCCATCCCGAGACCAGCGCTCTGCCGTCGGCGAGCGCGACGCGTCCGCCGAAGACCTCTGACACCTCGGGGACCTCGGCGGTGAGCGCCTGCACCTGCGACCACTTGCCGTCGGCGCGCTCGAACACATAGGCCGCCCCCGCGAAGCTGTCGCGACCGTAGGCGCCGACCAGGACCCGCTCCGCCTCGATCGCCACCGCGGCGCCGAAGAAGTCCCCGGCCCCGCGCAGGTCGGCGATCACCAGCTTCGCCGTCTGCGTCCAGATCCCCCCGGCACGCTCGAACACATACGCCGCGCCACGAGCCCCATCCTTGCCCGGAGCGCCGACCACCGCGAGCTCGCCCGCGGTCGCTACCGCCATACCGAAGCGGTCACCGCCCTCGGCGTCCTGCGGCGCCAACACTTGCACGCGCATCCATCCCTGCGCCTGATCGAAGACGTGGACCTTGCCGGTCACCGCGTCCGCGGGCGGCAAGGTCTGGGCCGTCTCGCCCGCGAACACGAGGCCGCCCTCGCAGTCGACCGCGCCGCCGAGCTGCCCGCCGGCCAGCCCCTCCGGGCTCTCCAGCAGCGCCTGCAGCAGCCAGCCGGTCCCGGGCACGTCGACGTACAGGTACACCGCGCCCCGCCCCTGCGCCTGGCCCGGCGCGCCGACGGCGAGCAGACCGTCGCGCATCCGGAGCGCGCGCCCGAAGTCGCGGCTGGTCACGGCCGTCGGCAACTCCGCCAGCGAGCCCGTCACCGCCCAGGTGCCCGCGCTGCGCTGCAACAGGAACACCTCGCCAGCGTAAGGGTAGGCGCCGACCGCCCGCTGCGGCGCCCCGATCGCCGCGCGCTCGCCGTCGATCGTCGCGCTCGCCCCGAACAAGTCCCCGGCCGTGCGCGTCGGCGCCACCAGCTGCTGCGACTGCGCCCGCACCGGCGCCGCGGCCCGCACGCTCGGGCTCGCCAGCAGCGAGAGCGTCGCAAGAGCCAGCCCCACCCTCACGGCTGCACCTCGGGGAAGCACAGCTTCGCTGCGCCGCCGTCGATCCCGTCGACCTCCGTGCAGACCTGTCCATCCGGACATGTCTCTTCATCCATGCACGAAAGGACACAGACATCGGCCACGCCGACGCGCGCGCAGCGGGGTGTGGCCGCGCCGGTCTCGGCCTCGGGGCAGCTCGACTCGCCCTCGCAAGCGACGGCACAGAAGCCGCGCCGCTGCGGGGCCGCAGGGATGGTCACGCAGGCGTACAGGCCCGCGTCCGCGCAGGGCTCCGAGCGGTCGCAGGCCGCGTAGGCGAGGAACTCCGGGTGAAAGCAGCCGACGGCCGCGCCGAGCACCAGCCCAGCGACGGCCTGCCACGGCGCACCGCCTCGCTGGCTCGTGACGCGCACCGCCCCAGCCTACCACCGCGGCGGCTTGCACCCGTGGCCGCCATCGGTGATCCTGAACACCGGTGCTCGGTGCGGCTCGCAAATGCCCTCGACTGGCCCTGGCGCTCGCGCTGCTGATCGCCGCCGGCCCGGCCCACGCCCGTCAATCGCCGACCGGCCCCGAGCCCGCTCGCCTCGAGGCCACGTATACCGCCGCCAACCAGGCGACCGCGGCCGGCGATCACGTCAGCGCCGCGGAGCGCTACGCCGACGTGCTCGACCTGCTCCCCGAGTCGCGCGAGAACCACGAGAGCCGCGCCCTGGCCCTCCTCGACAGCATCGCCGCCCGCCGCCGGGCCCACGTCGCCCGTGCTCCCGGCGCGCAGCTGTGCGTCGCGGGCGACCTCGTCCGGGCCTACCTCGAGGTCGCCCGCGTGGCCCACGGCGCAGCGGCAGCCGAGCTCGACGGCGTCCGCCAGGCCGAGCGCCTCCGCGACGAGCTCGCCGCCGAGATCGCCGGGCTGTCCGATCGAACCTGTCCTAACGACCAGGCTCTGATGCAGCCCGCGCGGCGCGCCCCGCTGCAGCTCGCGCCGGCCCCGAGCCCCGGTCGAGATCCAAAGGTCCTCGCGGGCGGGGCCCTGCTCGGCGCCAGCGGCCTCGGACTCGGTCTGCTGGCCCTCGGTCTCGGCCTCGGCGCCCGCGCGGAGCAAGCGGGCCGCGAGGCCCGGGCCGCCGACCCCACGCGCGATATCGACGCCCTCACCGCCGACGGCTTCATCCAGCGCGGGCGCGCCGGCAACCGCCTGGCGATCGCCGGCGGCGTGCTCACGGGCCTCACGCTGCTCGCGGGTGCGATCCTGCTGACCCTCGGCAAGACCCGCCCGCGAGCGGCCAGGGCGGCCGCGCTGCGCGGGGGCATCGGCCTGCGCTTTTAGCCCGACGCGCTCGCGCCGGCCTGGCTACGATCGTCGGGCTCGATGCCCCCGTCTCCGTCCTCCGAGGCCGCGCCCCACGTCACCGACCTGGTCGGCAGCGTGATCGCGGACCGCTACCGCGTGCTCCAGCACCTGAGCGATGGCGGCATGGCGGCGGTGTACCTCGCCGAGCACGTCGCGGTCGGTCGCACGCTGGCCCTCAAGATCCTCCACCCCGACCAGTCGTGCCAGCCCGACATCGTGCGCAGGTTCGTGCAGGAGGCCCGCGCCGCCTCGCTGGTCCGCAGCCCGCACGTCATCGACATCATCGACGTCGGCGTCACCCCGGACGGCCTCGCGTACATGGCGATGGAGCTGCTCGACGGCGAGGACCTGGCGCAGCTGCTCGCCCGCGAGGGCCCGCTGCCGTGGTCGCGCCTGGGCCCGATGATCCTGCAGATCTGCGACGCCCTCGCGGCCGCCCACGCGCAGGGCATCGTGCACCGCGACATCAAGCCAGAGAACTGCTTCGCCACCGAGTTCGCCGGCGCCCGCGACTTTATCAGGGTCATCGATTTCGGGATCGCCAAGGACCTCGAGGGCAAGGCCGACGCCGGCCGGGTGCGGACCGTCAGCGGATCGATCTACGGCACCGCCGCCTATGTCGCCCCGGAGCTGCTCGCTGGCAAGAGCACCGACGCCCGCGTCGACATCTACGCCCTCGGCGTCCTCATGTACGAGCTGCTCGCCGGCGAGAGGCCCTTCCCCGGCGAGGCCCTCGCCGACATTCTCATCGGCCACCTCCAGACCCCTCCGACCCCGTTGCACATCAAGGTGCCAGGACGCGTGCCCCCTGACGTCGACGCCCTCGTCCTCCGCTGCCTGGAGAAGGACCCCGGCCGGCGGTTCCAGAGCATGGAGGCGCTCGCCGAGGCGGTCGCCGCGACCCTCGACCCGCTCGAGATGCAGCGCGCCGTCGAGGCCGGCACCATCCCGACAGGCTCCTACCTGGCCGCGCTGCGGCGCGAACACTCGGAGCTCACGCCGCACCGAACCACATCGGTGCCCGCTGCCAGTCGGGCCGCCCGCTCCCGCCTCGTCGCGCTGCTCGGCCTGCTCGTCAGCCTCGCCGTCGCCCTGGTCCTGTGGGGCTGGCTGACGCGACCGGACGAGCGGGTGACGCCACCGCCGAGCCACGAGCTCGCAGCCCGCATCGAGGCCCCGCCCGCCCCGCCACGGGCCCCTGTGCGAGCCCCGCCGCCGCGATCGCCAGACCCTCCGGGATCCGTCGAGCTCGCGGTCGATGACGCGACCGAGGGCCCGGCGCCCGCCGTCGCGCGACCGATCCGACTGACCGCGGCCGCCGTGCGCCGGGAGATCCAGCGCGAGATCGACCCCCGCGCCCGCGCCTGCCTCGCCCGCTACACCCGCCTGATCAAGGGCCAGCAATTCCCGGTCCACGTCGAGATCAGCCCCAGCGGCGAGGCCCGGACCACCGCGACCCTCGGCACCGGCGCGGCCGCTCGCTGCATCGCCGAGCTGTTCGAGCGCCACCGCTTCGCGCCGAACCTCGGCGGCCTCGCCCTCGATCACCCCTTCAGCCCGTGACACAGACGGACCTGTCCCCAAGGACAGGGGCTCGAGATCACGGCGAGGGCGCCGGCTTCAGCGTGAGCGTCGGCTTCAACGAGGCGCTCGGCCGCGGCTGACGGGCCCGGAGCAGCTCCGGGTAGCGGCCACGGTGGCGCTCGAGCGCCACCCCGAAGGGCAGCGCCGTCAGGAAGCCGAGGCTCATGAGCCCGCCCGCGACCGCGATCGTCGTCGGCATCTCCTGGGTCGTGCTGCGCTCTCTGGGCCCCGCGAAGTTGGCGTTGGCCAGCAGCGAACCGAGGCCGACCAGACCGAGGGCCAGACTGGTCGCCAGCCCCGCCACCAGCGCCCGGTCGCGATTCTTGATCTGCTCATTCGAGGGTCGCCGCGCCGGCGGCCCGGAGTCCGGCGCGCTCAGCCCCGCGACCTCCGGTCCCGACGCACAGGCCAGCGGCGCGGCAGCCAGCGCGACCGCGAGGCCAAGGCGAGGGAGCGCGGTCGCCATCATCGTCGCCACTCTAACACGACCCCGCGACCCGCCAGGGCGCCGCGCGGCCAAACGCCGGGTCCCCGGTGCGATCCCGGGCAGTGTCGCCGCGAGCCCCCTGATGCGCGGGCCCCACCGATCCGCGCCCTGCTCGGCCGCAAGCGCCCGCCCCCGAGCGTGTTAGCGTCCGCCCCGTGTTCTCGTCGCTCGACCGCGTCGACATTGTCTACACCGACCTCGAGGGCCGCAGTCACTGGCTGCAATCGGACCACCGCAGCCCCGAGGCGATCGAGGCCGAGGCCGAGCTCTCCCTGCTGTTCGCGCTGATCCGGGTGCTCAACCCGGCGCGGGACTTCCCCGATGACGAGCCCGAGCCTGTCCTCGAGTACAGGTGCCAGCACCTCCCGCCCGCCTTCTTGCGCGCCGCGGTCGCCAGCGGTGGCGCGCAGCTGGTCGTCGACGAGGTCATCCCCTACGACGAGGAGGCGCCCGACCCCGAGGTCCTCGCCGACCTCGGCTTCGCCGCCCTCGCCGCGCGCGTGCTCGCCGAGTGGGGCCTCGCATGTGACCTCTCCAGCCTCCAACAGATCGAGCAGCAGCAGCCGCGGCTCGCCCGCGAGGATGACGAGATCGCCTACTGGCGCGGCGTCGTGACCCTCGCCGCCATCGCTGCCGAGGTGCTGCGGGCCCAGGCCGGCGGCCGCTGGGCGCTGCACCCAAGCGCGGGCACCCTGCCCTTCGTGTTCCTGCTCGGCCCCGAGTCCTCGCCGATCGTCGTCAACCCGCTGGGCAAGGCGATCAAGCTGCTCGACAACGGCGCCGAGTCGGACAGCCTGTCCGCCCTCGTCGCCGTCGCCGGCCGGCTCCTGCACGCGCAGTGAGCCGCTCGAGCGTCATCAGCCGAACAGCGCCATCGGGTTCTCTAGCAGGCTCTTGAGGGTCTGCAGGAAGCGAGCGCTGTCGGCCCCGTCGAAGGCGCGGTGGTCCGAGCACAGGGTCACGCGCATCACCTTGCGGACGACGACCGCGCCGTTGTCGACGACCGGCTCCTCGTTGGTCGCGCCGACCGCCAGGATCGCGCTCTCGCCGGGGTTGACCACCGCCATGAAGCTCTCGACCCCGAGCATCCCGAGGTTGCTGATCGTGAAGGTGCTGCCCGTCATCTCCTCGGGGCGCAGCTCCTTGGCCTTGGCGCGCAGGCCGAGGTCGCGGCTCTCCCGGGAGATCGCCGAGATCGACTTCTGCTCGGCGAAGCGGATCACCGGGACCACCAGACCGTCGTCGAGCGCCACCGCCACGCCGACGTGAATGTCGCCGTACTCGACGATGCCCTGCTCGGTGTAGTTGGAGTTGACCTTGGGGTGCTTGCGCAGCGCCCTCGCGCAGGCGAGCACGATCAGGTCGTTGACGCTGATCTTGGTCCCGTCGACCGCGAGGTTCAGCTCGGCGCGGACCGCCATCACCCGATCCATGCGGATCGCCGTGGTCAAGTAGATGTGCGGCGCCTCGCGCTTGCTCTGGCCCATGCGCTTGACGATCGTCTTGCGCATCTGCGTGAGCTTGATCGTCCGCGTCGGCCGCGACACGTAGGGGCGCCCCTCCGCGTCCGCCTCGGCGGCGGCCACTCCGACGGCCGGGCTCGCCTTCGCGGCCGAACGCGCCGCGCTCGGCTCGACGCCGGCAGTCGCTGCCACCGGCGCCGCGGCGGGCTTGCGCGTGGTCGTCGCGGCCGCGCCGGCCGCGATCGCCTGATCGACGTCCGACTTGACCACGCGACCGTGCGGGCCGGAGCCCGCGATCCCGCCGAGGTCGAGGTCGTGCTCGCGCGCCAGTCGCCGCGCCAGCGGCGAGGCCGGCACGCGACCGTCGTCGCGGGCTGGCTTCTCGGACCTGTCCCCGGAGACAGGTCCTTCAGGGCCGGGCGCTTGCGTGGGCGCCTGGACGTCAGCGCTCGAGCCCGCCGCGCCGGCCGGCTTGACCACTGGCTTCGCTGCCGCCGCTGTAGCGACCGGCGCGGTCGTCCCTGGCTTCGCCCCGCCCTCGGGGTCCTCGCCGGGGGCGCCGAGCACCGCGATCGGGGCGCCGATCGGCAGGGTCTCGCCCTCGCCGGCGATGAGCTTGAGCACCGTGCCCGCGTCGAAGGACTCGAACTCCATCGTCGCCTTGTCGGTCTCGATCTCGGCGATGACCTGGCCGCGTTTGACCTTGTCGCCGACCTTGATCCGCCACCGGGCGATCACGCCCTCTTCCATCGTGTCGCTGAGCCGGGGGAGTTCAACCACGGTTGCCATGATGTGCGTCTCCTTGCCTGGGGGCCGTCTTAGCCCCGGTAAAGCACTTTCTTGACGGCCGCGAGGCCCTTCTCCGGGGTCGGCAGCACCAGCTGCTCGAGGTTGTCTGCGTACGGAAAGGGCACATCTTCATAGCACTCGCGCAGCACCGGCGCGTCGAGGTGATCGAAGGCCAGCTCCTGGATCCTGGCGATGACCTCGCAGCCGACGCCGCCGTAGGGCCAGTCGTGGAACAGCACCACCGCGCGGTTGGTCTTCTTGACGCTGGTGATCACCGCCTCGGTGTCCAGCGGGCGCAGCGTCCGCAGATCGATCACCTCGACCTCGATGCCTTCCTTCGCGGCGAGCTCGGCGGTCTTGAGCGAGATCGGGACACCTTGCCCCCAGGTCACCAGGGTGACGTGCTTGCCCTCGCGCTTGATGTCGGCCTTGCCGATCGGGATCGTGTACTCCTCGTCGGGGACCTCGCCCTTGACCGAGTACATCAGCTCGCTCTCGAGGAAGATCACCGGGTTGTCGTCACGGATCGCGCTCTTGAGCAGGCCCTTGGCGTCGTAGGGGGTCGCCACGGCGACGACCTTGAGGCCGGGGATGTGCGCGTAGTACGGCTCGAAGGCCTGGCTGTGGGTCGAGCCGAGCATGTGCGCCGCCGCGTTGGGCCCGCGGAACACGATCGGCACCCCGAACTGGCCGTGGGTCATGTGCCGGATCTTGGCGGCGTTGTTGAGGATCTGATCGAAGGCGACCGCCGAGAAGTTGAAGGTCATAAACTCGATGATCGGCCGCAGGCCGCACATCGCCGCCCCGATGCCGACGCCGGCGAAGCCGGTCTCGACGATCGGGGTGTCGATCACGCGCTTGGGCCCGAACTGCTCGAGCAGCCCCTCGCTGGCCTTGTAGGCGCCGTTGTAGTGGCCGACCTCCTCGCCCATGAGGAACACCCGGTCGTCGCGGAGCATCTCCTCTCGCATGGCGTCGCGGATGGCTTGACGGATCTGCAGGATGGCCATGGCTTAGTCCCCCACCAGGATGTTCTCGAAGCGCGCCTCGGGCCGCGGCTGCGGGGCCTTGTCGGCGAACTCGTAGGCTGCGTCGACCTCGGCGATGATCTCACCGTCGAGCCGCTCCAGGGTCGCCTCGTCGAGGCCGTGCAGCGTCTGCAACGCTCGCAGCGCCCGCTCGAGCGGGTCCTGCATGCGCCAGGTCTCGACCTCCTCCTTCTGTCGATACTTGGCGGGGTCGCTCATGCTGTGCCCGCGGAAGCGGTACGTGATCAGCTCGAGCAGGCTCGGCTGGTTGTCCTCGCGGGCGCGCTTGACCGCCGCGCCGATCCGGTCGCGGGTCTCCGCCACCGAGGTCACGTGGAAGCGGTCGGACTTGAAGCCGTAGCCGGCCGCGCGCGAGGTGATGTCCTCGACCGGCAGCGTGCGGCTGAGCGGCGTGCCCATCGAGTACTGGTTGTTCTCGACCACGAAGACGATCGGCAGCTTCCAGATACCCGCCAGGGTCATGCCCTCGTGCACCGGCCCGATGCCGACCGCGCCGTCGCCCATGAACACCAGCGTCACCGCGCCGTCGCCGGTGTACTTCGAGGCGAAGGCGTGACCGGCGGCGACCGGGATGTGATTGCCGACGATCGCGTAGCCGCCCCACAGCTGATGCGCCTTGTCGAAGAAGTGCATCGAGCCGCCCATGCCGCCGACCAGGCCCGCGGCCTTGCCGAACAGCTCGGCCGCGCAGGCCTTGATGTCGCTGCCGAGCGCCAGCGCGAAGCCGTGCGTGCGGTAGGCCGAGACCACCCGGTCCTGCGGCGCGATCGCCTGCTTGGTCGCCACGGCGATCGCCTCCTGCCCGATGTACAGGTGCAGAAAGCCGCTGATTTTGCCGCGGGTGTAGGCGCGCGCGGCCGCCTCCTCGAAGCGGCGAATTCGCAGCATCGCCAGGTAGTCGCGGAGGATGTCGTCCTTGCTCTGGTCCTTGAAGGCAGCCTTCAGCTGGTCTTCGTAGGACACCTCGGTCGGTCCGGCAGCGGTCATCAGGATCTCCCCTGGTCAGGGCGCCCGGAAGGTAACACAGGTCCCACGCGCCGTAAGCCTCGCCTGTGGCCGCAGATCCGCCCCGTCGACGGCGGAGTGGAGACCGCCGCGCAGGCGCCTGCGCAGCACGAGCGCCGCGCAGGGACCAAGGGCCCTCGCCCGGTCGCGGACCCTTGCGGTATACCTCGCCGCCATGCAGCACGACCCGCGCGCCCACGACCTCCCGGCCCCGCAGACCCTCGCGGACCGCGTCCTCGCTGGTGAACTCGACGCTGTGGACGCCGCGACCCTGACCCGCTGGCTCGCCGGCGAGGGCGATGTCTGGGAGCTCATCGCCGCCGCCGATCGCATCCGCCGCGGCCGCTTCGGCAATCACGTCCACCTGTGCTCGATCGTCAACGCCAAGCAGGGCGGCTGCCCCGAGGACTGCGGCTTTTGTGCGCAATCCAAGCACTTCGACACCGGCGTCGCCGCCGAGAAGTTCCTGAGCCACGAGCAGATGGTCAAGGCCAGCCGGATCGCCCGCGACCAGGGGGCCACCGCGCTCGGCCTGGTCACCGCGACCCGCGGCTACGAGGACGACTCCCGGGCCCTGAACCACATGATCGAGGGCATCCGCGCCGTGCGCGAGGCCGGCTTCACCGAGGCGCACGCCTCGCTCGGCTTCGTCAGCAAGGAGGGCATGCAGCAGCTCAAGGACGCCGGCATGACCGAGTTCAACCACAACCTCGAGACCGGCCGCGGCTACTTCGGCGAGATCGTCACCAGCCACACCTACGACGACCGCATCAACACCATCCGCACCGCCAAGGAGCTCGGCCTGCGCACCTGCGTCGGCGGCATCTTCGGCATGGGCGAGCGCCCCGAGCACCGCGCCGAGTTGGCGATGGACCTGCGCGCCCTCGACGTCGACGAGGTCCCGATCAACTTCCTCGTCAGCGTCGACGGCACCCGCCTCCAGCGCGTGGAACCACTCGAGCCGATCGAGATGCTGCGCATCATCGCCTGCTTTCGCCTCGCGCTCCCCCGCCAGAACATCTTCATCGCCGCCGGCCGCCAGCACCTCGGCCAGCTCCAGCCGCTCATCTTCACCGCCGGCGCCTCCGGCATGATGGTCGGCGACTTCCTGACCACCCCCAACCGCTCGGTGCAGGACGACCTCGACATGCTCGCCCAGCTCGGCCTCGAGGGCACCGTCTGCGGCGCACCCCGCCCCGAGCTCGCCGGCCGCGCCGAGGCCCGTCCGGGCCGCACCCTGCACCTGCCCGTGATGGCCTGAGGCGCTCGTGTCGGCACGCATGTCGGGTCGCTCGAGCATGTCCAGTCGTCCGGTCGTCCTCGGCCTGTCGTGCGGCTTGATGGCGCCGGATCCGTCGCGCGCGCTGTTCAAGGGCAAGCCGCTGGCCTACGGCGAGGGCAACCTCAGCGACGCCTTCGCCCGCGCCGGGGCCCTGCCGGTGTTGCTGCCCAAGCTCTCGGATCCTTCCCGGCTCACCGGCTTGATCGACGTGATCGACGCGCTGGTGCTGAGCGGCGGCAGCGACGTGAGCCCCGAGGTCTACGGCGAGGTCGCGCTGCGTCCCGAGTGGGCCGGCGACCCCGAGCGCGACCGCTACGAGCGCCACCTGATCGCCGCGGCGCTGGCGGTCGGGATGCCGATCCTCGGGCTCTGCCGCGGCGCCCAGATCTTGAACGCCGTGCTCGGCGGCGGCCTCTATCAGGACATCACCGCCCAGGTCGAGGGCGCGCTCGTCCACCGCGACTGGGACCGCTACGACGACAACGGCCACGCCGTCACGATCGCCGCGGGGAGCTTCCTCGCCGACATCTATGGCGCCGGCGACATCCTCATCAACAGCGTTCATCATCAGTCGATCCGCTCGCTCGCGCCGGGGATGCGGGCCGTCGCCACCGCCCCGGACGGCATCATCGAGGCGATCGAGCGCATCGACGACGCGCAGTTCCTGCTGGGCGTGCAGTGGCACCCCGAATGGATCGGCGACTCGGCGAGTGCAGGCGACATCGCGGACCGGTCGCGCGCCCCCGGTGATCCGCTGTTCGCGGCCTTCATCGCGGCCGTGGCGAAGCGCCGCGACTTCAAGTAGTGTCGCGCGACCATGCGCGTTCACGCCCCCTGGCTCGCCCTCACCATCCTCGCTGCGTGCAGCGATACGTCCCGTATGACCGCCAGCGCGGGGGACGCCAGCGACGCCACCGTGAGCATCACCGACGCCGCCGAGACCACCGCTGCCACCACCGGGGTGACCAGCGGTGAGGCCAGTTCGACCGGTGACCCGCCGACCTCGGGTCAATCGGAGAGCATGACCGGCGAGACGACCACGGGCGACGTGACGACCACGAGCACGGGCGGCACCACCGACACGGGCGACACCACCGACACCACAGACACCACCGGCGGCGCGGTCCCTGGGGCCTTCTGCGCGCCGATCCCGGCCTGCAACGCGCCGCCGCCGAAGCTCCCTGGCCAGGAGGATGAGTCGAGCGGCTACTCGCGCGGCCGCGACATGATGTACGTCGAGGGCGACGAGCAGTGGATCCTCGCCAAGTTCACCAAGTGGGGCTTCCCGACCGACAAGGACATCGTCGGCGGCACCGTGCACGTGTTCCTCGACCGCGGCTGCACCGGCGATTGGGTCGAGCTCGGCACGACGATCACCACCGACGACGGCGATCATCCGGTCGTCGAGGGCGTCGACGACTCCGGCGGCCGCGTCTTCTTCAAGATCCCCGCCGAGGAGACCCTCGAGCCCGGCCGCCACCGCGTCCACCTGATCGAGGACGAGGAGTGGGAGACCGCCGAGCTCGTGATCGACGTCGTCCCCGCGGGCGCGCCCTTCTTCGTCAGCGACGTCGACGGCACCCTGACCACCTCGGAGAACGAGGAGGCCTGGGACTTCCTGATCGGCGTCCTCCCCGACGCCAACCCCTTCGCCGCCCAGGCGCTGACCCTCCTCGCCGGCAAGGGCTACCGGCCGATGTACATCACCGCCCGCCCGGAGTGGCTCGACCGGCGCACGCGGCAGTTCGTCGCCACGCGCAACTTCCCGCGCGGGCTGATCCACACGACGACGATCTACGAGGGCGCCAACGGCGACGCGGCCGTGGCCTACAAGACCGGCGAGTTTGCGATGCTCGCGAAGAAGGGCCTGGTCCCGAGCTTCGTGTTCGGCAACAAGGCCAGCGACGGCACCGCCTTCGACAACGCCGGCGTCCAGCCGCTCGATCACCGGATCTTCTTCCAGTACACCGACGTCGAGGGCGGCCGCCGCATCGAGAGCTACGAGGAGCTGCTCGCCGAGTTCGAGGCCCTCCCCGACCTCTGCAAGTGAGCCCCGAGTCCGGCCGAGCAGGGTTGCCTCGGCCGCGCCCTCGCGCCACCCTTCAGGCACACAATGCAGCCTCGCGCGCTCATCGGCCTCGGTGCCCTCGCCCTCGCCCTCGCCGTGCTCGTCGTCCTCACGCGGGGCCCGACCGCCGAGCTGGCCCGCGCCCCCGAACCTGGCCGCGAGCGCGCTCCCACCGCGCAAGAGCCCGCCGCGCGGCGGCCCTCGGGATCGCCCGGAGACAACCTGGGTGACGCGCTACAGCGAGTGATCAGCCCGCCGCGCGAGCCGCAGCTCCGGCTCCCCCCGGCCCAGGCGCGCAGCGAGGCCGAGGCCAGCTTCGAGCACATCATGAAGACCCTCGAGGAGCTCGCCGATGCCGGCCAGCGGGTGCCCACTGCGCGCCGCGACGAGCTCTACCGCAACACCAACGACGCCTTCGCCGCCTTCTCGGCGGCGCTGGATCCGAACGACGCGGCCGACATGCAAGCGCTGGAGGACGCCAACATCCGCATGAAGGCGATGCTGCATGAGCTCGGCGTCCGCGTGCCCAGGCGCCCACCGGTCGCCGAGCAGTAGCGGCGCTCAGCAGCTTCGCAGCGCAGCGAAGACCACGACCCCGAGCGCCGCCACGGCCAGCGAGAGGGTCAGCGCCGGCATGCGGGAGACCCGGCGTCGGGCCAGCGTGGCCGATGGATCGAGGCCCGGGCCGACCTCGACGGCCTCGGGCTGCGGCCGGACCGGCGCCAGCACGGTCTCTCCGCGGGCCTGGGCGTCCGCCTCCGGATCGGCGACCGGGACCTCGCGCGAGCCCTCGAGCCACAGCGCCGCCGAGGGTCGGCCCGGCATTGTGGCGACGATCGCCTCCGCGAACGCGGCCATGCTCGGATAACGATCGTCGCGCTCCTTGGCGAGCGCGCGCATGATCACCGCCTCCACGGCCTCGGGGATCCCGAGCTGCGGGGCCCGCTGCCGCGGCGGCTCGACCGGGTCGAACATGTGCTTGGCGAGCACGGCCATGTACACCTCGGCGCTGAACGGGGCGGTGCCGGTCAACATCTTGTACATCAGCACGCCGAGCGCATAGATGTCGACGCGCGCGTCCGGACGCAGCCCGCGGGGCAGCTCGGGGGCCATGTACTCTGGCGTCCCGAGCAGCGAGCCCGTGGTCGACTGCGGGGCCCCCGGTGGACCCGCGAGCACCTTGGCGATCCCGAAGTCGAGCACCTTGATGAAGTCGGGATTGCCGGCGACGCGGATCCGGAAGCAGTTGGAGGGCTTGATGTCACGGTGGACGATGCCGCCCTGGTGCACCACCGCCAGCGCAGCGCAGATCTGCAGCACGATCGGCGCGAGTCGGCTCCACGGCAACGGACCCTCGCGCACGAGCATCGCCGAGAGGTCCTCGCCGTGCAGCAGCTCCATCACCAGGAACACGCTGCGATCCGGGGTGACGCCGTAGTCGGTGACATCGATGACGTTCGGGTGGCGCACCCGGGTGATCGAGCGCGCCTCCTGAATGAAGCGCTGCACGACCTTCGGCTGGATCGCGTACTCGGGGTTCAGGACCTTGACGGCAACGGCCTTGCCGAGCTTGGTGTCCTCGGCCAGATACACCGCCGCCATGCCGCCCTGACCCAACATATGGCCCAGGCGATAGCGCTGCTCCAGCATGTGGCCTGATCGATCCATCGCGCTGCGGGCCCCGGTATACCGCAGGCGAGCGCCCTCCGAGCGCCCTCCGAGCGCCGTCATGCTCACGCCTGGAGCCGCTTAAGCAAGAACGGGCGCTCATCCAGATGGACGAGCGCCCGTCACACGACAGGCGATCAGGCCGTCAGACGGCCGAGCCTCAGGGGTTGGGCGTGTCGGCGCCCGCGAAGTCGACGTCGCCGTCGTTGGTCGGGCGCGGCGTGCCGTTGAAGTCGGTCTTGGGGTCGCCCGTCTTCCACACCGCGAGGCCCTCGAGCATGGTCGCGGCCTTGGCGATATAGACGCCGTTCATCTGCATCTCGAAGAAGTTCGCGATGTCCATGAACGTGGCGACCTTGTTGGTGTCGCCGTCGATCGCGCCCTCGTCGAGGGCCGAGTTGTTGAAGACGCCGCCGGGGCAGTCGACCGAGGTCGGGCCGCCGAAGGCGATGATCACCGAGTTGCGGACTTCGGTGGGCGCGGCGTCGGCGGTGCACTGCAGCGAGCGGGGGCCGCTGGAGGTCACGTTGTTGACCACGGTGCTGTAGACGACGTGCATCTCGTTGCCCTGGGCGCTGCGGATGCCGCCGTACTCGTCGAGGACCGGGCTGCCGTTGGTGGTCACGTAACTGTTGGTGATCCAGGTCTGGCCGGCGCCGTAGGAGGCGACTCCGCCGCTGCCGTTCTTGAAGATCACGGAGTTGCGGATCCAGGTGTCACAGTCGGTCGACTCGTAGCCCTGGCCGACGTTGCTGACCATCCGGCTGTTATCGATCCACACCTTGGCCGTCGCACAGACGACGCCGTTGAATTCGTCGTTGAGGTTGAAGGCGAGGCGGTCGATGAACAGGTTGCTGGCGTTGCTGACCGAGAGGGTCGGGCCGCTGCCCGGCGTCGAGCGGATCTTGGGCTCGATGCCGTCCCAGGAGGACATGGCGACCAGGCTGCCGTCAGGGACGACCAGCGGCTCCTCGATGTAGTTGGCGCTCTTGATCTTGATGGTCCAGCCGACCGCGACCCCGTCCTCGCTGGCGAGCATCTTGACGAAGGCGTCGCCGATCTTGCAGAAGGGCATCGCCATCGAGCCGTCGCCGACGTCGCAGGGCGCGGTGCGATCGACGTAGATGATGTAGTCGAGGCCGAAGCACGCGCCGCTCTCGAGGTTGCAGGCGCTGTCCGGACACTCGGAGTGCTCGGTGCAGGCGGTGCAGGTGTTGTCCGCGCCGCAGACCGGCTTGTTGCCCTGGCACAGGGTCTTGTCGTCGGCGGTGCACTCGACACAGACGCCCTCGTCACAGACCGGGGCGGCCGGGTCCTTGCCCGCGCAGGCGACCCCGGGGTCGTCAGCCTGGTCGCAAGCGACACACTTCTCATCGACACAGAAGGGCGCGGCGGCGTCACCGCACTCGCCGTCCATCGTGCACTCGGGCAGCGGCGCGGTCGTCGAACTGGTGGAGCTGGTCGGGTCCTCGGTCGTGCCCGACTCCGAGTCGCCCTGGGTCGCGTCGGTCGGGTCCGTCTCCATCGTCGTCGTGACCGGACCGGTCATCGTGGGGTTGGTCGCCGTCCCGTCCGTACCATCCGAGGTCGAGCCCGAACTGCTCGCCGAGTCCGAGGCGCTGCCCGACTCCGTGTCCCCCGCGGGACCGGGGCATCCGGCGAGCGTGAGCAGCGTGACAACAGAAAGGGTATTGAAGTGAGCTCTCGTCATGATGGTGATACGTCCTAGGTCAGAGGGGGCACGCGGAGTATTCCCCGCCACACGCCTCTTGTCCAGGAGCCCATAGGGTCCCGTTTTAGCGGAGAATCGCCGGCAAACCTGGCCTCAGGGACTGGTGGATTCGGGGGACTCGAGGCCCCGGGCTCGGTTCACCGTGCCGCTCGGTCGGCTCCTGCGAAGTCCGGCGACATATCGCCGCTCGGTCGCGGGTCCCCGTCGAAGTCGATGCGAGGGTCCCCGTCTTGCCACATCGCCAGGTCATCCAGCTTGCTGCCGGGGATTGCCCGATAGACCCCGACGATCTTGGCGTCGTCCGCGAGGTAGCTGCCGAGGTCCTTGAAGTTGACGGCGAGGTTGCTCGCGCCCTGAGCATCGGCGGTCGTCCACGCGGTGGTCGCCACGAGCGACCCGGTGCAGAGGGTGTTCTCGCCCTGGTTCATCGCCACCGAATTGCGAAGCTTCACCGACTCCTTGCCCGGGTCCTCGTCGCAGGCGATCGAATACGGGTTGCCGGCGGCGGCACGGTTGTCGATGAGGGTCGTGTAGACGACGTCGAGGCTGGCCCCGGCGCCGAGGTAGATGCCGCCGCCCGGGACCTCGTAGTTTCCGTTGCCGCTGATGAACGAGTTCTCGAGCCGCAACGAGCCGTCGAAGATCCGCATGCCCGCGACCGTGTTGCCGACGAGCACGCTGCGGCGCACGGTCACGGTGCAGCCATCGCTCGCCACGCCATGTTTCGCCGCGCCTTGGACCACCAGGCGGTCGAGCCACATCGTCCCCTGCGCACAGCTCAGGCCGTCGCCGCCGCTCTGGACGAGCTTGACGCCGTCGAGCAGCAGCTTGGCCGTCGGATCGACGACGATCGCCGGCGCCTTGGGTGAGGTGATGTTGATCTCGAGGCCGCTGTTCCCGGAGATGAGGGCGAGCACGCGACCCGCTGGCACGCGCAGGGACCCGGCCACCGCGTAGTCACCCGCCTTGACCCGCAACGCGATGCTGGGCGCGGCGCCGTCCTGGACCCGCGCGAACGCCTCGTCGAGACCGCAGAGCGGGACCGCCTTGTCGCCGTCGCCGTCATCGCTGCAGGTGCCGCCGCCGACCCACAGGGTCGCGGCCGCGGGCAGGCAGGCGCCGGTGTCGAGATCACAGGCGCTGTCGGGGCAGTCGTCGTGGGCATCACACTTGCTGCAGCTGTGATCGGACGGATCGCAGACCGGCGTGGCGTCGTCGCAGAGGCAGGCCGCGCACAGACCGGTGTCCGGGTTGCAGAGCGGCAGCGAGGGCGACGCCGTGGCGCAGTCGAGCGCGCCACAGTCGACGCAGTCGCCCGCGAGGCAGTACGGCCGCTCGGCCGGGCACGCGGGGTCGACGGCACCGCCGCCGCCCGGGTCGCACACCGGGCCGCCCGTGGTGTCGTCGCCAGTCGTCGGATCGGCGCCGGTCGTGGCAGCGGTGGTGCTGGTGCCCTGGTCCGGGTCGACGCAGACCGACGAGGCGCACAACAGTCCGGGGTCACATGAGCCGCCGCCGGTGCACGCACAGCCGACGCTGCCGACGCTGCCGGCGGGGCAGGCCGCGTCCGTGTCGCTCGTGGACCCCTGGGTGACCGAGCTGGACGGACCTTCGCAGGCCAGGCCGAGAGTGAAGCCCGAGGCGAGCAGCAGACCGATCAGCGGGTGAGACCAGGTCATGGTCCGGCGAGTATGGACTGAATGGCCTCAGCCTGACAATCGAGCGCTCACGGCGACGAGGCGCGCGAGCGCGCACGTATGTACAAGTTTCGACGACGGTGACAGCGCGCCCGACGCGGACGCCGGCCTCAGTTGGGTCGGTCGGCGCCGGCGTAGTCGAGGGCGCCCTCACTCGCGGGGCGCTGGGTGTCGTCGTAGTCACCGACCGGGTCGCCGGACTTCCACATCGCTACGTCCTTGAACGGCGTGTCGCCGAAGATCGCAAAGTTGCCGGTGTCCGGGGACACGAACCATGCCGGGTCGAGCGCCTTGATGATCTTGTTGCCCGCGCCCATCAGGCTCGCCGCGTCGATGACGCTGTTCGACGCGCTCGCCTTCGGGCAGTCGACCGAGGTCAGATCGGATTGCCCGAACAAGATCGAGTTTCGCAGCGTGACGGCCCCCTCCCCTGCGCACTCGAGCGAGTCGAAGATGTCGGCCTTGCCGTTGTTGTCGGCGATGGTCGAGTAGACGGCCTCGAGGGTGGCCAGGTTCGTGAGGGTGATGCCGGCGACCGCCGAGAACGACCCGCCGTTGGTGACGACGTAGCTGTTGACCAGGCTGATGCCGCCGCCGTTGAGCTTGATGCCGCCGGCGAGGTTCAGATAGATCCGGGACTGACGCAGCTTGACCTGGCAGTCGACGCCGTCGAAGGCGAGGCCCTTGCGATCGATGATCTGCGAGCGCTCGAGCCACACTGTGCCGCCGACGCAGAAGATGCCCTTGTTGACGGTGCCCTTGCTGATCTGCAGGTTTTGCAGGTAGGCGGTCGCGCCGTCGTTGATCTGCATCGAGTCGGCGCCGTCGACCTCGATCCGGACCGTGCCGGCGCCGTCGCGCAGGATCGCCACATTGAGGTTGCTGCCGACATCGACCTTCTTGATGTACGGGCTCGCGCTCGGCTTCACGCGGACCAGGGTCGGCGTGTTCGGCATGATCTTGGCGACCGCGTCGGCGATCTCGCAAAAAGGCGCGTCGGGGCTGCCGTCCCCGAGCTCGCAGGGCGACGCGCGATCGACGTGGAGGGCCGCCACGAAGCAGGCACCGGTGGCGTAGTCGCAGGCGCCGCTATCGCACTGCTGGTGATCGCTGCAGCCGACGCAGGCGCTCGCCTCCGCGTCGCAGACCGGAGTGGTGTCCCCGCAGGCCTCCGCGGCCGCCGGGGTGCACTCGACGCAATAACCGGCGTCGCCGCACGCGGGCTTCTCCGGGCTGGTCGCGGCGCAGTCGATCTCGGCGCAGCCGACGCAGACGCTGGCCGCTCCGCAGTACGGCTTCACAGGGTCGTCGCAGGCACCGTTCACGGTCCCATCGGCGGGCTCGCACTCCACACCGCCGGTGTCACCGCTGCTGCTCGACGAGTCCCCGGAGGTCCCCATCTCCGTCACCGTCACGGTCTCGGGCATGGTGGTCGGGTCGGTCGTCGTCATCTGACCGGTGCCCGAGGTCGTCATCGTGCCGTCGTCGACGCAGGTCATCGAGGCGCACACCAGGCCCGGCTCGCAGCTGTCGCCCTCGCCGCACATGCAGTTGAGGCTGCCCGGCACACAGCCCTGGGTTTCACTCCCCTCGCTGCCATCGCTCGCCGTCGTGTCGGCGCTCGTGGGCTGACAGGCGCCACCAGCGACCAACCCCAAACCAAGCCCTAGAGCGCACAAAAGCCGGGGAATTCGCGTCACGGCGGCAGTATTCCAGAAGCCCCGCGCAACAATCAATGCACGCTTCCGCGCGCGTCGACGGGCCACGGCCGTTTGAGGGGCGACGCCGACGCGCGCAAGTGAGCGGTGCGCGAGGTCGTACTCGCGCGTCGCGGGGCGTCAGGCGTCGAAGCCTGGCCGCGGGCGCGGCCGAGGTCGCGCGCCTGTTCCCCCCAGGCGAGGTCACATCGACAGCGGGCGGATCCCGTGGACACCGCCGTCAGGCGACGACGTCCGGCGGCCTCAGGCGACCTCAGGGAACATGGAAGACGTCAGCGCCGGCATAGTCGGGGCCGCCGGGCGACGCGTTTCGCGGCTCGAGGTCGTAGTCGAAGTGGACATCGCCGAGCTGCCACTGCGCGACCATGGCGAAGACCTGGGCGTAGGCCTCGACGATCTTGTAGGCGCCGGTCAGCGGGACGGACTTCAAGTACTTGGTCGAGATGTCCTCGGCGGCGAGCTTCGTGTTGCCGCCCTCGTCGAAGTCACCATCGACGATCGAGCGGCTGACGCTGACGACGCCATCGGGGCACACGACGCCGGCGTTGCCGGTGCCGGGCTTGCGGCCGAGGACCGAATTGCGGACGTTGACCGTCGCCGGGCCCTCGCAGTTGATGGTGTCGCCGAGGTTCTTGAGCGGCTCGTTCGCGTTGTTGACCAGCGTGCTGTACACGATGTCGACCTTGGGCGCGCCCGTGGCGCCCGTACGCAGGCGCACCGCGCCGCCGCCGTACTTGTTGGTGTAGGTGTTCTCGGTGATGAAGCTGTTGGTCATGTTCAGCGAGCCGCCCTTGATGTCGGCGCCCTCGCTGTAGCCGAAGGCCACCGACGAGCGGCGCAGGTGCACCTGGCAGTCGGTGCCGCGGACGCCGACGCCGCGCGCGTAGAGGACGCGGGTGTCATCGAGCCACACCGATCCCTGGGCCTGGCAGTCGACCCCGACCGCGCTGTCGAGGAAGGCGTCGTTTGAGAGGATGATGCTGAAGTTGACGACGTAGAGGCTGACGTTGCCGGGCACCGTGATCATCGGGCCGTCGCCGAAGAAGCGGGTGTGCGGGTCGAAGGGGCCGCCGGGCGCGTGCACGAAGGCGTAGCTGACCGGCACGTCGGCGCCGCCGGGGATGAAGACCGGGCCGTGGTCGGCGGTGTCGTCGCTCGGCATCACATAGAAGGTGTAGCCGCTGCTGTAGCCGCCCTTGATGACGCTGCTGATCGCCGTCTCGATGTCGCAGTAAGGCATCGCCATGGTGCCGCCGCCGCCCAGGTTCCCCGTGCATGGGTTGGCCGGGGTCGGGCCGCGTCGGACGTAGATGATCTTCTCCGGCGGGAAGCACTTGCGGGCCTTGACCTCACAGGCGGTCTGCGGACACTCCTTGTGCTCGAAGCAGCCCTCGCACGTGAAGGTGTCGAGGTTGCAGTGCGGCGACGCCTCGCCACACTGGCCGTTGAGGTGCGCGCTGGCGCTGTCACACTCAACGCAGGCGCCACCGGGGAGGCAGATCGGGCGCATGCCCTCGGTCGCGGTGTCGCAGGCGTTCTTGCCCGCCGCCCCGCAGCCGATGCAGACGCCGTCGCCGCCGCAGAACGGTCGAGCGGGGTCGAGCGTCCGACACTCCTCGCTTTCCTTCTCATCGCCGGTCGGCGTGCACTCGCTGGGATCGCCCGTGCTCGAGCCGCTGCTCGTCGTGTCGGTGGTGTCCTCCGTGCCGCTCGTGGTCGAGCTGACGGCGGTGGTCTGCGCGTCCGTGCTCGAGCCCGCCTCGGGCTCACACAGCTGCTCCAAGTTACAGGTCAGACCGGGGTCGCAAGCGCCCCCGCCGGTACATGGGCATCCGAGCATCCCGATGGGACAGTCTCCGGTCGTGGTCTCCGGCCCTGTGGTCTTGGGCCCGGTGGTCCCGCTCTGCGAGTCGGTCTCGTTGAGTGCCTCTGGCGCCGGGCAGCCCGCCAGCAGAAGTGAGGTCCACGCGAGGCAAGCGAGGCGGAACGAGGAGGGGGCCATCACCATGCCAGTATCCCCGACACCCTCGTGACTGACAACCGTTCGCGCGCGCGACACCCGAGTCGCGGTGCAAGCGACGCTCGCGACCCAGCGGCATTTGGATGTGCAACGACCGTAATGTTGGTGACAAATAAAACAGTGGTCTGGGACCTGGACGCGCCCTGGAGGCAAAAAAAGAGGCCCCCGACGCCGGGGGCCTGAACACAAGCGCAGGTGCGTCAGAGGCTAGGGCCGGTCGCCGCCAGCGTAGTCGAGTTCGCCGTTCATGGTGGGCCGCTTGGTGTCGTTGTAGTCGGTGATCGGATCGCCCGTCTTCCAGATGGCCTGATCCATGAGCAGGCCGCCCTGGCGAGCCTGGTAGAAACCCTCCGCGAAGCCGGAGAAAATCTCCAGCTTCAAGACGTCCTTGTCACCGACCAGGGACTCGAAGCTGTTGGTCAACACCTGCTTGTTGTTGCAACCCGCGCCGAAGTGGGCGCCCGGGTCGACGATCACCGAGTTGCGGACCTCGAGCTTGCCGCTCCAGCCCGCGACGCAGTCGATCGGTGGGACCGGGCTCTTGTTCTGGGCGACCGTCGTGTAGAGCAGCTTGGCGCTCGCGGCCTCCCGGAGTCGCAGTCCGCCGAAGAGGCTGCCGTTGTTCTCGGTCAAGAAGCTGTTCTCCAGCCACAACATGGCCTGCGCGGGATCGTTGCCGCCGACCTCGAGACCGCCGCCGGAGTTCCCGAAGATGATCGTGCGGTGAAGATGGACCAGACAGTTGTCGGCGAGGATCGCCCTCTTGGTGTTGTAGATCCGCTGACGATCGAGCCACAGGGTCGCGCCGGTGCAGTCGATCGCCGGGTCGCTCGCGTTCATGCTGTTGTAGATGCCGACCCGGAGCATGAAGACCTTGTTGCCGGGCAACAGGGTCAAGGCCGGGAAGTCGTTGGTCATCACCAGGGACGGCACCTGCTCGTCCTGCGGCACGATCGCAACGACGTAGTTGCCCATCGGCATGCCGGCCGACGTGTTCTGCGACTTGATGTTGGGCTTCAGCTTGATCGTCGTCGGCTTGCCGGGGGCGACGCGCTTCATCGCCGTCGACAGCGTGCAG